>Ga0172379_10001364_pt1 | contig 49220 bp, 40 predicted proteins | sample GrowelOW334metaG_FD_119756 | JGI IMG/M metagenome (GOLD analysis project Ga0172379, IMG submission 119756) | Groundwater microbial communities from an aquifer near a municipal landfill in Southern Ontario, Canada - Groundwater well OW334 metaG | ecosystem: Environmental > Aquatic > Deep... | reverse complement strand
ATCGGTTTCAGTGCGCAGCGCGGCGTTCCAGTATGTGGCACTGGAAGCGGTCAGATTCCAGGCGGAAGATGAGGAATCAGTAATGCCGAAGGCCGTGCTGGCCGTAAACAGGGGATCGGTTTCCGTGCGCAGTGCGGCATTCCAATATGCAGCGCTGGAGGCCGTCAGATTCCAGGCGGTGGATGAGGAAGCAGTTATACCGAAGGCCGTGCTGGCGGTGAAGGTCGGATCGGTTTCTGTGTAGCCGGTCAAATACCCTGCATTGGCGTGATTGCCCCAGGCGAACGCGTTATTCCAGTTGGTCATACTGGATACCGTGATATTAGATGAAATATGCGCGGTAAACAACGGGTCGGTTTCAGTACGAATGGCGGCGTTCCAGTAGGCGGCGCTGGAGGCGGTAAGATTCCAGGCGGTGGAGGAAGAAGCGGTTATGCCGAAAGCCGCACTGGCGGCAAATAGCGCATCCGTCTCTGTACGCAGTGCGGCGTTCCAGTAGGCGGCGCTGGAGGCGGTAAGATTCCAAGCGGTGGAGGAAGAAGCGGTTATGCCGAAAGCCGCACTGGCGGCAAATAGCGCATCCGTCTCTGTGCGCAGCGCGGCGTTCCAGTAGGCGGCGCTTGAGGCTGTCAGATTCCAGGCGGAAGAGGAGGACGCGGTTATGCCGAAAGCCGCACTGGCGGCAAATAGCGGATCGGTTTCAGCTGTCAGGGCGCCGACCTGCGCCGCCGTTATGCCGGTAAGGGCCGACCCGTCCAGGTTTGCCAGATAAGTCGTGTTAAGGGCGGGAATTCTGCCGTCGGCGCCTATGATGTTTACATTTCCGGCTTTTATACCGCCGGCCACTACTAAAGCGTTCGCTCCAGTATCGGAGAATACGGCGGTGGCGGCGATAACGGCGTAATCGGCTTTTATGCTGCCGGCCACATCCAATTTCTCCGCCGGCGCCTTGCCTATGCCGACTTTATTTGAATTGGTGTTGAGCGTGACGGCGCCCGCGCCCTCGCCCCATGGGCTCGTGCCGCCCGCCGCAAGCTGTATCCAGCCCGCGCCGTTGGAGACATAAAGCGAATCATTCGCCGTGTTGTAGTAAACTGCGCCTTTGCCTATTTCGCCCGCGGGGGGGGCGACAGAAAAATTGCCGAATTTCAATTGCGAACCGGATAATACTACATTGGTTGAAATATTCAGGTAAGGCTGATTTGTGGTGGTAAAGGCGGTGGCGGCGTTCATGGTGAGCGTTCCGGTGAAGGTATTAGCGCCGGTTCCGGCCTTTCCGTCAAGTGCGGTTTGTATAAGGCCCGTCGATGTAATTATATTATCCAGAGCGGCGGCCAATCCGGCGGTAGACAGCTGCACAGCGGTCTTGTAGTTCTGCAAGTCGGAGTTGATCGCGCCGGTTGACGAGGCAACGGCGTTGAGCGCAGTGCTGCTCGCATAGCCGGCGTCCGCATGATTACCCCAGGCGGCGGCGGTATTCCAGGCGGGATAATTCGCCAGCGGTCCGGTAGAGGCGATGAGGGTGTCGATCTCAGCCTGAATAGCTCCGGTTGAAGTTATAACATTATTAAGGCTGGTCTGAATGGCGCCGGTGGAGGTCCTGATGTCATTGAGCGCCGCCGTGGTGAGGTAGCCTGCGTTCGCGTGGTTGCCCCATGAATAGGCGGCGTCCCAGTTGGCGGCATTCGCCAGCGCGGCCGTGACGGTAGAGAGATCTATCTTACTAGTTGACAGGCTGGTTATCCAGGAAGGGTTGGCGTAAAAATTGCCGGTATAAACCCCATTGGTGACGGTGGCGGCGTTCCCGGTAATATCGATCCCGTAGGCGCCGTTTTTAACGCTGCCGGGATAGATGGAGGCCGCCGCCACGGAGGAAGCGATGACGGTCGGACCAAGCAGCCCGGCTGTTATATTGCCCGCGGCTATAGCAGAAGCAGTGATGCCCGTTAACGCCGAACCGTCTATTGCGGGCAGGCTGCCGGTCAGTTTGGCCGCTGAAATGGAAATTACGGCGCTGTCCCTGACCGCGCCCGCGGCTATGGAAGAGACCACGACATTGGCTCCCAGCGCGCCCGCGGCCACCTGGCCCGCCGGCAATATAACCCCCGCGGAAAAAGTTCCGGGCTGCACATCCGCCGCGCCGACGCTGCCGGCGTTGATGTTGGTCAGCGCTGAACCGTCAAGCGCCGGGAGCTTGCCTGAGGCGTTCAGCAGCACCAACTGATTCGCGCCGTTAAAATTGTTGCCGCGCTTGGTAACGGACGACTCATCCAGCGCGGAATTAGGCACGGTGTTGGCGAGTTTTGAGGCGTCCAACAGCCCGTCCGCGGTGGTGACCAGGTTTCCGTGCAGATTTATTCTGCCGGCGGAAAGGTAGATGTCGGAGGAAACGGAAACTTGGTTCAGGAAAATATTTGCCGTGAATGTTTTTACCCCGCCTATGGTCTGCGCGGAGTCGGTGGAAACGATCGCGTCATAATCCCTGCCGTTTATGGTTTGGGCGTTGGCCGCATAGGGGACGGACAGCAGGCGCTGCCTGGGAGAGAGCGTTGTTCCGTTCACCGTTATTTCAAGGTAGCGCTGGGCGGAAGAGAATACGGAATAAGGGATCGGGGTGTTTGAGCCCAGTTCCGCCGCCAGTACGCCGTTGGCGACGGTCACGCCGTTCTGTGTCTCGCTCCACAAGGGAACCCCGCCGGTCTGCGCCGCATAAACGGCGAAGTCGAAATTGTAGCTCCCCGCCAGCGGGTTATTCAGGGCGTCGGTCAGGCGCCCCTGAAAACTTATCAGGGACGGCGTGGATTGCGCGGCGGCTTGAAAATCGGCGGCGCAGGCCAGGGCCAGCGCTATAGGGAGTATCCTTTTAATGTTCATATTTTTTCTCCAGAACCGGATTCCGGCAATATTACATGGAATGTGGATCCTTTGTTCTTTTCGCTTTCCACCCAGATCTTACCGTGGTGCAGTTCCGTGGCTTGTCTGGCGATGGCTAGTCCGAGGCCGGAACCGGGGATCTTGGTCTTCTTCCCGTCGGCGCCCCGCGTTCTGTAAAATTTGGTGAAAAGCATTTTCTGGTCCTCCGGGTTTATGCCGCACCCCGTATCGGAGACCGAGAGCCGGACGGAGCCTTCCCGTTTTTCCGCCAGTACGGTTATGGTCCCCCGTGCCGGGGTATATTTCACGGCGTTGGAGAGAAGATTTACTATTACGCTGCGCAGCAGTTTTCTGTCGGCCATAAGGGCTATGACATGCTCCGGAGCGGAAAAATTTATGGTTATATAGTTCGAGCGCGCCACCGGGCTGTAGAGGCTTATCACTTCTTTGACCATGTCGCCGAGATCCACGATTTCCGGATCTATCGTGGGTTTGGCCGAGGTCCTGAAAAGCTCCAGCGCGTTGGAAAGGGTGAGTTCCATCTGGCCTACCGCTTCGGCCATGGTTTCGTATGCCTGGCGCGTTTCCTGTATCGTAGAGATGCGCCTGGGGTTGCGCAGCAGCGCTATAAACGCTTTGAGTCCGGCCAGAGGGTTGTTCAATTCGTGCGTAAGAGTGCTGAGCAGGTCTTCTTTTGCCGTTACCGATTTCCGTATGTTGGACGCCATACGGTTAAAGGTCCGGCCCAGCTTTGAGAGCTCGTCGTTGCCCTCGGCCTTTACTCCGGCATCCAGCATCCCGCTGCCCAGTTTTTCGGCGGCGGCCGAGAGTTCAAAGATCGGCCTGGCAAGTTTGCGGCTTATCCACCAGGAACCGGCAAAACCGAATCCAAGGCCGATGACCGAGATCGCGGCCACTATGGCCGTCAGGGAAGCGTTTTCGCTCCTAAGCTTGTTTTCCCAGGAATTTTTTGAAAATCCGACCTGTATATTTACGGTTTCCGCCGCGCGCGCGGTATTTTTAAACGCCGTCGCCGTCAGGGTCCTGTAGACAAGCTCGCTTTTTACTTTGCCGAGAACGGTCGTATATCCGTTCCTTGTGACAAGGCAGATCTCTATTTCCGGGGAATCTTTCATCTGGAAAAGCAGATAGCTTAAAAGCATTATGTCGTCGCGTGAAACAAGGGATTCTTCGGCGGCCCTCGACATGTTCCTTAGTATTGAAGCGACGCGTTCCTCTTCCTGCGCCAGGATTTGCCGCTTTTCAAAGGCCACCAGCCCCAGGATCATGCTTCCCACGACCGCGGCCATCATGGCAGTCACCAGCATCATTATTTTGATTTGTATCTTCATATAGATCTATTTCAGCTCCCTCTGGATCCGTTTTACGGCGTTTTTCGCCGGCACATTTCCGGGGTCGGCTTCCAACACTTGCTGGAACACGACCATAGCTTTTTCCAGCTCGCCGGCGCTGTAAAGGTCAAGCCCTTCCCTGTAAAGTTTTTGCGCCAGCGCAGGATCGGTTTTGCCCGCTTCCGGCTCCTTTTCCGCCTTCGGGGCGGGTGCGGCTTCCGCGGTCCTGCGTCTCTGTTGTTTTATAATTTTCTTCACGGAATTTATCTGGGCGTCCAGCATCTCCAGTCTGGCCTGGCTGGTTTCAAGCGCATAAGCTTTTCTCCAGGCGTCGAGAGACTTCTGGTAATCTCCCTTGCCGAAATGGGCGATCCCGAGGTTTTCAAGCGCCATGATGTTGCCCGGATGGAGTTTAAGCGCCGCTTCGCTCATATATACGGCCTCTTCGTAGCGGGAGTCCCTGATCGCTTCCGAGGCCATAGTGAGGAGTTGTTCCACCTTAAGCGCCGTTTCAGGGGCTATTTGTATCTTTTTACGTTTTAACCCGGTGATCAGTTCAAGCTGCGCAAGGTAATTGTCGATATTTTTAGCCTGGGGCCGCAGATTCAGCGCGTAACTGGCGTGGTCGACCGCTTCCGCATCGGAAGAGTCCAGGTAGGCGATGGCGGAACGATACAGCGCGGACTGCACGGCGTCGGTCTTGTATGCGTCAAGGCTGCCCAACTGGACGGCCACGAAATTCAGGCGGCTTTGGTGTTTAAGCAGATTCCCGTCCTGGGGGTTAAGCGCCAGGGCTTGCGATAATTCCTCCGCGGCTTCAGGATACCGTGCTTCCGTTTCCAGATAACGCGCCCTGTTCAGGTGCTCGCCGACGGCTGTTTTGACCGCGGGGGAGGTCAAGCCGGAAACTTTAAGTTCCGGCGCCCTGGCTGTTTTCAGGTTGCGCATGGCTTCCAGCACCATCTGGACGGATTCGTCCTGCTCTTTCGCCGGCCCGAAGCGTATGGAGAAGCTGAGGCGATGCGAACCGGAGGTGGAGGCGATGGTGTTTATAGGCATTGAAAAGCCGTAATCCACGCTTATGCGGCCTGTGCGGTAAGAAAGTCCGGCGGTGGCCTCGCGAAACTCCCGGCTGCCGACGCTGAGGGCTGTGCGCAGGCCCAGGTTGCCGACCAGCAGCCAGGGGAACCACCTTTCAAGCGCCACGGTGCCCCGGTGGTCCCGTACGCCGGTAGGCGCCGTCAGCGTCTCGTATTGTACGGCGATGTTGGACAGCAGGCTCCTGTAATTTAAACCGAGCTTGGTTTGCAGCGGCAGTTTATCGGTCGCGCCTGAAGCGAAGGCCACATTCGGCTCGAAGAGATGCACCAGTTCAAGGCCGGCGGAATAGTTGTCTTTCAGGCGGTAAAGCAGGCCCAGGTCCGCGTCAAAGGCGTTCACGCTGTCCTTGCCGGAGAGCACCGGGTCGGCAATGCCGGTGGCGGTCAGGCCGTTGTATGCGTTGGAAGCTTCCGGCAGGGAGCCGAAAGAGCGGCGCAGATTTTTCATGTTCAGGCCCCAGTAAAGGCCGTCCAGTCCCAGGTATTCGGGCGCGGACTTGCCGTAGGAGAGATACAGGGTCTGTTCGTTGTAGAGATCTCCGGTTATGCTGAAGTTCTGCATAGCGGCGCCGAGGGTCCCGTTATTGCGCGGCAGCGGCTGGGCGTAGCCGAGAAAAGAGGTCCCCAATCCCGAACCGTCAGAGAGGCCCATCAGGTGCTGCGTATGAGCGGCGGCCAGTTCGGGCCTTTCAAGCAGGGCCAGGCCCGCAGGATTGTAGTAAATAGCGTAAACATCGTCCGCGACCGAGGTGAAGGCATTTCCCATGCCCGGGGCGCGGGCTCCGGCGCCCAGGTCCTCAAAAGCGGCGTAACCCGAGACGGCAAAAAGGAGCAGGGCGGCCAGTGAAGCCGTTCCAATGGCGTTAAGCCTTTCCTTTCTGCCGTTCTTCGTCATTTTATCACCAGGAGCGTTCCGTTGAACGTTTTTCCTTCGGCCTTTATCTGATACACATAAGCCCCTCCGGAGACCGGTCTTCCTCCGGCTTTGCCGTCCCACTGCAGGCTGTTGGAGACCGGTCCGCCGGTCATGTCGGAAACGAACGCGCCTCTCAGATCGTAAATAGCGCCGGAGAAGGCGGAGTCGCGCGGGTTGTCGAAGGTGAACACCGCCGTATCGTTAAGGCCGTCCCCGTTGGGGGTTATCGCTTTGTTGCTCAGGCCGGACAGATCGAAGTGGACCCCGGAATCGCGGTACAGGGTGCGGATCTGGTAGCCGCCGGTCATGGCCGACTGGACGCTGATAAGCTGGCTTATGGTGTCCACTTTGCCGTAGAGTTTTACGAATTTTTCTCCGTTGTTCCAGTAAAGGCCCAGCCGCTGGGCCGCTTCGTTGGCGGGGATGTTCTCAAGTGCGCCCGCTCCTGAAGCCACCACACGGTTCCCGGCGACCTGGTAACGCATCGCGACGGTCAGCGCGGGGCGCGAGAAAGTGAACTGGTCCAGGGCCTGGTTGCCGGGAGACTTTACGGCTTCGAACCTCACGGAATTGAAGATGTGGTTGCGGACATCCGGTCCTTCGTTCACGGTGCGGATAAGAAGATCGGCGCCGGAGGAGTTGTTGGCGGCAAGCATTTCCCCGCTTACATCCGCGGGTATATTAAGTCTGGCGACCTGGTCCTCAGTGAAGATATAGACGCTATGGTTCGTGTCCACGCCCATGGCCTGGTCGTGGGAATTGAGCGAGTCTATGGCCGACACCCTGTAAACGAACGCCGGGTCGCCGGGGGCGATGGGATCCGTGAAACTGTGCGCGGTCACGGGCAGGGTCGCTACGGTTACCCAGTAAGGGTCCGCCACGGAGGAGGATTTTTCAACGCGGTAATAGGCGAGTTCGACCTCGCGCGGCGGTGCGGCCGGCGCAAAGGCGGAGCCGTCAAGGTTGCTTGCGACCGGCGTCCAGTTAATGGTCGCGGCGGTGCGGCCGGCATTCACGACCGCGGTAAGACCGGCCGGCGCCATGGGCGGCAGATCCAGGAAGATCTCGGTTGAAACTCCCACGGAATAAACCGGTCCGGTATACTTCGCCATCAGGTGATAGAAAAAAGTGGTATCGAGGGTGAGGCCCGAATCGTTCAGCGAGGCCGCGGCCGAAGTCGATTTCACGACAGAGCCGTCGGCAAGGATCTGCCCTGGACGCACATCCGTGCCGTCCGACAGTCCGGCCGCGGCGGAGTTCGTGCTCAGGATCACCACTATTCCCTCCGGAGAAGGAGCGGACGGGTTTATCCAGGTAAGGGTCACGGCCCTTGAGAGGGCGTTGCCGGCGGCGGAAAGCCCGGAGATGGGCATATAACAGGTTCCGGCGGCGGTAGTTGTGGCCAGCACGGTCGTGAAATTCTTGTCACCCTGCCAGTTAAGGCTTGCCACCCTGAAAAAATAGTTGGTGTGCGCCGCCAGCCCTTTCACCGTAAGGTTCACCTGGAGGCCGTTCGGAGTGGCGACGGTCGTAATGTCCCCGCCCGGGGAAAGTATGCCGAAGCTGGTGGTGGAGCTTTGCAGATCGTAGCCTTCCGCTCCGCTTGACGGCAGCAGCCAGCTTATCGTCACATTGCAGGCGGAAACGGCGGAAAAAACGGGATTTACCGGGAGATCGGACAGGGTGGATTCCGCGCTGAGGGCCGAGGTTTCGGCTATCACCTTCGCGTCGTCGCCCGTGTAGATCTTTGTGTAATAGGTGGTGTTCGGCTGCAAGCCGGGTATTGAAAGCTGCTGGAGGGCCCCGGGTGTTACGGAGGTGGAGAATTCCAGCTTGAACAGGGTAGGGGCAAAAACATGACCGGAGTCGGACGAATAGTCGACGCGGTAAACGCCGCTGCCTATGTTTCCCTGGAAACCGTCCGCTCCGGGAGCTATCCAGGAAAGTTCCAGCGTGCCGGTGCTTTTGGTTAAAGCGGTTATTGAAACCACGCTGCCCGGCTGGGCGGCCAGTTTCATATAGCCCGGATTTACCCTGAAAGCGCCGGAGGCGGAGGCGGAGTAGGCCGGTTCGCCTACCGAAGTGTTCAGTGAAAAACCGCCGCCCGAGCTTATGCGTCCCTGCGAATTTGCGGCCCAGCGCGAGACCGACATCGAATCGCCGCTCATTTTTCCCATGGCTTCAGCCCGCGGCCCGCAGGCCGGCAGGCTCAAAACCAAAAAAAGAAGAAGAGCGGGAGTTTTCATATGGCGTCAATAACCGCTGATGTTATAGCCGCGTTTCACGATGCCGGCCGCCCGGACAATAAGTTCATCGGCCACGCAAGCCTTCGGGATGTAGTCGTCGGCGCCCGATTCCAAACCTGTTATTTTGTTCTCCACGGTAGTGGCTGTGCCGGTAAGTATGATTACCGGGATGTGCTTTATTTTCGGATTGCTTTTCATGACGCGGCACAGCTCAAGGCCGTTCCCATCCGGTAATTCCACATCCAGCAGGACAAGATCGGGCAGTTCTTTTAAACAGGTCCTAAGCCCGTCTTGCGCGGTATGCGCTACTTGCACTTCGTATTTTTCCGACAGCAGCATATACATCAGCGATTTAGTGAATATTTTGTCGTCGTCGATGATCAGCGTTTTATACATGATAAGCTCCGTATGGCCGAGTGTAGTTTAACCATCTCTTAAAAGCGTGTAATGTCGTTTCGACCGGGTGCAGCTTAATAATCTCTTAAAAGTATACATGCTGGGCTTTGCAGTTATGTTTCGTCATTTTGTCACTTTTTTGTCAAAAAGTTGTCACGGTTTGTTACAATATCACAATAATGGCATACACCATCTATGCGGTCGCCGAAACTGAAGTCCGTGACAGCCTGGACCCGTTGCGCGACGAATTTACCCTGGAATGTTTCGAGTCCGCCCATAAACTTATTGAAAGGCTGCGCCAGGGCGCGGCAAACCTTCTTTTGATAGACGACGAACTCCCCGACATGCGCGGGATCGAACTGCTGCGCGTTATGCGCGATACCCCGTACGGGCGTGACCTTCCCGTGATCTTTATTTCCGCTCACAGGACCAAAGAATTTATGACGGAGGCTTTCGGCCTCGGGATAGACGATTACCTGCAGAAGCCGTTCGATATCAGGGAACTGCGGGTGCGCATAAGGGCCGTGCTGCGCCGCAGATTCGAATCCGTCGAGCACTGGGGCGAGCCGATCACCGTGGGCCCGATAGAGATAGATCCGAGCCAAAGACGGTGCCTTGTGGACGGAGAGCGGGTTTCATTGCGGCCGTTGGAGTTCGCGGTGCTGGAGATCCTGATGCTGAAGGCCGGGCGCGTCCTGAGCCGCAACTACCTGCTGAACAATGTCTGGCATTCCATCAGTTCCGCGGATATGCGCGCGGTCGATACGGTCATCAGCCGTTTGCGCAAAGCGCTGGGCCGCAGCGGTGGGATGATAGAAACGGTCTCAAAAATGGGATACTATCTTGTGCCGCCGCAAACGCATCGCAAGTCCGGCCGCGGTGGATCAAAGGGGTAAGAATTATGCAGGAACCGGAAAAAGAAAAAAATCCAGGCGCGGCGGAGCCTGAAAAAGCCGTGGAATCCGTCCACGCGGTCATAGAGCGCATGCGCGCCCTGGCGCATCCCGATTGGCCGCGCAAGGATGACGATCTCGGTTCGCTCAAGTCCGCCCTGGCGCGATATGTGTCGGAACTGGAACATTTGAATTACAGGTACGAGGCCCGCGGCGCGGAGCTTGAAAAATTAAAGGCTCAATACGCCGACCTGGAGCGCCTGTTCCGGATGCGGCCCGACAGCATGCGCAGGGCGGGCGAAACCGAAATAACGGAATTGGTTCGCGGCAAACAGGAACTGGCCGATCTGAGACGGGACTATGCCGCACAGCAGGAAGCCGTTAAAGCGGCCGGTTTGGCGCTGGCGAAGAGGGAACGCGAACTGCTGCAGAGTGAAAAAGGCCGGCTGGAAGAGCTGGAAGTCATGAGAAAAAGTTTCGCCGAGGATGCCGCGGCCCTGTTCAGCCGGGAAAAATCCGTTTTAAAAAGCGAGGCTGAAACCTGGCGCCGGAAAGCCGGAGAGGCCTTTTCCCAGCTGGCCGAAACCCGGAACCGGGCCGAGGCCGCTGAAAAGCGCCTGTCGGCGGCCGAACAGCAGGCCGCGGACCTGAAAAACGAGTCTGAGATCTGGCGTCAGAAAGCCGAAGAATCATTTTCCCGGCTGGCCGAAACCCGGAACCGGGCCGAGGCCGCTGAAAAGCGCCTGTCGGCGGCTGAGCAGGAGATTTCCGGATCGGCGCAAAAACTCGGGTTGATGGAAATGAATCATGAGGCCTGTGCGAAGCGTCTCGCCGAATGGGAGAAAAAGGGCGGAGAGCTGGAAAAAGAGCGCGCTGAAATAACCGCGCGCGAAAAGGCCTGCGGCCGGCAGGAAGAAGCCGCTCGCGCGGTGGAAAAAGCGTTCAGGGAGCGGGCGGCTGAGCTTGAGAAAGAGTATGAGATCAAGGCAAAGGACATGGAGTCCCTGAAATCCAGGATGAGGACGGAAATAGACGAGATAGAAGCCGCGAGGAAGCGTGTCGCCGAGGATGCCGCCGTTTCGTTCGGGCGGGAAAAGTCCGTATTGGAAGCCGAGGCCGAAGCCTGGCGCCGAAAAACGGAGGAGGCCTTCTCCCAGCTGGCCGAAACCCGGAACCGGGCCGAGGCCGCGGAAAAGCGGCTGCGGACGGCGGAGCAGGAGGCTTCCGAGGCGGTTCAAAAGCTCAGGCTGTCGGAACTGGACCGCGAGGCGTGCGCGAAATGCCTTACGGAATGGGAGAAAAAAGGCGGCGATATAGAGGCCTGGCGCGCCGAACTGGCCGCGCGCGAAGAGGCCTGCGGCCGGCTGGAGGAAGCCGTCCGCGCGGGGGAAAAAGGGCTTAAGGAGCGGTCGGCCGGCCTTGAGAAGGAATTTGAAGCCAGAAGGAAAGACCTGGACGCCGTAAAATCCGCGATGAGGGCGGAAATAGACGAGCTGGTCAGGCAGTATAAGAAAGAGTGACCGTCGGGCGGATTCTGGAGGGTTTGAATGGACTGGGAAAACATAGCAGCGGAGCTTAAGAGCCTTACTTTCAAGCTGGATTCCGTCTGCCGCAAATTTTGGGACGAGGACAGGTCCGCGGCGGTCCCGCTTGAGGCCGTAGCTGGGGAAATAAAAATAGCCGTAGGCCGCGCCGAACAGGTCATGGCGGAACTCGGCCGTGTCGCGCAGCTCTGTGAAAGTTCCACGCGGGCGCTTGACAGCGAGATGAGAAAAGAGAAGGTCCGCGCCGACACGCTGCAGGAAGAATTGAAAGCCGCCATGTCGCGGATCGAAAAAATTTCAGCCGAAGCCGCCGCCGACCATGAGGCCGCGGCCAGGGCCGGAGCTATGGCCGCGCGCCTGGAACAGGAACTTAAGCTTGGGAAAGAAGGCGCCGCGGCGCTGCAGGAGGAGCTTAAAGCCGGGAAGGCCTATACGGAAAAAATTTTGCGCGAGGCCGCCGGTCTCAAAGAGGAGATCGTGGCGTTAAAGGATGAACATTTAAAGGCCGAGGCCCGGAAAGATGCGGAAAGGGCAAAAAAGATGGAAGACCTGATCTCCTCTCTGAGCGAGAAGAAACGGGAGCTCGAAGCGGCTTGGGCGCGCCGTCATAGCGCGCTTGAGGCGGAGCAGAAGGAATCCCGGACGGGATTTGAAAAAATGCATAAGGCTTTGCTGGAGGAAATGCGGGTGAACGCCGCGGGCGCCGAAAAGGCTTATTCGCAGAAAGAGGCCAAGCTTATAGAGTTCAATAGACGGCTGATCGAGGAATTTCAGGACAGGGAAGGCAAGGTCCGGGCTCTTGAAGAGGATCTGAGGGCCAAGGCTTTCACGCTGGATGAAGCTTCGGCCGAACTAGGCAGGGAGTTCGAACGCAAACGCGCGGAATTGGAAGGACTTAAAAATAAAATACTCGCTGAGATCTCCGAGCTCGTAAAACCGGCCTGAAAAAAATGAGTAATGAAAATCGATCGGAAAGAAAAGACGCTGGGAAGCCGGGGATCCCGCTGGAACGGTACGCGGCCGGGTTGTCCGCCGTAACCCTGTCCGCCCCGCGAAGGCCCCCGCCGTCCGGTCCCCTGCCCGAACCCGGCGCGCGCAAATATGAGCTTTTCCAGGAATTGTCGGCGCTCAGCCAGGAGATCCATGATGAATTCTCAAGTTTGCAGCTTGCCCTGGCCGATATAAAAGGGCGGATCGAAGCGGACCTTCCGGCCGGATCCGAGCGGCCGCGCCCGCCGGCGGAGGGGCCCGAACCGCATGAAAAGGCGCAAGCCGCTCCGGTTCCGCCGCCCGCGCGCCGCCCCGCGGACGGCCCTGTTCCGGTTCCCTGTCCGAGCGGCGCCGGGCCGGGGTTCTTAGCCGTTCCGTTCCTGGCGGCCGCGGTCCTGTGCGCGGCCGCCTTCGCGCTATATATGTTTTATCCCGCCCGGAAGGCCGTGTCTTATTTCGCGCTGCCACCCGGCCGGACCGCCGGGCTTTGTCTTGACCCCTACGGTACGCGGGTCTTTTTTTCGGATCCGCAACGGCAGCTGCTGTTTACGGTTTCAGCCGCGAACGGGCGCGTTGAGTCGGTCAGATCGTTCCCGGCCGCCGCCGTAACGGGACTGGCTTTTGACGGTTCCGCGTTCTGGAGTTCCGGCGGTAAGGCCATATACAGGTACAAGATGAACTACGGCGACTGGACCGGCGACGCTTATCCTGTGGAAGATGGGAACGCTTACTGGTTGAGCTGGGACGGTAAAAATTTGTGGTCCGCCGCCCCCGAAGGCGCCCTGCGGCGTTACGCCGCGGAGGTTCCGCTTGTTGAGGACGCCTCTTATCCGCTGCCCGACGCGCGCACCGCCGGTATTTCAATATACGGCGGAGACTTGTGGCTGCTTGAACCGGGCGGCGAAAAACTGACGGTTTACGGGCTTAACGGCGCGCGCCCCGAGCCCCTGCGGTCGTCGGACCTGAGGCCCCTGCTGAAGAAGAATAGCGCGATCTCGGATTTCGCGGTCGGCGGCGGTTATCTCTGGCTTATTACGGAAAACCCTTCAGAGTTGGCGCGGCTAGATCTGAAACGCCTGAAATTCGCCAAATTTTATGGGAAGTAAGTTCAAGCTTGTTTCCCCGTTCAAACCGAAAGGCGACCAGCCCGCCGCCATAAAGGCGCTTTGCGAAGGCATCAATGCCGGGAAGGCCAACCAGACGCTTCTGGGCGTGACCGGTTCGGGAAAAACTTTCACGGCGGCGTCGGTCATAAAGGAGCTCAACCGCCCGGCGCTTATCGTTTCACCCAACAAAGTGCTGGCCGCCCAGCTTTATTCCGAGTTTAAAACCTTTTTCCCGGAGAATGCCGTCGAGTATTTCGTTTCCTATTACGATTACTATCAGCCGGAGGCCTACATCCCCTCCAGCGATACCTATATAGAAAAAGACGCTTCCATCAACGACCATATCGACAAACTGCGCCTGAAGGCCACCAGTTCCATACTTACCCGGCGCGACACTATCGTAGTGGCTTCGGTCTCCTGCATTTACAATATCGGTTCGCCGGATAATTTTTCAAAATTGTGCCTGCCGGTGCGCGTCGGGGACCGCTGCGACCGGCGCGAGCTTACCAGGCGGCTGGCGGCCATACAGTACGAACGTAATGAGATGGAACTCGCCCGCGGGACCTTCCGTATGCGCGGGGGGGCCATGGATATTTTCCCGGCCGATATGGAAACGGCTTACCGCCTGACCCTGGGCGGCGCGATAGAAAGCATACAGGAAATAAACCCGCTGACAGGCGATGTTCTGCGCGAGCACAAAGACGCCGTGATCTACCCGGCAACGCATTTCGTGGCCGGGCCGGGGGAACTGGAGCGGGCCATCGCCGCCATAGAGGAGGAGATGGCCGGGCGCCTCAAGGAACTGAACGCCGCCGGAAAACTTCTGGAGGCCCAGCGCATCGAGCAGCGGACCCGGTACGACCTTGAGATGATACGGCAGACCGGTTACTGCCACGGCATCGAGAACTATTCGCGCCACCTGTCCGGCCGCCCGCCCGGCGAGCGCCCGTTGTGCCTGCTGGATTATTTCCAGAAGGATTTCCTGCTTTTCATGGATGAGTCGCATGTAAGCGTGCCGCAGCTCCGCGGTATGTACCACGGCGACCGTTCCCGCAAGCAGACGCTTGTCGATTTCGGCTTCCGCCTGCCGTCGGCTTTGGATAACAGGCCGCTTAAATTCGACGAATTCGAAGCCATGCGGCCCGCCACGGTCTTTATTTCAGCCACTCCGGGCCCGTACGAACTGGGGCTTTGCGGCACGGCGGATATCGTGGAGCAGATCATCCGTCCCACCGGCCTGGTGGACCCGGCCGTTGAGATCCTCCCGGCCCAGGGCCAGATCAAGGCGCTGATCGGCGAAATAGAGAAAAGAGCCGCCAAAAAAGAACGATCCCTGGTCCTGACCCTCACCAAAAAGACCGCCGAGGACCTGAGCGAATTTCTAGAAGGGAAAAAAATAAAAGCTAAATATATTCACTCCTCCATGGACACCTTGCAGCGCCTGGACATTCTGCGGGATTTCCGGAAGGGCGATTTCGATGTGCTGGTCGGCATCAACCTGCTGAGAGAAGGCCTCGACATCCCGGAAGTTACGCTGGTCGCCATTCTGAACGCCGACAACGAGGGCTTTCTAAGGAGCGAGACCACGCTGGTGCAGATCTCGGGACGCGCCGCCAGGAACCTTACCGGGAAGGTGATCCTGTTCGCCGACCGCGAGACCGATTCCATGAAACGCGCCATGGGAGAGATGGCCCGCCGCCGCGTCAGGCAGCTGGCCTATAACAGGGAGCACAACATAAAACCCGCGACCATCATAAAGAAATTGCACGAATTCGACGAACTCCACACCCAGGAAAAGCGCGCGGCCTTCCATCTGGTGGGCGCGGTAGCTTCCGCGGATGTCAATAAGGGCAATATTAAAGGCATCATGAAAGAGCTGGAAAAACAGATGAAAGACGCCGCCGACAACCTTAATTTTGAGCTGGCCCGCGAGCTGCGCGACCGCCTCTTCGAACTGCGCGACATGTCCGGCCCCAAAAGCCCCCGCCCCAAAAAGGCAGCATGAGCCTTTTATACACCTATGCCGTTATGAAAATGATAAAATCTGAACGATGAAGCAATTTGATTGTCTTATAAAGTCGGCGCTGAAGGAAGATCTCGGCGCCGGCGACGCGACAACCGAGGTTTTTATTCCGGAAGGCGTCAGATTCGAAGGCCGGATGTTCGCCAAGTGCGACGGGGTTCTGGCCGGCGGGGGAGCGGCCAGACGGGTGTTCGAGCTGGCCGACCCGGGTTCCAGGACCCGTGTGCTCCTGAAAGACGGCGCCCGCTTTAAAAAAGGAGCCGTCATCCTAACCGTCCGCGGCTCCAGGCGGCTGCTGACCGCGGAGCGCACCGCCCTTAATTTTATCCAGCACCTCTCCGGCGTGGCGACCCGCGCGGCCCGTTTTGCCGGAGAGATCAAGGACCCGCGCACCATGGTGTACGACACGCGCAAGACCATTCCGGGTCTGCGGGAGCTGGAAAAGCGCGCCGTGGCCTGCGGCGGCTGCGCCAACCACCGCCGCGGGCTTTATGACGCTTTCCTTATAAAAGACAATCATATCGCCATGCTGGGCGGCTCGCTGGAGCGGCTGAAAGAAAGACTGGCGTATGCGCGCAGGAACTACCGCGGTTTAAAGTTGGAAATAGAGGCACAGAGCCTGACGCAGGTCGCGGATTTCCTCCCGCTGGGTTTCGACATCATTATGCTGGACAATATGAGCCGCGCGGATATGAAAAAAGCGATAACTCTGATTCGGGCCGCGGGTGGAACAACGAAGATAGAGATCTCCGGCGGGGTAAGATTTGAGGACCTCGCCGCGCTTTCAAGGCTGGGAGCGGACCGGATCTCGGTCGGCTCGCTTACCAATTCCGCCGCGGCGCTGGATATCGCGTTCGACATTAAAAGGGCGTGGAGATGATTTCTATGAACGATTCAGGATCGACAAGCCTGCTTGCGCTGGAGACGCTGCCGGGCATAAAAAAGCTGGTGCTGCTGGAAAGCGCGGGTTCCACGCAGGAGGTGGCCAGGGAGCTTGCGCTCCACGGCGGCATGGAGGGGACTCTGATCCTGGCGCTCAGTCAGACGGCGGGCAAGGGCCGTATGGGCAGGGCCTGGGAGTCCGGACGGGGCGGCATATACATGACGCTTATCCTTGAGCCGAGCATCGGGCTTAAATTCCTGGGAGAGTTGAGCATTCTGGCCGGCCGCGTGGTCGCCCTGACCCTTAAAGAGCTTTATGCCCTTAACACCCGCGTAAAGCTTCCGAACGATGTTTACGCCCTGCATCCTAAAAAAAAGAAATATCTCAAAGTCGCCGGCATCCTGACGGAATCTTCCTCCATAAACAGGACCCCCAACTGGATCCTGCTGGGGGTGGGGGTGAACCTGAACAACTCCGTTTCCCTGGAGACCGGGGCAGGCGTCGCCGAGATACTGGGAAAAGAAGTGTCCCGTGAGGAATTTTTGCAGGCCTTTTTTGAGAATTTCTGGCACATTTATTCCTCCTGGGAATATTCCTCCGAATCGAAAAGCTCTTAAAGTAAATTCCTTTCGGGATCGATCCCGCTGCAGAGGCGCGGCGCGCGGTTTAGAAAGGTCCGCCGGCGACATTCTATTTATGACGGTTACTACGGCCGAATTGCGGAGTATAGCCCTTGGCCGCGGCGCGTCCGCTTGCGGGATCGCGCGCGCGGAGGAGCTTGCAGAGTACGCCAGGTTCTGTTCCGCATCCTCCGGCGCTCCGGCGGGGCTGGCTTACCTGAAACGGTCTCCTTCGGCGAGGGCGGATATCCGGAACTGGTTCCCCCCGGCCAGAACCGTGCTGGTGTGCGCGTTCCAATATTGGCATTCCGGCCTGGATCATGAGGCCGCCATGGAAAAGATCGGGGAGGCTTCGGCCTATCTTGAAAAGACCGGCCGCAAGGTGCGCGCTGAATTCGTCGGCGGCGTCAAAACAGCCGGATTCCGGCCCCGGATCTCCCGGTACGCCCTGGGACCGGATTATCACGCGATCATAAAAGAAAGACTGGGTTTAATGCTGTCCGATATAAAAGCGGCTGTGCCGGGCGTAGAAGGCAAATCGTTCACGGACACTTCGCCGGTGCTTGAAAAAGAACTCGGCCGGCTGTCCGGGCTGGGTTTCAGGGGGAGGAACACGCTGCTTATTTCCGGGGAGCTTGGGTCCTATATTTTTATAGGCGGCTTGGCGCTTTCGCTGGAATACGGGGCCGGCGAAAGTCCAGTCGCGGATACGGGGCCGGGCTGTGGGAACTGCGGGAAGTGCGCGGCCGCCTGTCCCACCGGCGCGCTGAAGGCTTCCGGTGTTCTGGATGCCGGTCTTTGCATCTCTTACTGGACCACGCAGTCCGGGACCGCGGCTCCTGAAGGCATAATCAGCAAGTCCGGGGGATATGTTTACGGGTGCGATCTCTGCCAGGAGGTCTGCCCTTACAATGAAAAAACGCCCGACAGGATCCTGCTGCCGGAATTCAATCCAAACAACGGGTCCCGGTAAGATCTTGTTTTTTGAGCGGTTAAACCGAAATCCTTTTATGGAGTTCGGTTTAAAATTTCCTGCCGAGCGAGGTCTTGACGGCTTCCATCAGGTCGTCGGTGTTGAACGGCTTGGTCAGGAACGCGGTCACCTGCGTAAATTTCTGGAACATGGTGCGGGAAGGTTCAAGCGCGGACAGGACGATGATGGGCAGCTGTCTGGTCTCGGCGTCCTCGGTGATCAGGCTGGTGAGGGAATAACCGTCTATGCCGGGAAGCATGACATCCAGGATCAGCAGCGCGGGTTTGTATGAGCGCAGCAGGTCCATCACTTCCCTGCCGTTATCGCACAATTGGACCTGGTGGCCCATTGATTCCAGCGTATACTGCACCAGGTTCGAGATTTCAAGGTCGTCGTCAACCACAAGTATTTTATTCCCCATAGGTAAAATCTAACACATATTCAGTTCACGGGTCAAGGTTGCCTGAAATGCCGTCTTCAATGTCTTAATTTTACGCGGAGCGGCCGTATCAATATAAGAGAAATTTTTTGCGGACTTCTCTAGAACCGGGCATTATCTTTTTCAAAACCGGCCAGTATGGCCTCCGGTGTTTTTCCGGCTTCCAGCATGTCGTAGAGCCTGGAGTTTCCGGTCATTTTTTTTATCTCTACGGCATTGAGAACGAAATCTCTCCCGCGGTGAAGGCGTGCCGTGCGGGCACGGCCGGGTACGCCGTAAAAAAACTGATCCCCGGTTCCAGTTCCGGGCCTTCTATAATATCGCCGCTGACGGGGTTCGGCCGGTGCAGCACAACGAATTCGAGATGGTTCTTCGCGGCTTCTTCCATGGCATAGGCCATGGTCGTCAGGTAAGTATAGAACCGCGCTCCTATGTCCTGTATATCAAAGACCAGCGCCTCCACTCCTTTGAGCATTTTCGTGGAAGGGCGCTGGTTCCTGCCGTAGAGGCTGTAGAGCGGAATCCCGGTCGCCGGGTCCGTGGAATTGTCTATGAGCACCCCGCCCTTATTTTTCATATATTTTTTGGCGGCCGGGAGACAGATTAAAAGGTAGACGCTGCCTTTTCCTTTAAAAAGGCAGATGCTGCCTTTTTTGCATTTTCTTTCAGGACAAGCAGGTAAAGCTGGCCCTGGTCCCAGAGTTTGAAGGCGAAGGCGCGGGCTTTCTTGCCGTTTCCGGCATAGAAGTCGACCCTTCCCGGGCCTTTTATGGCCCCGCCGGTGTCCTGGCAGAAAACAAAACGGGCGTCCTGTTTGCGGCCGAGCAAGGCTCCTGTTTCATCCACATCGGGAGTGTTTACGCGCATAAAGGCCAGGGCGCCCATAGGTACGAGGGAATTATCCACGGCTATGGAACGCCAGCCGGTGAGCGGAAGTCCGTAGGTGCCGGCCGGGCCCTCCTCGGGATCGGCCGGCTGTTCCAGCCTGAAAAAAACATAGCGTTTGTTCATGCTCAGTATGGCCCGGGTCCGGTCGGGATGTTCGTTAAGGTACTGCAGGCCTTTTTCGGGACTTATTCCTTCCCTTGGAAGCGCTCCTGCTTCGATCATAGCCGTAAGCCAGCCTTTGAATTTAAGGCTGTTGGTCGCGGCGAATCTGGCCTTGATTATCCTGCCGTCCGGCAGCTGCAGGCGGCCGGAGCCTTCGGTTTGCAGATCCAGGATCTCGCTTCGATTTTTCAGCCAGGCCAGTTCAAGGCCGCGGCCCTTCAGCGCGCCTTCAAAATCTATCTCTTCCCTGTTCAGATAGGGAACCAGCGTCCCCCGTTCAAGCCTGCCGGTCAGTTTCTCGCCTTTGAATTTATCGTTGAAGTCCTCCAGATTTATGGTGATGAGGTCGCCGGGCTTTGCGTAAAGCGGATATTTATATTCCTTCGTCCGCTTCAGGCTGGCTTCCAGCGTCGGTTCGTAATAGGAACTGAAGACCACGGTGCCGGTGGAGTCGCGGCCGGCCAACTGGTAAATGTCAAAGGCCTCCTTCAGGCGGAGGTCCAGTTCGGCCTGGTCTTTGGCTTCGGAGAGGATCTTTATGAACTCGCTGGTGGAGGCGGCCAGGGTCCCGGCCGTTATGTTCCTGGAGCCGAAGGAGTAGGCGATGGACTGGCCTTTGAGGGACTGGAAATATTTCAGGTTCAGTTCGGCCGCTTTCAGCAGCGTTTTTTTATCGTCCAGGTCGGCGAACGCGGGGGCGGCGTCCGGGGCCACGGGGAACATCGCCGCGGTTTCCGTTTTGACCGGCGCGCAGCCGGGGGGGCAGCCGCCCGAGATCCCGCGCCGGTCCGATGTGGCCGCGCAGCCGGTTAAAAAGAGAGCAAGAGAAAGTGGCGCGAGTTTTTTCATAGATATCGTCCGCCCAACCCCCGGGCAGGTCTTCGGGAATTCCGGAGCCGGCCGGGTGTTTTTACCTGCTGTTCCGGGCGGGAGGCGCAGCGGCCGCGTTCCGCCGTTTGTATCACAAATCACATTCGGCACGGGAGAACCGGAGGCCGTTTTCACAGGGGAAAAACGCCGTCCGGCTTTTACATTATCCCAAAATTCCATTGTTGACACAAGGCCGATCATCTGTTAAACTCTACCTATGAACGGAAAAATACTGTCTTTGGTGCTTCTTGTCCTGACGCTTCCTGTTTTTGCCGCATCCGAAGAGGCCAAGCTTATCGCTTTCAGCGGAACCGTAGAAGTAAGGAATACCCGCGAAGGGCAATGGGCGCCGGCCGCGGAGAACATGGAGATAGCCGAGGGCGGCGCCGTGCGCGCCGGCTCCGACGGTTCCGCCGTGGTTCTAATGCCCAACAAAACCAAGGTCTGGATCAAAGAGTCGTCCAGCGTCGAGGTGGAGCAGCGCGCCACGCTGGCCTCCCGCCTGGCCCTGATGTTCGGCAAGATCAAGATCCGCGTGCCGCATCTTATGCGCAAAGAAAAATTTGAAGTCAGGACCCCGTCCGCCGTCTGCGCGGTCAGGGGAACGGAATTCACGGTCGACACGAACGCGGAGGGCGTGATGAACATCAATGTCCTCTACGGCGAGGTAAAGCTTAATTTCGTGGTGCCGCCCGAAAAGGGTTCCGCCGAACTGTATATCCCGCAGGGCCGCGGCATGAGCCTGGCTGAAAAAGGCAAACCCGCCAAGCTGGCCCTTATGACCGCCGAGCAGGAAAAATCCTCGCTTGAGAACTGGAACCCCGGACTTTCGCCGTCCGACCGCCGCAAAGAAATGCAGGCCAAGGATAACGACAGGGCCCAGATCCGCGAATTCGCCAGGGTGACCAACGGCACCGAGAATTCGGTTCAGAGCTTCCTCAACAATGTCAAGGAATCGGACCTGGAAGCGGGCCGCACTTTGCGCGATCTTCACGGCAATCTGGTGCGCGTGGACCAGCGGCTTATGCGCCCGTATCCCGACGAAGTTCAATTTATAAACCTGGTCAAGCGGCCGGAATACGGCAACAACGACAGCGCGTCCGCGGCCGCCGCGAGGGGCGGGTTCGCGTACAACGGGGCCTCCATGGTGTCCAACAGGCTGGACTATCTGCAGATGACCATGAATTTCAACAAGGACCTGCCGCAGAGCATAGACGAGTGGCCCGCTTTCTTTAACGGCAACTCCATAAAGGCCGAATGGGCCTCTTTTGTGACGGCCAACAGGACCAGCGACAAGGAAATATTTTTCATAGCCGAAGATTATAAGTACGATCCCGCGAGGGATGAGCTTATGAATAACAGCGCCGTTATGGGCGTTCCGCTGAACGCGGCGAACGGCGGCGACAGGGAAGTCATAATCACAGGCGTTATAAAGGACGGCGCGGTGAAAGCCGCCGACGGATTGGACAATATTTCCAGGTTCGACGCCAATTCCAACCTTAGAGTGGCCGATTCCGGCGCGGGCGACGGTACGCTTAAATATACGGCGGATAACAGCCTTGTGAACGCCGGCGGAGGCGCCGGCACCAGCGTCCTCTGGGCCATGAAGATGAACGCTCCTGTCGGTCTGCCGGGCGGCACGAACACCTATGAGAAGAAAGGCGATCCCTATCTCTGGCAGTATCAGGCCAGCCCTTACGCCATAGGCGGCTCCAACGCCAACGGTCACTTCTGGTTTACCACCGAAACCTCCGTCATAAATAACAGCGGCTCCGTACAGCAGGTGGAGGATTTTACCAAGTCCTCCCTGGATCCGTTCAGCATACTTAAGAACAGCGCGGGTGAAGCCGTCATGTCCATCAAGAAGGACAACGGTTCTGTCGCTCCCGGCGCCTGGACCAGCGCCAACATCTACGGCGATATTTCCCAGGACGACTACTTTGCGTACGGCGGCGGGGCCGCCGGAGCAGGGACCAACATAGACCTGGTGTTCGTGCCGGATCTGCTTCTGGCCGCCGTGCAGAGAATGCTGCCGGCCATTACCAACCTTAACAAGTAATGAGGAATTTAATGAAAAGGCTAACAATAACCTTAGCAGTTCTTTTATGCCTCAGCGGCATCTCCTTCGCCTCCGTGGACTGGGAATCGAAGGGAATGCAGATGGCGGGTGAGATAGTCGCCAATCCTTCCGCCTTCTTCTACGACTTCCAGCAGGACCTGGAGGCCACCACGCCGCTTACTCCGGGGAAGTCCTTCGGCATTCAAACCGGCCTGTTCCCTACGCTGATCCCCATGGGCTACACCAATGTGTCCGGCAAGTACCGTCTGCACGCGGAAGGACGCCTCGCCCCCGGCGTGCCGCAGGTGGACCTGATCGGCGGTTATTGGGACATGATCTGGGCCAAGATGGCCGCCAGGCAGTCCGATACCGTGGATAACGCCAAGTTCAACGGTTATTATGTCGGCGCCATAGTAAGCTCTTCGGTCAGCCCGAAGATCAGGACTTTCTGGGGTTATAAGCATTCGCTGTTGGCCGCCAGGCTTAATTTCAAGCCGGGCAAGGAGTTGGACCTTCTGGGCACCAAGGTCGGCAGTTTCGATTCCGGTTTTAACGACGACTTCCTGATAGCCGGCATAGAAACGCCCAAAGGCGTGAGCAAGTTCTGGAGTATGCAGTTGAACTACGGCGTGAAGACCCAGACCTTCTCGACCAAGCTCAGCTGGTATGGGAAGTTCTTCGAACTGGGGATCAATATTTACCCCGAAGGCGTGCTGGTCTTCCACCCTGTGTGGAATTTCCATGTGAATTTTTAACAGCGAACCGCGCGCGGACGGCGCGAATGTCACGGATATAACAGAGGGAACCGAATGAAAAAAATAATTTTAAGTCTGATCTTAGCGGGGGCCGCGGTCAATTCGTACGCGGCCGTGGCCGAGGACTCGAAGATCTTCACGCCTTATTTCGATATGATGCTCATGGAGGCGGCCTTCCTGCCTTCCGCCGGCAATATCTTCAGCGGCGGCAACATCAATACGCAGGTGGGCCTGCTGACCAAGCTGACGCGGAAGGACTCGCTTTTCGGGCTGTATAACTTCAACTACGCCGGCCCTTCTTTCCAGCCGCAGGATTCCAAACAGTTCACCGACCGGAGCATGTCGCATAACTTCAACTTCGAGTACCGCAGGAGCCTCGGTGAAAGGTTCCGCGTGCGTCCCGGCGTCTCCTTCATGAGCGACTATTCCCGCACCGGCTCCAACGAGGCCTGGAAGAACGGGCTTTACAATATGAGTTCCTACGGCGGCCAGCTGGCCGCGGATTACAATTTCGACTTCGAGAAGAACGGTTTTATCACCGCCGCGGTGCTGGCCAGAAAGATCAAATTCCCCAACTACACCGACCTCCTCAGGGAATTTATGAACGCCAGCAACACTTCCGAGACCTCCGGCGGGCTCGAAGACCAGACCCTTACCCAGCTCTCGCTGCGTCCCAACTGGAACGGTTTTTTCGGCGGGTTCACCTATACCCTGCAGAATTACAAGAACCAGAAGGTGGTCGCGGCCGCCACCGGCGTTTACGGGGACACGGCCCAGCAGGATAAGACCACGACGCTGGATGCGGGCTTCCGCCAGGCGCTGTGGGTGTTCGAGCTGTCGCCGATGGGCTCCTACACCATGCACCGCTCCAATCAGAATTTCCTGCGGTATAAGCGCCTGGGCGCGGCTTCCAACCCGGCTACGCTGACAAGCGGTTCCGCCGATGTCACCATGGTCGCGAAGAATTATAATTATAACGAGATGACCCTGAGCGTTCCCGTGGACCTGAACATTACCGGCAAATGGGCGATAGGCGGGTCCATGAACATAACCCGGCGCGTTTATACCGACCGCGGCGCGCGCGACGCCGACAATAATTACACCTCTTCCAAACAGAAGAACCTCATGAGTACGCTGACCGGCAGCATCCGCAAACGGATGAACGATGTCGCCACGGTACGGTTGTTCTATTCGCTGGTGGTCGCCTCCTCCAATAACAAGTTCGAACAATACATGCCTTACAATTACACCGGAAATACCATAGGCATCGCGTATCAGCTCTCATACTAAAAAGCCGGCGGCTTTTTAGCGTCGCGGCGCGGCCTGGGGCCGCGCCGCAGCTTTTACCGAAGACCGAACACCCGCAGAGCGGTCCGTTTTTACATTCTACCGGGCCAAAATGGTATAATAAACGAGTAATTTTACCGGGGATGGCGCCTGTTCCCGGATCATTTTTTCCGTGTTCCGCGCCTTAAATTTTATATTCTTTCTTCCAGGGGTTTTTCCATGTATTTGAAAGCCATCGAGATCTACGGTTTTAAATCATTCGCGAACAAGGTCAAACTGCCGCTCAAGCCCGGCATAACCTGCATCGTGGGGCCCAACGGCTGCGGCAAATCCAATGTGGTGGATTCGCTGAAATGGTGCATAGGCGAGATGTCCTGGAAGTCCCTGCGCATGCCGTCCATGATGGATGTCATTTTCGCCGGCACCACCAAGCGCTCTCAGCAGAACATGGCCGAAGTGGCCATGACCTTCGACAACGAATCCCGCAAGCTTCCGCTGGATTTCAGCGAAGTGACGGTGACCCGCAAGATCTACCGTTCCGAGGAATCCGAATATTTCATCAACAAGGTGCAGTGCCGTCTTAAGGATATCCGCGAAATGTTCCTGGACACCGGCATCGGCGCCGACGGCTACGCCATCATAGACCAGGGAGAGGTCGAATATGTCCTGTCCGCCAGCGCCGAGGAACGCCGGGAGCTTTTCGAAGAGGCCGCAGGCGTTTCCAAGTACAAGGCCAAACGGGAAGAGGCCCTGCGCAAGCTTGAGAAAGTGGACGCGGACCTGGCCCGCCTGGCCGACGCCACGACTTTGATAGACGAACAGATCAAGAAGCTGGACGCCGAGGCCAAACGCGCCCGCACCCAGCAGAAATACAAGGAGGAGCTCACCTCGGCCGAAGTCTCCATGCTGGTCAAGGAGATCTCCGGGTTTAACGGCGAAGTGGACGCGGAGAACGCCGCCCTTGAACCCGTGCAGAAGGAGATCGCCGAAACTTCCACCGCCATAACGGCTCTTGAAGGCGAATTGGCCGCCATGAACCTGACCCTCACCCAGAAACAGGAAGAAGAACGGGTGTTGAACGAGGCGATAGCGTCGGTAAAATTTGAAAAGGTGCGCCTTGAAGGGACCATAGTCGGGAACGACAATACGGCGCAAGTCGTAGCCTCCCAGACAAAGGCGCTTGAGGAATCCGGACGGCGCAACGAAGAAGCCCTCGCGGCTTCCGCCCCCCGCATAGAGGAGGCGCGCGCGGCGCTGGCCGGCGCTTCCACGGGGTTGGACGCGCTTAAGAACGATTACGAGACCGGCCTCTCCGGGCTGGCAGGCATAGAAGCGGAGATGAACGCCGTGGACGCCTCCGCCGGCGCCATTGAAAAGAACATCACCGCCGCCTACCAGACCGAGGTCGAGGTTTCCAACGAGATCGCTTCCACCGCCTCCAGCATCGGCCACTACAAGGACAATATCCTGGGCCTGAAAAAGGAACTGGACGGCCTGTCCGCCAAGAGCGCGGAAATAGAGTCCAAAGTCCGCGCCATCCGCGCCCGCGCGGGCGAGAACGAAGCCTCCCTGAACGCCGAGAAAGACCGTCTGGCAGGGGCCGAGGATGTAAAGAACGCTTCCGCCGGCCGCCTGGACGAGATCGGCCGCCGCCTGAGCGATCTGAACGCCGAAAAGGCCGGCGCCCGCTCGCGCCTGGAAGCCATACTGGCGCAGGGCGAAAAAGATTCCTACTGGGTCGGCATAAACAATGTGCTTAATTCCGGAGTTTCCGGCATCCGCGGGACCTTGAGGCATCTCCTGACCGTCAAGAAAGAAGATAAGCTGGCGGTGGAGGAAGCGCTCGGCCGCTTTATGGACGCCGTTGTCTGCGACAATTCCGAAAGCGCCCGGGAAGCCATAAACTATCTCCAGCACCTGGGCAAAGGCCGCTGCCGCTTCCTGATCCTGGATAAGGTGGCTTCCGCGGGTTCGCCTCCGGCCTGGGAGGTTCCCAATGCCGTGAAGATCCGCGGGAAGATCTCCGCCTCCGCCGAATACGACGCCATGATCGATCACCTGCTGGGAGGCATTTATTCCTCCGACGGCTCCGTTCTGGGCTCTTTCTGGGTGTCGGGCGGGGCCGAGGAAGTCACCTCCAACGAGCCTTATTGGGAAGAGGAAGGCGCCCTGAAAGAAAAGATCCGCGCCTGTGAACAGGAGGAAACCGTACTTTCAGCGGAGAAGGCGGAAGTCGCGGCCAAGCTGGCCGAAGCTTCCTCCCTGGCCGCGGCCCTTGAGGAGAAGATAACAGCCCTGAACATGGACCTTCACCGCGCCCAGGTGGAGGCGGAGAACGCCGAAGGCGAAGCCCGGCTCAACGCGCAGAACACGGAATTCACCTCCGCGGAAACGGCCAGGGCCGAGACAGTGCTGGCGGAGGCCGAAAGCCGGCTGGCGGCCTTGAACGCGCGGATTGAGGAAGCCAGGCTGGTTTCCGAGGGCAAAAGGGCGGAAATGGCCGCCCTGTCCGACAAAAAAGATTCCCTGCACCTGGCTTACTCCAAAGCCAAGGAAGATATCGGCGCCAGGAAAGCGAACCTGGACAACCATCAGAAGAACCTGGAACTGCTGAAAGAAGAGGTTTTCCGCCTCGAAAGCCATGTCGAGCGCCTGCGGTCCGAGCGCGACAGCGCCGCCGCCCGCGTAAAAGAACTGGCGGAACAGGCCGTCCAACTGGCCTCCGAGACCGCGCAAGCCCGCAAACGCCTCATGGAAGTAATGAGCGAACTGGCGGAGAAGGAGATCCTGGAGAAACAGCTTTCCGGCGAAACGAACGCGCTGCGCAACGATTACGGACGCCTGAATATCAATCTTAACGACTCCAAAGAGTTGAGAGAAGAGGGGGAGAAAAAACGCTACGGCATAGAGCTTAGGATCAACACTTTAAAGACGCGCAGCGAAGACCTTACGAAGCGGCTTAACGAGGAATGGAACCTTTGCCTGGAGGATGCCCGCGAGAAGTTCGGCGCGGTGGAAGTGGACGCCGAGCGGGTGAAATTCCTGCGCAAGCGCCTGGAAAGCATGGGGGCGGTCAATATGACGGCGCCTGAGGAGTACGACGCCCTTATCAACCGCTTTAATTTCATGAATTCGCAGGTGGAGGACCTTAACACGGCCAAGGCCGACCTGCGCTCGGCTATCGGCAAGATCAATGAGACCACCCGCGACAATTTTAAGCTGACCTTCGATAAGGTGCAGGGGCACTTTAAGCAGATCTACGGGCTTCTCTTCAACGGCGGCGAGGCGAACCTGATCCTTACCCAGCCGGAGAATATCCTGGAAACCGGCGTGGAGATCCTCGCGCACCCTCCCGGCAAAAAACTGGTCAGCATTTCCCAGCTTTCCGGCGGAGAAAAGGCCCTTACCGCGCTGGCGCTGCTGTTCAGCTTTTTCTGCGTCAATCCTTCGCCTTTCTGCGTGATGGACGAAGCCGACGCTCCTCTGGATGAGGCGAATGTCGAGCGCTTTGTCCGCCTGCTGCGCGAGTTCTCCGGCACCACACAGTTCATCGTGATCACCCACAACAAACGCACCATGGAAGCCGCGGATGTGCTTTACGGCGTTACCATGGAGGAACTCGGCGTTTCCAAGATCATTTCGGTGGACCTCAAAAAAGCCTCGGCGATGACCGAGGGCGGGGGAAAAGTGACGGCCCAGGTCGGAGCGTAGCGCGGCGCAGCGCTTTCCGGCCGCGACCGCCGCCGGCTGAACTATGATCTACGGCGTTTTTTCGGATGTGCATGGTAATTATGAAGCGCTGAAAGCGGTGCTGGATTTTTTCCGGAGAAATAAGACGTCGCGCTTCATTTGCTGCGGGGATCTCGTGGGCTACGGCCCCCAGCCGGGCGAGTGCGTCCGCGCGGCCATGGGGCTGGCGGGTCTCACTATCGTATTGGGCAATCACGACGCCGCGCTGACGGGAAAAATGGAACTCCGCTGGTTCAACGCCAACGCGCTGGAAGCCATAGAGTTCGCCGGAAAAACACTTTCCGGGGCCGAACTGGCTTACCTGGCCTCCCTGCCGGAGACGGTCAAGACCGCTGATTTTACGCTGGTCCACGGCTCCCCGAAACAGCCTCTTACCGAATATCTTCTGAGCGATCCGCAGTTTTTCGAGAACCAGAGGTATTGGGAGATCTCTCCCTGTTTTATGGGCCACAGCCATATGCCGGTCTATTTCCGGGCGGCCGCCGGCTCCCCGCCGGAAACGGATTTCCTGCGGCCCATGTCCAAGGTCATGCTGGACGGCGTGCGGTACATGCTTAATCCCGGATCCGTCGGGCAGCCTCGCGACGGGAACCCACGCGCCTCCTGCGGGCTGTATGATTCCAAAAAAAAGACCTTTGAACTCTTCCGCGTGGAATACGATGTCGCCAAAACGCAGCAATTGATGAGGTCCGCCGGACTCCCGCAGGTGCTTATAGAGCGGCTGGCTTACGGGCTGTAAAGATGCCGGCCGCCGCAGGCCGCGGATGTCGAACAGAACAGGATTTGATCCATGAAAATGAACATACTGATAGTGGACGACGACAAGAATTTCATCGAGACCCTTGAGGACGGCCTGAAACTTAAGAATGTGGAAGCCGAAATAACCGTGGCCCATTCGGCGCATGAGGCTATCGACGCGCTCTCCGGTACGGTCCCCTCGATCATTATCCTGGATGTGCAGCTGCCCGATATGCACGGCGTGGAATTCATGCGTACGATCAAGGACACCGACCGGCTTAAAAAAGTCCCGGTGATCTTCATCTCCGCCAAGTACACGGAACCGGCCGACCGCTCCGAAGCCATGCTGGCCGGCGGAGGATATTTCTTTTCCAAGCCCGTGGACATCGACGAGCTTTGGCTGGAGGTAAAGTATCTCCTTGACAAGAAAAATTAAGTCTTATAATATAGGTTGGCACGGGGCCGGCGGAGAGGCCGAAAGAAGGCGGAGAGATAAAAATTTGCGTTCGGCGAGTTCCGGCCGTGGACCGCACTCTTTATAAGGAGTTTGATATGTCCGATGAGATACAGTTGACCGATGCCAGTTTCGAGCAGGAAGTGCTAAAGAACGCCGTTCCGGTGCTGGTGGATTTCTGGGCGCCCTGGTGCGGGCCGTGCAGGATGATCTCCGCCACCGTCGCGGAACTGGCCGGAGAATACGCGGGCAGGGTCAAGGTCTGTAAACTGAACACCGACGAGAATCCCGATTCGGCCGCCGCATACCGCATCTCCGCCATTCCGACCATACTGCTGTTCAAAGGCGGAAAACTCGTGCAGGAGCTTGTGGGGTTGCAACCCAAGGACGAGCTTAAACGCCATCTCGACGAACTGATAAAATAGGGTATAGGCAGGTGAAACCGCGAAGCGGCGTCCGCCTGTGGGTGAATTCCCCTGGAAGGGGTCCCGCCTGATACGGAGCCTACGCAAGTATTGGCCGTTTGAAGGCCATAGGCCCTGATACGGCACCTACGCAAGTATTGGCCGTTTGAAGGCCATAGGCCCTGATACGGCGCCTACGCAAGTATTGAGGGGAAAATTTCTTTCTACCTCAACTCCGGCCTGACTCTTTGTCTTGAGCCCGCTCGCTTACCGTATGTCCAAAAAGACCATATTCGTCGTCGATGCGCACGCCTTCCTGCATCGCAGCTACCACGCTTTACCCAAGCTGACAAACTCCAGGGGAGAGCCTGTGGGGGCGCTCTATGGTTTCCTGCGTCTGCTTCTTAAAATAAAAAAAGAATATAAGCCCTATTACGCGGCCGTTTGTTTCGACGCGCCCGGCGGAACTTTTCGCGACGTCATGTATCCCGAGTATAAGGCCAACCGGAAAGAGACGGAACCGGAGCTGGCGGCCCAGCTTAAAGCCGCTCCCGAATTGCCGGCTGCGGTGGGGTTCAGGGCCGTGCTCCTGCCCGGTTATGAGGCGGATGATCTCATAGCGACGCTGGCGCGCAGATTTTCGGCCGCCGGTTATGAAACCGTGATCGTGACCGGAGATAAGGACGCGGCCCAGCTGGTCCGTGATAGCGCCGCGTCGTTTGCCGACGGGCCGCGAGCGGCCGCTCCGGCGGCGGGCGGGATCAGGCTTTGGGACGGCAGCGCCGCTTCATTTTCGGGAGAAGCGGAGGTGACGGCCAAGTTCGGAGTGAAGCCGTCCCAGATAGCCGATTACCTGGCTCTTACCGGAGATTCTTCCGATAATGTGCCGGGTGTGGCCGGCATAGGCCCTAAAGGCGCGGTCAAACTTTTGGGCGCGTATAACGCTTTGGAAGCCGTGCTGGCCGCGGCCAGGGACCCGCGGCAGGCGGTGAAGGATAAGCTGCTGGCCAAAGTGGCCGGGCATATTGATGAAGCCGCTTTGTCCAAACGGCTGGTAGCGCTTGATGGCGGCGCGCCGGTGGAAGGCGAGATAGAGGAATTTACCGTCGGCGCCCCGGATGCCGCGCTGGCCGGCGAACTCTCACGGCGCTATGAGTTCAGGGACCTGGCCGCTATCGTCCCGCAGCAGGCCCTTTTCGACGCTCCGCTGCCGGACGCGATACCGCTTGAGGAAGCCCTGGCGCGCGCAAGAGCGGACGGCTTTATCAGCCTGGCCTATTCTTCCGGCGCCGTCTGCGCAGGTTCGGATAAAGGGGCGGCGTATCTGGCGCCCGGGGAATTGAAAGCCGAAGACAAGGCCGGCCTTTCCGTTCTGGTGCAGGACAGCCGGATCTTCAAGGTCGCCGCCGGTCTTAAGAGCGTTCTGCATCTCATTGATTTCGAGCCCGCGCGCGAGATGAACAATTTTTTCGAACTTGAGCTCGCGCACTCGCTTCTGAGCGCGCGCAAGAGCGGGCTCTCCAGGCTGGTTTTTGAGAAGACCGGGGCTCTCCCGCTGGAGGAAGGTTCCAGGGAGGAGCTTCTCGCGGCGGCCGGAGCGATGGCGCGCATTTACCCGGACATAAAGAAGGACCTGGACTTGTCCGGGATGGAGAAAGTTTACAGTGAGCTGGAACGGCCGCTGATCCCGGCGATCTACGCGATGGAGCGCGACGGATTTAAGGTGGATACCGCGATGCTCAGGGAACTTTCCGCCGATCTTGAGGCCAGGCTGTCCGCCATAGAGGCCGAGGCCGAGCGGCTGACCGGGCATAAGGTGAACCTTAATTCGCCCAAGCAGCTGGGCTGGCTTTTATATGAAAAGCTGAACATCCAGCTGGACGACGCGCAGAAGAAGATGTTCAAGACCAAGGACGGTTATTCGACCGCCGAGGAAGTCCTTACGTTCCTTAAACCGGCGCACCCCGTGATAGAAAAACTGCTGGAATTCCGCGAGCTCTCGAAGCTGAAATCCTCTTTCGTGGACAATCTCCTGGCGGCGGCGGACCCCGGCGGGCGGGTGCACAGCACCTTCGAACAGGCCGGTACGGCCACGGGCAGGTTCTCAAGTTCCAAACCCAATCTTCAGAATATCCCGGTCCGCTCCGCTTACGGCCGGCTGGTGCGCCGGGCTTTCTGCGCCCGGGGCGGGTTTTCGCTTATGAGCGCCGACTATTCACAGATAGATTTGAGGGTGTTGGCGCATGCGTCCGGCGATCAGAGCCTTGCCGCGGCTTTCCGCGCGAACGAAGATATCCACTTGCGTACGGCCTGCGAAGTTTTTCACTCCGTTCCGGAGCTGGTCACCAAAGAAATGCGGCGCGCGGCCAAAGCCATAAATTTCGGCATCGTTTACGGGCAGACCGCGCAGGGGCTGGCCCGGGAACTGGGGATTCCCAGGGCGGAAGCGGCCAAGTACATAAAACATTATTTTGAAGTTTATTCCGGCGTTAAGGCCTGGATAGACGGCGCCATAGACTCCGCGAAAAAAAGCGGCTGCGCCGTCACCTTCACCGGCCGGCGGCGCGCGCTGCCGGATATTAACGGGACCAACGGCAATCTGCGCGCCTTCGCCGAGCGCGCGGCCGTGAACATGCCCATCCAGGGCGGCTCCGCCGATATTATAAAGAAAGCCATGATAGATATCCATGAGAAGATCAAAGGTTCGGACCTGGTGATCATGGTTTTGCAGGTGCACGACGAACTGGTCTTCGAGGTAAAAGCCGGCCATGAGGCCGAAGCCGCGCGCCTGGTCCGAGACGGCATGGAGAACGCCTTCAAACTCGAAGTGCCGCTAAGGGCCGACATAAAAGCGGGCCCCAACTGGCAGGACATGCAGCCTGTTTTGTGAATTGCCGGCACGCTTGTTGTTTTCGGTTGTCTGCAATTACCGGCCTAAATCTGCCGGCATTCGGAACGGGTATAGTGTCGCAGTATTTATAATATGGGTGGATCCGGCCTGAAAGCATGAGTTTTTCTTTGAGATTACCTTCGTTGAACGAACTGCCGCCGGTAACGCGTGGGGTGGTGGCGGTGTCGTTTTGCGGGTGGGTGCTGGAACTGGCATTTCGGGGACCGCTGAATTATTATTTCGGCCTGGTGCCGGCTCTGGTTTCCGGCTCCGGCTGGGTATGGCAGCTTTTCACCTATATTTTTATCCACGGCGGGTTCTGGCATTTCCTGTTCAACGCTTTTATGCTCTGGATGATGGGATCCGTCCTTGAGCCAGTTATGGGTTCCAGGAAGTTCTTTATTTATTTCCTGTTCTGCGGCGCGGCGGCGGGCGTGTTTACCGTTGCGGTCAGCCACGGTTCCGGCGCCGCGGTAATAGGCGCGTCCGGGGCGATTTACGGCCTGTTTTACGCCTTCGCCGCGCTTTATCCGGACCAGATAGTGTATATGTATTTCCTTTTTCCCATGACCTCCAGACAGCTTGTCATTTTCCTGGCGGGGCTTTCCCTGGTCCTCAGCTTTACAGCCCCGAATTCCGGCGTGGCTAACTTTACGCATTTGAGCGGCTTAGCCGCCGGCTGGCTGTATTTTCAAACCACGGCGTGGTTTGAAAAGGCGGAAGGGGTAAGGCTGAGGGCTGAAGGTTGGTTTAAAAAAACAGCGCCGGACGAAAAGGAAAGGGTCGACGCGATCCTGGAAAAGATCTCCGGGAAAGGCGAAGCTTCCCTTACGCCCGCCGAGCGCGGTGAACTTGACGAATACGCCAAGACCCGCGGCGGCCGGGCGTAATAAAATTATCCGCAAAGCGGCGCGCACCGGGGAAATGTATTCGTTGTATATTCACCGCGGAGGCGCGGAGAACGCGGAGGATAAATCGGTGAGGAGTGTTGTCGTGGGCGGGTTACAACAGACTTAAGAGGCGTGTAGAGGGAATTATCCTCCATGTTGAAGAACAAGAGATTGTCTCATGATTCCACTCTGCGACCTCCGCGTCTCAGCGGTAGATTTGAAAATTAGCCCGAAGAGAATTAACATATGAATAAGGAAATGACACGGGTCTGCCGTGAGTTCGGCAGGCTTAAAGGCCGGACCGTCGTGGGCCTGACCGGGACCATAGCTTCCGGCAAGAGCGCTGCCCTGGCCCGGTTCGGCGAACTGGGGGCTTTTTGCGTTTCCACCGACGAGCTCGCAAAAGAAGTGTTGACATTGCGGGTCTGTTATAATAAAATTTTAAGGAAGTTTGGTTCCGGGGTATTCCTAAAAGACGGTTCGCTAGACAGAACAAAACTCGCCAAAGAAGTTTTTTCTGACAAATCCAAACGAAAACGGCTGGAAAGCATACTTCATCCCGAAATCCTTAAGCGCGCTCTCGCTTTAATCAAAAAATCCGATGAAAAGATGATCATAGTAGAAGTCCCGCTGCTGTTCGAGGCTGGCCTAGAAAAGGTTTTCGCTCTGACAGTTTGTGTGGACGCCCCCTATAGCAGGCGCCTTGAGCGCGCGAAGGCCAGGGGATGGACCGCCGGGGAGTTCAGGCGCAGGAGCGCGGCCCAGCTTGCGGCCGGGGAGAAGGCGGCGCGGGCGGACATCGTGATAGGGAACGACGGGTCGTTAAGGGAGCTTGGGTCCAAAGTCGCGTGGATCTACGATTTTGCGGGCAAACTGGAGAAAAAATGACGGACAACGACGGAGACAAAAATACGAAACCGGTCTTTATCAGGGAAGTAAGGGATGCAAGGGGCGGCCCCCGTCCTTTCGTGCGCGATCCCGGCGCCAGGCAGCAGCCGACAAGGCCGCAGGCTTTATCTGGAGACTCAAGGGAACGGGGCGAGCCCCGGAACGGTCAGGTTTCACCCACGGATACAAGGAGAAATAATAAGATGGAAAACAACAACAGTAATCATGCGCAGGGACCGAGCCTCGGCGGCGGCCCTCAGAATAACATGCCCAAGATGGATACGGCCGTCCTTTCAAAAATGACCGTCGCCGAACTGCTTAAAATAGCCGACCAGTTCAAACTTGAGGGCGTGTCCGGCATGCGCAAGCAGGAACTTATCGGCAAGCTCATGGAGGCCCAGGCCAAGCAGAACGGGATCGTCAAGGGCACCGGGGTGCTTGAGATCCTTCCGGACGGTTTCGGTTTCCTGCGTTCCCAGGAATATGATTACCTGTCCAGTCACGAAGATATTTATGTTTCTCCTTCGCAGATCAAGAAACTCGGCCTGCGTAAAGGCGACGAGGTCACCGGCCTGATCCGGCCGCCCAAGGAAGGCGAAAGGTTCTTCGCCCTTCTTCAGGTCAAAACTGTCAACGGCATGGAAATCGAGAAGATCGTCAACCGCGACCTCTTCGACAATCTGACGCCGCTGCATCCCAACAAGCGCTTCAACCTGGAAACGACCAAGAGCGATATGACAGCCCGGGTGATAGACCTTATCTCGCCCATAGGAAAAGGGCAGCGCGCCCTTATCGTGGCCGCGCCCAAGACCGGCAAGACCATGATCCTTCAGCGCATCGCCAATTCCCTTACCACCAATCACCCGGATATCGAGCTCATAGTCCTGCTTATCGACGAGCGTCCCGAAGAGGTCACGGATATGAAGCGCTCCGTGAAGGGCGAGGTCATAGCCTCGACTTTCGACGAACCCGCCGACCGCCATGTGCAGGTGGCCGAGATCGTCCTTGAAAAAGCCAAACGGCTGACGGAACTCAAGAAGGATGTGGTCATCCTGCTGGACTCCGTTACCAGGCTGGCCCGGGCCTATAATACCATTTCGCCTTCGAGCGGCAGGGTGCTGTCCGGCGGTCTTGAGTCCACTTCGCTCCAGCGGCCCAAGCGGTTCTTCGGCGCCGCCAGAAATATAGAGGAAGGCGGTTCCCTGACCATCATCGCCACCGCGCTGGTGGAGACCGGCAGCCGCATGGACGACGTTATATTCGAGGAATTCAAGGGTACCGGCAATTCGGAGATCTATCTGGACAGGAAACTTTCGGACCGCAGGATGTTCCCGGCTATAGACATAAACAGGACCTCCACCAGGAAAGAGGAACTTCTTATGAGCGAGGACGAGCTCAATAAGGTGTGGATCCTCCGCAAGGTGCTGGCGCCGCTCTCTCCCGTGGACGCCATGGACCTGCTGCATACCAAGCTGTCGGCCACCAAGTCGAACAAAGACTTCCTGAAGTCCATGGAAATGGCGGGAATGTAAGGCGGGGCTCAGGTAAATATCCGTTAAAAATTTTTATGGCAAAAATTTTTACGCTTACCTGATCGCCGACGGAGGCCTTTTGCGGATAGTCAGGAAGGGCTGCCTTATAGGACTGGTTTGCGCGGCCGCGGCGGGATTCTCCGCGGCCTCATCCGGCCGGGACGGCTGGCGGGATTACGACCGGTTCTCGGTCCTGACCCCTCCCGGTCCCGCGGAGCCGCCGCCCGAGGCTTTCCGCGGGATCCCGCGCCTGGTCCATGCCCGGCACAAAGTGCTTAAGGGCGAGGATATCAGGGCGCTTGCGGCCGCTTACGGCACGGATGTGCGGTCCCTCCAGAGCACGAACAACAACGAATTTATTTTTATCGCGAAAGGCGGATATATCCGCGTGCACAACGGCCGAGGCTACCTTTACGAGGTCGTCGTGGACGGCGAGACCGTGGACGGGATCGCCCGGCGCTTCAAGCCGAAAGATGCGGACCTGAAAGATTTCAAAGCCTCGGTCATAAGGGATAACGGCCTGCCGGCGGTGGCGATGCTCGCCCCTTATAAGTTCAAAAAAGGCGATCGGCTGCTGCTGCCTTCGGTTTATCTTAATCTGGACACTTATCGTATGCCGCTGCCGTATTACAGGGGGGTCAGTTCCAGTTTCGGCATGCGGTATCATCCGGTTCTGAAGCGCATGATCTTTCATAAGGGGTGCGACATTCCCATGCCGCCGGGCACTCCGGTATATCCCTCAAGGTCGGGCACGGTCACCTTTGCCGGCTGGAAAGAAGGCTACGGCAACACCGTTGAACTGCGCCACAAGGACGGATCCATGACGCGCTACGGCCACCTGTCCAAAGTCTCGGTTTCCGTAGGAGAAACCGTCCAGAAATCCAGGAGTATGCTGGGGCGCGTGGGGTCCACCGGTTTATCCACCGGGCCCCACCTGCATTTTGAGATAGTCACCCCTTCCGGTAAATCGATTAACCCCATCGCCAAGATCGGCAAAAGATGACCGCGGCGCGCTTTTGCACGAAGGTTCCGCATATTTTTAAGGAAACGGCCGGCTTGCGAGTGCGCGGGCGCCGGGGGCATGGGGTTGCCGGGCCGGTTATCGTCCACACCGTGGACGATACGCTTAAATTCGGGGGGGAAATTATGGTATAATTTAGCTGGCATATTAACCGTCTATAAGGATAGAATCGCTATGAAAACCGAAATTCACCCCAAATATGTGGTCGCGGAAGTTTCCTGCGTCTGCGGCAACGCGTTCGTCACCCGCTCGACCAAGCCTTCCATCAAGGTCGAAGTCTGTTCCGCCTGCCATCCTTTTTATACCGGCAAACAGAAAATGCTGGATACGGCGGGCCGTGTGGAGAAGTTCAATAAAAAGTTCTCCGCCACCGGCGGCAAGACCGTGGTGCGCAAACCCAAGAAGGCCGCAAAGACCTCCGTGGCGCCCAAGCATTCTAAAAAAGTGCTTTCCTCCGCTCCCAAGGCCAAGACCGCGAAGGCCGCCAAGGCTGAAGCTAAGGCCGCGAAGAAGACAGAAAGCAAGTAGCGCGGTTTTTGAAGCAGGCAACCATATGGGATACATGTTTGCCTGCTTTTTTTTGTACGCGCGCGGCGCGCGTATTGTTGCGATGTCCGAAAACCGCGCTGGGTATATTTATAGATAAAGAACGCTTAAGATCGCGGTTTTCGGATTATGCTTGAAAAAGAACTGGAACAAATAATTTCCGAGCTGGCCGAAACAGAATCCCGCCTGTCCTCCGGCGGGCTCAGATCCGACGAGATAGAAGCGCTTTCCAAAAAATACTCCCGCCTTAAAACCATCATAGATACCAAGCGCGAGCTGGATGCCGCGCGCGGCGAACTCGCCCAGACCCAGAGCATGCTGACCGACACCGATCCCGCCATGGCGGAGCTGGCGCAGTCTGAACTGGCCCCGGTAAAGGCCAAGGCCGAGGCTCTTGAGAAAAAGATGGAGCTCCTGATCCTGCCCCCGGACCCGCAGGATTCGAAGAACATCTTTATGGAGATCCGTGCCGGAGTCGGAGGCGACGAATCCGCCCTTTTTGCCGCCGATCTGCTGAGGATCTATACCAGGTTCGCCGCCGCCATGGGCTGGAAGGCGGAACTGCGCGATTTGAACCTGACCGGCCTGAAGGGCATCAAGAACGCCGTCCTGTTCATAGAGGGGACCAACGCTTTCGCCTGGCTGAAATACGAGGGCGGCGTGCACCGCGTTCAGCGGGTGCCGAGCACCGAGGCTTCCGGGCGCATCCACACCTCCACCGTCACGGTCGCCATCATGCCCGAGCCGGAAGAGGTGGAAATAAAAATAGAGGCCAAAGACCTGAAGATAGACACCTTCCGCGCCGGCGGCGCGGGAGGCCAGAACGTGAACAAGGTGGAGACCGCGGTGCGCATCACGCATCTGCCCACCGGCACCATAACCCAGTGCCAGCAGGAGCGTTCCCAGGGCCAGAACAAGCAGAAAGCCCTTCAGCTTTTGGCGGCCAAGCTGATCCTTGTGGCCGAGGAGACCCAGGCGTCGGCGCTGGCCGGAGAGCGGAAGAAACAGGTGGGCACCGGCGGACGCACCGAAAAGATCCGGACCTATAATTTTCCGCAGAACCGCGTGACCGACCACCGCATCCAGATGTCCTGGTATAACATGGACGAGATCATGGAAGGCGGCATAAAGAACATGCTTGAAGATGTTAAATTGAACATAGGCAAAAAGAAGGGCGATGAGAACGACGAAGAGTTTGCTGACTGAGGGCACGGCGCGGCTGGAGGCCGCCGGCGTCTCCGAAGCCGCGCTTAACTGCGCATGGCTGCTGGCGCATTTATTGAAGACGGACAGGCTCTCCTTGCTCGCCGACGGCCGCGTCCCGGTGCCGGCCGTGGTCGCCGCCGATTTTGAAACATTCCTGGTCCGTAAAGCCGAAGGCGAACCGTTGGCTTACATTCTAGGTTCCCAGCCTTTTTGCGGCCTGTCCCTTAAGGTCGACCGGCGGGTCCTGGTGCCGAGGCCGGAGACCGAGGAACTGGCGGGGCTTGCCGCGGACTTTCTACTTCAGGCGCGCAGGGACGGAGCGCCGGCCATACTGGACTTCGGCGCCGGTTCGGGTGCCATAGCGCTGGTCCTAGCCCGGAGGTTCCCAGGCGCTTGCGTGACCGCGGCTGAAAAATCCCGCGGTGCGCTGGCCTGCGCCGAGGAGAACGCCCGCGCGCTGGCTCTCGCGGGCCGGATGAAGTTCCTCAGGGTAGCCTCGGTCGCGGATTCCGGCGGACCTTTCGATCTGATAGTTTCCAACCCGCCTTATATCCCCACCGGGGTTATCGCGGGGCTGGATAAAGAAGTTTTGGCTGAACCCCGTCTGGCCCTGGACGGAGGGGCCGACGGGCTGGACATAGCCAGGGCGATCATCGCTTCGGCTCCGGCCGCGCTTAAAAAGGGCGGCGCGCTGCTGCTTGAACTCGGCGACACCCAGGGCCCCGCGGCGTTGGAGCTGCTGGATGGGAAGCTTTGGAAAGGGCGGCGGGTCATAAAAGACCTGAATGGAAAACAACGGTTCGTAAAGGCCGTTAAAAAAGGATAGAGGCGTATATTATGGATAATTTTATCATACACGGCGGCAGGGCGATGAGCGGCGAGGTCAGGATAAGCGGTTCCAAGAACGCGGCCCTGCCCATACTCGCGGCCACCATGCTTACCCGGGAAAAATGCGAGATAAAGAACGTGCCCGACCTAATGGACATTAAATCCACTTTCGAACTTCTGAACTATATGGGCAAGAAATGCTTTTTCGGCTTCAATACCTTTACGGTGCACGAGAGCGCGGGGCTCAAGCATCACGCCCCTTATGACCTCGTCCGGAAGATGCGGGCCTCCATGCTGGTGGCGGGGCCGCTGCTTGCGCGCTTTAAAAACGTGCGCTTCTCCCTGCCTGGCGGGTGCTCGATAGGCGTGCGTCCGATAGATATCCACCTGGAGGCTTTTAAAAAGCTGGGCGCGGCGGTCTCTTATGAGCGGGGCGATGTTATCCTGACCACGGCCGGACTAAAGCCCGCGCGGCTGAAATTCCGTTTCCCGAGCGTCGGCGCGACCGAGAACCTGATGATGTGCGCCGCCCTCCTGAAGGGGACTACCGTGCTTGAAAATTGCGCGCGCGAGCCTGAGATAGAGGACCTGGCCAGGGCGCTGATACAAATGGGCGCCCTGGTGGAAGGGGCGGGAACCTCCGTAATAAGGATCTCGGGGGCGGCCGCGCTGAAAGGCCTTAAATATACCGTCATGCCGGACAGGATAGAGACCGGCACCTTCATGCTGGCCGCCGCCGCGGCCGGCGGGACCCTGAAACTTCTGAACACCGACGCCGCGCTTATGACGCCCGTAACGGGCGCCCTGAAAAAAGCCGGAGTGGGCGTAATTTCCGAAAAAGGCGGGATAACGGTCAGTTCCTCTGGCGGCCGCCCCCGGCCCGTGAGCATAACTACCAGGCCCCACCCCGGTTTTCCGACCGATCTCCAGGCTCCGTGGGTGGCGTTCATGTCCCGCGCCGAAGGCGTCTGTGAAGTGCATGAGGCCATTTTCGAGAACAGATTTATGCACGCCGCCGAACTTATGCGCATGGGCGCCGATATAACGGTCACCGACCGCAAGGCGGTGATCCGGGGCGTGGACCGCCTGCTGGGCGCTCCCGTCATGGCTTCGGATATCCGGGCCGGAGCAGCGCTTCTGGTGGCGGCCGCGGCAGCCAGGGGCAAGTCGATCATAAGACGCATTTATCACATAGACCGCGGTTACGAAAAGATCGAGAATAAGCTGCGGCTCGCCGGGGTCCGCATAGAACGGGTAAAAGGATGATTATAAATTTTTGCCGCAAAAATTTATACCGCCGAGAAAATTAATTTATGACTTTTGAGGAAGCCTCTAAAATCTTGCTGGGCAGGCAGAACTTCGTTAAGAAGGACGGCCTGGCCCGGGTATACGCGGCCCTTAAGGTCCTGGGGGACCCACATGAAAAGATAAGGACGGTGCATGTTACCGGCACGAACGGCAAAGGCTCGGTTTGCGCGCTTTTTGATTCCGTGTTGCGGGCGGCGGGTTATAAGACAGGCCTGTTCGTCAGCCCCCATCTTGTGGCGCTGACGGAGCGGATAAAGATCAACGGCGTGGAAATAAACGAGGCGGATTTCGCGGACCTGCTGGCCGAAGTCTTTAAAGCCGGTCCCGACCTGAGTTTTTTCGAACTGCTGACCTGCATGGCTTTCCTTTATTTCGAGCGCGCAAAGACCGACATCGCGGTGATAGAAGTGGGGATAGGCGGACGCTTTGATACCACAAATGTCCTGGCGCGTCCGGAATTATCGGTCATCACCTCCGTGGATTACGACCATAAAAAATATCTTGGAGACTCGCTGGCCGGGATAGCCGGACAAAAAGCCGGGATCATCAAACTAGGAGGAGTTTGTCTGGCTCCGGACCTGACGGCGCAGGCCCGCGGGCCCGTGCTGCTGGAAGCCCGGGAGAAGAACGCGCGGGTGCGGTTCCTGGCGCCGGCCTTTGAGATCGCAGCGTGCGACTGGCCGCGCGGCCGCATGCGCCTCAGACATAAAAAGACCGGCGAGGAACTGGAATTGGGGCTTGTGGGATCGGCGCAGGTTTCCAACGCCACGCTGGTCCTGGAAGGGACTGCCGTTTTGAACGGCGCGGGGTTTAAAATAAGCCGGGAAGCCGTCGCGGAAGGTTTCGCGCGGGTGGACTGGTCCGGCCGTTTCCAGGTGCTGGACCGCGGGGGGGTCGTATATATCCTGGATGGAGCGCATAATCCGGAAGCGGTAAGGTCGTTCGTGGACACTTTCAGCCGGTCCCCTTTCAAGGACCTGGGCGCCGTTTTTGTAATGGGGTTCCTGAACGATAAAGACCACCTCGCCATGCTCAGGACCCTGGCTCCTTATGCCGCCAGGGTCGTTTTTACCAGGCCCCTTTCCGAAAGGGCGCTGGACCCCCATGCCCTGGCGGATGAATTTTCCAGGCTCAGGCCGGAAGCCGAGATAGAAGTGCAGGAAGATATAGAAGCCGCCCTGTCCGCCGGCTCGCGGGCGGGGACCGTGGTGGTGCTGGGTTCGTTTTATCTTATCGGTTCGGCGCTATCGATCCTGAAAAACCCCCGGATCACAGGAGAATTATGAAAGGCATCGGCATAGATATAGGCGGCACCAATACGAAACTTATAGTTATGGACGACAAGCACACGCTGCTGCACGAGGAAAGATTTCATACGGCTCCGGAGAACGGGCAGGCGGATTTTATTAAACGGCTGGGCGCGGCGGCAAAGAGGCTCAAGACCGCATGGGGCGCGGAGTCCATCGGCATAGGCGCCGCCGGAGATGTGGACCCGGAAAAAGGCCTGTTGCGTTTCGCGCCCAACCTTAACAAGTGGCGGAATGTTTCTTTGACGGCCCCGCTGAAGAAGCTCACCGGTCTGGACTGCGCGCTGGAGAACGACGCCAACATGGCCGCCTGGGGGGCTTACGAACTTGAAATAAACCGCAGGTACGGGAATGTCGCAGCCGTGACGCTCGGCACCGGCATAGGCGGCGGGATCATAATAAACGGCGAACTTTACCATGGGGCTGACGGCTCGGCCGGCGAACTGGGGCATACAAAACTCGACCATGACGGTCCTCAGTGCCACTGCGGCGCCAAAGGCTGCCTGGAGGCGTATTGCGGCAGCTATGCCCTCATGCGCGACGCTAAAAGGTCCATAAAGGACACGCAAGCTTTTATCGCCAGGTATTCCGCTCCCGGCAAAGAGAAGCTCAATACCATCTGCCTCACCAGGGCCGCCGACCGCGGCCATAAGGCCGCGAAGAAACTTTGGCGCGAGATGGGGACGAACCTGGGACGCGGCCTTGCCGGCATGATACTCCTTTTAAACCCGGATTGCGTGGTCCTTACCGGCGGCGTTTCCAAAGCCTCCAGGCATTTTCTCGGTCCGCTCAAAGAGATCCTGGCTTTGCAGCAGATCGCCACGCCATTTGTTAAGGTTAAGCTTGTGGTGGCCAGGAACGCCGATCTGGGCGTTTACGGCGCGGCCCTGTTGGGCATGGAAAGGTTTAAATAAAGTTCTGCGCGGCGGAGATCGCCGGTATTAACCAATGGGAATTGCAAAGCTCATAACGGTCCTTGCGCTTCTAGGCGCCGCCCCGGCGCGGGCTTATGAATTGCCTTCCTCCACGGGCACGCACAGGGTCGTGTTTTCCTCGGAACAGGGCGATTTTAACGAAAACACGCGGATCATAAACCTCCAGGGACAGGTCCAAGTGGATGAGCTGGGCGTGGATGAGAAACTGATAAAAACTATCAAGGCGCGGCGACTGACGGTATATTCCTCCAGCAGTACGGTCTATTCGCCGGAGGACTTCGTCCTGTTGGATTCCTCCGGCGCCACCTCCGGCGGCCGCGGGGTTTTTAATTATTTCTCCGATACGGCCGAGGTCGATAACTGCCGCTCCGTTTACCAGAGATTTTTTTTGTCCGGCAGGAAAGTGGAGATGAGCCCGCAGCGGAATCTTTATAAGAAGGCCGAGATCACCACCTGCGACGAGAGCCCGCCGGATTTCAGGATCAAGGCGTCCCGCATCTATCTGTATCCGGGCAGGTATTTCCTGTCCTATAACAATGTTTTTTATCTCGGCCCTGTGCCGATCTTCTATTTCCCGGTGTTGTACAAGCCGCTGATCGGCGGAACGCCGTTCGTGAGCAGTTTTTACATCGGCGAGAGCCAGCGCAAGGGCTTTTTCGTCAAGTCCGTCTATGCCTATAAATTCAATCCCGCGACCAGGGGCAAACTATATCTGGATTATTTCAGCAGGCTGGGTTTCGGCACGGGCGGAGAATTGGATTATCGGGAGCCGGACAAGAGCATCGTTAATGTTTCAATGTACCGTATTCATGAGTCCGGAGCCGGGGCGGACCGCTGGGGGGTCAACGGAGGCTACTGGTATAAGTTCAGTCCGTTAAGCAAAAGCGACCCGGCGAACTATTACAGCCAGTCCGCCTATCGCCTGCTTTCCGATCCGGCGTTCAATAATGACTTTTTCAAGACCAATCCTTTCGCCATCAGTCCGGATGAGCAGGCAAGCATAGCTTTCACGCGCGCCACCAATACCACGGTCACGAGGGTCAGCGCCGCCACCCTGTATACCCGGTCCGCGGACCTGACGCGGTTCATAAAATCCTCGGAATCGGCCCCGCGGCTGGATTTTCAGCGGCTGCCGTTCACGCTGTCTGGGATCCCCGTCCTGCACTCTTTTACCGGTTTTTTTGAAAGCGCCAAAGATCCAGGCGTGCGTTATTATCAGCGCCGGAGCGGCGGAACCTGGACGGCTTCCAAAGCCGTGCCGCTGGCGCGCGGCCTGACCCTGCTCCCTTCGGTCTTTTACAACCAGAGCCTATACCTTGCCACCAGCGCGCAGACCACCAATCAATGGATAGGGCGCTACGGTACGGGCGCTAACATGCGCTACGACCGTTCCTGGGGTTCGCTGGACCTGACCTATGCCTATCAGGCCCGCATGGTCGCCAACCGCTTCGGCAGGGACAGGTACGCGGCCGATAAGGGCAACGAGACGAAATCGCTGTACTCCCAGCTTTTTGTAATGCCGTCCTATAATTCTTATTTCAAGGCCTACACCACCTATGATCTGCGCGACGGCGTGGGTGGAAGCCTGTCAAAACGCCTGGCGCCTGTGAACCTGGAATTGTACCATGCGCCGCGCAAGAACCTGAACATCTACGTGCAGGAAGCGTATAAATTCGGCCGGGGGAACGACAGCCTGGTGGGGCAGGTCTACCTGGGCGACGAAAAGAACTATTTTGGGCTGGGCGTGGCCAATTTCAGCACGCAGTCCAACGCCTATGTCGTAAATCAGATGATGGGGTTCCGGGTGCCCTGGGCGCCGTCCTGGCGGGCTGAAGGCGTGCTTCGTTACAGGATCATACGGTTCGCGCAGCCCGCGGACCAGCGCCTCCTGTTCTTTGAAAAAAGCATCATCCTGTACAAGGATTTCCATGATTTTCATACGACCTGGGATCTGAGGGTCCGCCGCGGCGTGAAAGAGTTCTTCTTCCTTATTCGTCTGAAGATGAACGACGCATCCAAGCGCGACGCGCTAGAGGAGCAGTCCAGGAACTACTGGCATCCCTGGCGCAAAGACGGGGATCTAAGCGATTGACCTTTAAAAATTTTTGCGGCGAAAATTTTTACCATACCCCGCCCCGAAGGGCGGGGTTGTCTTTTCTCGTATGGGCCATTTGGCCTAATCTATGGAGACTTTAAGCACTTGAAAAACGGCATTGCCGCGATTAAGCTGTTTATATGAGAAAAACACCTGTTTTGTTCACGCTGGCAGCCGTACTCTTCGCAGCGAGAATAAACGCGGCGGCCGAACCGGCGTTCGATTCTCTCCTGGCCCAATTGCCGGATCTGCCTGCTGCGCCGTCCGTTACTCCGGCCCCCGTTCCAGTCGCCGGGCAACTGGGGTTGCCGCCCATGAATCCGCTCGGCGCGTATTATAAACTTTCCCAGGCTATTGTTCAGAGGGTAAGCCAAGGGTGTTTTTCCGGAAATCCGGCTTTGACCACGGAGTGGCCTGAAAAAATATCCGTTATAAACGGACAACCGTTCGGGTTGTTCTTCATAAAAAAATACGGCAGGGCACCGAGCCTGATGTTTTCAGAGGTCGCCCCGATGGGGGACAACATTTATCAGGTGGCGATCCCTGACGCGAGTCTCAGACTGATGCTGGAAGAACAGGTGGGCTATCTTAAGTACGTGGAGAGATCGAACAGGATACTGGGACTGTCTAAAGGCGCTCCGTATGCGGGATATCAAACGGCCGACAACCCGCTTACGGTCAGTGGAGAAGTGGCGTGGATCGAACCCCTTGCCCAATACCGCATGCCGTCTGAATCCCAGGCCATAGCGGAGGAAGTCAGCGCGTCCGGTTTAGCCGGCAATGCCGCTGTGGCCACCGAATGGCCCGCAAAGGTCTACACTAATTCCCTCGGCGAAAAATACGGGATATTTTTTTTAAAAACTTATTCGGACCGGGTTCCGAACCTGCCGTTCACAGGCGTTAAAAAGATAGGCACCTCGGAATATGAAATTGAAATCGACGTCGATACGCTGGAGCGCTTGCTGCTGAAAAGAGCGGAGAGGCTGGGCGCCGGCGCCGTCGGGGTCCGGAATGTGGCAGCGCCTGCGGCGATCACGCAGCAGGCGGCGCAAGTCCGGCCTGAGACGGTAGCGGCGATCCGGCAGGCACCAGGCGGATATGCGCAATGGGATGAGCATTTTCTGCGTCCCCAGGCTTACAATCCGGAACCCGCCTCCGTTAAAATAGTGGAACTCGAACCTCCCGCGCTTGAAGCGCCGAAAACGGCGCCCGCCGCCGCAGGTCCTTCGGCCATGCGGTATTACGGCGGCAAGGCGCTGGATCAGGTTTTTTCGGCGATCGGTTACGGCCTGCTGGCATATGCGGCCTGGGAGACCTCGAAACAAATGGATGGATATTCCCGCGCGGGACGGCCAGGTAAGGCGGTAGGCGCCGGAACGGCTCTTGTCGCCGCCGTGGCGTCGGGAGTCCCGATGGCGGCATCTTGTTCCCCATATGCGATGGGCGGCTGGACATATCTCGGGTGCGTTATGACCGGAACAATGGGAATAAGCGTCTCCGCGGATAATTTATCCGGCAGGTTCGCTTCATGGTACCTGGAAAATGAAAAGAAATATCAGCCGCCTATTCCGGACAAAGTGAAAGATGCGATAAAACATCCGATAGCTGCGATAAAATCTCGTTTTACGGCATTATATTGAAAAATGGTAAACTATAAGGCGACAAATGGTAAGGAAGGCTTTAAAGTTGAATTTCCGATCCTTAACGGAGTTGCCATATGATCCCAAATATAGTTTCCGCTTCGTCGGGCTGGATAGAGGTGGTTTGCGGCAGCATGTTCTCTGGCAAGACGCAGGAACTTATCAGGCGGCTGCGGCTGGCCAGCATAGCCAGGCAGAAAGTGCAGGTATTTAACTCGCATCTGGATGTGCGTTACGGCAAAGAACACCTGGTCTCGCACGACAGGTCCATGCTTCCTTCCAGGCCCATAAAGGCGGCCAAGGATATCCTTAAAGAGACGGATCCGGATACCCAGGTGGTGGGCATAGACGAGGCGCATTTTTTCAATGAAGATATAGTGGGGATCTGCCAGAAGCTTGCCGACTCGGGTAAGCGCGTGATCGTGGCCGGTCTGGACCAGGATTACCGAGGCGAACCTTTCGCCGGCATGGCCAAGCTGATGGCGGTTTCGGAATTCGTCACCAAGAATCTGGCCATCTGCATGGTTTGCGGCAATCCGGCGCATTTCAGCCAGCGGCTGACCGACAGCTCCAGACGGATAGAAGTAGGCGCGGGCGACAAGTACGAGGCCCGCTGCCGGAAGTGCTTTACGCCGGAATAATATGTATCGATCAGAAAGAACCAATAATAATCCCATGCTTTTCCCCAAGCTGTTCCACCTTGGGGGCAGGCTTGATTATTCCAACCGCTGGTTAAAGCTGGGCGAAGCTATGCCGTGGGACAAGCTGGACGAACTTTACGGGAAATATTTCGCCAAAGGTTATGGGCGGCCGGCCAAGGATTCCCGTTTGATAACGGGGCTGCTTACCGTCAAGCTGGTCAAGAACCTGTCTGATGAGGACGCGGTGCAGGAATTCATGGAGAGCCCGTACATCCAGGCTTTTTGCGGGGCGGAGTATTTTTCCGTGGAAGATGTCATCAGTCCCAGTATTCTTTCCGAGCGCCGCAAGCGCCTTGGCTCCGATTTCTTCGCATTTTTCGACGCCGAAGTCGGCCGTCTGGTAAAAGAGTCCAGATCCTTCCGTTTCAAATCCCCAAAAGACGCCTCAGCCCCCGGCCCTCTAGGCCTTCTCCTCGGCGGAATAAAACGATTATTCAGGTAAAGCTTCCGGGGAGCTCATCTGCCCGCTTTTTTAAGGACGATCAGATCATAAACATCTTTCATCTTTATCCGGCCGGTACTGCAATCCGACCAGGAATCGTTCGAAAAGACCGCATCGACCATCGCGTTTGACGAACTTAGCGCCGGGGCGGGGTTCGCCCCCCCGATGGGCGAGCCAAGCGCCCCCATCCAATCGACACATGCGTCCGCAACTCCGGCGGTATCATACTCATCCCCCGCTCTCGCCTGAGGCATACTGTACGCGGGATTAAAATCCTCGGTCATCGACGACGCTATCCTCGAGGTGACGGGGAATATGTCCATCAAGAATATGAGCGGAATCAGCGTCAGCGATGAGGCGCAATCGACGCTTGAATTCGCGCCTTGCAGGGCAAGTTCCGCGTAAAGAGCAGGCAGGCCTTTCGAGGCGACTGAATTTAAATATTCGATCCGTTCCGGGCTGTTGATCCATGGAGTCTGCGCTTTTCTCTGTCTTTCATGTATTTCAGCGTTGATCTTCTCGTACTCCAGTTGCGCTTTTTGCCGCGCTTTTTCTTCTTCTGTCATCGTCTCGTTCCGCGCCGCTTCATTGTATTCCGCTGCTTTTGCGTTATATTCGGCGGCCCGCTGCGCCTGCCGGTCCAGCAGCAGTTGGGTTGCCGGCGTGGCGACCACTTCCGTAGACGCGATCTGTTCAGCGGATGCGCCGCGTGGAACGAGCTGGACCGTCAGTAACAGAATGAACGCTGTTTTATTTAAGTTCATAATAGTTCTCCATATTCCGATAAAGTCGAACCCCGCAATTTACCGTTAAAAAGATGCATTCCTCATATATAGTCTGGTGTATGCCGACGGTTATTCCAAGGGTCATAAGGCCGGAGATCTATGAATTTTAGGCCTATGCCGCTCAGGGCCTTTCGGGTCACAGCTGTCTAAACTTTTATGGAAACGGCAGGCCTGCAAGTTCGCGGGCGTGCCGGTGGCATGGAGCTGCCGGGCACGCTATCGTCCGCACCGCGGCCGCGCTCCCGCCAGTGTAGCGTCCCGCAAATGGCTTTACTTTTGACTGGCCGAGTTTTGGAGCGAAACAAGGAGCGAAGAGCGCGGCATAGCTGGGCTATGTAAGCGATTCGCGACGCGGTTGCAGCCCAAAAGCGGCCAGCCCCTTGGGGGAGGCTCATCTTTGGCCGGCTGTTTCGTTGCTCGTCCTCAACATACATGTAGTATGTCATCGTCCGAGCGCCTCACATCCGGCTCAAATCTGAGCCTT
>Ga0172379_10001363_pt1 | contig 49262 bp, 42 predicted proteins | sample GrowelOW334metaG_FD_119756 | JGI IMG/M metagenome (GOLD analysis project Ga0172379, IMG submission 119756) | Groundwater microbial communities from an aquifer near a municipal landfill in Southern Ontario, Canada - Groundwater well OW334 metaG | ecosystem: Environmental > Aquatic > Deep... | reverse complement strand
TAGATCATACACAAATTTAGTAAATTGCACCCTGTCATTCTCACATTGTGGCCAAATTTTTGGGTCCTCACTCGCAATGACGGTATGCTGTTGATTTTGTGAGGGTGGAGAGAAGGAGGCGGGGCATCAGTTTTCGGTAATACTAGAATCGTCGCCCGCCTCCTTCTCTCCACCCTCACCTCCAAAAAATGATCCGTCATTGCGACCGCGAGGCACGAGCGGGAAGCAATCCGTCGAGAGTCGCATAATTTTTAAACAGTCTCTATCTTTTGACTAACTTGATTAATCTGAAATTACCTTTCCAGTCGGCCGGTTCATCCGATAGGAGGGTCAAACCGCTGTGGGCGATGATGGTTTCGGCACTGCGCGAAAGATTTGTCACGAAGAAATTGGAGAAGATGTTGACAAAACTGCGGCGGAGCGAAACTTTCTTCCCCTTGGGAACAAATTTGTCATAAATGACCATGGTCCCTCCCGGTTTCAGTACCCTGGATGCCTCGCTGATACAGGCCATCGGGTCGGGAATGACGGCCAGGATCAGGTGCAGGATGATCTTGTCGAAGGTCCGGTCTGCAAATGTCAGGGCCATACCATCCATGACCATCGCCTGAACATTTAGCTTCAAAAGCAGGTTCCTCTTTTTGATACGCTCTACCATCGAGGGGGTCAGGTCGGTGGCGGTTATTTCACAATTTCCCGGCAGGAATTCAAGATCCAGTCCGGTACCTGCCCCGACGATCAACACTTTGTCGCCTGGTTTCACCTCCAGCGATTCGATCGATCGCTTTCTCGATTGTTCGAAAATCCGGGCTATCGAATCATAAACCGGTGTGTAAAGGGTGTAGCGTATCCTGTTCCAGGCGTTGGTATTTATCTTCATTTTGGATTTTCAATTGGTGGCAGATTTCCTGACTAAATATCAGTTGAAAATGTGAAGCAGCGAAACGAATACAATAATTTTTAAGTTAATTTGTGTAATCTGTGTAATTTGTGGTAAAGCGGGCGTTATTTGTGTCAATTTGTGTTATTTGTGGTCAGGATTGTGGTTTTAGTTTGCTGTACCTGTATTCGTTTAAGATCTTCCCGTCCTTTATCACCGACTTCTCGAAGATCCCTTCCAGTTTGAACCCGGATTTTTCAAGTACTCTCTGCGATGCGGCATTAAACTCAAATACCCCTGAATAGATCCGGATAAGCCCTAGCTTGTTAAATCCATACAATGTAATCAATTCTACCGCCTGGGTTGCTATTCCCAGGCCCCAATAGGGTTCGCCGATCCAATATCCCAATTCCGCCCCCAGTCGATAAACATCGGTCTGTTTCACCAGTCCGATGCAACCGGCCAATTCTCCATTGTATTCTATGGCAAAGGTAGTTGTCGGCACCTCCTGCTGACAGAGACGGATAAACTCCAGGGCATTTTGTTCGGTGTAAGGGGAGGGCAAAAGATCCCGAACGTTGTCCCAGATCTTCTTGTTGTTGCAGAGTTTGGCAAGCCGGACTTGATCCAGGTCACTAAAACCCCTTAACCGGATGGAACCGGTCGTAAGCTCTACCATAGGAATCTATCTTTTTGAGATATGAAATTATCTTTGACGGCCCTCTTTTTCACGTTTTACACCTTTGTTTTCCCTGATTTTTACATCATCAGCTCTCTTCATGTTTCTTTGGACCCTCACCGGTCGTCCAACTTCCTTTCCAAAATACTGTACCGGTTGGGCCGAACGGGAAGGTTCAACCCTTCTCTCCGGGAAATTGCGCCTGACGCTGTTTTCTTCCCTGTTTTCGAAGCGGTTGTTATCTTCCCTCCGTTCTTCGTTTCGGCGTTCGAATGAGTTGTTCTCCCTGTCTGAACGGCGGTTGTAGACCACATCCCGCTCGTTTTCGTTGAATCCACGCAAGGGGCGGTTACGATCACGGTAGCGGTCCCTGTAAACAGTACGGTAATAATAGCGCGGGTAATGGGAAACATAATAGTTGAAGTGCCTCCATGGTTCAAAAACACGGGTATTCAATGCGACAATGAAACAGTTGTCAAGATCGAACCATCTGTAAACAGGCGGCAACGAACGGCCAAACATCCATTCCCCATCCTCCATGTAAATGAACTCCCGGTTCATGACATCGTAATAGCACTCTATATCTGGAAAGTAATAATAGCGAACCAGATTAGCGTTGTCGTAATAGGGGGCCCATGAAGGCAAATTGAAATTTATGCTTACTGCTACCTTTTGAGCTACTGTTGGCATACTGCAACCCGATAGAAGGACGATCAAAATAAGAGCAAGGCCCCACATGTTTCTCTTTCCCATACGGAGTATTCCGCTAACATTGCCTTTAGTTTGATTCATAAAAGTTTCCATTGTATTTTGTTTTTAAGTTCACTTTACTTTTTAATCCCGGGTTCAACTTGAAAGCTCAGCGTTTATTTATTCAAATTTATTGAATGCCAATGATACTTGTTGCCGGTCAATCGTTAAATAAACAGAACCCTTATTAAGATAAGTAAAAAGTTGTAACAAATATCCTATGCTAAATTCCGTAAACCAAATACAATCAACGAAATATTCTTTTTTTCGTATCAATTGTCCGTTTTTTACTGTCAACTTTGAATTCATTATTCGGTGAATCCTCTCTGCTTCATTTTTTCCGCGTTTGCAAACAATGCCATTCCCGTCTTCATTTTCCTGAAATTACTCTTTGTCTGTGTAATAACGTACCATAGGCCTGTTTTTCGAACTTCTGTCAGCTATTTCAAAACCCGCCCGTTCGAAGGATTTGTACAGTCCAATCCATGCAAAGGAGTCGGGAAGGATCTCCTTAGTCGGAATCGCTGGATAGGCTTCTATAATTTTGATCCCTTTCTCTTTGGCATAGCTGATCACCCCTTTCAGCAATTCAACTGTAACGCCTTGTCGTCTGAACTCTTTGGCCACGAAAAAGCAGGGTATCGACCAAACTTCCTGGTCGTCTATTCGTTTGTGGACTCTTGATTTTTCAAGTTTTATAAAATGCTCACGGGGGGCAAAGGCGCACCATGCTACCGGTATACCGTCATAAAAGCCAAGAATTCCGGTCGGTTTGTTGTCCATTACAAGATTGTGCATGGCTTCCTTATTCCCGTCATTGGCCTTGCCTTCCTGATAATCCGGTTTGCTTAGTCGGTAATACATGCACCAACAATTTCCGCAGGCTCCCCTTGGGCCAAATAGTTGCACAAACTTTGTCCAGTTCTCTTTGCTTAAGGGTTCAAAGGTAAGCTGACTTAAAAATTCACCGTCGGGTTTCGCTTTTCTCTCCATATTTTGTTAATTTCCAAGACAATAGCTATCTGTTCAGATCCGATCTACCCAAGGATGATGAAGATTAATGCAATGGTGCATTATCCATGAGTCAGGGTAGTGTTGAGTCATTGGTATTATGGGTGCAATTTTTCACCTTTTGCCAGCATTTTCAGAATAACCTTCATCCGCTTCTCTCTGATAACCTGGTTTTTTGCGGATTGAATTCTCCAGCAGATGGAGAATCTGTTGACTTTGTTCAACGACTCAAAAAAAGCAAGGCTCTCCGGCGCGTTCGCCAGTTCAAGCAGCAGCTCTTCGGGAACTTTCATGTTGCCCGGCGAATCGTAGGCGCTCTCCCATCTGCCATCGGCTTTGGCAGCTTCGATGGCTTTCTCTCCGGCGGGGTGCATTTTTCCCTCCTTTTCCAAACGGGCTACGATCCCAATATTCCTTTTCGACCACATGCTGCGCGCCCTGCGGGGGGTAAACCGTTGAATGTAGAATTTTTCATCCCCCCGTTTCAGTTGACCATCGATCCATCCGAAACAGAGCGCCTCATCCAGGGCTTCGGCATATACTACCGTGGATGTGCCCGATCCCTTTTTGTAAAATTTTAGCCAGATTCCGTTGGAGATGGCATGATTCTGTTCGAGCCATTTCCTCCATTCCGATTGGGAGCTGAAGGCCAGAATTGGTTGTTCTATTTTCTCTGCCATGGAGGATTTGAATTGATTGCATCCCTGTATACCGGACAACTTTCGATATGGGCGCCAGGCAGATAACCGGCGCTCATCATGAATTCGTTCACAATTTCACCTCCGGTAAACCTGAAGGTTTTCTTAAATAGTTTTACCCAATCCTCTTTTGAACGGGGATGGTTCAGGTTCAGCCAATTTTTAAAAGAGCCAAATTCGCTTTTCAACCGCAAAAGGACGTTGGCGTTGTGAATGGCCGCTTCGATTTTCAGACGGTTTCGTACGATACCCGCATCATTTAACAAACGTTGCCTGTCGGCTTCCTGGTAAGCAGCCACTACCGGAATGTTGAATTGGTGAAAGGCCTTCTGAAAGTTAGTTCTTTTGTTGAGAATCGTGGACCAGCTTAACCCGGCCTGGAAGATTTCAAGAATCAGTAATTCAAACAGTTCATTGTCATCTTCGATCAGAAAGCCATATTTTTGATCGTGGTAGATCCGGTGAACGTTGGATGGATCGTAGTGTTCTACGGCTTCACAATACGATTTTGGTTTTTCCATGGAAGATTCAGGATTTTTATTTTTTATAAAATTGATATTTTTTCTGCCATCCGGATCAATTCGGTAATCGTTCTCCAATTTCTGGTTGTTGCTTTGATCCCCAGTTTGTTTTCCAAATAGCCGTTGGTAAGTTTTGATTTGCTGTATCCATCGGGACAAAAGAGATAGATTGCACTACCAATTAGTCTGAATTCGACTGGGCGAAAGTTCTCATTTTTTATTTGATCCAACTTCTCTGAATCCGGATTTGCCGACAACAAAGTCACATGAAAATGTTCTATCTTATCCGGCATTTCAAGAATCAAAGGGTTATTGGCAGCAATCGACCTCAAATCATTCACCTCTTTTACAATAGCGGGTACCATAAAGCTAAATTTCTCAAAAATTTTCCGGGAAATTCCAGATTCAAGTTCCGCAGGATTGGTTTTCTGATACCTGAAAACTACATTCCCGCTTTGGATGTAAGTTTGACAGTCGGTAAACCCAAGGTCAAAGTACATCTGCTGCAAATCATTCATCCTGAGAAGGCGGTTCCCTCCGACATTGATTCCCCTCAGTAGCGAGATATAGGTTTCCATACTGGGTTTAGCTGCCGGCAACCAGATATTGGTTGATGATTTGTCTTAACTCATTGGCATTGACTGGTTTTGTCAGGTAAGCATCAAAAATCCCACCATACTTTTCTTTTTCAATTTCTAGGGCATAGGCTGTTTGAGCAATGACAACCAGGTTGGGACAAAATTCCCTGATGAGTTTGGTTGCCGAAACCCCATCCATGAAAGGCATCTTGATATCCATAAGGATCAGGTCGATATCCGGATTGTTGTGGCAAATTTCAACAGCCTGTGTTCCCGATCTTGCCTGTAATAATTTGTATTCCATGTTTCTTACCAAAATTGAAAGATAGATCATGGAATCCTCATCATCTTCGGCAATTAGAATGGTTTTACCTGGGTTTTCCCGGTCAATATTGGATAGTAATTGTTCCGTTATGGCTGTTTCTGTCATTGTTTTCTTTACCAGGGGAAGTGTAAAATAAAAGCTGGATCCGACACCTACTTCTGATTCAAGCCAAATCTCACCACCCAGCATTTCAACATAAGCCTTCGAGATGGAGAGTCCGAGACCTGCTCCTTCGAATCCCCTCGAAAGACTTGAATCGGCTTGCATAAAGCTGTCGAAAATAATTTTTTGTTTCTCCTCCTGGATGCCAATACCGGTATCCCTGACAAAGAATTCGAAATTTTCCCCCTTCAACTCACCGCCAAATCTGATACTTCCACGAGTGGTAAATTTGAGTGCATTTTTGATGAGATTGGCAAGGATGGAAAAGAGCTTGTCCTGATCGGTGGAAACAATGGCCTCTTTGGGGGAAATCTTACTCTCTAAATAAAAATCCAGACCTTTCTGTGCTGCTTCTGATTTGAAAAAATTATAAAGGAAGTCGAGTTTATCGTTTAGGTTGGTGTAGGTAAAGCTAATCTCCATCATGCCGGATTCGACTTTAGATAAGTCAATAAGGTCGTTGATGAGGTTTAGCATTCTGGCCCCACTCTTTTCAATCAGATTGATGTAGGATTGCTGATCTTCTCCCGTGAGATTTTGCTCTTTCAGGAGTCCCGCAAAACCCAGAATGCCATTCATCGGGGTTCGGATTTCATGGCTCATGTTCGCGAGAAAGGCTGTTTTAAGCCGGTTACTTTGCTCCGCCAGTTCTTTGGACTTAATTAATTCCATTTCAGCTTTTTTCCTTTCAGAGATATCTCGCGCTATGGAATGGAAAATGAATTTGCCATTTTTTTGCTCAGTATTGGTGCTTATCTCAACCGGAATCGTCCTGCCGTATTTTGTTACATGCTCTGTTTCAAAAACCGTATGCTTTCTTTTTAGCAGATCTTGCATGAGGGAAGCCACCATAGACTGCATCCTTTCTGAATTGATATCGGCAGAACTTTTTGTCAACAGTTCTTCTTCTGTGTAGCCCAGGCGCAGGCAGGCAATCTTGTTAACCTTGACAAACCTGTTTGATCTTCCATCTCCAGTGGATTCAGAAATAAATACGGCATCATCGATACTGTCAAACAGCATTCGATACGTCTCTTCACTTTCCCGTAACGCTTTTTCTGCAATTTTACTTTGGGTGATGTCCTGCAATATACAATGGGTTTGCTTGAAACTGCCATCCTGATTTTTACCTATCCGCCCGTCGAAAGCAATAAAAAGTAAATCCCCATTTTTATGAACCATTTCAAATTCGCTGTGAATCAGTCCTCTCTCTTTGAACAGGGGAAATCGCTTCCTGAATCCTTCCCTGTATGCTGGCGAGAGGAAATCGCCAAACCACTTCCCGATAACTTCCTCCCTGGGGTATCCAAGCGTATCCGACCACCGCTGGTTCACCTCAATAAAATTACCATCAAAGTCAAGGGATTGGTAACCAAGAGGCGCTTTGTCGAACAAAAGTTCGAATCTTTGTTCACTTTCTTTTAGTTCCTTTACCACCTGATCGTGTTCAAGAACATAGCTGTCGAAATGCGCTTTTAGGGAGTTGTAAGATTTCCGTAAGTCGTTCAATTCCTGCTGTAGGTCTCGTTCCATTAGGTTTCGATAAATTTGAAAACGTTAGGTATTGTGCACCTCAATCCAAATTTAAGGAAAATTTTTGAATGGACAATCAGTCTTGTTGCACACTGTTATTCCACTGTAATATAATAAGATAAAGATCAAAATCAATTTGTGGAACGATTTTATCAGATAACAAAATGATTCATCTTATCCCTGGAATTTAGATTGACAAAGAGATTTGGGTATTTTTTGATTAGTTGATCAGCTTCGAAAAAATTGACATGGCAAGCCTGGAGAATCTTGTGCAACGCGAGATTACCGTTAGCCACTTCTTCTTCGAATACTGTTCCCATATTTCGGTGATAGAGAGCAGCCAATGGTTCCATGTTTCCGTCATGTATTGGTACAATAGCATGATAATCAATAGGTATATCGAATAGCGCATCGATAAATTCACGTTCCAAAAAGGGTAGGTCACACGCGAGGACAATGCTCCATGGGGTTGTTGAGCGCTTTAGTGTGGCAGCAATTCCGGCGGCAGGGCCCTGACCTGAAACTTCATCTGAAATTAGTTCCAATCCGAAAGGCAGGTAACCGGGATTGCCAGAGCTGATCATAATCCTGTCAGTATAATGGCTGAGAAGATCGATTCCATATTGAATCAATGGTTTCCCCCGGAACTCAACCAAACCTTTTTCTGTTCCCATGCGGCTGCTTTTGCCTCCGGCAAGAAGAATGCCTGTGATATCGGGTCTGAGCATGGATTACGAAATAAAAATTAAAAATTACAGATTAAAAATTACAGATGATGAACAAACTTAGTTTTTTTCAGGGTTTCCCGGTAGGAATTTGATATTTTTGTTAGCGGGACAAAAGGAAATAAAGGTGATATTTTAGACGAAAGAGGCTCACTATGGCTATTTTCAAACAACCAATGACCTACCGGGAGGCCTATACCAAAGCCACAGATCTTTGTAGCAGATCGGAAAAGTGCTTGTTTGATCTGAGGCAGAAGTGCCGCGAATGGCAATTATCCATGGAGGAGAGTTCGAAATTGATTGACAGTTTGATGAAGGGCCAATTCATCGATCATGAGCGATATGCCACAAGTTTTGTGAATGACAAGTTCAGGTTCAACAAGTGGGGGAAGATCAAGTTGACCTATATTTTGCGGCAGAAGCATATTGAGGAAAAATATATACAGAATGCCTTGTCAAACCTGCCCGAGGATTCTTACCACAAAGTTTTACTCGGCCTGCTTTCTGCGAAAGCGAAAACAATCAGGGAAACCGACAGCTATACCCGAAAGGGAAAGTTGCTGGCATTTGCTCAAAGCAGAGGGTTTGAGGTTGATATCGCGATCAGGATTATAGCGCAAATGTAATTAAAAGTGTGGGAATGAGTGGCCGCTCATTCCCACACTTTTAATTACATTTGCGCTATAATTCATTTAACCGCAACAGCAATGATTTTGAAGGAACAACTCAAAGAGCTTGTTGAGCGCCGGGATGCGCTGAGGAGGTATCTTTGACATCGATAGTAAACTAATCCGTGTAGAAGAGGAGGAGCTGAAAACCCAGGATCCTGATTTCTGGGGCAACCCAAAGGAGGCGGAAGCCCATATGCGACTGATTCGTACCATCAAACAGTGGACTGATAGTTTCAGCATTGTTGATAATCTGGTGGAGGAATTGCAGGTTATTTTTGAATTCAGTGAGGCCGGAGAGGCAACGGAAGATGAAGTAGAAGAGCATTTTACTGAAGCCCGTACGGCTGTAGAAGATTTGGAAACCAGAAATATGCTGAGGCGCGAGGAGGACCGGCTGGGAGCCGTACTGAAGATCAACGCAGGAGCCGGTGGTACTGAGTCGAATGACTGGGCCGACATGCTCATGAGGATGTACCTGCGCTGGGCCGAGAAGCACAGGTATACCGTCAGGGAGGCCAGCTTTGTGGCAGGCGAGGATGCAGGCATCAAAAGTGTGACGCTTGAAATAGAGGGCGATTTTGCTTACGGATATCTCAAAAGCGAGAACGGGGTGCACCGCCTGGTACGCATCTCTCCTTTCAATGCCCAGGGGAAAAGGCAAACATCCTTCACTTCAGTTTTTGTTTCACCACTGGTGGATGATACGATCGAGATTGAGGTCAATCCGGGTGATATCTCCTGGGATACTTTCCGTTCGGGTGGGGCAGGCGGACAAAATGTCAACAAAGTAGAAACGGGCGTGCGGTTGAAACATGCCCCTTCCGGAATCATCATCGAGAATACGGAGTCCCGCTCACAGCTACAGAACAAGGAAAATGCCATCAGGTTGCTAAAATCACAGTTGTATGCACAGGAGCTGCAACGTCGTATGGAGGCCCAAACCAAACTTGAAGCGACCAAAATGAAGATCGAATGGGGTTCGCAGATTCGCTCATATGTAATGCAACCATACAAACTGGTGAAAGACAACCGGACCGACTTCGAGACTTCCAATGTTCAGGCCGTGATGGACGGGGATATAGATGGATTTATCAAGGCCTATTTAATGGAGTTTTCGGAAAATATGAAGGAATAAAAGTTACACAGAGGTTCACAGAGAAGCCACAGAGTTGCACCGAGAATGAGAAACAATAATTTTTACCCTGTGTAACTCTGTGGCTTCTCCTTTTTTCTCTCCCGAAGTATCGCGACAAGTTGTGTAATATTTTATTTGCGCAAAATATTGATGTTGTTGCAGTCGCCACACCCAACCATTGGCATACCCTTGCCACCCTCTGGGCTTGTCAGGCCGGGAAAGATGTGTATTTAGAAAAACCAGGATCGCACATTATGAAACAGCTAGGGTAATATCTATTGTAACCTATTAATCAGATGTTTTTTATATATTTGATGTTAGGTAATTTTCAAACAAAGGGATATTATGGATATTCAATTTGAACCCGAAGCAACAGAGCGTATAAAATCGTTGGAACATCAGGTTTCCATGCTGCAGGAGAAAAACTATTTCCTTGAAAGCGAAATGAAAACCCTCGATGAAGAGCGGACCAAGTACCAGATGATTGCAGATTTTGCGCAGGACTGGGATTTTTGGATCGATCCCAAAGCCAATTTTGTCTGGATCTCCCCATCCAGCAACGATTTGACAGGTTACACCCCTGATGAATATTTCAAGAATCCCGGTTTGTTCTATGAGCTTATCTACAAGGAAGATGAACAGAAGGTTCGTCACTGCATCCACGATTCCATTAACTTTATGCAGATTGGCCAGTCTGTTGAATTTAAGATTCTTACAAAAACCAAACAGTTGAGGTGGTGTGAGATGAACAGCAAAGCCGTTTTTGACAGGCGGGGGCTCTACCTGGGCCAGCGCTGCTCGGTCAGGGACATTACCAGGTTAAAGAGCGCCCTTGGCCATATTCGGGAGATCACTGAGACACATTTGATGGAGATGAAGGCCAAACAAAGGTACAGGGACGAAATGGCGGGAAAGGACAGGGAGTTGGTCTCTTCCCTGATCATGATTGCCCAAAAAAACGAACTGGTCTCCTATGTGCGAAAGAATCTAACCGTTATCCGAACCACACTGCCTGCTCCTATGCAGCAAAAAGTGTCGGTAATGCTGGAGAAAATCGAGACGCATCAGCGGATGCAACTTTTTAATTGGGAGGATTTTAAATATCATTTTGAGAAGGTTCACCAGGGATTTTTCAGCAGGTTGAAGGAGCGTTTCCCGAGGCTAACCATGAAGGACCAGCGATTGTGCGCATATCTTCACCTGGGATTGTCGTCCAAAGAACTTGCCGGCATACTAAATATTACAGTGGAAAGTGCTGAAATTGGCAGAATCCGGCTAAGAAAGAAACTTGGATTGACCCGCAATCAAAACCTGAATAGTTTCTTTCTTGAAGTTTAAAGATCATAAAAGCAATTTGATTCCAAATTAGATAGGTTTTAAAATCTTCAAAATAAAATTGATATGATACTATGATCGGTTATTGTTAATATTGTTAGGTTAATATTCATCTCTTTTTTCGCAAGCTGTAAACAAATCCTCTTTCTTTGCCTGATAACTTTAAACTTTATCAAATGAGTGGATCTGCTTACCGTAAACTGACCGATGATGAGATTGGCCAGCTGATTGTCCAGGGGTGTTATTGCGAAGATTGGAACCAGATTGAGGTAGTTCCTAATTTTCTTCCTGATAATGTCAGGTTTACGAAGTTCTCAGGTAGCAACAAACTGGGAAGATTTGATGAAGAGATTACCCTATATGGCGGGGTCAGGATGAAGACCGGCATCATACATGCCCATATCCACAACTGTTTGATTGAGGATAATGCCATGATCAGCAGTGTAAAAAGCTATATTGCCAACTATTCCATCGGTAAGCATGTAATCATTCACAACCTGAACCAGTTGGCCGTTGAGGGCACTACCTCGTTTGGGAATGGCATCAGGGTTAAGGTGATCAATGAATCGGGTGGGCGTGAAATTCCTATTTACGACCATCTTTCGGCCCATGTTGCCTACATTTTGGCGCTTTACCGTCACCGCAGGAGCGCCGTTAACGAGATAGAACGCCTGATTGCCAACTATGTTGATTTTGTCTCCTCTTCGGTTGGGACAGTATCCGATGGTGTCCGGTTGATTAACTGTGGAACGCTTCGGAATGTTAGCATTGGACCCGGTGCAGTGCTGGAGGGTGTTGCGAAACTAGACAATGGAAGCATCAACAGCACTTTGGCCGATCCGGTTACATTTGGTCAGGGGGTCATCCTGGAGAATTTCATCGTCTGTTCAGGAACGAAAATCACAGATACCACTTTGGTATCCAACTGTTTCATAGGACAGGGATGTATTCTTGACAAGCACTATTCGGCGGTTGAATCTGTCTTTTTTGCCAACTGTCAGGGACTGCACGGGGAGGCTTGCTCCATCTTTGCCGGTCCATACACGGTTTCACACCACAAATCATCGCTGCTTATCGCGGGACTCTTCTCTTTTATGAATGCGGGAAGTGGGTCGAACCAAAGTAACCACCTTTACAAACTTGGGCCGATCCACCAGGGGGTGGTCGAAAGAGGGGCAAAAACTACCAGCGATTCCTATATTTTGTGGCCCTCACGGATTGGGGCCTTCTCGCTTGTTTTGGGCCGTCACTACCGTCATTCCGATACAACGGATTTTCCTTTTTCATACCTGATCGAGGAGAAGGATGAAAGCCGGCTGGTCCCCGGCATCAACCTTCAAAGTATCGGGACTATCCGCGACTCGCAGAAATGGCCGAAACGCGACAGGCGGAAAGACACCAACCTGCTGGATTCCATTAATTTCAACCTGCTGAGTCCCTATACCATTCAGAAGATGATCAATGGAAGGGCAATCCTGCTGGAGTTGTTGCATGCTTCCGGTGAAACGGCCCCTCATTATACCTACAATGGTATGATCATCAAGAATAGTGCACTGCAGCGGGGCATCCTGTTGTACGAAAAGGCAATCTGGAAATTTTTGGGTAATTCACTGCTTTCCAGGATACAACGGGCAAATGTCAATTCAACGGAGGAGATCAGGGAGGTTTTAAAAAAGGATACCCCATTTGGAAGTAACTCGAGGTGGCTTGACCTTTCGGGCTTGATTTGTCCATCGGATGCAATCGACCAATTATTGGATTCGATTGAGAACAAACGGGTTCATTCGCTTGAGGAGGTTCATGCGGCTTTCCGTTCGATCCACAAAAATTACTATACCTATGAATGGTCATGGGCCGTCGATGTTTTTCGACAGTTTTATCATACGCCAATGGATGAGTTTTTACCTGAGGATGTAATTGAAGTAACCAGAAAATGGTTAAGGGCAGTTCTGGAGATTGACCATCTGCTTTACGACGATGCCAAAAAAGAGTTTTCACTCATCAAACAAACAGGTTTTGGGATAGATGGTGACAAGTTGGTCAGGCAACTGGATTTCGATGAGGTGAGGGGGGAATTTGAAACCCACGCGGAAGTCAGCTCGATCAGGGACCACATGGCTAAAAAGGAGGCATTGGGCCACGAAGTGATTGCCAAAATGGAAAGAATCCTATTGCTTCAGACCATCCAAAATTAATTTTTATGTGTGGAATAGTTGGTTATGTGGGAGAAAACCAGGCCTTCCCATTTTTGATACAGGGACTCAAACGTCTCGAATACCGCGGTTACGATTCAGCCGGTCTGGCTATATCCGGATCTCAACTTCAAGTTCACAAGTGCAAGGGAAGGGTAGCAGATCTTGAGAATCATGTTCAATCCAAAGAGGTCAATGGAATGGTTGGCATAGCCCATACGCGCTGGGCGACCCATGGGGAACCGAACGACCGGAATGCCCATCCGCACCGCTCCATGAAGGGAAATTTTGCCTTGGTGCACAATGGGATCATTGAAAATTATTCCGAATTGAAAATTGACCTTGCAAGGAACGGGTTTGAATTTGAATCAGACACGGATACAGAGGTGTTGGTCAACCTAATCGAGTTTTTTTATCTCAACGGAGAAAAGATGGAAGCCGAAATGGCAGTGCGGATTGCATTGTCAAAAGTGGTAGGCGCCTTTGGGATCGCTGTGATATGCACGGATGAAAGGGAGCAGCTGATTGTAGCAAGAAGGGGAAGTCCGTTGGTGGTGGGTATCGGCGCAGGCGAATATTTTGTTGCATCCGATGCCACCCCTGTCATTGGCTATACCAATAATGTTATATATCTGAACGATAATGATCTGGCAGTAATATCCCGGAATAGCCTGACCATCAAAACGCTCGATGACAAACCATCCACTTTCAAAATTTCAAGGGTTGACCGTACGATCGGTGAGATCGAAAAGGGCGATTTCTCCCATTTTATGCTCAAAGAGATTTTTGAACAGCCTAAAACTATTGAAGATACTTTCAGGGGAAGACTGGCGCATGACAGGAACTCCATTGTTTTGGGCGGATTGCTTGACATTTTTCCCCGAATTGTCAAGGCTAAACGAATTATTTTGATTGGCTGCGGAACTTCATGGCATGCCGCCCTAGTTGGTGAATATCTGATTGAAACCTATGCCCGAGTTCCGGTGGAGGTTGAATATGCGTCAGAGTTCAGGTACAGGAATCCGGTATTATCCTCCGATGATGTGGTGATCGCCATCAGTCAAAGTGGCGAGACTTCCGATACACTGGTTGCCCTGCGGATGGCCAAGGAAAGGGGGGCTACTATCCTGGGTATTTGCAATGTTGTTGGCTCTTCCATCGCCCGCGAGACGGATGCCGGTGTTTACACCCATGCAGGGATTGAAATTGGCGTTGCCTCCACCAAGGCTTTTACGGCACAGTTAACTGTCATTACCCTTTTTGCGCTCAAGTTAGCCTTTGCAAGGGGTGAAATAACCGCTGCCTTCTACTCCGAAATTATTCAGGAACTGGCCGAGATTCCATCCAAAATAACAACGATCCTGGCAAGTAATCAAAAAATCAAGGAGATTGCAGCCAAATACAAGGATGCATCCAATGCGCTTTACCTGGGAAGGGGGGCCCTTTTCCCGGTTGCCCTCGAAGGGGCGCTCAAACTGAAGGAGATCTCTTACATGCATGCCGAAGGATACGCTGCAGGGGAGATGAAGCATGGTCCGATCGCCCTGGTCGACGACAACCTTCCGGTCGTAGTGGTTGCTCCGAAAGATCATTACTACGAAAAGCTTGTTAGTAATATACAGGAGGTGAAGGCAAGGAAAGGGAACATTATCGCAGTAGTGACCCAGGGGGACCTTGTATTGAAAGAGATGGTCGACGATGTGTTCGAAATCCCTGAATCCCATCCTGCGGTTACTCCCTTGCTGGCCATCATACCATTGCAACTTTTCTCATATTACATTGCCGTATTGAGGGGTTGTGATGTGGACCAACCGAGAAACCTGGCAAAATCGGTCACCGTGGAATAGTCCCTTGAAGGTTTATCCTGGTTGGTGATTCTATAACCATAATTGTTTTGATATTACTTTGAAAATAACCTGGGATAATGTATATTTAAGGATATAAACTACAGGCGTATGGGTAGTAATATTCAGAAATTTGTGGAAGGGATTTTGGCTTCCGCTGATGTAACGGTCAATGGGCGGAATTCCTGGGATATTCAGGTTCACGACAAGGTTTTTTTTGTACGTGCCATTACAGAAGGGGAATTGGGGGTAGGTGAATCCTACATGGCAGGATGGTGGGATGCTGAAAAGGTTGACGAAACAATCTTCAGGATTTTAAGGGCACGTCTGGATGGGAAGGTTCGAAAAAAAATAGGAATAGCCCTGAAACTTTTTGCGCTAAAACTTTTCAACCTTCAGTCAAGACGAAGGGCTTTTATTGTTGGCGAGAGGCACTACAACCTGGGAAATGAACTTTTTCAGGCCATGCTCGATCCGCGAATGAATTACGCTGTGGCTACTGGAAAGATGCCGATAACCTGAACAAAGCCCAGGAGAACAGTACCAGAGATTATATTTACATTTATCTACCAGTAACCAGTTTACTGTTTTTTCGTAAAATTATCTTTTAAAGCTTGATACCATGAACGATCTGAACAATTCCCAAAAATCCCGTCGTCAGTTCCTTCAAAAATCTGCCCTCCTGGCAGTCGGAACTACCCTGGCGCCAACATTTCTTGCATCAGGTACTCCCACCCATCCGGCTCCTCTGATGAAGAGAACATTTGGCCGCATTGGATTTAAAGTAACCACTTTTGGCCTGGGTGGCCAGGCATCCCTTCAATGGACACCTGAAAATATTGATCCGGTAGCGATCATTGAAAAAGCATACAACCTTGGCGTTAATTATTTTGATACCTCCAATGCGTATGGCCACAGCCAGTTGATGTACGGAAAGGCATTCACCAGGCTTGGTTTGGTGCCGGGTACAAAGAATTATAATTCTTCCAGGCGAAAGTCCATCTTTCTGACTTCTAAAACCATGCTGCGTTTTGGAAAAGGTGGCGACAAGAGCCCGGTTGCCGGGTTTTCAAACGGTCCGGCAGGTTCCAAAGCTTTGGACGATGTACGGCGTACGCTCTCACAAATTTTCGGGGATGGTTCAGGAAGTTATCCCAAAGAGGCCTGGCTGGACATGGTGCTGGTTCACAATCTCAACAAAATGGAAGAGGTCGATGCCATTTACGAAGGATATGACAATCGTGATCCTAATGCGCCAACCATTGGTGTGCTGGCTGCGCTCAGGGATATTCGTGACGGGAGCAACCATACCGGACTCAATCCAAAGAATGAAAGACTTATCAGGCATATTGGCTTCTCCGGACACAACGATACTGCGGTGATGATGGAGATGATCCAACGCGACAGTGAAGATCTGCTCGATGCGATGCTGGTGGCCATCAATGCCAACGACCAGCTCTATTTCAACATGCAGCACAATGTGATCCCGATAGCCGCCGCCAAAAAAATGGGAATTATTGCCATGAAAGTCTTTGCCGACGGGGCAATGTACTCAAAAAAAGCAGAGTGGTCCAACAAGGCTTCCCATGTGGTCATGGAGGTGGGGAGCAAGGAGTTGCCTGCCGATCAACTGATAAAATATTCTTTAACTACACCGGGAATTCATACCGCCATCATAGGCATAGGCAAGATCAATGAAGATCCTGCCCAGTGCCAGCTTACTTTTAACCTGAAGCATGCGCAGGTTAAACCAGGAGATATGACAGAGCAACAACGAAAAAATATTGAACGTCTGGCAGCAAAGGCCAAAGAGGGTAAGACCAATTTTTTTCAAAAAGCATACCAGGAGTTGACCCCACCCCGCGAACCTAAGGTTACCCGAGGCAGGAATGGTGCTCAGATAACCTGGCATACGGCTTATGCCGGAGATTCGGCCATCGACAGGTATGAGATCTGGCGGAATGGCGATTTTGTTGTAGAGATCCCCTTCGAACCTCAGACCACAAAGACACCGTACCATTATGAGGACAAACATTCTGCAGCGGAAACGGCATCTTATCTCGTGAAGGTGGTTGACAAGAAGAACAGGGAGGCAGACGCTAAGGTTTGAAAGGATTAAGTTAAAAGTTAAAAGGATAAAGGATAAAGGATAAAGGATAAAGGATAAAGGATAGAGTTAAAAGGATAAAGTAAAAACGGCGCAATAATGGTTGCAGCGTTGAAATTCATAATAACATTGGTTTATCCAAAATGATTTGGATTTGCAGTTTTTTGGGCTGGCACATTTCTGTTGAGTTATTCCTGGAATAGTGATTCCTGTGTCAGCATTTCTGAGGTTCCCAACTGAATTATAAATTCGATTTGTTTTAATTGATCCCCACTGACGGTCATCTGTTATTGCAATTTCTTTAGGTTTCTATTTTCGGTTAAGGATTTCATCTGACTGATAGCGATTCTGTTTAACTGGACCAGCCGGTCACTCTGAGTGAGTTGCTGATGGATCAAAGCGGCATTTATACTCTCCATGTTCGAAAGCACGACCAGCTGCTCGATGGTGGCATGATCGCGGATATTTCCTTCCTTGCCGGTGTTTTCCATGCGCCATTCCAGGGCTGTTCTTCCAAAAAGGGCCACATTGAGCATATCCGCTTCGTTGGCATAAACAAAGCTAATTTGTAGTTTGGTTAATTCCGGGGGAATTAAATTTTCTTTAATTGCATCAGTATGAATATGATAATTTACTTTGGCTAGTGTGCGCTGGAGGTTCCAATCCAATTTCAACCGGTCGCTTTCATCGTCCTTTAGACGTTGATATTCTTTAATGAGGTACATCTTAAATCCTGGACTCAGCCAACTGCCAAATTCAAAAGCAATGTCTTTGTGAGCATAAGTTCCACCATATCTACCTGCTTTGGCGATCATTCCTATGGAATTGGTTTTTTCAATCCATTTTTTTACTGAAAGAGTGAAACGATTGAGCCCAGCTTCATTTTTAATTACCCCGAATTCGGGGTAATTAAAATCTGGATTGTTTAGTTCTTCCCAGATACCAATAAACTCAATCGTGTTTTTATTGCGTAACCATTTCTCAATTAATACAAGGCCATCTTCAAAACCTTTAACCATATCTGTCAATGAAATGAAGTCCGAAGACTGACGTTCAATAATGGTAATCTCAGTACCTTTTACATTTATTGTTTTGCTTTTTGTCATAATTTTAGGTATTCAAACGTAAATAGAAAGGGTCAAATCATTGTATGTAAGGGATTTAATCGTCCTCTAAGTTAATAAAAAAATCCTATTAAAATAAACGGAATGCAATTGAAATGATGTAATAAATTGCAGGAAGAAGAATGAAATAGGCAGCAATAATAAACTTCTTAAAGTTTTGGATCTTGTATTTTTCAATACCTATATTGGTAGTTCGGGTGGTTAGGATGCGACAGAGTTTATTAACTTTGATTACTAATTGGCACATTGTCAGACTAGAAATATCTAAAAAGACCGATTACATGAGAAATTTTTTTATAACCCTGATTTTTGCATTAGTTTTCGCACAACCGATTTTTGCACAGGACGTTAACAAAGGGTGGGAGAAATGGCAATACATGCTTGGCGAATGGAAAGGCGAGGGAAGCGGTCAGCCGGGAGAAGGCAGCGGAATGTTTACTTTAAAACCGAAACTCGAGGGTAATATCCTGGAAAGAAAGGGTCGAACAGTGATTGCGGCCACAGCTTCAAAACCGGCCTCGGTGCATGAGGATGTGATGATCATCTACAAAAACAGGGAGGGCAATCCGGTAAAGGCGATCTATTTTGACAATGAAAGCCATGTTATCAATTACGACATCACTTATACGGACAATAAAATCTTCCTCACCAGCGAGGCAAATCCTGCCATGCCACGTTTCCGGCTTACCTATGAAAAGCTGGAAGAGAAGGGATTGAACATCCGATTTGAGATGGCCATGCCAAATGCACCTGATGATTTCAAAATGTATATTGAGGGGAAAAATAAAAAAGTAAAAGAGATATCAGAGATGCCGAAGTAAACAGGATCGGCTGTTAGCTATTAGCTTTTGGCTTTTAGACCTGGTGACCGGTTAGAAGAAAAACTGGATCAAAGCGTTCTTCCCTTTATCCTTTTAACTTTTTACTTTATCCTTTTTCATCACACTTTCATTCAATAATCAACTCAAGGTACGGATAAACCGGATCCGTAAACCCGAACTTCCTGTAGAGGGGTTCTCCGTCTTTTGAGCAGTGCAAGGCAACCTTGCTGACCCCCATTGTTTTGGCTTCTGCTAGTAACTTTTTAAGTATCAATGATGAGATTCCCTTTCTGCGGTATTCCGGGAGGGTGTACATGTTCAGGATATCACCTTCCAGGTAGGAAGATTGATTCAGATCGCCTGGGATTTTTTTCAGGACCATTCCTCCATAACTGACTGCCTTCCCGTCATATTCTGCCAGCAGGGCAAAAAAGCTTCCCTCCTTCATCGTCTGCACGAAAAATTGCTGAAGCCTCATCTGCAACTCCTGTAAATAGTCTTTCGGCCTTTCTCCCTGCATTTCAGTAAGATAGTTGAGCCTTGCAGCTGTCATGGCCGGTATATCATCCTCTCCAACTCTTCGTATTTCAATCATTTCTTTACTTTCCTTTGATCACCAGAAATCTCTTCACAAAACCAACCAGCGAAGGTACACTTGCCCCTCCGTGGTCCATTCCGGCAAGTGGGATATAGGTAACAGGAAGTGTTGAATCCAGGTTCATCAGATCGGTATTAAGTTGCGATGTCATCAACGGCGAAACAACCGTATCCGCCTGACCATGCGTCAGTATCAGTGGTGTTTTGATCTTCCAGGCCGGTATACTGCTGGTCGCAAGGGCATCCCGCATCTCTTTGAATTTGGCATTGGTCGCGAAAGTTGTCCGAAACTCATTGGTGAAGAGCTCCGACATGTTGGTCGATAACTGGCCGTTGATGGCGCCTCCACTGTTGAGCCCGTTGAAAAGTCCGTCTATGCGTGAGGCATAAGGATCGTTGAAAATATCAGTATATGGATTGGGAAAGGCCCCTACAGATTTGAAACCCTTCATGATGTAGGCAATGTAATAGGGTTGAGGATAGGTGGTCGCTCCAACCACCATCCCGGTAATCGATGTAAGGTTATAGGGCCCTGCACCACAACCAACCGCTTTCAGGTTAAATTCACTGCTGTAGCTGGTTTCAATGGCTTTGTGAAGTTGTAATGTTGACAAACCTCCCTGCGAATAACCCATGAGATAGAGATCTGCTGAGAGCTTCAGGTTTAGATCGGTTTTGGCGCTCATCTCCTTAACCGCCCTGAAAAGATCAAGGATGGACGTCACAGTCGACTGCATATGAAGATAGGGGTGAAAAACTTCTGTCGAGGAGCCAAATCCCAGATAATCAGGCAGTACCACCACGAACCCTGTGGTTGCAAATCCGGAGAACATCTGAACATTGTAACTTGCTGCATTAGCCGAAGGGGCGTTGATATATACCGTATTGGTTCCATTCTGGAAACTGAGGATCGGGTAGGTCCCTCCTCCGTCAGGAATGCATACTACCCCTGATGCAACCAGCTTTTTAGTTCCCAGCGTGGTATTGTAGGTAACTACATAAACTTTGGCCCCTAATGTGACGGAAGGTAGGATATCCGCTACATCGGGATAGACTGACTGTGCCGGACTAAACAGGGCCTTTACATCTGTAGCGGTCATTGATCTGACCAAGGCATAGCTGACCAGGTAAGTATCTTTTTTTAGAGGGACGTCAACACTATCCGCAACATTCGATTTACAGTTGGAAAAGAGGAGGGATGCTGCAAGCAGCAAACAGATAAAATAGCAACTACGCATGGTCAATCAATTAAATGGTTTTAGAATTGGCAGAAACTGCTTCAGTGATTTTGGCCTTGACGGTAGCGTTCAGGATATCTGGGCTCATCCCGGCAGGATCGATCGGAGGCAAAAATTCGACCATAATTTTCGAGCCTGATTTTATTTTTTTCTTACCGGATGACATGGCCTCATAGGCCCCTGAAATGGCAACGGGCACAATAGGTATCGTTAATTCACTGCTTATAATGGCATAGGTTTTTTTGAAATCACCGATATTCCCGGTTGTGGTTCTTGTTCCTTCCGGGAAAATGAGGATTTTCTTGCCAAGCTTAACGACCTCAGCCATCTTGTGGATAGACTCTTTGAGCTCTTTGGCCAGATCCATCACAATGATGTTGGTGCGACGCGCCAAAAACTGGCGGACACGGCTTTTAACATGGTCCTTCTTGGCATAGGAATAGGTATCTCTCAGTGTCTTTTTGTCGAGGCAGGAGAGTACCAAAAATGCATCCAGCTTTGTTTGGTGGTTGGGTGCGATGAAGCAGGGACCTGCGGGGATGTTCTCAATTCCTTTCACCTCAAATTTGAAGAAAAGGCTAAAGAACCGTCTCACTGACGAGACAATGAACTTTAACCAATAGGAGTATTTGGGCAATTCGACCTGTTGGTCATCTTTCAGATTCCCTGACCAATCGCCACTTTGCTCTTTGTGGAATAGTTTGTTGGCGCCTATGTATTCTGCAATCTTTCCAATGGATGGAAATTTCAGCAACTGCTCTTCCTCCAGCTTGATTCCAAAAGTCTGTTCGATAAAATCGATCAGGCTCATCTTTCCAAGGGAGTCCATGGCAATGTCGAAAACAAGATGATCGTCGGGGGATACATCCATATCGACCTGACTCTCAATGAAACTCTTCACCGCCAGGTACTCTGCGGTATCGGGATCCTCGCTTGCTTGCTTCTTGTTTTCAGTATCATGAATCAGCTCCTCCAGCTTGAATCGCTGCAATTTGGATAGTCGTGTTCGTGGCAAATCCGTCTTGACAATGGTGAATTGCATGATTCGCTTGTAGGAACTCAACTCCGCATTAAAGGGAGATATTACTTCTTCCCTGAAATAGTGGTTCAAATCCATGACAGCGTTGTCTGTCAGGAACTTCAAATCTGGTACGATGGCGGCGTGGAGCATCTCCTTGTGGATAAATACGCCCACCTCCTTGATCGCTTTCGAGAAAAATTCCAGTTTTTGCTCTATTTCAACTGGGTTGATGTTTTTACCGTTGGGTAGGACGATGATCTCTTTTTTCCTGCCCGTGATGTAAAGAAAACCCTCCTCATCGATTCGCCCCAAATCACCGGTGTAAAGCCATCCATCTTTCAGCACCTCGGCGGTCTCTTCCGGACGGTTGAAATACCCCTTCATGACGTTGGGCCCTTTGGCAACAATTTCCCCATCCCTGATCTCGACGGTCATGCCGGGCAATGCCTGGCCTGTAGATCCGATTTTTATCTTGCCGGGACGCGGGAAAGTGATCATTGGAGCCGCTTCGGTCATGCCGAAACCTTCCAGAATATCAAAACCGATCGCATGGAAAAAAGTCCCTACCTCCTTATTGAGCGCGGCTCCACCGGCAATCATAAACCGAAGGTGACCGCCAAGACCCGTGTGCACTTTTTTGAACAGTCTCTTTCCCAGTTTGCGACTTTTGGTGGCATACACCAATTCCAAAAATGTCCTGGCAAGGAAGCTCTTGTTGATTTTTGCCATTAATCCCCTGTAAATGAGTTCGTATAATCGGGGTACCCCGATAAATACTGTAACCGAGTTGTCGGCAAGGGTCTTCATCAGATCGGTCGACTGCATTGATGGAGAAACGACAGTGGTTCCACCCGAGTAAAAGGTCACCATCATTGATCCCAGGAGGGGGAAAATATGGTGGAGTGGAAGAAGTACCAATACCTGACTTTCGGGTTGAAAAATTTTGGCTTCGACAACGGCTTTCATATTGACCAGCAGATTGGTATAGGAGAGCATGACACCCTTCGGGCTTCCTGTAGTGCCGCTTGTATAGATGATCACGGCTGTAGTCTCATTGTCCTCCGGGCCTATCCAGGCTGATTCCGGCTGACCAGCAGCCGGCGGATGGTTCTCAAAGAGGATTACTTGCGGCTGGTGTTTGCTTTTGTCCACAACTTTTGCATAGGCTTCTTGCATCGCTTCGCTGATAAAAATCAATTCCGGCTGGCAGTCATCCAGAATATAGGCGACATCTTCGGCAGAGGCCATGAAATCTATGGGAATAGCTATACAATTGTTTTGGAGTGCTGCATAAAAGGCAAAGAACCACTCAATCCTGTTCTCGGCATAAATTGCTACCTTCGAAAATCCTTTTCTTTCAAACAATTGGGCGTATTGCTGGATGTGCTGCAACAGTTGACGGTAAGTAAAATCTCCCTGCCGGGAAATTATTGCTTTCTTTTCAGGACTATTCCGGTAGATGATAGATTCGGGCATGGCGTCTGTTTTTGTGATGGCAGGAGGAATATGGAATGTCAGGGAGACCCCTTTTCGCTGTTAAATTTGTTGTAAAACCAAGTATATTGATTTACTGTAACACAAAGTAAGAAATTATTGGGTTCAATACCAAAAATGATTGATTGTGTTACAAATAGTAAAATATTAACCTATTTTGCTTTGTAACGTAAAAAGGTTTGATATTTTTACTTCCGATATTCAGGATAGTTGTATCTGCTTCTATTAAATTGAAATTTAAATATCTTCCAAATAATAAGTTAAACAAAATTCAATTAAACCAAATTAAAATGGAAAAAGACGACGAAAAAACCCTCTTTTCACCTTCCCTGGAAGTTGTTGATCAGGCAAATGTAAAAGAGTACAATCAACTGTACCGCTATTCACTGGATCAACCCGAGGCCTTCTGGGCAGAACAGGCAGAACAGTTAGCGTGGTATAAAAAATGGGATAAAGTGTTGGACAAAACCAATGCTCCCTTTTTTAATTGGTTCGAAGGCGCCAAAACGAACATCATTTTGAACGCTATCGACCGGCACCTGACCTCTGCAACCCGGAATAAGCTGGCGATAATTTGGGAAGGGGAACCCGGAGACTCAAGAACCTACTCCTATCATGCCCTTAACCGCGAAGTCTCCCAGTTTGCCAATATCCTGAAAAGTATGGGTGTCAAGAAAGGCGATGTGGTGACCATTTACATGCCGCAGATTCCTGAGCAGCTCTTTGCCATGTTGGCATGCGCGAAAATTGGGGCGGCCCATAGCGTCGTTTATGGAGGCTTCAGCCACGAAGCGCTTGCCGATCGGATCAACGATGCCAACAGTCGCGTAGTGATTACTGCGGATGGCGGCTACCGGAGAGGCAAAGTGGTTGAGATGAAAAGTGTTGTCAACAAGGCAATGGAACTTTCCCCTACCATGGAAATTTGTATCACGGTTAAGCGGACCGGCATTGATGTTTACATGGAAAACGACAGGGATTACTGGTACCACGACCTAAAATCATTGCCAATCGCTTCCTACAAATGCGAAACCGAAGTGATGGATTCGTCGGATATGCTTTTTCTGCTATACACCTCCGGCTCGACCGGCAGGCCCAAAGCCCTTGTTCATACACATGGGGGATACAGTGTTTATACAGCCACAACGCATAAAATGGTCTTCGACATCAAACCGGAAGACAGGTACTGGTGCGCAGCAGATCCGGGATGGATCACCGGTCACAGCTACATTGTTTATGGTCCACTGATTAATGGTTCTACCATCATGTTGTACGAAGGCGCCCCCAACCACCCCTATCCGGACAGATGGTGGAAAATGGTCGAAAAGTACGGGATCAATATTCTCTATACCTCACCAACCGCCATCCGTGGATTGATGCGTTTTGGCGATTCGTGGCCAAACCGCAACGACATCAGCTCGCTCAGATTGCTTGGTTCTGTTGGAGAACCTATCAACGCGGAAGCCTGGAACTGGTTTCACAAGGTGGTAGGACGCGGGAAATGCCCCATCATGGATACCTGGTGGCAGACCGAAACAGGGGGATTTGTTATTGCACCACTGCCCATTACCCCATTGAAACCGGGATCGGCAACCAAACCCTTCTTCGGGAATGACCTGGCCATTGTGGATGATGCCGGTAAAGAGGTTCCTGCCGGGGAAGAGGGAACACTCGTGATCAAAACTCCCTGGCCGGGCATGGCCAAGTCGGTTTTCAATGATCCGCAACGGTTCATCGATACCTATTGGGAAAAATACAAAAAGCAGGGTTGGTACCATACCGGCGATTCCGCAAAAAAAGATTCAGATGGCTACTTTTGGATCATCGGACGGAATGATGATGTCATAAAAGTGAGCGGCTACCGGCTTGGTTCTGCCGAAATTGAGGGGGTAATGGCCCGCCATCCTGCCATTGTGGAGTCGGCTGCCATTGCACTGCCCCACCATTTGAAAGGGAATGCCATCCACATTACTGCTGTACTCAGGAGCAATTACAAACCCAGCAAGGAACTGGAACATGAACTGATGGTGCACATGGAGGAACATCTCGGCAAAATTGCACGTCCGGAAGCCATTCAGTTCGCCGATGTCCTGCCCAAAACCCGAAGCGGAAAAATCATGAGACGATTGCTGAAATCCAGGGCACTCGGACTTCCTGACGGGGATTTGAGTACCATGGAGGAGTAGATAATTGGAAAATTGGGAAATGTGAAAATGTGGAAATGAAGCCAGCCCCTGAGCCGAAGGGGCATAGGTTAAAACAGGTTGCCGATCCCCGAGCGAAGCCGAGGGGTCGAAGGGCAACCTATTTCCATATTCCCATTTATTTTCCTAATTTCAAGCGACCAAGCAATCTTTAATCTTAATACTCCATGGCCAGACGTATTATCGGAATTCATGAGAAGCTTCCTATACTGGAGAGCCTTCCGCTTAGCATCCAGCATTTGACGGCAATGTTTGGGGCAACCATCCTCGTCCCCATCATATTGGGGATTGACCCTGCCATCGCATTGCTGATGAATGGAGTAGGCACACTGATTTACTCGTGGATAACCAAAGGAGGCATCCCGGCCTACCTTGGATCCAGTTTTGCTTTTATTGCTCCAACATTATTGATTATCAGTACTTATGGAAGTTTTAGCAATGCGCAGGGTGGCTTTATCTTTTTTGGGTTCTTCTTTATCGCCATCTCTTATGTGGTGAAACAATGGGGCATCAAATGGATTGATGTAGTCATGCCTCCTGCCGTGATGGGTGCGGTAGTAGCCATCATCGGACTAGAATTGGCTCCGGTTGCGGCACAACAGTCGGGCCTTGCACCCGGGCCAACCGCCGTGGGACAAGTGGTTCAGGCCTATACACCAGCGCCAAATATGCTTATGGTTTCCATGTTTACCCTGTTTGTAGGGATAGCCGGCACCGTACTTTTTAAGGGTTTTTTGCAGATCATACCGATTCTTTTTGCCGTGATAGCTGGATATCTTCTGGCCTTTTTTATGGGGATGGTGGATACAACTGCTATTAGCAATGCTGCCTGGATCGCTCTTCCGAAATTCCACGCTCCCGTTTATAACCTGAGTGCCATCATCATCATCGCTCCGGCATGTATTGTCGTACTCGCCGAACATATCAGCCACCTGATTGTGACTGGTAAAATTACCGGAGAGGATTTGATGAAGAAGCCTGGTCTGCACCGTTCGCTTCTCGGTGATGGTATCAGCAATATGCTGTCGGGACTTACCGGTTCACCCCCGAATACGACTTACGGCGAGAACATTGGTGTGATGGCCGTCACAAGGGTCTATTCCGTATGGGTTATTCGTGGGGCTGCCCTGCTGGCCATTGCCTTTTCGTCCATTGGTAAGGTATCAGCGGCCATTTCCACCATTCCTACACCTGTCATGGGTGGAATCACGATTTTGCTCTACGGAGTAATTGCTGTCCAGGGTTTCAGAATGTTTGTGGAACAAAAAGTCGATTTCAGCAAGAACAGGAACATGGTTTTGGGTTCGATTACATTTGTAGTCGGGGTGAGCGGGGCAGCTATCAACATTGGTTCGGTACAACTCAAAGGGATGGCCTTTGCTGCCATCATTGGCGTTGTATTGTCGCTGATATTCTGGCTTTTGGATAAACTTGGAGTCATGAACAAGGACTCCTGATCATGAGTCTGGAAGAACAAAGAGTGCTTGATGCCTGTGTCGATTTTGTGAAGCAGGAGTTGGAGGATGGTGAAAAGGGGCACGACTGGTGGCATATCCAAAGGGTATGGCATACTGCAAGGATGATTGCTGCCACAGAGCCATCCGACCCATTTGTTGTAGAATTGGCCTCCTTGCTTCACGACATTGCCGATTCGAAGTTTCATGGAGGGGATGAGGAGATTGGTCCCAAAAAAGCCGAAATTTTTTTGAAATCCATGAATGTTCAGCCAGCTATCATTAAGCACGTTGTGAACATTATCCGCCACATCTCTTTCAAGGGAGGGAACCATAAATGTGATTTTGACTCTCCCGAGTTACAGGTTGTTCAGGATGCCGACCGGTTGGATGCCCTGGGCGCCATCGGTATCGCCAGGGCATTTCACTACGGAGGATTTAATAACAGGCTGCTCTATCATCCGGATATTCAACCCAACATGAAAATGACCAAAGAAGAGTACAAAAAAAGTAACGCCCCAACCATCAACCATTTCTACGAGAAATTGTTATTGTTAAAGGATCGGATGAATACCCCTACCGGGAAGGCCCTTGCAGAAAGGAGGCACACGTTTATGGAACAATTTTTGACAGAGTTTCATAACGAATGGTGGGAATAATGTAAAAATTGGGAAATGTGAAAATGTGGAAATGCACCAGGTCCCTGAGCGCAATCGTAGGGTCGAATTTATTTCTTTAAGTTGTGAAACTTCTTGATCCGAATTATAGTTAAATTGAGATAAAAAAACAACATGATAGCGGCGAAATTTAAAATGTTCAAAATGACTGGAAGAATAATCATAATATCCACCGTTTTATTTTGTGCAGGATCTGCATTTGGTCAGGATCCGGCGAAGAAAGACTCCGTTTCGACCATCCCTGCCGAGGTGATGACCGTGATCAAAGCCTCCTGCATGCCCTGCCATTCAAACGAAGGACGGGATAAACCGAAAGCCAAGGTGAATTTCTCCGTTTGGGAACAATACAGCCCCATGGAAAAGACGATGCTTGCAGGCTCTATTCTGGACGAAGTAAAGAAAAAAGAGATGCCACCCAAACGTTTTTTGGAATCCCATCCAGACGCCGCTTTAACAGAAGCCCAGATCAATCAGATCGTTCAATGGTGCGATTCTTTAAAAGCCAAACCGTAATGTAACTTTTCCCTTTTCATGTCGAAACCCTCCAACAAGGAGATCTGGCAGATCTCCGGACCCATCATGCTAAGTTTGCTGGCGCAGAACATCGTTGGCGTCACAGATACTGCTTTTCTGGGAAGGGTTGGGGAGGTTGAGCTTGGCGCCTCTGCCATTGGAGGTGTATTTTACCTGATCCTCTTCATGGTGGGGTTCGGGTTCACGACGGGGGTACAGATTCTGGTGGCACGTCGTTACGGTGAAAAAAATTATGCGGCCATAGGGCCAATTTTTGACAATAGCTTCTATTTCGTAGGGCTTTTCTCGCTGTTAATGACAGTAGCTGTTTACTTTTTTGGCAGCTATTTTCTGCGGTTGGCCCTAACTTCCGATCCTATTTACGAGGCAAGTTCGACCTTCTTAAAATACAGGATACTTGGTCTCTTTTTTGCCATGTCCGCCATGCTCTTTCGTTCGTTTTATACAGGAATTTCCTTTACAAAATACCTCAGTATCAGCGCAGGTATCATGGCAATTCTCAATATTATTCTGGATTATCTGCTAATCTTTGGCCATGCAGGATTTCCCAAAATGGGGATACAAGGTGCGGGCATTGCCTCATCCATCTCAGAGGGTTGTGCACTACTCTTTTTCATTTGGATCACCGCCGGAAACAGCAAATTGAAGCAATATCACCTATTTCGTCTGGTAAAGCCTGACCTGGCCATTGTAAAAAAGACCCTGAGCATTTCAGTCTTTATCATGTTGCAGTTTGTGCTCTCGTTTGGCAGCTGGTTCGTTTTTTTCATGCTGGTAGAGAAGATGGGCGAACGTCCCCTGGCTGTGTCGAACATTATCCGTTCCATCTACATCTTTTTCATGATACCCGGATGGGCCCTGTGCACGGTGGCAAGCTCCCTGGTAAGCGCTGCCATAGGGGAGGGGAAACCCGAAAGCGTAATGCCTATCATTTATAAAATTTTGAAAGTAAGCTTTCTGGCTGTTTCCGGTATCGTATTGGTTGCCCTCTTATTCCCTAAATTTATCATCTCTATCTATACCAATAATTTAGCTTTGCTGGGAGCAACCGTTCCTTCATTTTACATCATCATGGGAGCGCTCACCATCTTCTCTGTGATGAGCATTCTTTTCAACGGGGTGCTCGGAACTGCCAATACCCGCATCTCGCTGGTTATTGAGGCAATCACTTTATCGGCCTATCTGGGGTTTACCTGGCTGATCGCGGTTCATCTGAAATTGACCATCGAGTGGGTGTGGGTGGCTGAATATGTCTATTTTATCCTTATCGGGTTCCTCTCACTCTGGTACCTGAAGAAAGGCAATTGGCGGGCAAAAAGAATTTGATTTATTTTCGCATTTTCCAATATTACCACCCTTCCGTCCGAAATAATCCGTTGTGCATTAGCTTGATGCTACCGCGGACGGCCCATCATTCATCATTCCTACCCCGGGGTGTCGCTCCTTCGTCGCTTTACCCCGGGCTACAATATTGGTCATCCCTCACGGGATTACAAAATATCGTGGTTGAACTCATCTTTTCTTCTCATTTTTTTTACATTATCAAATCGGCTAATCATCACCCTTCGGCTTCGCTCAGGGACCGGTGGTCTATTTTAACCTATGCCCCTTCGACTACGCTCAGGGGTTGGCTTAATTTTCACATTTCCAAATTTTCCAATTTCCACATTCTCAAATCATCTCATCAGCACATCATCACATCAGCACATCCTCACATTAGGCTTTTGCTTTGTGTTTTATCAACAGCCTCAGCGCCTGATCATAGGTAATGTATTTCCAGGTCCAGTCGAGCAGGATGAAAAGCTTGTTTTTAACCCCGATGATCGACAGAAGGTGCACAATCGACCAGAGCATCCAGGCTACGTAACCTGTAAATTTTCCAAAGGGCAGGTCAGCGACGGCGAGATGACGGCCAACTGTTGCCATGGAACCCTTGTCGTGGTAATGAAACTGTTTCATTGGTTTGTTTTTACCCATTCGCCTGATATTGCCGGATAGTAAACTGGCTTGTTGCAAAGCCACTTGTGCAACCTGGGGATGTCCATTGGGGTAAGCCTCTTCCGTCATAAGACTATTGTCGCCTATGGCAAAGATGTTTTGATACCCTTCCACCTGGCTGAACCTGTTGGCCACCAGTCTGTTGTTCCGTCCGTAGGACTGGTCGGATATGCCTTCAATTCGTCCTGAGGTAACGCCGGCTGCCCAAATTACATTTTTGACATTGATCGATTCATTGTTGGGAAGAGATAGGACCCTGTCGTCGTAATTCAGAACGGCTGTACCAGTCCTGACTTCGACACCCAGCTCTTCGAGGTATTTTTTCGCGGTAACAGAAGCTTCCTGCGACATTCCGGCCAATAATCGGGGCGACGCTTCGAACAGCATGATCTTCATGTTGTTCATGTCAAGTTCAGGATAATCCTTCGGCAAGACATACTTCTTCATCTCAGCTACTGCGCCGGCAAGTTCGACACCCGTAGGACCGCCGCCAATGATGGCAACATTCAAATAGGTACTTATACCTTCCTTTGTGGCTTTGTTAAGGGATTTTTCGAAATTTCTCAGAATTCTGTTCCGGATGAAAAGGGCATCGGGAGCGGATTTCATCTGCATGGAGTTCTTTTCGATTGCTACATTCCCAAAGAAATTGGTCTTGGCGCCGGTTGCCAAAATGAGGAAATCATAACTCAAAACGCCAATGTCTGTTGATATTTCATTGATATCCGGATGAACTGCCTCCAACTCCGCCATTCGAAAATGGATATGGGTGTTCTGAAGTACTTTGCGAAGCGGAAAGGAGATGGCGCTTGGTTCCAACCCCGACATGGCCACCTGGTACAACAGCGGTTGAAACAAATGATAGTTGTTCCGGTCGATCAAAACAATTTGGTAATTGAGCTTGCGCAGTTTCAGCGCCAGTTTCAATCCTCCAAAACCACCACCTACAATAACGATTCGTTTGGTTTCCGGTTCAGGAATGTATAAAATTTTGGTATTTACAGACATGCAAGTGTTGTTAATGATTCATTTTCAATATTGATCCAATTATTTACTTAGGGTCCTTCGTGTAATCCTTTGTTACCTTTCCCGAAAAATCGGGACAAGTTGTGGTTAGATTTTAAAGGTTTTACCACGAAGGTCGCAAAGGGAAGCACAAAGGATTACACGAAGGATGCACAAAAAAAAATTAATTAACTAAGTATCAGATACTATATTATTTGAAACGAAAATAAAATCCGAAAGTTTTCCTGGTAAGTTAAGAAAATGTAATCAAATCCACATTCCAACCATAATTGATCTGGATTAAAGTTATATTTTGTTAATTATTGATTATGAACGATGTTTGTAATCTTCTAAGTTCTAATTTTGTAATAAACGGGAAATAATTAGTACCTATTGTGAACTATGTGTCTATTGTCGTGATAACTATTTTATTTCCGGTTACCACTACGAAAAATGATTGATGAATAGTTAGAAATTTAAATCGATACAGTTATGAAGACGAAGTTGATTGTTTTTTTATTCGCAGCAGCCATCCTTGGTTCTTGTGTCAGTTCCAAGAAATTCAAGGGTTCCCAAGCCCAGTTGGCCCAGCAAAAATCAGTAATAGCCAAAACCCAGCAGGATCTTTCGGGTTGTGAAGGTGAAAAGAGAAAATTGGAGACGAAAATCCTGGATCTTCAGTCACAATTGGCAATTTTAAAGGATCAAAACACTTTCTTTAAAGAGAACAATACCCAGGCACTGAAACAATTGGAAAACCTTTCGGTTATTTCGAGTTCACAGGCAGAGAGTATCAAGAAATCGATGGAAAACATGGGTGTCAAAGACCACATGATCTATAGCCTGCAATCTTCCCTTACACAACGCGATTCTTTGAACATGGCGCTGGTAATGAACCTCAAAGGAGCCATTGGCAACCTCGATGATAAGGACATCAACATAAAAGTCGACAAAGGTGTCGTCTACATCGATATCTCCGACAAGATGCTCTTCCAGAGCGGAAGCTACAACATCACAGCTAGGGCCAGCGAAATACTTGGCAAAGTGGCTACCGTACTGAAAAATCAGAAAGACATTGAATTTATGGTAGAAGGGCATACGGACAATGTTCCGTTTAGCAGAGGCGACCTTATAGACAACTGGGACCTCAGTGTAAAAAGGGCCACAGCTGTTGTCAGGGTACTGCAAAACAAATATGGATTGAGTCCATCCATGATGACTGCCGCCGGACGAAGCGAATACCAACCACTGGGCGCCAACGATACGTCAGAGGGGAAAGCCGCCAATCGCCGTACCCGGATCGTGATCCTTCCACAGTTGGACCAGTTCTTTAAATTGCTGGAAAGACCGAGCAGGTAAGAAATTAAAAATTAAAGATTAAAAATGATGTGGCAATAAATCATTTGCGCCACTAATTAAAAACTGAGAAAAAAGGATGACCGGGTATACGGAACATCCTTTTTTCTATTTTGTCATCACAACAACTGCTATGTATTACTCACTCAATCTCAATAATTCGTAATCTGTAATCTGTAATCTGTAATCTTTAATTTGTAATTTTTAATTACTTAAGGCCGGTTGTATTTTTTAATGGAGTCCGGGATCAGCTTATTACCCTGGGTAGCAAAGTTGTTTTTGGCCTTGTAATTGGCAAACTGTTTTTGAAGCTGGTCGTTGAGGGCAGGATTGTTCTCCGGCTCGATGTTGAGGTCGGGGTAGACCTTGTAAAGCGTGGATCCGGAAATGAAATGATCCCCGCTGATGTAGTCGGTTAGCTCTCCTGTATTACGTTTCAATGGATATTCATTCAGGCTTCGGAAAGATGGATTGGTGTCAAGTCCATGACCGATCCAAGAGGTCACTGAAGGAAGTAAGTGATGAATCCGATCTTTCAGCAAGGCCAGTAACGATGGTGTCACATCGTAATGGGTCACGATAGAGCTGAAGGCCTCCGACTTTTTTAGCATAGGCGAATAAATGACAAGTGGCACATGGAACCGGTCAAGCTGCGTACTGATAGGGATTTCAGGCATCCTGTGGTCGCCCGTTAGGATGAAAATGGTATTTTCGAAGCTCTTCATATTGCCGATCTCCCGAAAGAAATACCTCAACGCATCGTCGAAATAGAGCATGGTTGCGAATTGTGGAACATACTGGCGGTTGTATTTTCTAAGCTCCTCTGTCAGGTGTTGCTCCTCCATCCGTTTTTCTACAAGATCGTTGTAATGCTGCTGGTCAGGTACCATAAATGGATTGTGCATGGAGAGGGTCAGCATCACATCAACCCTTTTTTCCGTCTCGCGCGACTTCAGGTCCGTCAGGTATTTTTTGAAAATATCGAAGTCTCCGTATCCCCACGAGTATCCGTTCTTGTCAGAGGGCAATTGCTTGTACTCCTTGCCAAAATCATGGATCCCAACGATTGTTGAAGTTCCCTGTCTTCTCATGAAGGGCTCCATGGCATCAAATTTTGTGTCACCGCCATAGTAGAAAGAAGAGGTATAACCAGCACTGTTGATCAGGAGGCTGATCAGGCTCAGGTGATCGGGCATTTTATCCCCCAGATCGGCAAACCCATTTTCCCCGAACGGGAGGGAGCCCAACATGGATGGAAGTACACTGAAGGTACGGCCCGAGGTGCTTAGGCAATTCTCCCAATAAAGACTTTTGGCCATAAGCGAGTCGAGGAACGGGGTAAAACTTCCGAGATAAGCGCCATCACCACTGTATGCCCTCCCAAGACTTTCGACCAAAATGAAAACGAACGACGGTGCGGTGGTTCCGGGTTTAAAATATGGCGCCAGCACATCCGGTGTAGTTTCCTTGTGAAGAAATGGATATTCCTGACTCAAATAGGTAAACGGATTTCCGGGCGATTCGGATTTCCCGGATTTCAGAACCAATGGATTGTCCAGATTGGATAACTGAATGCTATCAGCGGCTATATCTTCAGCAATCTGAGGTTTGCCATTTAGTTCAAAGTTGGATGATCCGTTTTTTTGCTTGTAATAACTCAACATGCTCCCACTGAAAAGATTGAACTTGTTGGCGGCAATGTTCATGCCGAACTCGTTTTTGTAATCGACCGGATCCGGATTATAGTTGCCAATTGGAAGTATGGAGAAAAGCAGTGAAAAGATGTAAAGTTTGATCACCAGCCGCGGCAGTTTAAAATAGTACCTTTTGTGGAAAAGGTACCAGGTAATCCCCAAAAAGATAAGGAGAGGGGCAAAGGTTGCAAAACTGAACTGGCCTGAAGCTCCAACGGTTTGTTTTATTTCAGCGGCTGAATAACCCAACAGGTCCGATCCTAGCGGGATTCTGGTGGTAGCGAAATATTGCAGCAACAAAATCTCTCCTGCCACCACCACTGCCGCGACAGACTCGAAAAAAATCCTGGCAGCCCTCATGTTAAAATGATCAGTGAGAAGAAATGGTATCAATAAAATTGCAGATAATCTGAGAGATAGCAATAGGTCAAACTTGGTTCCATACAACATTTCACTGGCGCTTCCGGCCGGGTAACCAGCTTTTTCGGAGATAAAAAGGATCTCGTAAAACCTTACCAGGATAATAAGGAGGGTCATTAGCAGACTCAGCGAGATGAACCGTTTGACAGACTGGCGAAGCAGGTATTGAAAGGGCGGTGTATGATCCATGGGCACTGAATTAAAAGAATCTTGTCACTCCTACATCAAAAGTATAATTCAAAACATACCCCAGGTTTGGAAACTCTTCGTTGGCCAGCGAGAAGCCTAGATTGGTTGTCCAGATTTTGTTGAAAAGGTGGTTGTATTCGACCCTCGCGGATTGCGACTTTAATTTCAGGTAGCTTGAATTTACATCCCCATACCGTCTGTCGTCTGGTGAAACTCCATAGCCCAGCCTCAAACCGATGTAATCTTCCGGGTCTGCAAAGTAACGCCGTGCCTGAATTGAACCCGAAACTGATGTGCCGGTGGAGGAGGGTGTCACGAACGACCTGAGTGAAATCCAGTAATTGCCAACATATTTACCAACCGTACCGGTAATCATGTAGGTATTGGAATTGGCGAAGAAGAGCGCCCGCATTCCCAGGGATCCCTCAAAAGCCTTGGGGAAGCTGTGGTACCACTCGGCCCCGGACCTTACTTTGGGAAAGATCGACAGATCCGAGTAACCCGCGTTGAGATAGAGATAATTGTTTTCACTGATATGGGGGTAGGCATCCATCTCATATTGAAAACCTTTAGATCCAAACCTGTCGGCCCAGTTGATCCGGCCGTAAATCAGGCCGATGGAAGTTTTTCGGCCATAGGAGAGTGCGGCCAGCTGCCATGGATCTTTGTTCGATTTTTTTTCAAACAGATCGTAGGAATAGGAGAGACGCACCCTGTTTTTCATCTGGTCGAGCCGGATTTCCAAGAGTTTTTTTCTGGCTTCGGCATTGGCCGGATTGATTTGCAACAATGATTCAAGCTGGCCGGCAGCTTGTTTGTAATCTCCCATTGCATTGAGGATTTTGGCTTTTTTAAGCATGAAATGTTCGTCCTTCGCATCTTTGGTCAAAGCAATGTCGCAATAGCGGATGGCATCGCCGTATTTGTTGTCCCAATACTGCACATCGGAAATGGCATCCAGGGCATCCCAGTGGGCCGGATAGCGCTTCAATACCTCTGCAATCACAACCCTGCTCGAATCATATTTCCCATCCCAGGCAAAGGTCCTGGCCATCAGAACGGCTACATCCGAATCGTATTCTTTGGCCAGGATGAGGCGGCAAACTTGACGTGCTTTCTCCCGTTCACCCTTGTATGCCAGATACTTGGCTTCCTGGTAAGTTTGCGCTTTGGCGATTATTCCAGTAAACACAAGAAGTACAAGGAGGGAAAATGTGAGAAAATGCTTTTGATAGTTCATGATAAAGGGTGGTAGACTATGGTTGGTGTTTGTCATTTGAAGGTGTGTTAAAATAATTGGCCTCAACTAGATAACTCAAATTTACCAAAATGGTTCAATTAAACTGCGAAAAAAAAACAGAATAAATAAAACGGTATTTTTATATTTGACCCCCAACCGGGCAATGCCATTAAGTTAAGAATATTGATTTAATATACCCTTGTGTCCTTTGTGAAGTCCGTTGTGTCCTTAGTGGTGAAATTTAAAGTTTAACCACTAAGGTCGCTAAGGAAAACACAAAGGAAACACTAAGCATTTCGTTAACTTAATGACACATTGCCCTGCCGGGATTTCGAAAACTATATTAATCAGTTTCTCAAACATGGTGAGAGACTCACTCAGTAAAGTTATTATGGTAGAGAGAATTAGAAAAATAGCAAACACCAGATACGGCATTCTTATGTGGATGCTGGTGGTATTTCTGGCGACAGCCTTTGTCAGCCGGACAGTCTTGATGGGTTTCTCGTTCAGGGAAGTAGAGATGGGGATCTTTCCTCTGTTGAGGATTTACCTCCTGGGCCTCTTTTTTGATCTGGTCGCTTTCTCCTATTTCATGATCCCGATCGTGCTGATCCTGACCTTTGTGACCGACCGGGCATTGAAAAAATGGTTTCTCTACCTCCTCTTTTTCGTCACCTTCTTTATCATCCTCTTCAATGGGGTTTCGGAATATTTTTTCTGGGAAGAGTTTGGCGTGCGGTACAACTTTATTGCCGTCGATTACCTGGTCTATACCACCGAGGTCCTGGGGAATATCAACCAATCCTACCCGATCCCCTTCCTGGTATCAGCCATTGTGGTATTAAACCTTGGGATTATCTATTTCCTGGTAAGGTACAAGAAGCTGGCTTCCATTGCCGAAAGCAAAAGCGCCCTTCGTACCCGGATGAAAATTGCCCCTTTCCTGCTGCTCCTGCCGCTGCTGGCCTATTTTACGGTCAACTACACCTGGGCAGAGAAGGGCAAAAACCGTTACAACAATGAGCTTTCCAAGAACGGCGTCTACTCTCTTTTTGCCGCCTTTTTCAGCAATGAACTGGATTATGAGACCTTTTATGCCAAAAGGGCCAACCCCGATAATTTTAAAGATTTGAACATCCTCCTGAAGAGCGCGAACAGCAGCGCCAAGGGAACCGATCAGTTTGATGTTACCAGGCTGATCTCCAATCCCGGTGAGGAGAAGAAATACAATGTCATTTTTATTACGGTCGAAAGCCTTAGCGGGGAGTTTCTCGAATACCTCGGCAGCAAAAAGGGCAAACTGACACCCCATCTGGATACGCTGGTCAACCATGCGCTCCTTTTCACCAACTTCTATGCCGTGGGTACCCGCACCATCTGGGGCCTCGAAGCCGTTGCCCTTTCCGCCCCTCCCAAACCCGGACAGAGCGTCATCAAGCGTGCCAACAATGAAAACATGTTCTCCATGGGACAGATTTTCAAACAAAAAGGGTATGCCCTCAAGTTTATCTACGGAGGGAACGGCTATTTCGACAACATGAATTCTTTCTACGAAAACAATGGCTATTCCACCATCGACAAAAACGATTTTACCAAAGGGGAGATCACTTTTGCCAATGCATGGGGCATGTGCGACCAGGACCTCCTGAATCGGGTATTGAAAGAGTCGGACAGCTCTTTTGCCAACGGGAAACCATTCCTTAACCTGGCCATGACCACCTCCAACCACCGTCCGTTTACCTATCCCGAGGGGATGGTGGATATCCCTTCCGGGAAAAACAGGGAGGGAGCGGTAAAATATTGCGACTATGCCATCGGCGAATTTATCAGGAAGGCCAGCCAGAAACCCTGGTTCGGCAATACGCTGATTGTGGTGATGGCCGACCATTGCGCGGGCAGCGCCGGACAAGCGGAATTGCCTTTTATGGATTACCGGATTCCGCTGATTATCTACAATCCCGGATTGGTGGCGCCTCAGAAAATAGACAAACTCTGCAGCCAGATCGATGTGGCCCCAACGCTTTTCGGTTTGCTCAACTGGAGTTACGAAAGCAAATTTTTCGGGAAAGACATCATCAAAATGGAACCGGCCGAGGAGCGCGCTTTTATTGCCAATTACCAGAAACTGGGATACATCAAAAATGACCGTCTGACCATTCTGAGTCCACAGGAGAAGGTAACCTATTACAAAATTGACCGCAATCAAGGAACTACTGAAGTGGCCCCCAAAGACCAGGGCTTGCTGAATGAGGCGATTACCTATTATCAATCCGCCAATTATGTTTACAAGAATAGGCTTAACAAATGGAATTGAGATGGGTATTGGTAGTCCATCAGCACCTAATCAATATAACCCGTAAATGAATAGCAAAATATTTCACGCAAAGGACGCAGAGAAAAACCACAAAAGAGCGCAAAGTTCAGTTCTGACTTTTTTGCGTCCTTTGCGTCTTCCTTTGCGTCCTTTGCGTGAAATATTAGAGTTACATAAGAGATCAGCTTTTAGGGCATGTATCTTTCTTTTTTTGCTGCTGCTGATCTCACCCATAGCCTTGCTTGCCGATGGCCGTCGTGATACTACGGTTGTGCTGAAAGACAAGAAGGGCGAACGAACCGTCAAAGCGCAGGTGTATGACCTGAACGCCACCAACCGGATGATTTTTTACAAGCCACGGCCTTTTGCCTTCGTCACCAATATACCTTCCGATTTTGCCGGACTCTACAAAACCACCGTCAAAAAGGAAAACCTGAAAAGTCTGGCGCTTCTGTTGGGAGGAACGGTTGCATTGGTTGCCTTCGATCAGCAGATTACAGATGCGGTCCACCATTTTGGAAATTATGTTGGTTTAGATCCTGCCCGCAATTTTAGCAGGGTCGAACTCAGGGTGGGGAAAGCGGCCATCCCGTTCATCGATCTCCCCGAAAACCTCAATTCCGGCTTTTATTTTATCGGGGAAGGGTGGCCCAGTATCCTGGTAGCCTCCAGTTTCCTGGGGTATGGGCTTACCACCAACGATTACCGTGCCCGGCAGACAGCCTCACAGCTGTTCGAGATGTTCTTTACGCTGGCCATAACGGTACAGACCATCAAGAGGATCACAGGCAGGGAGAGCCCGTTTCAGGCGACCCAGCCGGGCGGAGTCTGGCATCCCTTTACCAATCCAGCCAAATACCAGCGGGATGTCTCATATTACGATGCCATGCCATCCGGCCATTTTGCTACCGTGATGGCCACCATCACCATCATTGCCGGCAACTATCCCACCAACAAATGGGTAAAACCGATCGGCTACTCCCTCCTGGGATTGTGCGGTTTTGCCATGATCCACAACGGCGTTCACTGGGCGGGCGACTATCCCGTTGCCATTGCCATCGGCTATACCTGCGGCAAAATCGCCCTCGCACGCGGTCACCACACCGAAACCCGGAGCGGCGTAGCTGCCCTTTGGGGAAAGAATGCCTCGGTGATGCCTTTCACGTATGGGAACGGAGGGGTAGGGTTGAGTTACCGATGCGCTTTTTGAGGGTGTCTGAAGAAGGATTTACAGAAGTTGTCTGAAGCAGAATTTGCAGAATTGGAGAATGAACAGAATTAAATGACAATGTCTTCAAGTTGTGGATCCTTCCTCAACCGCACGAGGCCTTGGTTATTTACTGTCGGTTCCGATAATCAATACTGAGAACATTCTAAATTCTTCGGCAATTTGAATCGCAGTCTCAATTTCTGCTTTTGTCAATTTGATAATCTTGTTTGGATATCTTATTTGCACTCCAAAACCATTTAATGTAAAAGCCTTTTGGAACTTTGAATCTTCGACTTCAACCTTTTCGGAAAGGAGCTCCAATAAATAAATTAAATCATGTGAGCGCAAAAAATCGATTCCATAAGAAACTAACAATGCCTTTAAATATTTCTCAACAGCTTGTTGACAATGAAATGCTATTGTGTCAAAATAATCTGGCAGATGTAAATATATAATCTTAGCGGAACCTAAATCGTGGTCAGCTTTTTCGATCCATTCATTAATATTTTCAATCTGCCCGCTCATACAATATTTTTGAGTTTTTCATGGCAGAATTTAAAAAAGAATGATTGCGATCCTTCTCTAAGTTAAACTCAGATTTTGTATATATCAAAATATCCATTGGAATCATTGTGCCTCTCAACGACATTCTTATATCAAATCCTCGTTGGTGTATTGGAAGGTCTGTCTCTTGAACAATCAACAAGTCCAGATCGCTATCATGCTTGGGTATTCCATTTGCATAAGAACCAAATAAAATGATTTTCTCGGGATTGAACCTGGTTGCAATCCTTGAAACGATTTCGTTTATTTTATTTGAATCAATCATATCCTGAAAATATGATGCAAGTTAACAAAAATAGTAAGAAAGTCAACATACTCCGGATTTGTACGTGGTCGTGTCAGAGGGGTCAATAACCGGCAGGGATCATGATTTGTCAAACCTTATTTTCGAAGGCAACCTTAGTAGAAAACCGACTTACCGCCTGACCTAAACCTTATTACCTTATTTTCAATACCGGAACTGCAACATCATTGGGTTAATTCAAGATATAGCCATATAATAAGATAGCAGTATATTATCTTGTATATTCGATAATAAATGTATATATTTGTCGAATGTAAACGATAAATGTGAATGGAAAAAGAAACCGTAAAACTTTTAATTGCTGAATATCAAAAAATAGCAGTTGAGGTTTCATTTCGGAAACGTCCCTATATGATCGAGGACAATCTCAATTATGTGTTCGTTGGGTTGAGACGCGTTGGAAAATCATACCTGATGTTCCAGCAAATAGGTAATCTGTTGGATTCAGGTCATATGAAGGAGGAGATCCTATATTTTAACTTTGAAGATGACCGGATAGCATCCCTGTCCACCGAAGATCTGGACCGGATAAAAGTTTGCTACGAAGAGATGTTCGACTGCAAACCGATATTTTTTCTCGATGAAATACAAACAGTTGATCGTTGGGAAAAATTTGTCCGCAGACTTGCCGACACGGGTTATCGGGTATATGTAACCGGAAGCAATGCCAAAATGCTTAGCAGTGAAATAGCTACCACCCTGGGTGGAAGGTTCGTTGTTCAAAATGTTTATCCCTATTCGTTTCTGGAATATCTGGCTTCGCTAGGCATCGATCTGAGTAACAAAAACACAATTTATCGCTCTCGTGCTGAAATAGTAAAAGCCTACGAAATTTATTTTCATTTTGGCGGCTTGCCGGAGCTGACCCAGGTAACAGATAAACGCGCATGGTTAAGCAGCCTTTACCAAAAAATATTTTTTGGCGACTTAATAACCCGTTACCAGGTGCGCAACGACTTTGCATTGCGCGTGCTCATACGGAAATTGGCCGAAAGCGTTAAACAACCTACTTCATTTAACAGGTTGGCAAATGTTGTATCCTCTTCTGGAAAAAAAATCAGTACCGACACGGTGATTGATTATTTGGGCTATTTAAAGGAGTCGTGGCTGATTTTTCCGGTAGAAAATATTTGCGCGAAATTGGCAGAAAAGGAGGCAAATAAAAAATACTATTTTACCGACAATGGCATACTCAATCTTTTTCTGGTGGATCCTTTATCATCCTTGTTGGAGAACCAGGTTGCCATCCAGCTTCGGCGTTTGTACGGCGATGATATTTATTTCTACCATCAGGGCATTGAAGTGGATTTCTATGTCCTGAAGGAGCAAATGGCCGTGCAGGTATGTTATAGCATGCAGGATATGGAGACCAGGAAACGTGAAATAAATGCCCTTTTAAAAATGTCCAAAAGAATCGATGTGAAGAGATGGATGATCATCACCAAGGATGAAGAGGATACTATTTCTGAGCAAGGAATATATATTGAGGTGGTTCCCGCGTGGAAATGGCTGTGTTTGTCTTGAAACTAAAAAATAACAGACCATGCAAAAGATAACCATATCAGAAGAGTTGGCTGCCAAAGTACCGGGACTACAGTTGTCGTGCATCAGTTGCGATGTGGTGTATGAAGCGGTAAACACCCGGTTGTGGGCCGAAATCGAAGACAAGATCGCCAAAATTGCAGTTTCGGTTACCATCGACCAGATCAGCGGGATGCCTGCCATCGCTGCCTCGCGCAAGGCCTACAAAGCCTGCGGAAAGGACCCGGCCCGTTACCGGTTGTCGGCAGAAGCGCTGCTGCGCCGTGTGGTGAACCGCCACGAGTTGTACCAGGTCTGTAATGTGGTGGATGCCCTGAACCTGGTCTCCATTTCGTCGGGTTTTTCGATTGGCGGGTACGACAGCGAAAAAATTGTGGGGGAGGTGGTTTTTGGCATCGGTAACCCCGGCGAACCCTACACCGGCATTGGCCGCGGTGAATTAAACATCGAAGGAATGCCTGTTTTTCGCGATGCAGCAGGCGCTTTCGGCACACCAACCAGCGATTCCGAACGCACCTCGGTAACCGCCGCTACGCGCAGTTTTTTAATGGTGATCATCGATTTTGCTGGTACCGCCCTCCTCGACGAGGCCACCGTTCTGGCCCGTTCGCTGCTCGAAAAATATGCGCAAGGTGTCGGTTTGAGATTGAGAGAATTGGTTGACAGTGAAATGCGCTTTTAAAGATGTCTGTATATGCTGAATTGCTTTTGGCTCATGTCGCTCTCAACACTATCTTAAAAGGTTATGATGGGTTGGACGGACGAATAATTATCATCTTTAATTGCGGATCACTTCTGAAATTATAATCAAACTTCTGATTAAACGGCTATAAATTTGGGATTTCATATTTGTTTAATTTATAGCTTATTCTTTTGATATTAGTTCATTATAGAGACATGCTGACAATACAGTTGCAGTCTTATTATTTTGAAATGGAACAGGAGGAACATTATTTAACTCCAAACGGCCATTGACAATCGTTCCATAATTAACATATGTGACAATCAATATTTCGCCGTCCGACAAGACACAATAACATTTTGTTGCGTTTTCCGAAGTCCCTGTTTTGGCGTAATACACAAATCCTCTGGGTAATATGTTGTGCAAGGTCGAAGCTGTTCCTTCGTATATAGTTTCTTTCATTGCATCAGTTATTACATGAGTTTCGTTTGGATGATATACTCTTTTCCCATTTTTTAATGCGGGACATTCTGTTTTATTAGTAATAGGGTCAAAGATATTTTGCAGTGCATATAATTTAATGGCTTTGCCATCGTTTAACAATGTTTGATAAGCTTGTGTGATATCGATCAGTCTCATTTTTCTTGAACCCAGAGGGTAGTTTAAGGTTATCCATGTCTTGTCAGAAAAATTTAGATCGGGGTCGGGCGAAATATCCATCTTAACGAACCGGGCTTCAACTTTTTTATATAATTCAATAGGGTTAGTAACCTCAAGAATATTTACCATAGGAGCATTTGGGGAGTATTTTAAAATTTCAGGTACTCCCATAAATCGATACGACCAGTGGTTGTTAAAATTATGAGGGGTTCTTTTATGTTTTATTGGACCATCAAAGAGTTGAATATCTTCATTTTGATCCAAAATTAATTCCTGAAGTACAAATGGTTTTATCAGGCTTGCCATGGGTTGACCGTTCCCTAAGGTTACGAGGTCCGTGTTTCCTTTGCCGCCATAATGACCAATAATTTTGCCTGTCCCAACTTCAACAGCTATAGCAGCATAATATAGATCGAATTTCCCATTTTTTAAGAATGGCCGAAACTGATTCTCGAATTTTTTAACACCTACAACCATCATCTTTTGTTTTTCGTCGGTTAGTGAAGAGTAATAGGTTTTTTTGTCCTCAGACAAGGGGATTTGTTTCTTTAAAAATTCTCGAGTAGTGGTTGTGGTTGTAACAATTTTATTAGATACAGAAAAGTTCAGGTCAGATGCTTCTAAAAAATCTAATTCATTCAAAGAAATTAACCCTTCTTGTAAATGCTTGTTTGCATATTCCAGGAGTTCTGTCTTAATTTCAGCTTCGTGTTGCTCGATAGAATCATACCGAATTGCCGTTTTGGTTGAAGATAACCAATATTTGGAGCCCATAGTCAAGGTCCTCACTAGAAACAGGCATTGAAGGGGGTTAAGATCAGCAGGCACTTTTTTAAAAATTTGAAACGATGCGGCATATAATCCTCTGGTATTAATTCCCCCACAAAATGAAACAGTATTAATATAGTAATTGACAATATCATCAGGTGGGAGTTGAACAGATAATTGATAGGAACAAGTAGCCTCAGAAAATTTACGGGCAAGGTCGCGGGGTGTCCGGGCTGAGTTGGAATATGCCAGGTTTTTGATTAATTGATTGTTAATATTGGAAGTTCCTGCACCTCCTGAAAGCATACGAAAGCCACCAAAACTCAAACCATTCCAGTTGCTTAAGTGAGGCACAAAGGAGCGCTGAAGAGAGAACGATCGGTCTTCTTGTCTGTAAAGCTGATTCAAGAAGATTGTATCAATATCGTTTTTGGAAGAGACTGGAATACAACGATTCCCTTCATAAGGTTCAATAAACAAAGGGTCTCCTTTTGGATCAAGAACTGCATTAACCATATCTGGATTCTGGTAATGCAATGGTTTGGGCTTAATTGAAAGGAGGACAAAAACCAACATCACTAAAATTAAGGCGGGCAAAATGGCATGGGTTATTCCTTTTATGGTAGAAAACCAATAGGAAATGAATACAACCGACTTGGAAAGGTCGGGCTTATTTCTTGCTGTCATAAAGGATACTCCCAGGCTCAACACATATAAAAGTGTGTGGATAAGCAATAAAAAGACACCTCCTATAAAGAATAGTGATAACCCAAAAACGAACAATCTGAATTTTGTTATTAAAAGGAAAGAGCCTGATATTAAGGCACACAGTAAAAGAAAGAAATTGATTGGTTTATTCATCGAATGCTTAACAGGTTGGGTCGTGTTATCAATCTCTTCCATGATAACAACAGCCAAAAGATCAATGGTTTTCTTAAAGATAATGGTAAATATTCCCCAAAACAGAACTAGGTTTAGGATCATTACCAAAACTAATTTCCACCAGGGTTGCAAAAATTGCTGGCCTAAAAACAAGGGGAAATTGAGTACCAATGCATTAAGGTAAACTACAATTAAACAAAAAATGGGATTGAAAAGGACACTGCGAACAACGGGGTTTATGTGGAAATAGGTTAATAATGTCTTTTTATACATATCATAATACAAAAGTAGGCGAAGATGAGAAATCGCCAGAAAAAAAGAAACTAAGGCCAGTTTTGAAGCATAAAGATAAGCCAGGTTGGTTATAGTAATTATTGGATCAATGAGTTGTGTTAAAGAAATAACCTGGAAGAAAATAAACACAAGAGTTGCACAAAACCCAAGGCCAACGTTATCTTTTTCAGAGTAAACTTGTTGATTATAAAAGATATTGATTGACCCTGTGAAAGTTCGGATTCCCCAAATCAAATAGCCAATACTTAGGAGTTCTGCTGCAGATGAGAAAAACAATCCTGCCATAATATTTGTTCCTGTTAATGAGTATCTTAATTCGTCGGGGAGGGCTACTGTATAAACGTTGCGTAAAACGGTGTAATAGGAGATTAAATCCGTCGTAAGTACATATGCTATAAGGCAAGAAAGAGCTTTGTAAAGGATGAAGGAGCTTCCGGCTACAACCAATACTACGAACCAGGTAATCACTAGTTCACCATAATCGTAGAACGGGACAATGGGAGCAGAAAAATTGGTTTTAAAATAGTGCTTTAGAAATTTGTAAAAGTCGGGGAAGAACCACCGCAACAAGGCAATGATACATAAAAATATCAGCCCTACGCCAACTGTAATTTTTAACAGAGCTTGCATAATGTAGGTTCAGCGATTAATTTTATTAGTTAAGTTATCAATAATTTGGACATTATCTATGCCCAAATTATGCAGAAGGTTCAGCCAAAACTCTCGGATTTTCTGGGAATCAACTTTGCCGTTAGTTTCTTTCTGGACCAAAATAAGACGAGGCATAAAACCCCTATCAAGTTTCTGCTTCAGATTGGCTTTAAGGTAGGGATCTATTTTGTCGACCACTGTTTTTATTTGGATTCTGGTAAAAGGAATTGATTTATAACAATTTACAATATTGGAATTTTCGACCAAATCACTGAAAACAATGTAGTAACACCGGTTTGAGTTATCACCCTCTAATATATCTTTAATTAGCACTTGGATAATGCTGGTATTGGTAATATTCTTTTTTGCAAAATTTTCAAATTCAACCAATTGTGTGTTTTTAAGTTGAATTAGCTTACCTGGGTTCAATTGCTTACGTTGAATCTGGTAAGCCAATTTTGCAGATGGGCCCGTAATGGAAGCGCTGGCAGATTGCAGAGCTCCAGTTCCGGCTATCTTCGTCCAATACATGGTCAAGGATTGACCGGGCTTAACTTCGCCAAAACCGGTTTCTTTCATGAACGACGAGAAATTATTTTGAACATCATCGCGGCATTCTGAGAACAGATCAATTGAAGTCACATCAACTTCCCAATGAATATCAACATCAGGATTGGTGTTTTGTCCATAACTGTAAAATGACAGGATTAAGAGGAAGAAAAGAATAAGTGTTTTCATAACGTTATTCTAAATGGTTAGACCGAAATATTTTTTAACATCTTCTTCATCTGCTGTTGCGAAGCTTACATGTGAATCCAGACCGCAGTATTCTTTTTCGAAGAGGTTGAGTATTTCCAAGAGGTGCTTCAAAGTATCGTTAAGAGAGTTTGTTGCCGATTGAAGTTTTTCTTTAGTACCTTTAAGATCATCTTCCATTTTGTCGATTTCACCTATTAAGGCCTCACTTCTCTGCTTGTGCGTTGATCCCAACATATTTTTTTCCTGGTTCGCTTTGGTCTGCTTTTCGATAATCCGTTGAAGACTTTGTACCGGAATATTTAGGACTTTTTCTGCTTCTTTTTCTTGATCGAAAACTGCTTTTTTACTAGAATGGGACAGTTCCGTGCTGACAGGCTTCTTATCATAGCCTACTTTCAGTAAAATCATAAAGATGATGACACAAAGAATTAGTTCACAGGGGAATGTCCGGTATAGCTCAATTTGCCATGGTGTTGCGGCAGACGTTTTTGTTGAAACTTCATCCCATACCATGTCCTGAGCCTGACCGATCGGCGAAATAATATTTAACAATGCTGAAGTAAAAATGGAACTTAATAATAAAAAAATGGAAACGATAAAGAATGACCTTTTGACAATCAAGGTCTTAGAATTAAAAGCAAAATCACTAAAAAAGACCAGGCCGATAATTGTAATGTTGCCAAATATACGCATCCAAACCTGGTCTTGGCTAAGGAATTCCCTTAAAGAGTAATAGCACACCAGATTAACGATAATTTCAATCAGGATTAGTAAACCCGCTAACGTCCAGTAGTTCTTTTTTTTGTTTTCGGGTGATTTGGTAGAACCAGATGTCGTTTTAATACCCCGTTTAATGTATTCATTCTCTAGTGAGCTTATTTCGTCTTCCTGGTCACTCATGCTATTCTGGAGCTTTAAAATTTCGCCATCAACTTTCGTTGAATTTGTTTTGAAATCTGTGTTAAGTATCCCTAAATTTTTGCGGTAAATTTCAATTTTGCTTTCAATCCTGTTCTTGGACTGAGAAAAGTCTTTGACGTCGACAGCATGATTTCTTAGTGTCTCGGCATCGCCCAGGATATCCAACTGTCCCGGGGTCCATTTATAGGTCCCAGTAGCGTCTTTATACGGTATGCGGCCTAAGATGAAGTCTTTTGAGGCCAGAATAAAAACTTTTTGTTGAACTTCAGTTTCCATAGCTAGAATTTAATAGGTGAGTTGATTAGCGAAAGTTCAAATTCGATCCGGCACATTAGTAAATCTAAGTCTAATTCTGAAAAAGCAGGGGTTGGCTTTTGAATCAAAGCTGGGGAGGTTCCATAAAGAGAGCTAGTAGTAGCGGAAACCGGCTTTGAAGTTGTCTCTACACGTCTCATTAGTTTTCGGTACTTTTCAGTCGGTGTTATCATGGCGGTAAATTTTTATGATTATTTTTACGAAATACAATTTAAAGTTAAGTGATTGAAATAATTCATCAATAAATTATTTTGACTTTTACTTGTTGAAAATCATCTACTTTATGTAATAATTTTAAGAATGGGAATTGCGTGATTATTCAAAAAACCAACACTAATAATTTGCAAGAAATTGCACAATAAGTGCAAGTAATTTCTAATTTAGAAGATGAAAAAAAAACTGCCAAATCATAACTTTAAACATTCTTAAAATGGGTAGAAAACCGAAAATGGGTGAACGATTAGAAACACATCATTTAAGTCAGAAACATAGAGAACTAATTCCAAAGTTGTTGCATCTAAGAAAAGCTTGGACAAAGGAGTCCCCGAGTCAAATCCTTGAAAAAATTAAGAATAAATACAATGTAAAGATTACAGACAGTGAGGTAGTATCAACCTTGGATTCTACCTTTAGTAGATTGGATGCTACCTCTAATGTCATTGATGGTGATTTAACAGAAGAGACGAAGAATGCCTGGGAAAACATGATCAAGGGAGAGCGTCAATTTTTATTAAATGAAATAGCTTCCGGCACTGCTGTTTATGAATCCTGGAAGTTCGATTATATGTCGGCAAAGAATTTGATTGAGGACATTTGTGATTCTGAAAATCCAACTCAATATTGTCTTTTTCTTAATACCCAACTCGATATCAATCAATTTTTTCTACCTCAAATTCATCTACACTTGGCTGTGCAAAAAAGTATTGAACAGAGGTTGAATCTTTCATGCATGGCTCAATGTTTAGCAGAACGGGATAAAAAAACTAAAAAGGCCAAAGTCAAAGCCTGTAGTGCATTTCATCCCAATTTCAAAAATTACAGGATATTATTCATTAACAATACTAGTGTTAAGTTAAATATATTATGACGTAATAAATGTTTTTTTGTACATTTGTAAAAACTATACAAATGATACATTACACGATTAAACTGACAAAGAATGAGGTAGAAGAACTCATGAATAT
>Ga0172379_10001362_pt1 | contig 49302 bp, 69 predicted proteins | sample GrowelOW334metaG_FD_119756 | JGI IMG/M metagenome (GOLD analysis project Ga0172379, IMG submission 119756) | Groundwater microbial communities from an aquifer near a municipal landfill in Southern Ontario, Canada - Groundwater well OW334 metaG | ecosystem: Environmental > Aquatic > Deep... | reverse complement strand
TACCAGAAGTACATCGAGAAGGACCGCGCCGCCCTGGGTTACGATGCTGACGGGCTGGTCGTCGAGTTCGACAACCTGGACCACCAGTCGGGTTTGGGTGAGGTGAACAACAAGCCCAAGGGCGCAATTGCTTTTAAGTATCCCAGTGACACGGCCAAGACCCCTCTTCGTAACGTTCGTTGGCAGGTTGGCAGTTCCGGCCGTATCACTCCCGTCGCCGAGTTCGACATGGTCAAGCTCGCGGGAGCAGAGGTGAAGCAGGCGAGCCTGTACAACATTTCCTACATGGAAGAGCTGGTGCGTGAGGCTAAGGGAGCGGGTACTTATCCCCGTCCTGGGGATCTCATTCTGACTTCTCGGCAAGGAGACGTCATCCCGGCTGTTTTGTCCATTTTGCTACAGAATACGGGCACTTCCGTCGAGTTCGTCCCGCCCTCCGTGTGTCCCGAGTGCAGTACCTCCTTGACCCGTGACCAGGAATTCCTGGTGTGTCCGAACACGGAGGAGTGCCCCGCCCAGAAGTCGGGTTCGGTTCGGCGTTGGGTCGTGAAGATCGGGCTCAAGGATTGGGGTCCGGCGATCATTGATGCTCTTGTCGAGGAGGGCCTTGTAAACGACATCGCCGACCTCTACAAGGTGAGCTGGCGGGTCATGGCCGACGTGAAGATGAAGGGCCGCAAGATCGGGGAGTCGACGGCTGAGAAGCTGTTCGACGCCCTGCACATGCACAAGTACCTTCCCCTGCACGTGGTCATCGGCTCCCTGGGGATCCCCTTGTGTGCCCGTTCGGTCGCTAAGGTGATCGTGGATGCGGGGTACGACACCGTCGAGAAGATGCAGGCGGCGACCGTGGCCCAGATTTCGTCCATTCCCGGGCTCGGGCCGATCAAGGCTCAGTGGTTCGTGACGGGGCTGGCGAAGAAGCGTGCTCTCATCCAGAAGCTGTCTGACGCAGGTATCCGAGTGAAGGCCCCTGCGACCGGTGCGTTGAAGGGCAAGAAGGTGTGTTTCACGGGGTTCCGTGACGCCGATATGGAGGCCGCCGTCGAGGAGATGGGGGGCACCATGAAATCCAGCGTCTCGAAGGACCTGGATTTGCTCGTGACGGCAGATCCAAATTCCACGTCGGGCAAGGCTCAGAAGGCCCGTTCGCAGGGGACGAAGATTATCGGGGTTGACGAGATGCGGGCTCTGTTGGGGGAGTAACCCGTGGCTAAAATCTACGCTATCCGCACTTCTGATGGGCACACTCAGATCGTAAACTCCTGGCCCGAGTGCCAGAAGATCACCTCAGGCGTGCCCAACGTTGCTTACAAGAGTTTCCCAAGCGAGGAACAGGCTCAAGCATGGTTCAAGAAGTTCCTGCCCATCGGGTACCCGCCTGGGATCGCAGAGGTGTACACGGACGGTTCCTACATGGACGGCAGGACAGGCTGGGCCTTCGTGGTCGTGGAGAACGGTGGTTGCATCCATGACGCCTATGGGGAGATCCCTACTTGCGATGACTCCCACAACATTGCCGGAGAGATCGAAGCCGCGACTCGGGCCCTCAAGTGGGCCGCCAAAGCCAAGAAAGAGATCGTGATCCGGCACGACTACATTGGTCTGGTCCGGTTCGTCGAAGGCACTTGGGAGGCCAGAAGTGAGATTGCTCAGCAGTTCTTGCAAGCCTATCACAGCCTCCCTGTGAAGGCGTACTTTCATCACGTAGCGGGCCATTCTGGTAATGAGTGGAATGACCGAGCCGACATGCTGGCCAAGCGGACTATCTCGGCCATTTGATTCCAGTTTCATTTCAGATCACTTCAGGGTATACTGTAGGCGAAGACACCGAAGGTCCAGGCTATGAACGTTAAGATCCTGTCCGATATTCACGCTGAGTTCCACCAGGACCATGGCCGGACTTTCGTCAAGGAACTGGATGCAACTGACGTCGACGTGCTCGTGGTAGCTGGAGACGCGGGGGTAGTCGCGGGCGGCAGTTTTGCAGCCGTGATGGCTTTTTTGTGCAATAAATTCAAGCACGTCGTAGGAGTGATCGGAAACCATGAGCTATATCATTCCTCTCGGGAAGAGGTCTGGGAAGTGGTTCAGCGGCTCCAGAACGAGCACCCCAACCTTCACGTCCTGGAAAACAGTACGGTCACTATCGAGGGACAGCGGTTCATCGGCTGTACCCTGTGGTTCCCTGACTTGGAGAGGTATCGTCCTTTCCGTGGACAGCTCAACGATTTCAGCATCATCCACGGTTTCACCGGCTGGTTCGATCAGGTGAATGCGGAGTCGACGAACTACTTGCTTCACAACATAGGAGTGGACGATATCGTGGTGACCCATCATCTGCCTACTCACAGGGCAACGCATCCGAAGTACGCGGGGAGCCCTATCAACGGATTCTTTGTCTGTGATATGGAGGAGACCATCAAGGAACGGAAGCCTAAGGTCTGGGCTTTTGGCCATACCCACGAGAGCATGTCCTTCCCGCTCTGTGACACCCTTTTGGTTTGCAATCCGTTCGGTTACGCGGGGCGGGACGAGAACATGGGGTTCGACTGGAACCTGAAGTTGAGCGTGGAGAAAAACCGCGTTCTGTAGCGGCTACGTGGCTAAATTGCTCTCTAGGCTCTAGTCGCTTCTTGAATCCTAATCATCAAGTGGGCGGCTACTTCCACTTCTCTCCCTGTTTCTTCCTGTTCCGGCTCCGGCAGATAGTCTGAACGGTTTTCCAGTCGAGAGGCATACTGGTCCAGCCGGTACAGAAAATCCTTGACCCAGTAGGTCTTGGGAGATTCACTTAGAAACCGAAGATGATGATTCAGGGTGACGGGGGCGGGGTCCAGTTTCTGGTCAATCCCGAGTTCGGACGCAAACAGGGCCATTTCCTGGCAGATTTTTCGAGTCAGTTTTTCCTGGGGGGTAGAAAGTCTAAGCTGCATACCAACTCCAATTCAGTCAGAGGTTCACACAAGGATTCTTTTACTGGATCCTGACTCCGTAGTCAAGGGACGGATCGGGTATAGTAGGAAGCAAGAACCACCTGAGGGTGCCATAATGATTCGAGAATCTGTCAGTCTCACCGACGTTTTTTCCTTTCTGAACGAACTCGTGGCCATGGACCCCAAGGCTGTCGAATTGTTGATTGAGCACAGAGTCCCCTGCAACGAGGCCCTGGCGAACCACCCCACGGTGCAGGTTCGGGGGAATAGCACGGTTGGGTTCCTGGGGGCTCTAAACGGGCTGTTTGGAGCCTATGGGGACGGTTGGGGGTCCATTGCCGCCGTGTTCGAGGATGATGGGCGTCTCGTAGGATTCGAGAGGGTGCCTCAAACCTACTGGGCCTGCACTGAGTGTGGGCACGTCTCCACCTCGATTGCTCCGACCGCTCCTGTTTGTCCAGAGTGCCATGTGCTGATGGCGGCCGTAGACCGTGATATCTAATCCGCTATGAGCACGGCCAATGGGGAACGTCACGTTCGAAAGGATTTCTGTGACGAGTGTTGGCGGGAATGTAGGTATGCGCACCACGTCATTCGAGATTCCAATTTCTACTCCGACACGAAATTCTGGTTGGAACAGCAGGCCAAGGACGGGATCCGCACCGGTTCGAAAGCTTTCATCACCCGTCCGATTGTCCTGGGGAAAATGTTCGAAACCAAGCAGCAGTCGTGGGACGGCATGATTTCAAGTTGCCCGCACCTGGGGGAGCACAAACCGCAGAGCCTCCCCGAGTTCATCGAGTGGCTCCGACAGTTGAAGCCCCTGAGTGTGCGTCTCGCGATCGGGTATACTAAAGAGAAGGCCCTGCGAATGAAGACGGCCCTGAAAACGAATGAACTGGCCCTCTACCTGGAACTCTTAGCCTGGGAGCGTATCGATGAGCGAAAAGACGAACGTCCTGTTCCTGTTGAAGGTGCCGCATTCTTGGAGTTTCCCGTTCTGGACGAAGAGGACCCTTTCTAGCACCGCCAGAATTCCGGCGTGTCGGAAACCTTGTGGCGGGAGCGAGCCTTCTGTCGTCGAGTATTTCGCTATTCACAGTCGGACGCGATTCCGGCCAGTCGCCGGAGACGTTATTCTGTTCGACCTGGAGGGGGGCACCATTAGGTGTTTTCAGGAAAAAGGCACTGCTCCATCCTCTGACTGTTCTTTAGTGGCCCATTTCAAAGCAGCAGATTGGCGGAGCAATCGGCTCCAGGGGATTAGGGATAGCTACCCCAACTGCAACATCGTGTGCCTCTACCGACCCTACGCTGAGGAATTCTAGCCTTGTCCTACAGTAGCCGCAGAGCGGACCGTATTCGAGAGAAGATTCCCATCGTAGACGTGCTGGTCCGTCTTGGCTACCCTCTGCGTGAGGATTTCAGGGACCGGCAACAGCAGTTTCCTTGTGACCTCCACGGGGACACCCTCCCCTCCGCCCGTGTGTACCCCGAATCCAACTCCTGGCACTGTTTCGGTTGTGGTAAGACCCGTGACGCAGTTTCTACCATCATGGAGAAGCTCGGGCTCAGCTTCACCGAAGCCTGCCGGAAGCTAGAGAAGGATTTTGACCTCCCCCCGCTCCCCGTCGAAGAGGACGAGAAGGAAGTCCAGAAGGCGGATATCCAGAGGATCATAGCGGCCCAACTGGAAACCGCCCCCACGTTCGAAGAAGAAAGGGAGCGGGTGTTCCGAATCCTTGACCGCCAGACCCGCGGGAAATCCCTGTCCCTGCCTAATATCCTTCGTCTATGGGAGTTCTACGACAAGGTCACGTGGATGGTCGAGAAGGAGTCCCTGACGCCGGAGAAGGGGCGGCTCACCATGGCCGAGCTGCGCCTCAAGATTCAGGATGCTGTTCGAGCCAAGGCGGAAGAGACAACATGAAGATTCAACAGTTCTCCCTCTCTGACGACCAGGGGATGACTATCAAGGTGCTGCTCCCTGTTCCGAAGAATGGGGATCCTTGGGGGGACTTTGCGCCTCTGAGAGGAACTTTCTGGGAGGGGCAGATTCCGGTCATCCCTGGAGACGTGTTCTCGGTAGCTCGACACGGGTACCTTATGCCCCTCTGGCGGCTTCTGGGGCCTGACACAAAAGGGCTGTTTCGTCAGGTGCCTGAAGAGGTTCGCCCCTGCGCCGATAGAAAGACCTGTCCGATGGCGGAAGCAAAGTGCTATCCGAACCCGAAAATGCCGTTGTGCTACCGGTCGCCGGAGGCTGCTCCGATTCAGCATATGGTGACGATGGTTTTGCTGGCATGGCAAGAAGGGCGCTACGTCCTGGTGGTCGACGGGCCCGAGTTCGTGAACTAGCGGATCGGGTATAGTAGACCCGATAGCCACCAAGGGAGCCAACCTCAAAATGCTGGTTTACAAACTGACCGATTCGAAGATGCAGACTTGTATGGGGTGCCAGTGGGAACTCAATGAGCCCCGAGAAATTCTTCCCGAAAAGAGAACCCCTAAAGAACCTTGGGGACGGTTCCACTGGTACGAAGACTCTTTATTGGCTGTTCTCCATGATCCAAATCATGGGCAATATCTAAATACCTATGATTTAATTCGTAATTGCTCAAAGCCGCGAGGAAAGCTTTTCGAAGCAGAAGCTGAGGGGGATATTTTTAAAGAGGGTTCATGTGGCGGGAGTACTAAACTTACTCTCCTCAAAGAAATCTCACTTCCCGGAGTGACGCCTGAGCAGAGAATTAAGTACGCAGTTCTTTGTGTTCAAGAGGCATACCCTAAGTCGGAGTGGGTTCCTTGGGCAGATAAGTGGCTGAGCGGAGAAGATCGGACCGAATCCAGTGTCAATTTAGTGTATGATAGTACGGATAGATTGATACAGTCATTCGCATGGCGAGCACCTGTTACGTCGGAGGCGCTTGCGTGGCAGTGGTTGGCGAGAGCTATGAATAAACTAGAAGGGGCTTTACAGGATACACTACTTGAGATTTGGTTGGGGGATGCGGTAACAGCAGCGGTGGACTGGGCATTAATTGGAAAGCCCCTCGATCTAATTACTATCGCTAAGAAAGCTGTTAGTCAGTAAGTCAGTCTAAAAGAGGAGCCAGTTCAAAAATGCCAGGACCCCTCGATTTTATAACCCAACTCGATGCTCTCCGCCGACCCAAGGTGGAACAGAAGCCCTGGATGAAGACGAAGCGCATGGAGATTGTCACTGCGGACACGCTCAAGCGAGTCGTAGACGAGTGCATTGCCTCGGGTCGGTTCGGGCTCGACCTAGAAACTACGGGCCTCAACAACAACGTTTTCGAAGGTAGCACCAAGGACCAGATCGTTGGCGTGTGTGTGGCCCCCAACTCGGACACTGGCTACTACATCCCCCTTCGGCACTCAAGGGGGGATAAGAACATTCTCCTCTCGGTGTTCATCCCTGAGTTCACCCGCCTTTTGGACTCCGATGCGGTTGCGGTTTTCCACAACGCGATTTTCGACCAGGAGTTCCTGGAGTACAACGGGAGCGGGAAGTCGTGGGGGAACTGGGACTTGGTATCCCGTTGGGACGATACCATGTTCCTCATGTACCTGTACGACTCTCGGAGCTTGCAGCGGGGATTGAAGTTCCTTTCGAAGTCTCTCTTGAACCAGGAAATGTTCGAGCTGGAAGAGCTTTTCCCTGCGGACACAAAGGAGAGGGACTTCTCCTCTTTGGATCCGTCAGAGGACCTCGTGATCTGGTACGCTACGAGCGATGCTTTGTGCACCCTGGGGCTCTACGAGTTCCTGGCTCCGAAGGTTATTGGTCCTGGCGGACAGGCAGCGGTCTACACGCTGGAGAAGAAGTGCATTCTGGCAACCCGTTGGATGCAGCGTAACCGCATTATGATCGATCGGCCGAAGGTTGCTCACCTCATCCAGATCGGCCAGAAGGAATGGTTCGCCTCCCTGAAGGAACTCTACGAGTCGGTTTCCGAGAAGCTGGGCCGAGATATCAAGCCCATGTATTTCTATCTGCTGGAGAAAGAGGTTGCCTCGACCAACGGGGATTTCGGAATCGAGGCGGACGGTTCCTACTCCATGCTCGAACTTGTGAAGGTTTGTCAGCGGAGGGCGGATGACCCAGGGTTCCTCCGAGAGGAGCCTTTTTTCACGTTGGCCCAGCGTAAGCCCAATGGCAAGTACCCCGCTGAGTACGACGCCAAGAGCCCTCAGCAGCTTGGTCCGATGTTCGAAGAGCTGGGTATTCCAGGGCTGGCCTACACGGAGAAGTCGAAGCAGGTCAAGACGACCAAGGATGAGATTGACCGTATCGTCGAAGAGAATGAGGATCTCCCCTACATTGGAAAGGTCAAGAAGTTCCGTGAGGTAGAGAAGGCTCTGACCAGCTATCTCATTCCCATGTGGGAAGACGTCCAGAAGGACGGTTCCATTCGAGCTAACTTCAAGCAGGACGGTACGGATACGGGGCGGTATTCGGTCAAGGTGTCGAAGGACCCCAAGAATGACGGGGCCTCTCGCTGGCCTGTCCAGGGGACGCCCTCGACTGCCAAGAAGAAGTTGCCTGAGTGCTCTCGAAGAATCCGTGAGTGTATCATTCCTCGTCCTGGAATGCTTTTATTTGGCATAGATTATGCAGGCGTGGAACTCAGAATTGTAACAAATCTGTCTCGTGAGCCCATGTGGGTAAATGAGTTCTTTCGGTGTGGAGATTGCGGGCATGCATTCCCCCGACCGGCAGAGGGTGCATTGCCCGTTCCGCCGCCTCCGTTCTGTCCGGATTGTGGATCCGACAGCATTGGCGATATTCATACGCTAACAACAATGGCTATATATGGTTCAGATGTACGATCTAGAACAGATTTTAAGGAATTGAGAGGGAAAAGTAAATCGGTAAATTTCGCTTTATGTTACGGCGGAGGTGGTAAAGCAGTTGTCCGTGCAGCAAAAGTAGATGAAAACGAAGGTTGGAGAATAAAGCACAAGTTCGATGCAACATATAAGGGGCTAAAGGCATGGTGGGACGCGCAGCATGAGTTTGGGCGCCGTCATGGGTACGTGAGGACGGCTTTCGGTAGGCACTATCCGGTAGAGGATATCAATCTTCCGAAGAAAGACCGTGTTACGGGTATGTCAAATGGCGGCTTGATCTCCAAGGCGGAGAGAAACGCAACGAATGGGCCTGTTCAGGGGTCATCGGCTGACATTACCAAACTGGCGATGGGTTTGATCTATCAGAATGTGCGTAGATTAGGTTGGGAAGGCAAGCTCAACCTCCTCATCACCATGCACGATGAAGTGGTGTTTGAGATTGCATACGATATCATGGAGGAAGCCGTCGAGATGATCGAACGGCTCATGACGCGGAATACTTCTCTGCTCAAGATGAACTGGCCAATCCCGTATCTGGTCGACAGCGAGTTCGGCCCTGACTGGACGGTCAAGTGGAACCTCCGAGATTTCAAGTACGGGAAGAAGCCCTGGCCCGAGGAGATCAAGCCCTATTTCCCCAAGGCTGTGGCCCTCAGTGAAGGCAGGGACGTGGTTATCGAGGTACAGGCGGCACTTCCTGCAACGCCGGAGGTTCCTGTCCTTCCTGCACCTGAGCCCCAGGCGGTGGTAGTCGGGGAAACAGCTATCACTCCTGTAGAGGCCCCTGTCACTCCTCCTGTGGAGGCACTTGTACCCGAGAAAGACCCCCTGGCAGAATTGAGTGCCTCGGAACCAGAGTCTGACGGGTTGGATGCTTTGGAAGACGCCACTCCAATGGACCCTGGGGGAGAGACTATTACTGGTAGCGAGGCCCCTCCCGTGCAAGCCGCGCCGGTTGTTGCTCCCGTTCCCCCGAAGGCCCCGCCGCCTCTAATCGCCTCACCTTCTGAGGCGAAAGGGGAGATTAAACACGTCATTCGGGGGGCCCTGACTGCGGAGAGGGCCCAGAAGTACGCCAAGATCATTCGAGAGTGCGTGAAGAACGGAGCCGGAAAGTCTCGGTTGCGTTTGATGGCTCCCGGGGGGCAGGAGATTGATTGGTCCCCGACTCCGGTTATGGTGAACGAGCAGCAGTTCTATTGGCTGGCGGATCACTACGGGTTGGCCTAGCCATGGATATGGAAACGGTTTTCTTTCCGTACGTCCCTCCTGGGTCCACGTTGAACGGTATCTCGACCGTCGTAGATTTCCTGCCCGTGCCCCGCATCATCAAGGATTTCGAAGTGCCGTGGCTCAAGGGGATCTACAACAGACTGCTCCAACAGGTTGCCGAGGATCACGGGGTCCGAATAGCCAACGTGCACGAACCTTACGTGTCAGCCAGCGGCAAGGAATATCCCTCTTTCCTGGATGCTACGGGAGAGGTTAAGAGTGACGGGGAGACTTTGCGGGACTTGGGTTTGTCGACGGAGTTCGACTTTTGCACCCGGGCCCTACTGCTAGAGGACGAGATCGTCCTTGGCACTTTCGGGGACGAAGAGTGCCGTGTGGCCGCGTTCTTCCATGAGTTGGGCCACTACATGCTCGGACACGTGTCCATGCGGGGTGTCTCGGCAGAGACGCTGTTGCGGACCGAACATGATGCTTGGGACGTGGGTTTTCGAGAAGCTGAACGGTACAAGGTAGAGTTTGGCCATCACGGCTGGGATTTCAGGGAGAAGTGTCTGGACAGCTATCGTGGCAAAGGTTTGAGATATTGGAGTGGCAACAATGGCTGTTAACTATTCCGCCGTGCCAGAGAACATGAAACGGCCCGGCTCCTACATCCAAGTCACTGTGCCGGACTGGTATCCGAACCTGCCGCCCGTGGTATTGAAACAGCCTCTTGATCTCTGGGACCGGCAGTCGAATGACGAGGCACTACGGCAGATTGCCGAAGAGCACGGGGCACTTCTCGCGATATTCCAGGAAAACGATTACTGGCCCTACGGCCCCGTTTTTGAAGGCACAACACCCCACAACAAAGGTTTATTGAAAGGTCACACGATCTACCTAGGCGTGTTCACCAAAGAAGAGTACAGGGTGGCGTGTTTCTTTCATGAACTTGGCCATTACCTGTTAGGTCACGTCGGTGAAGCAGACCGGAAGGGAGAGCATCTTTCCCGGGAGCAAGCCGCTTGGTCCGTGGGATTCGAAATGGCGGCTCGATATGGGCTCTATTTTGGTCCCGATGGCAACAGGTTCCGTGCGGAATGCTTGAACACCTACCGGCACGATTATTTCCCTTCCGTCTACGCCAGTGCCTTTCCGGTATAATAGCGTCTGAGACACCCGCAAGGTCTATCCCATGAAGCCCATGACCGCCGTACTCGATAGTGGTTCCGCTGTACTGCACTGCACCTACGAACGGAAGTGGCCGCCCCCCTCGGTGGCTTTCTCGGGGGACGAAGCGGTGGACAACATGTGGCGCTCGGGGGAGATCAGCGAGCAAGAGTGGGAGCAGATCAAGACGTGGCGTCGGGTTTGCGGTCTCATGGATATGGGGCCTAAATGCACGAGTTGTCCTTGGGCTTTGAAGGAAACCCGTGTGCTCCACAACACTGTCCTAACCTCCATTATCTTACCTCCCAGCAATCTCCCTCAGTACATGGATAAGAAAAAGACCCGGGCGGTACGCCATGGCTGACCTGTTTGGTAGCTGCAATGACCAGGGTACTCCAGAAAAAGATTTCATGCTCGCGTTCTGCATGCGTTGCCACAACAAGGAGTGTGACAGGGCAGGGGGCAGGAACAAATGGGAGCAGCGGATCAGTACCCAAGAGGACCGGTTTCTGATCAATCCCCGCTTTGCGGATCCTTTGGACCCGCAGTACGCTGAAATCCACAAGATGAACTTCCCTTCCCTTTTCAGGGAGGCTATCCGCATCGAACTTTCCGATAGAAAAGGGGACTGGAACGTTGTTTCCGACCAGGAGGTGGATGCGGTTCTGGGAAAAGGGGGTCTGTTGGTTGGTCCTACGGGGTTGCCTATTACCACTCCCCCGAAACCGGAAGTCCCCGAGGAGGATGAGGCCCCAAAACTGCCTCCCGCCTTCGCGGTGACGGTAGAGACTGAACCTGAATTGTTCCCGCAAGAACGGGAGCCGGAGCCGTCTCCGGAACCTGTTAGGAAACCCAACCCTCCTAAACAGCCTCCTAAACAGCCCCCTCCCAGAATGCCTCAGCAAGGTATCCCTATGAACACGGAGATTCCGCCCGAAGGCATCATGCTGGACGGGGGGCCTACACCATCCTCGGGGATTTCAGGGCCTCCTGTTCCGGAGGTAGATCCCTGGGCAGTGCCTGACGGCCCCGCTGTCAAGAAAGTAGCTGTCGGTGCCACAATTCGACTAGGGGGGTCTCAAAAATGACCGACAACATGACCGACCTCCTCAAATTCCAGGCCGAGTTGGCCGAGAAGATCCCTGATTTCAAGAAGATTGTGGACGGTGCAGGGATACTACCCCCCGAAGAACTACAAGAGCTAGTCGACAAGGTCTTGGAAAACCCCGAGGCTATTGCTGTTCTGAGTAGCCTGCAGGGATGCTCCGACTCTCTGGCGGTATCCCCCTCTAAAGCATTGGACGCCCCGACTGACCCTCGGGCCTCTGGTCTTTTCCAGAAAGAGATGGGCTTGCCCGCTCTCAATCCCCTGGCCGAAGCGGCTCTCATGGAGCGGTTGCAGTTCGATGAGGATATCCCCGAGAGCCGGACAGGATCGTTGCCGGAGGGGGGTAGACCCGCAGTCCCCGTCGACACGAAGGTTAGGAATCCTGTGCTCTTGGGGGCTATGCTGAGGGGGGCTTCTGACAGTACCTTGAAGGTCATTACCTCCAACAAGGAAGAAGCGAGGAAGGCACTCTGTAAAGCCCAGGAAGAGGCCGGAAGCGCTTTGGTATTGGCAGAAACGGACTTGGACCATCCTGACCCAGAGGGGTACGTGAGAGGGTCTTTGCCTGTACCGGTGAAGGTGTCTGAAGACCTGCCCATGGTGTCCGAGAAAGAGGAACGGGAGTTCGCTTGGGCGGTCCGCTCGACTACCCAGGGGAGGCGGTCCGCCCTTCAGCCCATTCAAGGTTTGATTATCGAACGGCTCAGGAAGAACGGGTTCCTCGTAGGGCCTGTGGATTACCAGGAGACTAGACCCTCGCAGGAGGTTCTGGCGGTTGCTCGTTGGAGCATGCACTTGTCCTCCGATAAGGGGGCAGTTCAACCGAAGTTCGCGATCATTGACGTAGCAGCACGGGCGTTGGCTCAGCATCTTCTCGAAGAGTGCCCTGATGAGGTACCTGCGGCACTCGGAGTCGAGGTCCGTGTCAGCGACCGGATCGCAGACAGGGACGTCGGTTGGGTTGCTCGACTGGTTGATATCCGATGAATGACTCGATAGTGAAAACTTGGACGTTCCTCATTCAGGGCGGGGGCCAGCCATTCGAGTTGCGGTTGGAGAAGAACCCCGTGCTGGAGTACGTCGGCAAGCGGGATATCTGGCGGATGGTAGGTACTGCCGAAGAAGCGGAACAGGCCGAGGTTTTCATCAAGCGGTCGGGCTGTACCGTAGAGGTACATGCCGAAGGTCAGACCGAAGATCAAATCCGAGAGCGGAAAATCCTGCTTGGACGCCTGCCCCAATAACTTTCCTATTGCCCTCTCTCAGTAGAGCCTTTCGCATTCGGGGGAGATAGGAGAATGTCCCTTCTTCGTAAGCAGATTGTCCGGTTGGCCCACGCAAATCCCAAGTTCCGTTCGCAATTGTTGGGGGTGCTTCGAAAGCAATCCGCTGAGAAGCAGGCTTTCGACAAGGAGTCTGAGGATTTCGTCGAATGGGCCGCCAACCTCTCTCCGCTGAGCAAGCAGGAGACGATCTCGGCTCTTCGGGATGCGGGTATCACGGAAATCCTGCCCCCTATTCAAAAGAGGGAGGGGCCCCGTTTCGTCGAGAAAGATACTGTTCTGGTCAATGCCAGCAAGCACACCAATCCGGAAACCGAGGCGGTCTACAAAGAGTACGACGGCAAGATCGGTACGGTGGTGGGTACTGAGGGTGCGTCCGTGATGGTTCAGTTCAAGAGTGGGCAACCCGTGACGTTCCCCGACGGGATGAACCCGAGGGGCGTGGGGCTCTACAGGTGGACGCCCGCCTACGATATCGAAGGGTCTAAAAAGCTGGAGATCATTTACGAGGCGGGGAAGGAAGCCAAACCGGACCGTATGGTGGTCGTGAAGCAGTACCTAGGTCGCGGTCGTGGGTCCGTGGAGCGTAAGGCTCCTTACTACACGGGGCATGCTTTTTCGGTCCGGTACAACAAAGCGGGAGGGATTTATTTCTCTCTGCGTCCGCAGCAGCGGCTGCATGTTGACCCCCAGGGAGGCAAGACCGAGGCCGGTTTTGATGCTACCTCTATGAATCCCGAAGTGGGCAAGTTGCACTACCTCGGCGTGTTTGGGAAACGTCCTGCGGGATGGAAAAAGGAGCTAGAGGAAATGAGAGCGCAAGCTGAAGGTATGGCGGCTCGGGTTGCCAAGAGGGACATGGCCGCCAAGTTCGAGGCTGGAAAGCCTGCGGACCCCACCCTCAATATGTCAGAGGAGGACAAGGCCAAGTGGTACAAGATGCACAAAAAGTACAAAGATAATTTCAAGAAATGAAAAATATAAGGATAAAATTAATAATCGACATAGTTAGGGTATAGCATGATCAGGGTGGCACATGGAACAGCTTGGTTTCCTTCTGAAGGGGAGGTCTTAGTTTTTGGTTTAATGAAAGCACAATGCTCAGCTACTCACTCCGCTTATCAGGCAATCCATAAACATCACCTATCAGGGAACGCGGTGGTGAAATATGTAAAAGTGAAGTATATGGAGCTTTTAAATCAAAGGTATATAGCTAACGCCTGTATCTGTGCCTTAGGGGCCACCCAAGAAGGAGCCCTTTTCGGGGGAAAGAAAGCTTGGGAGGATCTCCAATCAGGAAAAATCACGAAAGATGAGTGGCAGGCTAAGAGGAATAATCAGCTTTATGCAAGTGGGGATAGCGGTAAGAAGAGACATGGTAACACTTGTATTCGAATTGATCCTAAAAATAGTCGAATCCTGGTCAATGACCCCTCTCGATATGGTAAATGGATTGAGGGTAAGCTATATCTCCCCACTAAGTTCAAACCTGACCTGACCTGTTACAGTGTCCGGTTGATCCATCGAAACGGAAAATTTGAGGTCAAGATCACTTGGGAAGAGAAAACTCCCGAAATTACCACGGATCCCCGTAACGGCTGTATCGGGATAGACACGAACCCCGGCGGACTAGGTTTAGCTCTTGTTTCTCCGGACGGGAATCTTCTGGCTCATCAGTTTAAGGTGCTGGAGAGAATCCAGTTCGCCCGATCAGAAAAACGGGACTATGACATCGGGGTTATGGCTAAAGAGGTTGTAGCAGAGGCTAAGCTTAAGGGTATGCCTATAGCCTTGGAGAGACTTGAATTCTCGCAGAAGAAAAAGCCCGCTGGTACGGAGTACCGTAAATTCCGCCGGATGAAGTCTAATTTCTGTTACCGTAAAATCCTAAATGCGATCCGGTCTAAAGCGGCTAAAGAGGGAGTCGAGGTCGTTGAGGTCGACCCCGCGTTCACTTCTGTTCTGGGTAAGCTCAAGTATGCTGCTCCTCTCTCCCTGAGCCCACACGTAGCTGCGGCCCTCGTCATTGGCCGAAGAGCCTATGGAATGCTGGAGAAAGAAACCTTCTCGGTCGTAAAGACTGAGACTGTTAAGGTACGGGTGAAACCCAAGAAACTCAAAAAAGGCAGCCCTAAATCTAAGAAAGCGGTTACGCTCAAGAGTAAGAGTATAGTTCGATTGACCCTTGCAGGACGAGATCGAACCCAGGAGCTTACTCAAAAAGCGTACTCGTGGCTTAGGAAAGGTCCTTTCCTCAAGCTAAAGAACAGCTTCCCTCACAGGGACGCTGCTGGTTCCGAGACTCAGGATCAACCATTACCGCTGGGAGATTTGGGGTCCGGCAAAGGCAGTAGGTTAGGCGCAAGCTTACACAGCGAACCGTTCCCTATAACTGGTCGGGAACGTCAGGGCTTGTTTGAGAAGACGAGTTCTGTTGGGGATGAAATGGCCCTTAGAGAAGTTTTAAAAACCTCTCGAATCCAGGATGCACGAGAAGCACAATACTAGGAAAAAACAGTCAATCGGGAGAAAAACTATGCCAAAGAAAAATTCGAACAGGGTCGTGAATAAGCAGGACAAAACCGCCATGATCGACATGGATATCCTCCTGACGAAGTACAAGCAGGGGGATACGGTTAAGGTCGACGGGGAAACGAAGATTGTTAAATCGGTCGGGAAGCTGGGTGGGGAGCGGACGGTTTGGTTCACTGACGGGACCAGCACCGGTTTGGATGATCTGGTGGCTCAGAACCGCGAGCCCGCCCCGCTGACTCGAAGCACTCTGGCCTCTATTGAGAAACAGTGGGCTAAAGAGCACCTGCTTCGTCACAGGGGCGAGCGGCTGTTTGGTACTCCTTACAAGTTTGGACAGAGGGTGAAATGGGAGGATGCTACGTGGCTGGTCTATGACCACGATGCGCAGGGTTCCTCTTCGGTTCTCGTTCTGATCACCCCGAACCTGAGCGAGATGGTGCGGGGTGTTCCGCTTGACCTGTCCTCTGGAGTTCCCGGGAAGACCGCCAGTAAGCAGGGACTTAAAAAGGCTCTGGTTCGGCTGGCTCACGAGAATCCGGACCTGCGGGCTCACGTTCTGTCTCTATTGAAAAATCGCTAGAAACCAGGGAGCCCCCATGACTAAGCTTGCAGCAGTACCGGACCCGCAGTTCAAACGCTTGGCTGAAGAGTTCCTTGCGTTCTGTCAAGACGTAGTGACAGAGAACGCGACCAAGGACTACAACGGCGCCCCTGCACGGAATCCTGAAGTGCCGGTTCTCTCCCTGGAGTGGGGGCCAAGGTACGTTCGCATTGTCAGAACGCAGTACGGAAACCAGCGTTCCGCTTATGGGTTCCTCGATCAGACAACCGGAATCATTCTGAAAGCTGCTGGATGGAAGGCTCCGGCCCCGCAGCCTCGTGGAGTTCTCCAGGACAAGAGCACTTGGAAGAAAGCCGTTGGTCCTTATGGCATGGCTTATCTGAGAGGGGCGTCTCTTCGTAGTCAACTGGTCCGCCTCGCTCACGACAACTCGGACCTTCGACCGCACCTGTTGCCTCTGTTGAAGCCGTAGAGGGGGCATGGAAAGAATGGGCTCTCTCCGCAGGCAGATTATCCGTCTTGCCCATGCCAATCCCGAACTCCGTCCGCACCTTGTTCCCCTGGTCGTGACGGCTTCGGACGAGTCAGAACGGTTGAGGGTTCTCTGGGAAGAGTACAAGAAAGAGCACCCCGAGTCGAAAAAGCCCCCTCAGAGTCTCATTGACAAGGCTAAGGGAACAGGGGGCGATAAGGACCAAAAATCCCCTGAGCCGGATCAGGGGCCAGACCAGAAATCTCCTGACCAAGAGCCCGAGAAAGGCGACACTAAGACCCGTTCCAGACTTCGAGACTTGTTCTCGAAGGTAAAGGGGGCCAGTTACGAGATGATGGAGTCCGTAAGAAAGGCTCCCGCTGCGGTACACAAGTTCATCCTGGACCACGAGCACCGCAATAAGACTCTGAAGGGACTGGCCGATCAAATCAAGGCCAGTCCAAAGCAAATGTCTGCCAGGATTCTGGACTCTGCCCGTTCCGAACTGCACGAGATCGGTCACGCCGTCAAAGCGGTCAGGAAGCTGTTCAAGAAACCGCCTGAGAAGCTGGACAAAAAAGACAAGGCCGCTATGTACTCCGCAGGGGCCTATGCCGCAGGAGCACTTTTGGCCGGTACTCCTGCGGGGTCTTTGTTGTTGGCTGCAGGGGCAGTGGGGAAAGCCTTTGCAGCCCATGTAGGGATCAAGGCCGTCCATCGGCTCATGGATAAGGGTTTCCTGCATTTCGAGTGGGGCGAGAGTCTTCTGCACGGAGCGCACCCTGTTCTGCACGACCTTGCTGGAGGTTTGCACCATGTTCTCGCTTCTGACGGGGACGAGGATAACGGGGAAATCCTGTTCGAGGGTCTGACTCGGGTTATTGCCGACACTCTGGCAAAGGGTGTGTCTGAGGACGAGATGAAAGAGATTCTCCGTGGAGTGAAGGTTCCTGACGAAGAGGATGCAGAATAGTTGACAGGACTTTTGTGTTCGGTTATGCTGGAAATGGAATCTCGTCAGGAGTGCCCAACATGATCCAGCCCGAAGCTCTTTCCGCGGAAGAACGTTCAACTGTAGTGAAAGCAATCCGCCGAAAGCACCCCCACACGTACGTCGTGGAAGGTGTTACTGCAGAGGACCCTGGTTGGGTTGTGATTATCAAACACGCCGATATGCTCCCGGGGCATTCATTTTCTGAAGTGGACTGGGAGAAAGTGGCACAGGAAGTTGCGAAGTTGCCCTAGCGCCGGAATCCTGCTGCCCGTTCAAGCTTCTCTTTGATCTCAGCCCCATTCGAACCCGTTAGGTTGAAAGATACCCTCTCGTATTCCGTCCCTTCTCGAATCACAGCCCCGTACCACGCTCCGGTTGCCGTGATCTTGGCCACCCCGAATAGCTTGCCGAAGTAGCAGACAATGGCGGGGTGCTCGGGGAGTTTCAGCCAAGTGCCCAGCGGGCATTCAGGCAAGGACCACAGGCTCGGGGCATGATTATTCGAGGGTCGAGCAGAGGGTCGAGCAGAGGGCTTGGCTGAGGCGGTTCTCATAGCGTGGAACGCCTTGATGGTCCGCTTCACGTCCGCCTTGGCCGTGTGTTCCCCGTCATTCGAAATCCCCAGGAAATCGCAAACGTCATGAAGCTTCTTGGTCTTCAGCCCTTTCGGGACCAAGTGTTCCTTGGCTAGGTTCATGGTGTCTACGGTCTGTCCAGTGATACGACTGACGTCCTGCCCTGCTTTCTCCAAGTGACGCCGGACGAAACCCAGGTCGAACCGGTCGATGTTGTGCCCCACCAGAACTTTCCCTGCCAGGAGGTCCATGACCTTGGGGGCTACCTCATTCCACGTAGGGGCTGTTTTCCATCGGGAGGGGTTTGCAGCGTAACCGTTGACCTCCAGGGCTTTAGGATGGGCCGTTTGGATATGAAGGGGTCGTATCAGGGACTCGAAGAGAACATTCTCCTCGGCGTCCAGGATGGCGATCTCCAGGATCTCATGGGCTTCGGGAGATAGACCCGTCGTTTCCAGGTCAAGAAAGGCATACTGCTGGTCCATTTATCTGTCTCCCCATCCCCACGTTACTATACCCGATCTGATTCTACCGCCAATAGCTGCTCAGACTCGGCCCTTTCTCCGGTATCATATAGATGAACACTCCGGAACGGGAGATCACTATGACTTCTGACTCAAAAAGTCGTTTGCCTACGATGAAATCGCTCCGAGCCTCCGCCGAGGAGCTTGGCCTGGATATTTCCGGTTACGGCCGGAAACGAACGGCCATTCACAAGCTCATTCTCCAGACCCGAAGGGAGCGGACAAGCTTCACTCCCCCTGGGGGCAGGGGGTTCGTGAAACGCAGCCAAGCCATTAGCACGGTGATTCTGGCGGAACAGGACGAATAGTCTGCCTATATTTTTCGGGTAGAGGAACAGGGGAGAGGCAATAAAGTGGCTTCAACGGACAGAACATGGTGGTACGACGACGGGGGCACCTGTCTTCTTAAGGGAGTCCCAGACGACCCCCTGAATAAAGTGCGTCTTCCTGACAACTTCATTCTGTCGTTCCTTTGGAAGATTCCTGTAGCCAGGGACCAGTTCGTTGTCATTCTCCCCTCTCTTTTGCCAGAGGAGCAGGACCGGTTGAACACGTTGATAGACACGAACCCCTACGTGAAAATCCTCATGCCTTGCCCCCAGGACGTGACGGATAGCGTGCAGCGTAAATGGAACAGGTCCGGTGTACGAGTTCGACTGCCAAGGAGGGTGCTCCAATGAACACGTCTCTGCTCCAGTCCAAGAAATTCGTTGCTTACATGCTGAATTCGTTCCTGTGGAAGGTTTTGCTTGGTATCATGATGTTTACAGACTGCGGATCTTCTGCGGTTGATGCCATTGGTGGTGGAGCAGTAAAGATGGCGGCTATTCTAGTTATCGGGTTTTTGGATGTCTCTTACCTAGCGGGGCAGAGCGTTATCGATAAATACGTTAGAGTTGCGGAGCTTGCCGTGGGGGCGGGCCGAAATGTGTCAGACTTGCTCCCGGGTACTGTTAGTAAACAGAAGGAGGTAACGGATGCTCAAGGTTAAACTGGCAACTCTATTTTTCCTGGTTCTGGTTTCCCTCACGGGTTGCCCGCATCTCGTCGTCCGAGACGAGGCGGCGGTGCGTACGGACTACGTTATGCTTCAGAAGGTGACGAAGGAGAGCGGAGAACTTCTCCTGGCTCTCCAAACGCAGGGTTGTCAGTGCGTGCAGGGTAAGTGGTATGCAGGGTCGGATTGCGAGAAGACGGCCAAGATGATCATTTTCCTGACGGTCCGGTTCCCCTGGCACATGCAGATGATGTTGTTCAATTCAGGTTTGATTGAGACTCGTCCGCCCAAAGACCCGCCGGTCATGCCTCCGCCTGAGAGTCTGTGCCCGACCAAAGTTTCGCTTGGAGTTGAGATGAACAGGGTAGCTTTAATGAAGATGCTTCCCGCTTTTATCCCTGGAGGTCAGAATGGCTAATGCAATCACCGATCTTGTTGGGCTTCTCGGGACCGTGGGGGTCTCCAAGCTCACAGAGGAACTGGAAAAGCTGTCGAAAGCTGCGGACACCCCTCTCAAGAAACTGGCTCTGTCTGTCGTGGCTGACGCCGTAGCGACGTTCGGCCCCATGGGTGTCGAACAGGCCAAAGAGGCTCTGGAAAATCTCATGGATGGCAAGCAAGTCCCGAACGTGGACTTCATGGATATCGCCACGGCCAGCGATCTGTGGGCTCAGTTCCAGAATGCTGAAGCGGACCATAAGTCCGAGATTCGCGCCTTTGTGGGCGTGGCAACCGAAACAGTAGGGAAGGTCTTGGGCGGATTGCTCAAAGGACTTCTCGCAACTGCAATCTAACTAAAAGGAGTCTCTATCATGACGACGAAGTTCCTTCCTCCCTTTGCACGTGCGCGGTCCCTTAAGTACAACCCCCATCAGGCCATGGTGGTGAAGGCTCCTGTCTCCACCCCCGCTCCTGTGCCGGAACCCGAAAAGATTGCTCCTGTAGTATCGGTTACAGAGATTTTTTCGCCGGTTGCAGTACCCGCTCCTGTGCCTGAGACCCCTCAGGTAGAAGAGACCGTGGTTGTGGTTCAAGAGGCCCCTAAGCCGGTCCCTGCTCCTGTGGAAGAGAACCTCGCTGACTATCTCACCGAACTCGAAATCGAACCTGCACCCCCCGTTGTCGAAGATCCTGTGGTGGTTTCAGAACCTTGCGCTTACGATGACCCCGATGGTTTGATTGGTCCGGAGGACTTGGACGAGACTTTCAAGCCCGACCCCGAGCCTGAAATTACGCCAGAGCCCAAACCCGAGCCTGAAATTACGCCCGAGCCCAAACCCGAGCCTGAAATTACGCCCGAGCCCAAACCCGAGCCTGAATTCACCGAAAAAGAGAAAAAGGGTCTGGCAACCCTGAAAGACCTCCGGCAGACCATGATCAAAAAGGTCTGGTCGAAAACCAAAATCCTCCAGACAATCGAAGCTGCAGGTTTGTCACGTTTCTTCCCCGAGTCAATGACCAAGAACGAGATCATTTCGGTTATCGAGAAGGCGTAGACGTCATGCAGTTGAGCTGTTTCGGAAGGAATCCATAGATGGCATGGCGGGTTCACAAGTTCCTCTCTGGACAAGATTACGGGTTCCTCATCAATGAAGAAGGGACTGAGGTCTATTTCCATATTGAAGTCTTCAACCCTGGTTCTTTTACCGCTACGCCGGTTCCTCCCCTACAAGGGGAACTGGTAGAAGCCACGGTATCTGAAACTCCCAGGCCGAACGGCAAAGCCCCCAAAGCCAAGCGGGTAGTCCGCCTAGAAGCTCCGGAACAATTGATCGGTGCCGTGGAAGCTTTCAATCCCAAAACCGGCTTTGGATTTATCGTGGGCGAGAATGGGAAGTCCTATTACCTACACCGCAGCGAAGTGAAAGACGGTCGCCTTCCCCTCCCTGGAAAGCAAACTCGTTTTTACGTAGGAGCCAAGCAGGGGGATCGTCCCCGTGCGTGCTCAGTCGAAATCACAGGATAGGACAAAAAGATGGACAAGACCAAGAAGAATCCTTTCGGTGGCGGGAACCCTAACTCAATCTACACCCCCATGTCAGAGGACGAACAGGAAGTCCTCCAGCGACTTATCGCGGCGGATGATCTGGAAGTCCACGTAGTGGGCTGGGGAAAGGTCGGCAAGTTGGTAGGAATCAAGTTCGGGGATCTCCGTGTGTCCATCCCCCTGCGGATTACGTTCCAAGCCCCTTCGGTCTGGACGCCTATTTTCTACTTTGATCTGGAACTGAGGACCCGAACTGGCCTCCTTCTGTTCCGTTCCAGGGAGTCCGCTCTGTACAACAACGAGCCGGTGCTCATTCGTGCAGGCATGTACCTCGATATGGTTTGGGATATCGCCATTCAGAAGATGGCTCCCGAACTCGTTAAGCTGATCAAGCCCGGGGCCATCGGATTGACCACCCGAGAGGGGAATAGAACCCTCCAGGGGGATGACGCCAAGTTGCTGAAGGTTCTACGAGAGGGGGAAGCTCAGGTTCGGGCCAAGTCCCAGCAGGACGCGGCTAAGGCCGCCAAGCTGGAAAAGAAAGCCCTCGCTGAGCATCCCTCCGAAGCCAAAATTCTAGTTACGGTCCCCAGCAAGGGCGCCTAACTCATTTGTCGGTTTCCATTCTATAGCCTTCGCCTAGTAGAACCTCGCGGAGTCTCTTGACGTGGATCCCAGGCACCAAAGAATCAAGCGGATTGCTACGATGGCCCTACGGGACCCGCGTTTCAATCTGCGGGAGATCGTCAAACACCTTCTCCTGGTCGAAGACCATTTGATGCACCAGAGCCGGAACTGCGAGGAATGCCTCACCAAACACCTACTCACGGTAGAGGCCCTTTCGGAGGAGGCTCAGACCCTCGACACGACGGGAGAATACTCTGATTTGCTCGATACCGTCACGGAGTTCTCCCGAGGGGTCCAAGATTCCCTGTTGAAGAAAGATGCGACCCCCCAGGAACTCGGGCAACTCGTCAGGGAGGCTCGTAAGACCCTCTGCAAAGTAATCACTGCGAAGGGTGGTGAACTCTTGGCCGATACCTCTTGTGACAAAAGCTTGGTTGAAAAGGTTGCGAAACGACACCTTGCTGCGGAGAGGCTTGCAGTAGGGGAGACCGCCTCCCTTCAGGTCGCTGTCAGTAACGGGAATTTGCTCAGGGCTACCGATGACCTGAGCGTCGATTTTGGTTCCTGGGATGTTTTCTGGAACGAGAAGGCGGGGCAGGTTCCAATGGAAGTCCTTCTTGTGACGGGAGTTCCGTTGGAGACGGCTACTGCGTTGATCGATTTCAATACTGCTGCTGGAAGTTCATTCACGGACGGAGCCTCCGCCTGGGATGCTGCCAGAGGCTATGTCACTGAGACCCTGTTTACATTCGGAGGATAGGAAAATGGGACGACTGCCTACCGCTGTTACGCTTCCGCGAATCCTGGACGTCAGCAATCTGTTGATTGCCTACATGTCTTTCAGCCAGTACGTCGACGAGAAGCTGGAAGAGAATCCTGACTTCTTTGCTACCCCCGAGGGGCACAAAGTCCAGGCGGCTCTCACTCTGGCCGAGCCCCTGATGCGGCGTTACCGTCCGGTGGCCGTGGCAGGCATTGACCAATACCTGAAACCTCTCGTCGAGACGCACCACATCCCCCAAATGTCGGTTCTTTTCAAGAAGGTCCAGTTTTTGAATGACTCGGGGGATTTGGATCGCGGGCTGTTCCTCTATCGCATTTTCCGGCGTATGGGACAGGACAAGCGGATTCTGACCGAGACGTTCACGGCTACCTCTCGGGTCAAAGCCCAGGCCCTCATGTTGGCGTGTGCCGAGACCAACCTCCCCGCTCGTGTGAACAAGATCGCGGGGATCGCTCCCGGGTCGGGGCTGCAAGTCGCCAAGGTTTGGATTGAGAAGGCTGCTGAGGCTCTGGGGGCTCCGGTCACGGATACCGAGAGCGTCATGACGGACGCCGAAACTGCGGCTACGTTGGGGACTGAGATGGGGAAGGTCGTGGCCAAGATCAACGTGACGGAACCCAACACGGAAGAGGCGGCTGACCTGCACGTGAAGAAAACTCGTCTGTCCAGGAAAATCCAGACAGTTGCCGATTCCTCGAAGAGCCCTGAGGCTGTTCTTGGAGCGGCGGCTGTGGCAGTGGAGAAGGGGAAGGTTCGTTCTCCGATTGCGACGCAGTTGAATCTTTCTGCCTCTCAGGAGGATGCTCTTTTGACAGAGGGGCGCGTGATTATAGCTGCAGCCGCGGGCAGCGGCAAAACGAAAACCGTTGCAGGTAAAGTGGTTTACACGATCAAAGAGCTTGGTATCCCCCCTCAAAGAATCATCGCCACCTCGTTCTCCTCCAAGTCCGCCTACGAGCTGAAAGACCGAATCAAGAAATTCGGCGGAGAGGGAATGTTGGAGGGGGCCGGTGCCACTGACGGTATGGGTACCACGCACAGCATCTCGCTCAAAATCTGCCGTAGTTTCCGTAAAGACCTGAATGCAGGGAACATCATCGAGGATTACGAGGACGCGAAGCTCATTCGAACTGCGATGAAGCAAGTCGAAATGAGAGCCTACGTTACTGCTCCTGAGCCGCCTGCTGACGAAGATTTGTTGGGGGTTTATTCGGGGGTCGGCTCTCAGAACTCGGGAGTGGATCATCCTGTTACTCAGGAAACGATGATTCCTGGTGAGAAGCAGACTCAGTCTCTAGAGGCGGCTTTCGACGAGGCCATGAGTGATGTTACGGCCTATGCCGCTCGTAGCAGCGGCGGTATTTTCTACTGGTTCCGTGAAAAGGGAGCCGGTTTCCTTCCCGATATGGTTCGCAAAGGCTGGGGGCTTATTGAGTCGGGGAGGATGTCCCCCAGGCAGCGGGAAATACTGGAGAAAGCTTTCGCTCAGGCTCACATTAATTACCGGTTTCCGACTCCGGATGAGATCAAGGCAAGTAAAGGCGGTCCTGCTGCACCTGTCGTTCCCGTGGTTCCTGCAGGGGAGGAGGGGTCAGAGGATCTCATTGACAAGAACAACAACGGGTTGGACGAAGGCGGCCCTGACTTTACCAATCGCATGGCGGCTTACGGGAAAAACCTCCAGTCTTTGGAATACCTCCAGAAGAATCCTGCCAACCAGTGGTTTAACCTCGGGGCGAAACTGGTCGACGAGAACGGCCGCCCGCTGGGGTTTAAATCGTTTGCAGGCCAGATTGGCCGTTGGCAGGCAGATATCATTGCTCCTGGGAAAGCGTTGGCGGACAGTCGCGAAGCTGCTTTCAGGGAAACTGACAGGGGAGAGGACAAGGATATTTACGTCGCAGTCTATGGAGCCTATTCCTGGTTGAAGAAAAACACCATGGAAACATCGGGGCGTTTGACTTTCGACGATATGCTGATCGAAGCGACCCGCACTCTCGTTCACGACGATAGAGTGCGCGGTATGCTACAAGAACAATACAAATATATCATAGTTGACGAAGCACAAGACCAGAATATGCTGCAGCATCTCTTGTTTGGGCTTCTATCAGGGTACTATGACCCGAAAACAAGAGCCCCTAACGCTGACGGGCATATGACGGCAACAACCTATTGCATGGTGGGAGATTCTGACCAAGCGATCTACCCGTTCCGTGGCGCTAGGCCCGAGGAATTCATCAATAAATCCGACACCCAAGGCGGGGATTTCCAGACCAAGATGTTGGAAATGAACTATCGTTCAGGTTCCGATATCGTCGAAGCAGCGCATCGGCTCATCAAACACAATCAGAAAAGAATCCCGATGACTTGTGTGGCTTACCCCAAGAAAGGCACAGGCCACATCAAAGCGGTCTCTACCGCTACAAATGAGACGGGCGCGGCTTACATGGCCGAGGTGATTTCCGACCAGCTCAAGGATGGGGTTACGACCCCTGGGGACTTCGGTGTGGCCGTGCGTACCAACGCTGAGGCATACGCCTACACCATCGAGTTGCTGAAGCGGAACATCCCGTTCAGGTCGAAGATCGATCTGTTCAACGACGAGTCTGCTAAAGCGATCATCTACTGGCTGCGGCTGGTCGATGCGGATACCACCGCGGAAGTGAATGACGCGGTTATCAATGCTTACAAGGCCCCCATGTGCAACCTTGACACGGTGTTCGTGGACAAGGTGAAGGCCGGAGCCAAGGGCCAGAACTACCTCGATTGGCTCTCTGGGGGTGGGTACAAGCGTATCTACGAGGACAAGTTCGACAAGTACGGGCGGGTGGTGTCCAAGCAGGAATGGCGTAACGAGAAAAACGTCCTGCCGTACGTCAAGAACCTGCTGAAGATCAAGGCTCTGAGCCAAGCGGGGCTCAAGCCTGTCGAGGTGTTCAACGAGATCCTCCAGTTGGAAGGCTCGTTTGGTTCGATCATTCAATCCTTGGTCGACCGTGTGAAGAAGGACCCTGACGCCCTGGACCTGATCCGCAGCGAGACGGACACGGGGGCCATTTCTGACGAGGCCATTGAGGCTCTGGCCCTGGCACCCCTGAAGCCCCTCCAGTCGATGCTGGAAGGGCACGAGGCGCTTACTCCGGCTCTTGATTTCGTGAAGCAGCTTCAGGACGCCAACAAGAAGAGCCACAAGAAGGATGACGTTCGGGCTCCGGACTACCAGCAACCGGCCGTGATGATCGATACCTGCCACGGTTGGAAGGGGTTGGAGGTAAAGCACCTCTTCACGTCGATGGCCAAGGGTACATTCCCCCACGCCCGTACTGAGAACATCGAGGATGAGCGTCGGTTGGCCTACGTGGCTATCACCCGTGGCGAGGATAACGTGACCATCCTCTGCCCCGAGGTTGGTATCAACGGGAAGCCTGCGGGTCCCAGCCAGTTCCTTGCGGAGGCTTGCATCCCCGTCGAAGGGATCGATGACGAGGACAAGGACGCTCCCGAGGATACGGGTATGGACAAGGTAGCCTACACGGACGAGGAACTTGAACAGGTTCTCTTGGACGCTGACGGAATGCAGCCGACTCCGGAAGAGGAACTGGACCAGCAGTGGGAAGAGTTGCCTGATTTGCATACCACGCCGGAAGAGGAATTGGATCGGCAGTGGGCTGAAACTCCGGAGTTGTAAAAAATGGACCTAATAGCAGGAACCTTCGTTCGACTGACTCGTGACGACCTCGAAGATTGGTTGGATCTGACCGAGTGGAAAAACAAGTGGAGCCGTAAAGAGGGCAAGGTGGGGGTCTACCGACTCCCTCTCTCGGATACGGTAGCGGTGGAGCTGTTCACGACTCTCTCGCGGCAAGACGACGTGATGGGGTTGGGAATGGCTTCTATGAAGCTTCGGTTGATGAGTCTGGTTACGGACCAGACCTTGAACCGGAAGGCTATGGGCCAAGCCCACTTCAAGCGGACTACCGGTTGGCAGAAGACGTGGCTGGTCGGCATTGAGAGAATGAAGGCCGCTTACCTGGGGTCCGCTGGATTTTACGATCTGATTGCCACCGTGGAGAACAGGGATGCTTACAAGGCGGAAACTTTGGCCCGTATCGAGAAGGTCCCGAACTGGGCCGCAAACATCGCACTGAAAGCTTACCACAACCAAGTAACGGGCGGTGGCATACTGAATGCCGTCCAGGAGAACACGCTTGCCAAGGCTCTTGACCGTCCGCCTGTGGACGAGGCTCTCTTGGAACGCACTCGAAATCTGTACCGTGCGGCCCGCAAAGTAAATGACAAGTGGACGATGGATTTCGCCGAGAGTATCGGGAATGCTATCAAGGCTAGCGCAAACCTGAGCCAGAAACAGCAGAGCATCCTGACCGACAAGTTCCGCATTTACAAGGTGCCAGACTAAAAGTAACTTTCCGGATAGAAAAAGCGATTCTGAGACAAAAGCTTGTTCAGACAGATTATGCTAATCTAGGGCTGAGTCTCTAAATTCTCTCGCTGCCACGTGGGGATTTTCAACGGCAGGTGATTCTTGGCAACACGGCCCTGGACGCGGTAATGAGTCTATAGTCCTATAAAGGTAGGAGACTGACTATCTGGATTCAAAGATGGGCGCACGAACCGACCTTTTCGATCGTTTGTACCGCACTGCTGATTTGATCCTGGAAGGGTACGCTCGGGCCGAAACCGACGGGGCCATGAGCATGTCGGGGTTCATTTGTCGCAATCTCCATTGCGACGGGTCCGTGATGATGATGACCTGGGAAGTTCCGGAGGGGGTTACGACTTCTTTACCTAGTCATGCTCATGAGGGTTATGAGCGTTTCGGGGTTTCCCTGGGCGAAGCCTATGTGAAAACAGATGCCCTAGAGGCGGTTCTTCATGTTGGAGACAGTATCGCTTTTCAACCTGGACAAGCCCATACTACCACGGTCACTGGCCCTGCGAAAGGTTGGAGCACCACGCAGCCCCCTGATTACTCTTTCACCAAAACCCTACGGATGGTCGGCTGCACCAATCCTAACTGTCCGCATTGGACTGAATGCAGGCGATAATGACAGAGAGCAATACCATTGCAGAGTTCGTCGGGAATGCCAAGGCCGTGTTTGCTCAGGTGGAGCGGGACTTGAAACGAGTAGAAGAGGAAACTCGACGGGTGAGTGATTCTGTCCACGAGCGAGTGGGGCGTATTGAAGTGGACCTTAAACAGCTAGAGCGCAGAGTTGAGGACAAGACCGCACGTTTCGATCCGGATCGTTGTTCACGAGAAGAGAATGCTGTTGGAGAAATTCAAGAACGCCTTGCCACCATTGAAGGCAAGGCGGCCGGTGTCCAGCTTTCCTGGAGTCGTGTTGCCGTCCTGGGGGGCATTGCCGGTACTATCGCAGCGATTGCGGCTGTCGTCGCGTCACATTATGGAACCTGATTTCGTTTTCCGGTAAATGCCCTATCGTTCTCTATTTGTAGTTGCCCTGTCCTGCACTTAGGAGAACGCGAGGATGAATCGCAGGTCTGACCTAAACCCGCCTCTCGGATATCCGGGAGGCCCCTGCCAAGTGGTCGACCGTATTCGCGAGGAAGTGCCGAATCCGAGGCTACGGGAGCGTCTTATCGAAGACGTGGAATTAGGTCGGGATTTGGATAATCCGGAGGCATCTACCGTCTATGACTTGGATGCAGAACCCGGTGCTGATAGGGTCATTCAGAAGATTCTAATTGGGGCACATGCGCAATACAGGGCAGATCTACGGGGAATCACCATTCCTCAGATTCGAGCGGCTCTTCGAAGTTTCCAGAAACAGATGAATGACTGGAAATCACAACAGGATTTTCGGTACGATGACAGGCTTCGGGATTTGAACACTCAGGGAGTGGGGATCAACTACACAGACTCCCATCTGGATTTGACCATAGTGTTTGTAGCCGCTGGTTCTGGAGCCGTAAGAATCATCACTACCTACTGGGAACATGATGCTAAACCCACTCCTCCTGGGATTGGAGGGTGTCCTACGGACAAAGAAGGAAGGTCGAAAATGACAGCTATTGCCAGTCGGGTTGCTGCTCGCCACCTAGAAGCTATCGGGTGGAAGAATTTCCCCAAGGGATGGACGAAGGACTCCGTGAAAAAGTTCTGGTCCAACCTGACGGGGGACGTGAAGCACAAAGTCACGAAATGCATTGACAAGATGCAGGCCCATATGGATGATCCAGGGGCGTTCTGTGCTTCGTGTGCGGACACTGTAGAGGGGACGACCATGTGGCGTAGTCCGAAGTGGAAGCCTGGAAAAAAGGCGGCTGTGTCGAGCAAGATCCTGGTGTCCCGTCTCCCCAAATCTATCCAGTACGCTTTGAAAGACGCTAGGTTCCAGGGAACTAAGATTCGCATTGACGTCGATCATACCTACCAGATAGCGTCCCCTGGGGACGATGGCACTCGTGGTTTCACGGCGGTCGTGGACTTGGCCTCAGGACACTACGATTTGCTTCTGGGTGCTTGGGGCGGAGGTAGTCTGGGTGCTAAACAGAGCCCCGTCGACGTAGATTTCCAGAAGCGGCCGTTGCCCGAGAATACTGTTGTAGTCCAGGGACAGCAAGGTGGGGCGCCCTATGCTTTCTTGGTGGCTACTCCGGAAACAACCGCTATGCTGATGGACCCTCCGAGGAAATAATAACCATGGACACTATCAAGAAAGTAGCATCCAGGTATCTCGCGGCTTCCCGTCTGCTCAAGGTCGGTCCTGGACAGGAAAACCAGAAGCTGACGGACGCCATGGTGGCCTCAAAGCTGAAAGCACGGTCTGCGGGGGACTTTGTCGGGGCTATGCTCCAGGCCGGTTTCTACGCCAAGAAAACGGGCAAGGATATGTACGTATATGCAGGGAATTCCTATATGGTCGCGGTCTGGCGGGCCTCTTACAAAGCCTCAGACTACTTGGACCCCATCAACAACACGGGTGACAGGATTTTCCTGGTGAAGCCGGACCTTACGGTCATTCAATTCTGGATTCAGCGACCTTAGACCGAGAAGGTCTTTTTCGGCAGTTCCAATTCTTGCAGGGCTTCGATCAAAGCCGCTTTCTTCAGCGTGGACCACCCCTTGATCTCCGCAGCTTTAGCTTTCTCACGAAGGTCGGCAACGGAAAGGTTGTCCAAAGCTACTGCCTCATTAGGATCGGCATTCAAGTCCACTAGAGGAATCCCGAAGGGCGTGTCAAGAGGAGGCGTGTCGTTTCCAACCAAGGAGACCACAGAGTCGACGTGAACATGGACCGGAGAGTTTCCGAGAAGAACGTCCATATCCGCGTGCTGTCGGTAGTCTGCAATCGGAGGAAGGGGTGCCGTACTCGTACTCGTAACAGGATTCCGCTGACGCAGGATGTTTTCTCGGGCCTTCATGTAGGCTTTCCACTGGTGATCCTCAATCTGGCTCCCTGCCAGTCTGCACGCCTGGGCCACCTCTCCAGGTTCGTGGAGTGCGGCGCACTTCGGCGGATTGCTGCGGAGCAGGCTACTGATTCTTTGTGCTTGGGTAAGTTCCATTGGTCCAGACTCCCTTGTTCTCGTTCCCTATTCTACCATGCGATTCCAATAGGCAGGCTAACGAGCCTATGGAATCGGGTATTGTAGAGAGGTGAGAAGAACAGAGGCTGAAAAATGGCAGCGACCGTAATTGACTTTGTGTACCAGCGGCTCAGCCGCATGGCCTCCAGGATGGTGAAGGAGCAGGATATCCGATTGGATAAGGGTGTGACCCCCATCAAATTTGCCCTCCTGGTTTCCAGGGAACTCGAAGGCCGCGACGTCAAGGAATTCAGGGAGGCGGTCGAGGAAGCCCGGGACTTGGGCGCCTCTGGAGAAATCGATCTGTCCCTGGCCAATATCATTCTGTCCTATCCCGACCTCTTCCAGACCATTCTTGACCAGGGTCTAGCCGCCTAGTCAAAAAATCCAGTCCCTACCTTCGGTACGATTTTAGTTTCATCCCTCCCCGCTCTGGTGTATACCTAGGTTGTGAACAACGAAACCCTGGAAAGAGGGAGATTGACCATGACTCAGGTAACGAACGCTTCGAGTTCCAAGATCGCGGGTCTCATGGGCGGGGCCCGTAAGGCGTCGAACTTCAGTTCCATCGTCACCCGTCTCAAGGGTGAGACGCGGGGCAAGGGTGCCGAGAAGAAGGTGTACGGGGACGATCTCGTGCAGATGGTGCTGGTGACGGGCATCATCTACCCGAAGCTGACTGAACGCTCGCTCGCCAAGCTGGCGACGTTGGCTCCGGCCGACGTCGTCGAGCAGCTCAAGGCCAAGGGCCGCCTGGACAAGGACGGCAACGTCCCGACGGTCAAGGACGTCTGGGACGCCATCGAAGAGCTTCGTGAGTCGTTCACGCGGTCGACCGAGGGCACGAACGAGAGCACGACCGATCACGTGTACGACCCCCTGGTGTGGGAGGGCGAGACCGTCCGGTCGGGTCGCGTGTACAAGTGCGTGGCGGGGAACCCCGATCACGAGTGCCACTGCCGCGTCTGCACGGGTGACGAGCGGGCTCCGTTGCCGGGCACCATTTACCTCAAGGGCCTGAGCGTGAGCCGCTTGGTGCTGGACCCGGCCCCGAACGGCCCCATCCCGGCGTCGAAGTCGGGGGCCAAGGTCGTGGCCAAGGACTACATCAAGGGGCTCTTGCCCGTGAGCCGTTTCCGCACCATCCCCCTGGAGCCGGGCAAGGAGTGGAGCCTGCACATCGGGGGTGCCGCTATCGCCGAGGCCGAGAAGAACCAGATCGTCATCGACGAGGCGGACCTGCCCGAGGACGACCTGATCGAGAGCTAGAGCCTTTCCGGTTTCTCCCGGGTGTCTCCATAGGGTATACTCCTACCTTGAGGCAGACACCCACGGGGGGATAAGAAAAAGGATGCTCGGACAGGATCTCGAACAGTGGCTCCGTGAAGCGGGAGCCACGATCACCGTCCCCTTCAAAGACTGCAACCAGGGCTACGCTTACCTCAAGGACGAGTTCCAGTTCCGCTGGACTGAGAAGCACGTTCAAGTGGGCGAGTTCGGGTCTTTCGACCGCTGGGCCAACTCCATAGATTGGGTCCTGGAGTCTCTTCCTGACAGCCCCGAGGCTTTCGAAACGTTCCTTAGTCTACTCAGGCAATTACGGGAAGCTAAAGAGTTTGACCCGGGTGCCGGACGGGAAACGATTTTGAACTTGGGCCACTAGATGCTATAATAGAGGGCGGAGAGCCGAAAGGAACTTGCGTGAGTTTTCATTTCCTGGCCCTAGTATCCCTACCTATAGAGAATCCAGTCTCGGACGCCGAAGCTCGCCCTATCCTGGCTCCTATCATGGCTCCCTATGAACCTTTCTTGACTCCTGTTTTTGGACAGGAGTCTCAAGTCTGTTACTGTACTCCACTCCACAGTTTGAAAAACGAAACGTTCGAACCTGCCCTGGAAGCTATGTGGAAGCAGTTCTGGGGGGATATGCAGACTGTCTATGGGGGGGATATTCGGGAGAGGGCGGGAAAAGAACCGGCCCTGTGGGATACTTTGGAACAGGAATGGTCCCTGCGGTGTCTCTTGTTCTACGGTAAGAATCGTGTCACAAGACCTGAGGGGGATCCTCTTTGTCCCGTTTGTAGGGGTACGGGGACGGTGTCTCAGTCTACCTTGAACCCGCAGGCTCGTTTCAATTGGTGTGTTCTAGGGGGGATCTGGGACGGGAGGTTTTCTGGAAGGGAGAAACCTCAGCGGAATGTTTTCCTCTTCAGGTTGGTCGATGGGATTGAAAACGTCTCTGCGGTCATAACTCCGGATGGGGTCTGGCACGACGTTTCCAGGTCGGGGCGAGAGGCAACGGAGATTCTCCGGCCGTTGACGGGTACTGTGGTTGCGGCTGTGGACTGCGTTATTTAGTTGGGCAGTTCATTTTTCTCTTGCGTTTTGTGGGAGCCTGACGTATAAGTAATGTGCGTGGCAGGAACACGCCTAGAGTGTGAATCCTGAGTGCCTATTGACCCCTCGTGGGTTGGAAATCTGGTGACGCGGGTCAACCGTGACTTTACCACCCCGTACCGTTTTCTTTGACAATTAGTTCTGGGGGCGAATTGGTCTCGATCGGAATGGTGAGGCGAAACGTGCGTTCCGAGGGCTACCGAGCGTTCTCCTTTGGGAGATATCAGGTAGCAACGGCATAATTGCCAACGATTCCTACCCGATGGCGATGGCCGCCTAGTCGAAAGACTCGGTGTCTGTCCTATTCTCACGCTAGAGCACCCGATCCGGGGCGTGAGGTCACAGCAGGAACGGGCTGGCGTTCTAAGAGGCGGGCTGGCGGCTTCTAGAAGGCGATGACTGACAGCGGCATGTTCCCCTTCGTGGCACTTTGCCGGTGTGGGGTAAACACCGGAGATGAACGTGGTGCGTTCGAGTAGCCATTGCGACACCGGGGTTCGAATCCCCGCGCCTCCACAATAGAAAAACCTTGTGTTCTCAATGAGTTACATAGGACACAGGGTACTTGGGATCCAGAAACGTCCGGTGAAAATCCGGATGGGGCTGGAGCGCCGTACCTCTGGACGGATGACGCCCAATTTGGACGCCGCTACTGAGCTGGGCTGATCTCCGAGTTTCTATTGGTACGGGTGCGGCAAGGCCGAGCCGTTGGATGATTGAGCGTCCCCCCCGCGCCCGTCCAACGGCTCGGCTCTTTCTTATTGAAAGGACTCTCCAATGGGTGAGCTAGCCGGTTTCTTCCTTTGGCTGTTCTGCGTCGTGGTCCTGCCAGTCCTGCTGTACCGGATCGGTTTTGCCGCTTAGTCTCGGTAAAATCCTTATAGCTTCCACCTCTGTAGGGTCCATATGCCCAAAGACGGAGGCTCTCCCTTGACGTCAGCTCAGCGAGTTGCACAACGCTACCTTCACCAAACTCAGCGCACCGCTGGAATTTTGGAATTTCCCCCCAAGACCCGGAACCGTATCTGGCAGTGGATTCGTGAGCGGTATGCTTCCCACATTCTGTTCCACACGGAAAAGAAATTGGCGCCGCTCCGTAAGTGGAAAGCATACAAAGAGAAGCAGCTTGCCCTGTATCGTCAAGAACTGGCTACCTTACCCGCAAAGATCAAAGCCCTGGAAGTCGGTGAGGCGTACCTCGTTGACTTCAAGGAACCCCACAAGTGGAAAATGGGGGTCAAACGGCTCCCTGACGAGGAGTACGGCACCTCTTATTACTCTGCGGGACAGGGTTATCCAGGGTCCCGTTTCAGTTGGGACAAGTGGGGGGATTCCCAGAAGGATCTCGTGGCTTGGGCTGAAGACAAGCTTCGGGAAGAGATAACGACCCTAGAAAGTTCGTTCGGGCCTTTCAGCAACACGGAGCTGTTGGACCTCAAGATGCTCCAGAAAGAGTGTCTGCGATATGCCTCTAAAGCGGAACCTGTCAAAGTTTCAGTTTCGAGACCCTTCATCATAGACCTGACCGGCTGGAAATACGTCGAGAAGATCCCTGACTGGCAAACCATTCTGCATAATGACCCGCGTTTCAAGACACTTACGGTTGTGTTATTCGGGCAGATGCACCCAGATCGGGGTGGGCAGTGGTCCTCCTATAGAATGGAGCTACAGGTAGATGCTCCTACAGAGATTCCTGACAGAGTCAGTGATTTCAACAGTTCACTGGGTGTGCTAGAGGAAGGGCTCGACCACGAGATGCGGCACCTTGCCCAGAGCGTTCTCGGGTGGTTGAAAAAAGACAAGGGGACTCCAGGGTTCCCCTCCAAATCGATTCTCCCCACTAACGAGGATGCATCTAAGTTTCCGTTAGACCCGAATGACCCGAAGCGAGTCACGCATGCTCTGCGGGACGTCGAGTTCTATACTCGACTCGGGGATGAAGTGCGACAGTTCTTGCTGAACATCAAGAAGATCCCCAAGCACACGTGGCGTTGGGCTCTAGGTAGTTGGGTAGGGCTCACATCCAAAGAGGCTCCTCCGCCTGAGGTGTCACAGGCACGGTGGGGGCTGGACCCTACACAATTCTTCTCGATGCTGAAGAAGCACCAGCCCCAGAAGTGGCGCAAAGCTGTCAGCGAGTTCGAGAAGGCCGTGACCAGCAAAATCGATATTCCTGAGGAAGAGGAGAACCTGGATTTCCTCACGATGCACCGGAATGAACCCACCCGCATCAATCCCTTTGGACTGAGCCCTTTGCTGTATTGGCGGGCCAGAACCCAGGAGGCATACGGGGACTCCGGCTACGCTCAGGCTACCTACTCTAGGGAGACCAGGGACAAGCTGGAGAATGACTTGTGGCCTCAGGTGAAAGAGGAATACCGGCGGTTCATCGACGGGTTGTCCCCGCAACAGCTACTCCGGCACAAGCAGAGAGTCCAGCGGCCTGGAAGCGGGGCTTCGGAGTATTACCTGACTCCACGGTGGGAGAGATTCAACGGGCAGAACACGTTGGAAGAACCAAAGTACCAGGGGGACAAGTCGGTGTTCCCCGAGCATGAAAAGCTAGTCGGGCTTTAGTTCTCCCTGGCCAACCACTGCGGGAACGGTTTGTTCACGATCCCTAAAGTCAAAACTTCAGGGAGATCTTCGTAGGTAGCTTTCTCGAACGCAACCTCTTTGTACGGTATGTTCTGTACCCAGCTTTTCTGCCCAGGGAGCATCTCGGGAGCCGCCGTCCATAGCCCCAAAGAGAACATGAAGTAAGCATTGAACGTCTTGCTGTTTTCAGCATAGGGCAGAAGCATAGGCGCACAGCGGACAAACACCGTTACATGGTCGTAAGGAATGCAAAGGATTTCTGCTCTCTCACGGATCCTGTCGACGTATTTCGCCAACTTGTCCCGAAGCTTGTACATGGCTTTTCGGGGATTGGTCTGGTTCGTCACGCAGATTTCCCAAGTGCAAGGAATAGCGGTGTCTTTTCCCTCATCCTGGAGAAGTTTGAAATGCCCTAATCGACTAGAGGTTACCAAAGCTTGTGTGCCGGTTTTCTGACTGAACATGGCAAAGGAACCGAGCGGTAGGAACTGAAGGTCACAACCCATTATGCTTTCCTCTCCAGGTTCCACCATTCAGGGAATCTTCTAGCCTCGTAGTCGTCAGGTCGGCTCTCAGGGACGTGCTTAAAATCCTCCCTTTCCAAGTCGATTTCCACGTAAGGTAAGAAGGGGTCGTCTTTAATCTCCATCCACAGACCCAGGCCACAGGTCATGTAGAAGTCAAACTTCGCTTCCTCTGACTTGGGCATTCCGCAGGAGCAGGAGTACAGGGTGGGAGGCTGTCCGATGATCAAACCCACCCTGTCGTAGGGTATGTGAAGCTCCGCTGCCTTTCTTCTCAGGGCCGCCGCTCGTTCTACAATGAAGTCCCGAGCCTCTTTCATCATCTGTCTGGGATTCGTCTGGCTATCTCCGCCGATAGCCCACAGAGGCAGGATTCCCCTGAAAGGAGAGCAGGAGCGAGGAAGGAGCCCTTGGTGGACTACCTCTATGCTCTCTCCGCCCTCCCCTATCACCAGAAACGAGGTCCCATAGGATCGGTTGATGAAGGGGAACCCTCCGTCGATTCGATACTCGATGGAACAGGTCATTCTGGGGACTCTGAGTCAGGATGTGCCTTAGCCCACTCCCCGCCAGTCAAAGCATCACAAAGGTGCCGTGACTCTTCGATTTCGGCCTCAGTCAGTTCAAGCCAAACATCATCCATTCTGTCCAGGAGAGCGTCCATCTCAGCGGAGTCGGGGGCGGTCTCTTCGAGATGGAGTAACTCTTTGGCCATAGCCATGTATTCTTCGAGGGCGGAGGTTGTCACCATGAACCTTCTTTTCCACTGCGGGTTTTCGACGTAAGGTTCCTGTTCCTTTGCCTCTATCCTAGCAAAAGCTGCTTGACGTGCGGGTCGTAACAAGTCCTCTTGGGCCTCAAATCGGACTTGAGCCTCCAGGGCTTTTGCCTCTGTGTCAAATAGGTACTCGTCAGATATTGCCGCCTCGTCTTTATGAAGAGGCACTCCAACTTTGTTCGTGTTGGCTCTTTGTATCGGCATGTCTTTGACGGTGATTCTATAGACAGAGCGTCCTAAGTTCTCCCCGACGGTACAGGGGTAGATTTGCCATTTTCGATCTCTTGGCGTGCCTGACAGAATAAGGGCAAACATCGAGGCTTGGGGTTTCATTGGGCCTTATCCTCTTTGATTTCCTTCACCAAGAAGCACTGCCGACCGATGCTGTTCCAATCCAATCTCTCGCGAATTGGTTTCGTCATTACTGCCATGAGCCGTTCCGGTCCAGTCAGGTGTGCAATTGATTTCCGAAACTCTTCAGCCTCCGCCTTATACTTGTCTTCCCTCTGTTGCCTTTCTTCCCACTGCTCAGCGGTCCAGAGGCTAGGGTCGGGGGGCTGAATTCCGTACTGCTTGTACAGTATATAGGCAGGGTCCAGGTCGTCGAACTCAGCGGGCGGGCCCTTCGGCACAACAGCCAGGACTTTGCAGTCTTTGATCACGACGAAGTAATCTTCGAACTTAGGCCCTTCTCCGGCCAATCCCTCATAGACGCCGTCGACGTGCTCTCCAGGATAGAAAGGATTCGGTTGCCAGGGGATAGTGTCTCCGACACTGAAGGTGCCGCAAACGTCGTCTCCGGTGTATATCTGGACGCTGAGGTTCTGGGCGGGATCGCAGATTGTGGTAAAGCAACCCATGGCGAGAGTCTCCTGTTGTCAGGTTCCCACTCTACCGGTTACGAAGCGTACACCGGCAGGGTTTCGTGGTAGGTCCTGGTGAACTGGCGCACACACTCGTCTTTCAGTTCCGGATAAGCCCGAGAGATTTCCCCGTAGATTTTCTTGTCCAAGGCTTTGCGGGCTTTGTTGATTGACACTATCTTGCCAAATCGGTTTTCCAGTTCTCTCTCAAACGGCGAGAATAGATTCCTTAAATAGTCAACTAGAATCCTATCCAGCAAGCTGCTATGGCTATTAATCGTAATGGGTTTGTACTTGTTGCGTCCCTGTTTGTAAGCTACGTTTTCTTGGAATGAGTTGTACTCTCTAAGGGCGTCGGCCAGAATTTTCTCGTAGTGCTCTCTCCAAATAAGGATCTGGCACCTCTGCACGTACTCCAGAGGTTGGGCTTTCTTGGTTTCGAGGGCCTTCTTACTGCCTTCTTTGCGGTTATCGCTCTCTTTGACGAACCGCTGGTACACCTCAGACTTTTCCGCCTCTTCAATCCGAGTCAGCAAATAGAGTTTGACGGGAGCAGCACACTTGTAGTGTGGATTGACCGCAGTCTTGTCAGGTTCTCCCAGGAACAGGGCGATAGCCTTTTCTGTCCACCCACGATACTTGAGGCCCGCTTTAGAGCAGTGGGTCTGTTTCTTGGGCTCTTTAGGTTCCGGAGGTTTCTTCGTTTCGGCCATAGGGGCACCTCAAAGCAAAGGCAGTGTTCCAGTGATAGGGTCCAGGTCCTCAGCCTTCGAGGGTCCGATTGCCACGGCGGTAGCCGTCTTTTCCCCGTGGAACTCCGTCAGCCCCGAGTCTTCTATGAGGGAGCAGGGGAGTCCAGCGTCCTGAGCTTTCTGGTAGAGGGCTCGAAGCTCCTCCTCAGACTCGACGTAGACGGCAACCTTGGTGAAGAGCCCTTGAATCCAAGGCAGAACAGCACCGTGCCAGTCCCAAGCTTCTCGGGGACCCAACTCCAGGCAGTCGTCCCCGGCCTCTTCCAATTGAGCAAAGAACACTTTGAGGGAACTATGGGCTCCTTGGGCCACGAGCTTCCCTTTACGAACGTTTTTGAACCCGCCCTTGCCGTCAGGGTACTTCGTGCGCAAAATGAGGATCTGTTTCACGTCAGACATGTTAGTGCCCTGTCAGAGGAATGCCCGCGTCGGCCAGGGCCTTCCGTCGACGGTGTTCTGCCTGCAACAGGATTTCAGCCGCCTCTACGGACTGGGTCATGATATCTACGTCGGGGATTCTCTTTTCAGGAAGCCAGTGCAACCGGACCTCGACCCGAGCGTAGGGACAGTGACTGTCATTGGATTCTTCGCGACACCGCTCTCGGTACTCGATATCTACGAGGTCTGCATCCAGAAACAGCGTCTTTTGGAGGGCACACAGGGATTCAATCATGGGGGTCGCGGTGCTCATGGTGGGACGTGCCTTTTCAGGTTGCCAGTCCTCTATATACCCTATCCAGAGGAAAAGACAACTCAGTTCTAATCCGCAGCCCCGTAAATGCGGAAATCCGCCGCTTCTGGCAGTCTCCTGGCCTCCCGCCAGTGTGCCTCCAGTTCTCGCAAAAGTTCCTCCAGCTTTTGTCTCGTTTCTTTCTCTTCGTCGGGGAGTGCTCGCACCAGCTTCAGAGTCTCTTCGAACATTGTTCGTTACCTCCTCACCCTATAGAACGAGGAGCGTTACAAACGGCTCTGCCATGGGTACAGTAGGGGGTGGGAGGAAACCAAAATGCAAAAGCTATGGCTCAAGGTTCTCGGGATTCTGTGTCTGTTGGTTCTCTTGGCAGGCTGCGTCCACTCCCTCCACGTGGGCCCCACTGTTTTCCAGGCCTGCGTGAACCAATGCCGACTAAGCTACCAGGAATGCCAGCGGATTTGCGCCGACGAAGAGAACCAGAACACGGTCTATGTCGGGGCAGGAGTCGGCGGGACGTTCTGATTCGAAGAATTTTCTGTTGCGTTCCAGTCGACGTTGAGTTACAGAAAGGGCTGTGATTTGTTTTGAGGCTTTGCCTATGCGTTGGACCCCCGCCCCGACCGAAGTAGACGGTGTTCCGCTGTCGCGTTTGGCTACCCTGGATTTCGTCCGGCAAGCGAACGGGTTCTCTGACGATTCCTATTGTCCCCAGCACGGGCGCCATGGTAGCGGGTACGGGCCTTGTATCTGCGACCGGTGGTGGAAGTGCCCCGAGTGCGGTGCCGTAACCTGGGGGCTGTACTGTCACCAGGGCGGGGTCGGGGTACAGAACCTGGAAATCATGGACGAGACTTTCGAGTCCCTGCCCAACCCCTACCGTGTGGCGTGGCAGAAGTGGGTAGACGGGCGTCCGTACTCCCACGTTTTGAAAACGGAGCCCGCATCTTTCGGACTTATCCAAAGCAAGGCTAGGAAGTTCGATATCCGCGAGGACGACCGAGGTTTCGCGGTGGGCGACCTTCTTATCCTGCAGGAGTGGGACGACTATAAGGAAATCTACACCGGTCGAGAGATTCGACGGGTCGTAACGGGTATTCTGCACCACCGGGAAATGGTCGAGATGCGGGACCGGTTCTTTGATGAGGATGGGGGCTTCGACCGGAAGCAGCGGTTGCCTCACTGGATCGAGCATTTTCCACACGGGGTGGCTGTCATGAGTTTGGGGGAGGTATTATGACCATAGTGCAATGGGCTTTGCTCGAAGGTTTGCAGAGGAAATATTCTCTGACTGAAGAAGAAACCGAGGCACTGAAAAGTTTGCTGGAAGATTATGGGGAAGCTCGAAAGCTGGTTGCCGCGCTCGCTTTGAACGTAACAGCTTATTGCATTCCTCTCCCGCCCTACACACAGGAATTCCTGGATCGGGCGGAGCGTCTTTTGGAAAAGGAGGTTTGAATCATGAGATTGACTTTGCAGGAACGAGACCGCCTGCTTAAGAGGATGCAGGACGGATACGTTGAAACGGCTTCATTCGACGCAGTCCAGGACGTAGAGGATGATCTAGAACAAGCCAAGTCCCTGATTGCGCGGATGGGGGCAACTCTCGGGTTGATAAACATGTATCCCATCGACACCAAGACTTCTCTGAAGAGAGAGGCGGCTCTGGTTCTGGCTGAAGCCCAAGTGTTCTTGGATGGAGTGACGGACCAAACTCCCAATGGTACGCCTGGAGTCAGGGACGTAAGACACCCTTGTCCGGACTATGACCCGAGGGATCCCGAATTAGGGGACGTTGAGGAATGCGAGGGGGACGGGCACTACCTCTGCAAGAAGTGCAAGTTCCGGAAGCCTGAGGAGGAGTAAGAGATGCCAAAGGCACGTTTGACGGTGGGGCGCCTGAGAAAGGTTCTTGGAGACACCAATCAGCCCTTTGTCTGGGAAGACTCGGAACTTCTCTATTACCTGGAGAGAGGACGGGAGTACCAGGACATCCAACCAAGTCGTGCCGGACTCGGTTTTTGGACTGCTGTCCAGCATGCCTTGACTGCGGCTGTGTTTAATGGTGTTTCAGTGCCTCTCCCTGAGATTCTGGGAGAGGCCAAACGAAATGCGGACAAGCGAATTATCTGGTGTGAAAGGTGAATAGCCATGGGTTGGAATAAAACGCACAGCGGACGTGACTGGGCCCCCGACGACGCCATGCCGGACACATTTCACCGCCTTCACAACGGATTGCACCTGAAGGTCTGGAAAGAAGGTGCTGGTAACTGGCACTACAGCGTGAAGGATATCGGCGGGGATCCTGTTTGTAACCCTGGTACTGCCTGGACAAAACGCAAGGCTCAGGTTGCTGCTTTTCTGGCTGCTTTGGATTTGGCTTACCCTTACCTCAAAGTGCCTCTTTATGGAACTCCCACCACCTGAGAAAACCGTGGGTCAAAAAACCGTTTCATTTCTCACTCATATGATGTATAGAAGAGGTGACTGGTTCCCGTGGGGCACTGTTTGCGAGAAGGGGGTAGGTAAAAAGAAATGCCGAAGCACATCCTGTTCGTAGCCCTTCCGACTCCCTCTTCGGAGGAGGATCTTCGAAGCACGCTTTTCCCCGCGGGGGTCTGGCCGGGAGGCTGCTCCGACAAGAAACAGCCCTACACGGCTAAACAGGCGGCCGAGTATCTGTGGAGTCACTGGCCTGAGAAGACTGCCGAACCTCAGGAGATCAAGGATCTCGCCAGGGAGCACTGGCAGAATTTCCTCCTCCAGTTCATAGACGGGGAATATGCCACTGTCGAGGAGTACGAGGCCAAGGTCAAGGAGCGGGAACCTGACCGAGACGTTGCTGCGTTCGTCGGGGGGATCCATGAGGAAGAGGCCAACGACTTCCTGAAGTTCGTTTCCAAGATGGGGGCAAAAGCAGGCATTTACCGATTCGATTTCGTCCTCGACGACAGCACCCCGGATCTGGTAAGGCAACTGGCGACGGGTGACCCCTTCCGGATCTGGCCTGTTTTCGGAATCGAGGTGGCTGAATGAAGTACAGGGCCGGTTGGGTTGCGAACTCGTCTTCCAATTCTTTCGTTGTGGGGTTCTTGCGAAGCAGAATCCCGACCACGATCGAAGAAGTGAAGTCTCTCCTATTCCCGAAGGGCTTCTGGGGAGGGGTCTGGGACGGGGACGGGAGTGTGAGCCTCGATCGGGCGGCTGAAGCCATCCTGGGGGATATCCAGGAGCAGGGCGGGCGGGAAGCCAAGGGCCTGTCCATTCGGGAAGTGTTCGAGGGGGTGGTCAGTGGGCATTTCCCTGGGACTCCCAAGATGCCTGGGGATGATGCGCCGGATCCTTTCAAGGACCGTGACGGATGGGACGCTGCTTGGAACGAGTATACTCGGAAGAAGCGGTTGGCGGCTCGACGCTGTGCCAAGACCTTTAGGGACGGAGCCGCAGCTCTGTACAAGGCGGAAGCTCCTGGTGAAGAGGTAGTGTTCCTCAAGTTCTGCTACAGCGACGAAGATGGGCATTTCTACAGCGCTCTGGAGCACGGGGACACCTTTGCCGCTCTGCCTCACGTAGCTGTCAGCCACCACTAGGGACAGGGAGATACAAGTAAATGGCCTACCTCATCCAAGGCTACTGTTTCGCACCTAGTCTAGGAGGAACTCCTGGAGGATACACACGGCTCCCGTTTGCAGGAGAGATCCGGCTCTACAGTGATGGGAATCTGTTCGGGGAGGTCATGGACGAGACTGGGCAATCCTATCTGAGAGCCATCGTGCTTTCCGAGGGCACCTTGGAGTTCGTTCAGGACTACGGAAGTGCCCAGTGTTTCCATTTCGTTCTCCACCGACAAGGGGGGACTCCCGTGTGGATCGGGAAGTGCGAACAGCGGGAGTGGGAAGGCCCCAAGGGTATGGTAAAGTGCATCCTGACAGAAGTGCCTGACGATTTCTTTGTGCCGCCGAATCTTGACGAGAGGGAGGGCTGAGTCATGATTTATCTCGTTCAAGGGTTCACAGAGATCGGAAACTTCCACGGGCATATTTCCTCGGGCGGGCCTAAAGGAGCGTACGGGCTCGTGAAGGACTGTTTCGGGGACTCTTACCTGGACGAGATAGTCGTGACGCCGGACAGTTTGAGATTCGTTCAGTACTACCGAGAGGACCCAACACGGTTTTTTACCTACCACAAAGCGGGAAACGTGTGGGTCGGCAGTTACACGGTGGAGGGGTACGAAGGCGACGCAGAAACCAAGTGTGCTTTTACGGAAGTCCCTGACGATTTCTTTGAACAACAGCATCCCATCGTAAAGCCGGATACCTCTTTCTGCCAAATTTCGGTCGACGTCAGGACCCTGGAACTGCCTCATTACATGGGGCCAAAGGAATGCGGGTGGTGGGACAAATGATTGACTCAGGGACTCTCTGGCTTCTTCTCCTCATCGGGGCTGTGGTTGGACTTTGCGCGTGGCCGGTCTGGCGATTCGTGTTGCCAGGGAAGAACAAGGAGTAGCGAATGGAAAGGCTCTCTTGTGAGTGTGACAACACTCATCAGGCAAATGACACGGTCTGTCAATGGTGTTGGGCCAGAGGTCGGCGCCACTGGAATGACGAGGACCCGGGTGATATCGATCCTTTCGACTTGATTGGTGTGATGGGTGTTGTCGGAGGCACTCCCCTGTACGATGCGGATGGGGACCAGATTCGCCCCATGACGGATCTGGAAGAACTGGACAATGCCAAGGACCAGCTAGCCTGTCTGTTGGCAGGCACTGAAGGTTGGGACGCCCGTCTCACCTACGAACAGGCCGTGGAGTACGCCAAGTGCCACGTGGAGTATAGGCAGACAGTCGTCGACAGGAACCCGGGCTACGTGGAGAGAATGGCACTGTGGAAGGCTACTTTCAGTGAAGAGATCGTGCGGCTCCTGGAAGGGTAGGGGGAGGGTAGCTGAATTGGATCTGAAAGAACTCGCGGGCCTTTGGGCTAGTGACCTACTCACTTTCGAGGATCAGGCTCCTGAGTACACAGTATTCACTCAGCTTGACGTGGAGTGCTGGCTGAGGGTTTGCAGGGCTTTCAAAGAAGGTGAGTAGATGGCTCTTGTTCGCATTGACAGGAATGGGAAACGACACTACTCCCGCCGGAAAGTCTTAGGTGACCTCAGAGAGATTTGTGGGGACAGACTCCCTTTTTTCATTTCCCTAACCAAAAAGTATGGCCTTGATTTAGCATCCCCCGACCCTAAACACTGCGTGGTTGAAAAAGCCCATAATGCTTGTGCAATCCACTACAACACTCGCACTGTTTATATTGGAGACTTTGATTACCCTGAATGCCAAGTGGCGGGAGTGTTCCATGAGATCGGCCACTGGGAATTTTTCGAACACCACTACGGCCGCTATTGGACCGATTCAAAAGAGTCTCGTGAGAAGGCGGCCTGGAGAATCGGCATGGCGTTGATGCGGAAACAGGGGCTTAAGCCCAACAGTCGGGTATTGAAGTTCAGGTCGGATTGCTTAAAATCCTATGCAGGTAGCACCGATTGGACTGGTTTAGAACAGGAGATAAACAAGTGAGCCTGGAAACTCGCCTCATTCATGATCCAGTCGATGAAATGTTAGGCGTGGTTAATGAGATGCACCCGGACCTCAATCTGAAAATCAGGTTTTACAGGGAAGAGGATGTTGACAGATATGGTTTGGGTTGGGCATACCGCTCAAAGTCGACAGGTCGGTGGACAGTTCTTGTAAACACCTTTTCTTACTACCATGATGTGCCTCCTAGAATAGCCCATGAAGTCGCGCATGTACTGGCTCCAGGGTACCACCACAACACTGTTTGGGAGTCCAAATACAGGGAGTTGTGGGATACTTTCTGCGAAGCTCAAAAGCTAGCGTATGGGGAATTGCCAGAGGGGATAGGGTTGTGTTTGTATTCTCCGTCCGACATTGATGAAAACGTACAAGCTGGACGTGAGGGGGACGTGGAATGCAGAGCTGAAACAGAGGGTTACTCTTCAGATGCTCTGAAGGAATTGGTAGACAGGCTTAGATGAGAGGTGGAGAATGAAGCTCATCCACGACCCGATTGCTGAAATGCTGGCGGTCATAAATGATCTGTATCCGGAATTGAAGGACGCGGAGGTCTGTTTCTACTACAAGCCCAAAGAGTGTTCCGCACTGGCCTTCATCACGCCCAGCATAGAGATTGCAGTAAACTCTCTGGCGGATTACGTGTATCAGCCAGTGTCCTTGGCCCATGAGGCAGCACACCTTGTGGACCCAACACGACCCCCATCTCACGGTTCTGAGTGGGAGATGCTATTCCGAAAAATCTGGCAGGAGTTCTGTCGAAGACAGCCGGAGAGCAGAACAAGGGGGTGTCGGACTGTCCGGTGTTTGTACTCTGAAAAGGATATAGAGTCGAACATAAAGGTGTCCAAGAAATATGACACTGAATGGGCGAAGAAAGCAGATCCCGGACTTAGCAAAAACAGTCTAAGGCGTCTGTTTCATCCCGCCAAGTTTGATGGCAGCCATGCCTAATCCTTACCTCCGTTTCATCCGCCGGACCCTCCGGCACAAGCTGTTCGTGTTCATCGAGTGCTGCAAGCTAGGTATCCCCTGGGCAGGTTTGACCCATGACCTGTCAAAGTTGTTCCGGCCCTCCGAGTTCTTCGCTTATGCGGAACACCACGGTCGAGACGGCAAGAAGAAACCGCTCTCAGAGAAAATGCGGCGGACAGTTTGGCTCCACCGGAAGAGGAACCCCCACCACTGGCAATTCTGGCTGGACGTTTCGAACAAAGGAGAGATCATCCCTATCAAGATAGGGGATAGATACCTGAAAGAGATGGTAGCCGATATGCGGGGGACGGGAAGAGAGTTCGGGAATACGGCGGGAGAGTGGTACGAGAGGAACAAGAGGTTTATCAAAATGCACCCCGAGAGCAGGGAGAGGCTGGAGGGGATGCTTGGTGTCAGTACTCCTGAGAAGACCCCCTCCGTTCTAAAATTCCTTCGGAAAGTTCTGTCCGTCTTGGTATAGTGTTCCGTAGAGCAATCTGACGGAATTCAACCCATGAACACTCCCGCCCCTTTCCAGAAATGGATGCAAGTCCAATCCGGTGCTGTCGTTCGCGTGAAGGAAGCGACCGAAACAGCCATATCCTTTGTCTGTTTGCCAGACCCTCGGTTCAAAGGGCCTTTGCAGGTCCGCCCGCTGTCGGAGTTCCTCCAGGAGTTCTCCTGGATTGACCCCGAAGCTCCCAGGGACGCTTTGCCTGCTTATCCTACGGGCACGGACCTTACGGATGAAGAGATTGCTCTGCAGACCCAGAGGATCCGAAAGGGGAGTTTAATGCCTGTCTATAGAGGACAGGTGTGGGAAGAACGGGGGATGACCACTCCGATCAAGTACGCTGTCCTGAAGGGGTCACCCGACCTCCTGAGCCAGACGGGAGACGGTAGGATCTGTGTCGTGGTTCTTGACAAGGGCGGGAGTTCGGATCGGCAGAACGGGGATATCCTCAGTTTCCACAAGAACGCTTTCGTACAGACGTGTCGGATGGTCGGGCGGGTTCCCTCCGAGGACGCTCTGCCTGACGTTCCGGCTTATGACGAGGAGGAGAAGTCGCTTTTCTACATTGACTCTCAGGGTGCCTACCTGAACAGAAACCATGGTGTCACTATCGAGATCGGTCAGGTGTGGCGGAGCACCGGAGATATGACGGCTATTAGCGGTGAAGACGCGGGGAAGACGTTCGATAAGTACCCCAACTACAAGGTAGTAGCCTTCGATGGGGTTTCTGTGACTGTCGAGGCTCAGGGAGAATGGCTTGACGAACGGAAACCTATCCCTCCTTTCTCGGTTCAGGATTTCAGAACGCACTTCTATTACCTGGGGGAGAGTGACGGGCAGGTGCCTATTCACCAGCAGACCCCTTGGGAGCAGGTTAGGGCCTTTGCCGTCGACAAGGGTCTGTAAGTAGTTGGGGCTAAAGGTCTTTTCAACTTTCTTTCAGGCCGCCTCAGAAAAGTGCTTGACAGGGAGTGAGGCTCTCGGTATCTTGCCTATATCCTACTCATAGTAGAGTAGGTAAGTGAACTCTCTGGCCGGTAAGGTCATTGCGGAGGATGCTGTGGATACCACGGTGAACATGACGACGAGGAATTCTTGGGGGACGTCCGTCCCCTCCGCGTCGACGTGTGTCCTCCGCTCAAGCAAGCTGTCCTTATCGTTGCTTAGTTCGTCGAAACGCTGGTATCGCTCCAGCTATTGACCCTCGGGAAACCCTCCTAAAATCAAGGAGCCCCCGATGGTCGGTGGGGGCGGTCGAAGGCGTTGTCGAAAGACAAGTCCCCCACACTTTGGTCTGTGACAATTTAATCGTACGTTAGACGTAACACAGTCGGGGTTCGGTCCGAGAGATCCGAACTCCGTTTCTCCAGGTGGCGTAAAGGGAGCCGCGTCCGGTTCAGGTCCGGATGGGAGAAATCCCGTGAAAGTTCAAATCTTTCCCTGGAGACTTTTGATGGGGGTATAGACGGCTAAGGAGACCGCCTGGACTGTAAATCCAGTGTGCCTAGGCACCCGGAATGATCGATACATTCTATCCCCACTTGCCCTCCGTAGCTTAGGTGGCAGAGCAAAAGATTCTTAATCTTTAGGTCGTCAGATCGAGACTGACCGGAGGGACGTTTGATGCGGCCATGGTGGAATTTAGGTAGACACCCTAGCTTGAGGTGTTAGGGAGGGAAACCTCGTCCCAGATCGACCCTGGGTGGCCGCACTGTTGAGGGTGAGGGCTTGATGGTAAGCCAGCGGACTCCAAATTCGCAAGTCCGGGTCCGACCCCCGGTACCCTCGCTGTTCTGTTTCGGAGAGTAGGTGGCTGTCAGTTCGTCACACCAGCCTGCTAAGTTGGCGTGCCCCTGTGGGTACCGAAGGCGCAACTCCTTCACTCTCCGCTGTTGACTTGTGGCCTAAACAGGGCTACAAGAGTGCTGTTCTTTTTCGGAGGCGTGGTCGAGTTGGCTTATGACACCGGCTTTGAACCCCGGCGAGCCGAAAGGCTCCGTAGTTTCGAATACTACCGCCTCCGCTAATTCTGGGAAGGGTGGTCGAGTCAGGCTTATGACGGTAGTCCCGAAAACTACTGGGCCGCAAGGTCCCGAGGTTTCAAATACCTCCCCTTCCTCAACGAACGGGCAGTCTCGCTAACGTGGGACTGCCCGTTCATTTTCTTATGGGACAGGGATGCCACGGACAATGGCTCTATCTAGGATCTCTCGAAGTATATTCAAGGGGACTTGAGCCCATTTCTCTTTGAAGCACCTCATCTGAGAAGTGTCAATGACACAAAGCTCAATCCCCCGTTCTGCACAGGCGAGCATTTTACGGTGATCATTAACATGAATGCGATCAAGGGTCTCAACTCCGTAGATGGGCTCATAGTGGAAAATTCCGTTCAACTCGAACGCAAGTTTAAGACTGGGGATGTAGATATCTAACTCAGACTCAATGGCATCCGTTCTGTTGAAATGAAACTCTAGATCGGGGTAGGTTTGTGTAAGTTGAGTCTCAAGCCAGACCTCAAGTTTAGAACGTCTAGTCCCTTTACCTCTATTAGTATTTTGGTATTTAGCGGCACATGAATGAGAACAGTAATGATTGGGGGATTTCTTTATTTGGCCAAGCTTTTTCTTAAAATGAATTCCGCAGGTTTTGCAAACTACCTCTAATCGTCCATTTGATGCTTTGTAAGCCCCCAGACACTTCATTCCGCAATAATCCATTGTATCGGATCTGCTCTCATAGAAAGTAGCTTGGATTCTATGTTTACTCCTATAGAAAGTCTCCCCGCATTGTTTGCATTTCAGGGGCAGCAGGTCTTTCAGCTTAGCTTGGTCAAATTCTTCTTGACTGAACAAAGGGGTCATGAGTCACCTCCACTTAGTGGAGGCTATAGGATGGGAATTGGATTTCGGCTCCCCTGTCCCCCTCTACTTCCCCTCTTGACACCCGTCCCGTTTCCGGCTATACTGATCTCGTGACCCAGAAACCCACAGGAGCCCACGCCATGTTGTAAAGATCAACCACCCCAGGTTACTTACATCATGGCCCATTCCACTCGCCTGCCAGGACACTACTTTTGCTGTGGAGATCATCCCGCTGAAGGCAAGAAGAAAACTTCCCGTGACCTTCGCCGGAAAGCAAGAAGGCTCGTTCTTTCCCTCTCCCGCACTCTGGAAGAGGACCCTGTCGACTACCTCGACCATCCCCAGGACAAGATTCGGGGGAACAAAGGGAGCAGGGCGGACGATTGGGGTTGGAACTATTTTGGGGATGGATACAGGGTGTATTGGTACATGCCTCGGAAGAGGAAGTACGATGAACTGGAGCCCGAGGACCCGAACTCGTGGTATAACAAGATGAAGAGGAAGTGACCGTTTTTCTTTGCGCGGGTGGCGTAATTGGCAGCACGC
>Ga0172379_10001361_pt1 | contig 49321 bp, 37 predicted proteins | sample GrowelOW334metaG_FD_119756 | JGI IMG/M metagenome (GOLD analysis project Ga0172379, IMG submission 119756) | Groundwater microbial communities from an aquifer near a municipal landfill in Southern Ontario, Canada - Groundwater well OW334 metaG | ecosystem: Environmental > Aquatic > Deep... | reverse complement strand
TGCAGTCATCCATTTGAAGCCACCGATTAGGATCATGATTACCGCGATTAGACCTAAAAATCCGAGTACCCACTGGATCAGTCCGATAACGGTTTGCTGAAGGTCAGCGCTACCAAGTCCTAAAGTTAGTGAAGGGTCATAGAAGCTGACGGCATAAGCAGTTTTTGTCACTACCAACGCTCCAACTCCTGAGAGTAGACCTACGATCTTTTTCATATTTTTCACCCCCTTTCCTTTTTAGTAGGATATATAAAATGAGAAGATTATATATGATTTGATATTTTTATTATAGTCTAATATACCTAATTATGTCAAATATATACGAAACTAAAAATACTTTCATTTATTATTATGGAAATTAATCTAGTGTGGTTTATCTGCTAATCTTAGCTAATAAGATATCTTATGCCGATGAGTTGTTTATTCATCAAAACAGAACAATTTTAGTGCTCAAAATGGCAAAAAGAATATGCCAGAAAATAAATTAGAATTTAAAGTTATCAAATAAATATTTTACAACTGCTCCACTGACAAATATAGTAGCAAGACCCAGTACCGCCCAAACCAAGGTATCTTTAGCTTTCTTAACCCTATCCGGATTACCAGCAGAGGTAAGCATTAGAAACCCACCATAGATGAACATCATTACTCCGAACAAACCTACCCCCCCAAGCATTAATTGAAGAATTCTAACCCAAAGATCCATCAGAGACATTTCTGTACTACCTAGCGGATTACATAACCCTCCGCAAACACCGTTTGAACACTGATTCCCCGTGGTACATGGAGTGCCGGTATCACAACACACGGATTCTGCAGTAACAATACTGGGTGCTATAGAAAATAGCGTCATTAGGGTGAGTAATATTAGGGAATATGCGATTCGATTTGATTTCATGGAAATAATTGATAATGATTATTTATTCACCGGTAATATATTTTTTAACATCATCGCTAGTTGGGCAACTGGTGGCTTTACCTTGATCACAACAGAGCATTTCTGGTCCTCCCGCGCAAACACCTAGCTTTCGGCAATAGCCACTGGCTTTTGCTGCATCATCGTAGGAGCTCGTATCAGTACAAGTTTGCGGGTTGAGGTAAAAGTTATATGTTGTGCAGGTTACATTCGCGGGAGGAGCAAAGGTCCGCACAGGACAATAACTGCCTGGCTCATATGGCAGATACATTTCGTACAGTTGGGTTTCTTTGAAATTCCACCACTTTTCCCCCCGGCCGAAAAGAAGTCCGTCGCTTTTCCCAGTTAAAAAAAATATGATTGTGCTAACAAGTATCCATGTCAACATGACCATGGCAACACCCTTAAAAGTTCCACCTAATTGTTTTTTACCAGAATCAATCTTTTCTGAATTGCCCATTGCCATCAGCAAAGTAAAACCGCCATTGATGATAAAACCTATCGCAACAGCAGCTAACGCACCGACTGCGTATTTCATGATATTTGCACCTAACGCCAGAAAGTCGGTTAATTTGCATTGGCCACTACAGGTACATGGCGGAAGGAAATTTCCCGTATCACAATCCGCTAAAGCGGGAGCAGCCGGCAGTAAAACAGTTAGTATAATAAACGCAGTAACGGAAAATAATATCAAACGGTTTTTCATGCTAATCAGTGTATGTTTGTAGGATCAATTTTTGAGCTAATTGTAATGCTTCCCTGGCTTCAAGCTGGTTGTTTACCACACTCTCAATCGCATCGGTCGTATACTGTTCCATAAGGTTTGGCTTTTTGCCGTGGTACCAGTTCTTTGCCACCAATGATTGTTCAATAAACGGACGAAGTAAAAAGTCTTCTCTTTGCACATCAACAAGCACTTTCAAGGCCGTTGGTCGCCCGGTTGATTCCAGATAACCTGTCACATTTTCGACTCTTGTCGCATATTGCAGGAAATCCCACGCTTCATTGGCATTCTGAGTGCTATGAGAGACCGTTTCAACCCAGTAATTCGCGTAATTCAGATCTTGGTTGAGTTGGGGGACATTCGCGGTTCCATAACTGAGTTGCCCGGCGCTCAGCTGATCGATGAGCGGAATATTGTAGGAATAGCCGAAAAAGAAAGCTAATTTGCCCTGGGCGAACATTTCTAGGGCGTTAGGCAGGTCTTTATTCCAGGTATATACTTCTTTGTTGGGGTCGGAAAATTGAGCATAAAAATCAAGGGCATTAACAGCCGGGATTGTTTGCGGATCGTCGGGGATTGATAACAGAAAATTAGGCGGGTCAGTTAATGTTGAACGGCTTTGTAGCATTAGAAGGAAAAGAATATCCATTGATCGGGGTATGTTTTCCGTGCCACCCAACGCAACACCGGCCTGAATAATGTTACCTTCGCTGTCTATCTTCGTTAGTTTCTTTACATCAGTCAGCAATTCTGAATATGTTGTTGGAGGAAGCGGGATCTTGGCTTGATTCAATAGCTCTTTATTATAAAACAGACCTATATTATCAACAGAATACGGTAAACCATATATTTTGTCTTCGATGACAGTATCTTCATAAACTGAATCAACAAAGTTATTTGCCAGTTGGGGCAATTGGATGGAAGGGGTTTCTTTGTATTCTATTTTCTGCTCCTCTTTTATGCCGAGTGATTTTACTGTGCTGTAATAAGCCATGCCGGTTGAGGCAGGCATGGGGGTTATAAACTCTTGATATTTATGTACCCAAGTGTTCGGGATTGAATAAATATCCGGTCCTTCACCTTTCGCCCATGCTTCCAAGAGAGCTTGTTCGTATTCCTCATAACGTAGAGTACGATATTGAATCGTAATGTTCGGGTGCATAGTTCTCCAAGAAGTGATAATCGGATCTAAGCTTGCCTGGCTATCTTGTACGCGCCAATAAGTAAGTGTCTTGGGGGTGATTGCACTGGCGGGTACTTTTGTCTTTCCTCCGCTGAGCATTGAAAATATAATGACAAAAATTGCAATTATCGCAAGTGGAGCTAGAATGAAAAGTAATTTTTTTGACATAGATCTTCTATATATAACCTTTTAATTCTTTTTTTAGTTCCGGCCTTTTTCGGGCATAGGCGATATTGGCTTTGATCCACCCGGCTTTTGATCCGACATCATAAATCTTTCCTTTAAATTCACAAGCAAACACTGATTGTGTTAGTAACAGTTTTTTTACCGCATCAGCAAGCCAAATTTCACCGCCTTTTCCCGGCTTCATGGTCTCCAATATTTTAAATATCTCTGGCCCCAGAACATATCCTTTCAAAGACGCCAAATTAGAAGGCGCTGATTTTAGTGACGGCTTTTCAACAATATCCAGCATTTCATGTACATTATCTTTAATGTGTTTGTTCTTGATAATCCCATATTTTTCAATGTCTGAATCCGGTACTTGCAGAACACCAATGACCGGTGATGTATATTTCTGGTATACATCAATCATTTGTTTGATCGTATTTTTTGGTGAATCAATCAGATCATCCGGCCAGATAACGACAAATGGGTCATTGCCGATTACACTCTTTGCGCACAATACAGCGTGTCCGTTGCCAAGTGGTGATTTTTGGCGGATGTAAATAAAATTGGCCAGTTTGGATATCGCTTGGATTTCCTTTAATTTTTCCGTTTTCTTTTTTCGCCGCAGATTATCTTCAAGTTCAAAATGGCTGTCAAAATGATCTTCGATCGCACGCTTGTTCTGCCCCGTGATCAAAATTATATCTTCAATACCTGCCGCTACCGCCTCTTCTACCGCATATTGTACCGATGGTTTATCAACGATCGGTAGCATTTCCTTTGGTTGTGCTTTGGTGGCAGGCAAAAAACGCGTACCAAATCCAGCAACTGGGATTACCGCTTTTTTTATTTTTAGCATGTTTTTTTGGTTAATTCTTTTGATATCATACCATAAAATGAACAAAATGTAAAAATATATTCCTAAAAGAAAACACCCTTATTATCAAGGGTGCTTCCTCTTTATTGTGAGTAAATTTAGTTTATTTTTTTTGCGGTTCTGCTGGTTCTTTGGCTTTTGCCACAATCCACTTATTGTATCGCTTGATGAAGAGGATTAGTAGGAGAATAACTAGCGCAAGCACAAGCAATGAAACCATCATAATTCTCCATGGCCAAACCCAAAACGTTATTTCAGCATTATCTTGGACTAAGGTCCCCGCAGTCAGAGCGATACTGGCTTTGTATCTGCCGAGTGCAAAATTATTTTTTTCGTTGGCAAACTCGGTCCAGAATTTATTCCAGAAATTACCGGAGGCCTGTTTGACCTGTCCCTTCTCCCAAATTGTATCGTATTTTCTGATACTGTCCGGTAGAGTTGCTCCTTTTTTTGCATTGAAGTCGAGTTTGGCCGTTTCCGCGCCCAGTAAATTCTTGATTGTTACAGTTCCTTCCGGTCTCAGATGGATATTACCGCTATTTTGAAAACGGGTGAATAATGTTGCCGGCAGTCTGTTTAAAGTAGTCTTATTACCATCCAGACCAAATTCCGCGATATTTCCTGTTTCAGTGACATCACCAAAGACTCTTAACAGGAATAATGATCCAAGCTTGGTGGCCAGTGCCAGACTACCCGGATCTTCCAGATTTGGAGCGGAAGTACCAAAAAATACTGTTGCGTAATGACCACCCGGTTCAGCGTCAATTGGAGGAGTGATTGTAATTGGGATTACTTTTCGTTCCCCGCCCTGTAACATGATTGGCCCTTCCGGCAGGTCAAACCAAGTTGCTACACCTTCCAGTGGTGCGTCAAAATCAAAGGTGGGCTGTCCAGTTTCACCATTTGCTGTAAATGAAACAACTTCCGGATACAATGAAAGAGTATCCTGAGTTTCATTGTAAAGTTTAATTTCTGTCTTACTAGCTACTCCCGGGTCGACATTTTGCTCAAAAGTTGGAGCAATTAGCGTTAAAGCATTGGCAGTCGGAGCAATAAAAAACCCCCCAAAAACTACAAATATGGCAACTAATAATGATGTTGCAAATTTCTTAGACATTGTTTTTTCGATTATTTATTTTTTGAAACAACTTAATTTTATCACTAAAAAGTAGCGGTAGCAATATAGGTAATATCCGTGTTGTAAGTTCCCGCTTCCGTATTGGCTGCGATATTGGCAAGATAGAAAGCGCTGATCGTTTCTGAAGCAGTCGGTACCGATTCAGAAGCAATAGTGGTAGTAGTGCTGGCAACGAATGCCCAGTCTCTATTGCCGGCAGTAGCGTTGTGGTCATAGGCGGCGGCGATTGTAGTATCACCGTTGGTTGAAAATCCCATACCAAACTGCTCTGCTCCCTGGGTACCATCGGCATCGTTGGTAATCGAGGCGACGTCGATCGTATCACCGCTACTAGTCAGGGTCGCACCGTTATAGGTAACAATATATCCATCGGTTGCGTTGGTGCCGATCGAAATAGTGTGCGCAGCCGTATCTGTTGCCGATCCGGCGGTATCAGCAGTCGCCCAACGAGCAGCTGAAGCGCTTAATGGTCCAAAGCCAATTGATGTATCAGAGATTGCAAAAGTAATTGAAGGATCAACTGTACTGGTAATATTTACACTATCATCTGCAACAAAGTCTATCGCAAATTGTCCAGTATCACCGAAAGTACCGGCGATTTCCAGGGTGTGTGAATTAGTATCATTTGGACTCTGTAGTTGGGCGTTACCACTCGTGGCATTTGTTCCTATCTGAACTTGCACGCAAACTCCCGCGGTAATTTCACCAGTTGTAGCGTCTGTTGGGGCATCTAAGGTAAGAACAGCTCCGGTAAATGTTGCTCCCCATACACCAGCTCCGTTCGCGGCAGCGAGTGTCTTGTCTGTCCATGATCCGTCGCAGTTTGCATCTCCATCCACGGCGAGATCAATATCTGTGTAATCAACCGAACCGACGGTAAAATCGGTAAGGTCAATTGTAATAGTATCAGCGTCTGCCTGGACACCTGTTGGTGTAACAAACAAAATTGTGTGGTTGGCTACGACATTCTGGGTTAGCGTGGACAAAGTATCTGAGATTTTGGTTAAACTGGCCGCGTATGTAGTTTGATATGGCGGAGTCAAAACAAAAACAAGTAAAAATATTACTATAGTGCTTGCTATTCGATTAATCAATTTATAGTGTTTATTCATAATGTTTTAAATTATATGCATATTATATCATACTCTCATTAAAGAGTCAATATCGAGTACGTTATCTTAGCACAATACTATTCCCAATGTAAAGTTATTTAGCTATTTTTAAATTGATTCTTATCCTTTTTAATTTTATCTAATATCGCTTTTCTCCAGCGTGATTGCTTTTTCTGTTCCTCATCACCTTCATTATCTCTTTTTCTTCGGCAACAAACGAGCAGGAATACGCAAAGCAGAATCACTAGCGCTAGGATAATGATTAACAGTATCAGCACAAGCCAGGAAAAAAGGATGAAATGCGACCACAACCAAAAGCCACTTTCCGGTGAAAATTTAATAATATCAAACTCTAATGAAGAAGATTGTATATTACCTGCTTTATCGTATGCCTGTACTTCTGTTGTGTGCGGGCCATATGGGAGTTCAGAAAATGTAAAAGGTTCTGTCTCTCCGGTCTCAAGTACGGCATAAGGTTCTTCATCTAAGGATAATTCATAACGGTCAACACCCGAAAGTTCATCAACCGTTGCAAAATGCACTTTTGGTTCCTGTAATTTAGTTGGATTTTCCCCCTCCATTCGAATATTAAATTCTAGTGGGGGAGTGGTATCAATCTGAACTCGATAATGATAAGTCTTGCTCCAGCCCCCCTTATTCAGAACCTTTACATGCAAATACCAAACACCATCTTTGGTATTTTTATATGTTACCTTATTATCCGTGCCGTCTGTTATGTCATCTGGGGCGGTATTTTTTTTATCATCAAAGGAATAACTGAATCCCCCCGCTCCTTCTAATTTGTCCCAGTAGAATGCCGGTGAATTATCCGTATACCAAGTGTCTTGTTTCGGGTGGGTGTCGGAATAAATAACCGGCGCCGGCAAAGCTTCAACTGCCGGCTCTGGTTCGGGTGTTGGTTCTGGTTCCGGCTTCGGTGTTGGTTTTATCGGAGTGACGGGCGTCGGTTCTGAAATAGTAAAAGTCGCACTACCGGCACCGGTGAATATATCAGTTCCATTACCATCATTTTTTAATATTGAAACAGCACCTAAGGTAACGGTGGCGGTCCCGGCCTTTTTGCCTTTGAAAGTAATCGTTACAATCGAACCAGAAGTCCCCGTATAACCCGGATCTGTTAATCCACCTTCAAGATTCATAGTACCCGAACTATTGGAATAGCTAGGAGAACCCGGTATCCAAAATTCAAAAAGACCTGACTGGGTTACTGCAGTTGCTTCCAAAAGATCGGTGGGGAAGGAAGCGGTTGCTTTGACGGCATTAATCGGGTCGCCGCCGGTGTTTACAACTATGGTTGTGGATATTGAGCTACCGACTGTTAAATTTCCACTGGATGGGGAAAGAAAAAGCGTGGCTCCCGCATGGGCCACGTCAGTTCCGATAATAAATCCCCCTATGACAAGCAAAGAGGTTAATAGAATCCTGCTATTCCAATTGAGGCTTATCTTCATCTTTAGATCGGGACCGTAAAACAATAAATAGAATAATAATCAACAGGACGATTATTACTATAAGTATTATAGCAAAATTTGAGAAATTATTCTCATTTTCCGCTAAGATCAGTTTTCCGGCTTCGGTTAGATTCCCTGCTTTATCATAGGCTCGAACTGTGAAGTTTGTTGGTTTGTCAATTTGATATGAATATGGACTGGATACGTTGGTAAATAATTTCTCACCTTGTAGAACATCATAGTGGTCTATCCCCGACATAGCATCGGTGGTCGCAAATAGGATGGCTTTATTTTCTTTATACTCATCAGTATTATCAGCAAGCTGAATCTCAAATGATAAGGGTGCGGTTTGATCAACCATCACTCTTCTTCTTCCCGTATATTCCCAAGCTTCTCCGGACGGTTTTTCATAAAGAATAAAATAGTAAATACCGTCTTTGAGATCATGAAATGTAGTATTACCCACTTCCTCTTCCTGAATTTGATCCGGTACCGCTTCAGGATCCGCAGAAAGTATGTAGCTATAAAAAGAATCGATCCTCGGTTCCCAAGTAACCATAAAATCATTTGCAGGATACCACCGATCTTGATCCGGGTGGGTGGGGGATGATAATGTAATAGCTTGCGAAGAAGGAGTAAGAATTGTTACCTTACTTCCGATAGTATTAATTTTTGCAGAAGTTCCAGCGCCATCATTGAGGTATGCCTCGGTATTATTATTGATAAAGTTTATACTAACCGAACCGGTATGCTTGGCTCTGAAGGTGATTGTTAGTACTTTGGAATCAAAGACATAACTTCCTCCCGGAACCCCACCGGTGAAGCTGATTATTCCTGTCTGAGAATTATTATTTGGTTGTTCCGGCCAGATAGTAAGAAAAGAATTGCCGAAAGCCAGGTCAACAACTTCCAGATAATTTGTCGGATAAGCAATCTGTGTCTGGACGGCGTTGATAATCTCTCTTTCACTATCCAAATATACCTCCGCTAAGAATGTTTCTTCCGCAAAGACCGTCTGCTCCGAAGGGTTGATATATATATTTGTTGCGCTTGCGGTTTTACCAAATAAAACTATTCCGATTACTACGGACAAGCAAAAAATAATTTGTCTGTTTAATGGTTTCATATTATCCAGTCCAATAAAACATCATAATGCTAAAATCTACGATATTGACTATGTCGTCTTTGTTAATATCCGCTCTTGCGTTCGCAGGATTTTTTTCCTGCCAATAAAACATCAAGATACTAAAATCAACTAAATTTACATGACCATCGCAATTCAAGTCGGCAGGTGAAGCAAGTTCACATGGGTTTGGTTCAACATCCTCAGTAACAGTAAACGTAATAGTTTTACTGTATTCTGAAATATCTCCATTACCCGATGTCGCATTGGAACGGGCTTGGTGATTGCCAGAATTCATCAAATCCTCTCCCGCAATCAGTGACAATGACCAGAGACCGTTATTGTTTGAAGTAATGCTGTAGCTGTCGACTGTTTCCGGGCTGATGAATAAATCCACTTGGCTGTTTGGTGCCGTATATCCTGAAAAGGTAATAGTTTCGCCGGTTTTTACTGAAGTCCTGTCCGCCTCAATTGTTGGCCCCAAGAAGATGCCGGTTATTGATAATGTTACTCCAGAGTTCAGGGTTACGGAAATATTGAAGATCGGTCCCGCTAGCCCGTTAACGTCTTCCCCGTAAATTGTAAAGGTGTAAGTACCGGGGTTCATTTCAATTGCTATATCAAATTCGGCTGACGAATTTGTCGTAATGTTGGTTAAAAATGTACCATTACGCAGCAGGGTTAGTTCTGAATTTGGATAAGCGAGGCCAGTAAATTGGACTACAGTCTTCGGTTCTTCCGGCGGTTGGGGTGCTTGTACTACCGCAGAGACAGAAACACTGTGTGATCCAGATACGGTATCTGAATTTACAACACTCGGTATTATGGAAAATATTAAAACAAAAAAAACGCCAACAATGATTGAAGCGTTTTTAATACTTCGCATGATTCTTTATTATTTCCTTTTCCGCGCTTTATTAATAATCCATCGGTTGTATTTCTTGATCAAGAATATCAGTAAGACGACAATTAATGCGAGTACAACCAGAGCAACTGATATTACTCTCCAAGGCATAATCCAAAAGGTGACGGTTGCGGTATCTTGTACCAGATTACCGGCATCCAATGAAATAGTTGCCTTGTAACGGCCTAAAGCGAAATTATTTTTTTCGTTGGAAAATTCCGTCCAAAATTTGTTCCAGAAATTACCAGTAGTCTCTTGAATCTGATCTTTTTCCCAAATTGTTTCATATTTTCTGATGGTATCGGGGAGGGTGCAACTTTTTTTAGGATTAAATTCCAGATTAGCTGTGTCACCACCAAGCATATTGGTGATCTTTATAGTGCCGGATGGTCTGAGATGGATATTGCCTTCATTTTGAAAACGAGTGAAAAAAGTTACCGGCAATCTGGATAGGGTGTTTTTGTCACCACTGAGACCAAACTCACTAATATTACCTGACTCTTTAATATCGCCAAATACCCTGAGTAAAAACAAAGAACCGAGTTTTGTGGATAGTGCCAAACTGCCCGGATCTTCCAGGTTTGGGGATGATGTACCAAAAAATACAGTTGCATAGTGACCGCCCGGTTCGGCATCTAGGGGGGGCGTAATTTTAATATCAATTACTTTTCTTTCCCCGGCGGTAAGTGTAATCGGACCTTCGGGTAAGGTAAACCATGACGCGACTCCTTCTATCGGGGCATTAAAATCAAAGGTGGGATTACCGGTTTCTCCCTCCGCTGTAAAGCTAACAACTTCCGGGTAAAGATTAAGTGTGTCCTGAGTTTCATTATACAACTTAACTGTGGTTTCCGTAGTTACACCCGGGTCGACCGATGTTTCAAATGAAGGGGGGATCAGAGTCAGGGCTTGAACTTCTGGTATAACAAAAAAGCCCCCCACAATAAGTAGAGCACCTAGTATTAACTTTGTAATATATTTCGGCATCACTCTTTTGTTTTTATCAAATGTGGTATGAATAGTCTCTCCAACTACTGACACCAGTATACCAAACTATTGGAATTACTAAAAGGTTGCGGTTGCGATGTAAGTAATATCGGTGGAATAACTTCCCGCTTCAGTGTCAGCAGCGATATTGGCCAGATAAAATGCACTGATTGTTTCCGTAGCAGTAGGGATGGCTTCTGAAGCAATAGTAGTCAGGGTGCTAGCGACAAAAGTCCAGTCGCGACTGCCGGCTGTCGCGTTATGATCGTATCCGGCCGGAATGGTAGTATTGCCGTCGGTTGAAAAGCCCATGGCGAATTGTTCACTGCCCGGAGTCCCATTAGCATCATCAGTAATTGACGCAACGGAAATGGTATCGCCACTGCTTGTTAATGTCGCGCCATAGTAAGTTAGTATATACCCGTCAGTTGCGTTTGTACCAACAGACAATGTGTGGGCAGCGGCAGAATCCGCATCTGCCCCAGTAGCATCACCTGTTGCATATCGCGCATTAGCGGATACTAGATCACCAAAACCGATGGCGGTATCGGAAATAGCAAATGTAATAGAAGGGTCGACAGTAGCGGTAACATTAACACTGTCATCAGCCACGAAATCCAATGCGTACTGACCAGTATCGCCAAAAACACCGGCTATTTCTACGACGTGTGAATTTGTATCATTCGGACTCTGCAGTTGGGCGTTACCACCAGCCGCGTTGAGACCGATCTCAACTTGAACACAATAACCCGCATCAATTTCCCCGGCCGCCGCGTTGGTTGGCGGGGTGAGTGTTAATGTCGAACCTGTGAATGCTGCTCCCCAAGCACCTACACCAGCCGTAGCCGCGACAGTTTTATCTGACCATGCTCCGTCGCACGTTCCGTCGTTATCCTCTGCGATATCAATATCACCGAATTCAACTGTGCCGACGGTAAAATCTGTGAGATCAATTGTGACTGTATCAGTGGATGCCTGCACTCCGGTTGGTGTCACAAATGTGATCGTGTGGTTAGCAACTACATTCTGAGTCAACGTGGATAGTGTATCTGTGACTTTTGTTAAATTAGCGGCGTAAGCTGGCCTGATCGGAAAATACATAAAAGCCAATGCAAAAATCAGCAAGTAGACGCTAATCTTCTTAACAATAGTTGACTTCATTTTTTTAGCAGTTAAAAATATTTAAAAGGTTGCGGTTGCGATGTAAGTAATATCGGTGGAATAGCTTCCTGCTTCAGTATCAGCAGCGATATTGGCCAGATAAAATGCACTGATCGTTTCTGTGGCAGTTGGCGCGGTCTCTGAAGCAATTGTAGTCAGTGTACTGGCGACAAAAGTCCAATCCCGGCTGCCGGCTGTTGCGTTATGATCGTATCCGGCCGGAATAGTAGTATTACCGTCGGTTGAAAAGCCCATGGCGAACTGCTCTGTTCCCGCCGTGCCATTTTCATCGTTACTGATTGCCGCAACGGAAATAGTATCACCACTGCTTGTTAATGTCGTGCCATAGTAAGTTACTATATACCCGTCGGTTGCGTTTGTACCAACAGACAATGTATGGGCCGCGGCAGAATCCGTATCGGACCCGGTAGCATCACTGGTAGCAAATCGTGCATTAGCGGATACTAGATCACCAAAACCGATGGCGGTATCGGAAATAGCAAATGTAATGGAAGGGTCGACAGTAGCGGTAACATTAACACTGTCATCAGCCACGAAATCCAATGCGTACTGACCAGTATCGCCAAAAACACCGGCTATCTCAAAAACATGAGAATTTGCGTCATTCGGATTTGTCAGTTGGGCATTACCTGCGACACCAGATGTGGCATTGAGTCCGATTTCAACCTGCACACAAACTCCGGCTGTAATTTCCCCGGCCGCAGCATCTGTTGGTGCATCAAGTGTGAGTACCGATGAGGTAATTGTTGCCCCCCATACGCCGGTATTGTTTGCCGCCGCCAGGGTTTTATCTGTCCAGGCGCCGTTACAGTTAGCATCACCATCAACAGCCAGATCAATGTCGGTATAGTCAACCGAACCAATGGTAAAATCGGTCAAATCAATAGTTATGGTATCAGCATTGGCTTCAACACCAGTCGGTGTTACGAATGTGATGGTGTGGTTTGCGACTGCATTTGAAGTGAGAGTGGAAAGGGTGTCAGTGACTTTTGTTAGATTTGCTGCATTTGCCACCCTGATCGGAAAATAAATGAAAGTTAGCGAAAAAATCAACAAAGATACCCCTATTTTTTTAATCATGTTATTCAAAGGGTTAATATTCAATATTTTTGCACCTTTGTGCTTATATTATATCAGACCAAACGCAAAAAGTCAATGCCAAGTTAGTCTGATATCTTAGCATAATGAAATACGCCGTGCAATAGTATGAAAATACCTTAAAAGGTAGCGGTCATAATATATGTTATATCTGCAGAATAGCTACCCGCTTCGGTTTCACTGCCAATGTTGGCAATATAATAGGCACTGATTACTTCGGAAGCTGTGGGTACTGTTTCGGAACACAGAGTGGTTGTTGTGTTTGCTATATATTTATATTCCGCTGGACTATTGGCATTGTAGTCAGTATTGATTGTACAGTCTCCAGCTGTTGTTATACCAAGCGCGAACTGCTCAGTGCCTGCTGTCCCGTCATCGTCGTTGGCAATTGTTGCGGCAGTGATAGTATCAGTGCCGCTGGTCAGCAGTGGGCCGTTATAAGTTAGAAGATATCCGTTATCAGCGGCGGTGTAGGCGGTTATCGTATGAGCGGCAACCTTACTGTCGGATCCGGCGACATCGCCGGTTGCCCAGCGGGCATTAGCAGCGGTCAGATCCCCGAAACCAATGGTGGTATCAGAGACACTGAGAGTAATCGAATCAAATTCCCAATTAGTGGTATTACTACAGTCTACGTTGGATATATGCTGAGCATTGATTGTATCGCCACTGGAAGCATCGGATCTACCGACGTCCACATATTTTACGGAAGTTTGAGTTCCTCCGACATCTAGAGTCCAGGTCCCAGATGTCAAATTGGAATTTCGGAAAATGATTTCATCGCCGTACGCTCCGCCGTTCCAATTGATATTATTTGCTGTGTATGCTGAACCTGAGTTGTATTCAATCTTGGCATCACCGGTGGTGATGGTATATGTGCCTCCGATTGTTGCGGATGCGGTGAAATCAATACCAGGTGTAAAGGCGGTGTCACAGCCGGTATAACTACCGGAATTGTTACTGATAGTCAGATTGTAGAACTGGGATGTTGAAGTCATTGTTCCGGACATGTTTTGTGTTGAAGAGCCATTCAGAAGTACAGTTCCATTTTGGGCAGTGAAGGTTCCATTATTTGTCCAGTCGCCGGCCAAGCTGATTTGATTATTCTCTCCTGATACAACATCCAGGATCCCGCTAGTAATTGTTAAATCGTTGTAGACAAAGATTGGCTCCTCCACTTCCACAGTCAAACTCGCCCCGTTGATTATCAGGTTATGAAAATTTTGAGCACCCGGATTATATATATTGTCTGTGCCGGTTGCGGCGTCAAAAGTTATAGTAGACTGGTCTTCCGTGACAGATGAAGAAGCGCCAAAAGTAACATCACCATCGGTTGTAATAAATGTATTATCTGTTTCTACATCATCAGTGAGATCCATAGTCCCAACGATATTCAGACCATAAACCCCGATAGTCATGTCATAGCCGTGTGAGTTGAGTACGTCACCCGAATTGACAGTAATGCCTTTAGTGGCAATATCGCTGGCGAGATCAGTGGTGTCTGGTGAAGTACCGATGTTCAGATCACCGAGGTCCTGCTTACTTGCTGTACTGTCGGTAAGTGTTAGATCACCATCCAGATATAGTTTCCCGGTTCCGGAAGCGGCAGTGAATGTGACGCCGCTTGCTAGAGTGAAGTCCCCGGCAACATTTAGGTTATCGTCAGCACCCTGTATGAATTGCCCACTGGATACTGTGAATGTACCATTAACATCCAACGCTCCAACTGAGGTTGTGTCGCCCCCGCCTACTTCAAAGTTCAATAATGTATTACCACCAGAAATAATTTGCTTGGTCACGCCCGTCATGGAGAGGATATTGCCGGTCTCTGCTGTATATATTCCGTCTGTCAAGTCAACATTACCACCAACAGTCCATTGATTAGAGCCGGAAGTTATGGTTTGAACCCCTCCGCCGGTTCCAATAAAATCAAGATCGCCAGTGATATTCATGATGGGGTCATTAGTGGCTCCGGCAAAAGTTATGTTTTGAACTTCAGCAGCATTAATAAATAAATTACCGGAAATATTGTGAGTTCCCGCTCCTGGTGTGATGGCGGTAGGGTTATCTGGGTCTTCATTAAATATTTCCACATCACTACCATAAGTACGTGCCGGCATAACTGTAGTAGCTCCCCCAGCACTGTCAAAACGCACGACGCAAGATAGTGTGCCGGTAGTTGGGATAGTAGTTGAAGAAATTATAGCAAGTGTGCCGCTACCGGAAATTGTTCCGTCGAGCGTAAAAGAAGACCCAAGCCAGATGGTAAATATAGAGGCGGTAATAGCAAGCTCATCATCTGTATCTATATCAATCGCTCCATAAATGAAGGCATGATTAGTTTGGATTGTCCATTTGCCGGCACCATCTTCTCCCTGGAAAGTGACGTTATAAAAATAAGAATTGCCAGCTTCAATTGTATTATCAGTGTCACTGCCGTCAAAAGTGATAGTGTTACTGTCATGGGTATAAGCACCATTGTTATCCCAGTTGCCGCCCACCTCAAGTGGCTCTGCATTGGAATCAAAATTAGCGCTGGGGCTGATTAGGACGTTGTTGGTAACTTCAAAAATATTAGTAGATACCGCGTCTATGTCAACCGTTTTTGTGTATGTGCCATCGCCGATTGTTAAATTATAAAAATTGAAATCAGCGGCATCCGCTTCATCAATCTGAATTGTTGAATTATCGTTGCCAATCATTTTGAATGTCCCGCCGGTCGGGGTAAATGCAGAACCATCAGCAAAGTATGCTGCCTCATTGGTGGTATGACCAGCACCGTCAACTTCAATTGTGCCGGCGGAGATTGCTTCAGTCCAACCATTGGCCACATAGAAGTTGGCGTATGATGAAGGGGCAAGATTATCACTGCCCACACTAAGCGTTCCGTTACTCATTGTCAGTACCCCACCCAGTCCTACATATTGCCCGTCAGCATTAACAGTATAATTACTGGCGATAGTCATGCCGCCGGTATTTTGGGCCAGGTTCCACATAGCTAGATTAGATCCAACATTCACAACTGTCCCGACGGCTTTGTCGATATCAAATTCACCTGTTGCGCCAGTCATACCAAAATAGTTTCCGGTTCCAGAAACAGTTATGCTTTTGCTAACACTGCCATCCATTGAGAAAACAGGGTAACCTGTACTATTCCCCATCTGGAAAACGTTATCATTAGAAATTGCGACATCACCCGCCACGACAATTGATCCGTCTTGAAGAGCGGACGATCCGCCGTCACCGGATACAGTAAAATTACCATCTACATTAATATGATCAGCGGCTTGATCCATGTTAAGATTACCGCCGGTCTTTGTAAATCCGTTTGTGACTAAGGCCTGCAGGTTGTTTAAGTCAAATGTCCCGTCTGTCAGGGTAAAATTATTATCTACTTGCAGATTAGTCCCGGCCAGTTGCACGGTACCTGTGCCCGCGCCATCATTAATTGTAAGATTGTAAAAGTCATCTTCCGTTGCGCCGGTGGAATCGATTGTTTTTGTCCCGGACGCAGGGTCAAAGACCACTGTGCCTTTATTATGATAGAAAATATCATCGTTATTCCAGTTACCGCCGACATTAATCTGCGGTGCGAAAGACGGAGTAGTGATTTTCTGTTTTGTTCCACCTTCGTTTACAATTAGAGTGGTAGTAGTATCAGGTCCTGATCCATTGTCAATCGCAGGGGAAATATACCGAACGGAAAACTCAACTGTAATAACCTGGTCGGTAAGCGTTATTTCAGGGACATCGGCGAATGTAATCGTTACGTCGGTTGTTGCATTCTCGGTGATTACTACGGCAGTAGACCAGTCGGTAATTGCAACAGCATTATTTAAAGAGGTGTCTGCACGCCACAGACGGGCAAACAACCGATAACTGCTATATTCATACTGCCCCTCATTTATGGTAGTAGTTGCATTCACATTCCATGTGCCGGCGGCATACGTGCCGGAAATACCGCGATTGTCGCTTAGCATATACCCTGCCTTCTGAATCGTTGAAGGAATTGATCCCAACCAAGAAGTGTTTATTTGGCTGGGTAAAAACACACAATAATAACCCGCTTCATTTGTATAGTTATCACTACATACTGCGTCCCCATTAGGTGTTCCGGCTGGGTCTGTAACCGAGAGACGCCGATTACCGGTATAGGCATCGGTTGTGGATGAAGCAAGATAATATGTTTGTGCTTCTTCTATATCAAGCGATCCGCCAGTAATTGTAAGATTATTGTCAGTGTCTAAAGGGTAGTACGATTTTACAATGGCGCTTCCGGCGGAGTCATCAATTTCCAGATTATATAGATCAGCTGCTTCTGCCGAAGCCGCTTCAGTATTATTAATATATTGGGTTCCCGAAGTACCGTCCATCTTTAGAGTACCGGTGGATTCGGTTATAGTATCGTTGTTGGTAAAATCACCAGCTACCGTCAGAGTGTTACTGCCGTTATAATCAAAAGTTCCACCAGTTATTGTAAAATCATTATTAACATCCATTATTGCTGATAATTGCCAAGTAGTGGAACCGCCGGCATCATTAAATATTGTGTTGTAGAAAGAATCAGTCCCAGTCCCGTCCGCATCTATCGCATGCGTACCGGAAACGGCATCAAAAGTTACGGTTTCTGTACCACAAGTATAGGTATCATCATTGTCCCATCCACCACCAACAGTAACAGCATAATTACCTGATGAATTGTCGACTGTTCCTCCGGTAATAGTTAAGTTGTGATTAACATCTAGGGCTCCGGCTAAATCATAGTGAGCTGATCCTCCACCATCATTGAAAACAAGATCATAAAAAGAATCGGTAGTCGTTCCGTCGGGGTCGATTGTTTCTGTACTTGAGGCTGCGTTAAATGTCACGGTACCAGATTGTGCCTGAAAAACACCTCCATCAATATCCCACGAACCGGCGACTGATAATGCATAGTTACCACTACTGCCAACATCTAATGTTCCGCTGTTAAGGATAACATCGTCCGAAATAGTAGTGGTTCCCCCCAATGTAATAGTACCGGCTGTTGCAGTCAGATCGTTATTAATTGTGGCACCGGCATCAAATGTCCAGCCACCGCCCGAACCATTAAATGTGACACTATCAAAGGCATCTTCTGCTTCAATGGTGAATCCGGTGGTGGTGCCGGTAAAAGTAGTGGTTTGTCCGGAACCCATGGTGATTGTAACTGTTCCTGCCGTCGTAAAATCACCACCGATAGAGAGAGCGTTAGTTGCCATATTCAGAGTTGCTCCGGTTGCCAGGTAAATATCACCGTCCATAGCGGATTGAGTGGAAGCGGGGGATGTGGTGACTGTTCCTCCTGGCGTAAAATTCTCATTGGTTTTGATTACTACCCGATGTCCGTCTTCAACAGTAAGGTTGCTTGATGTTACTGTGTAATTAATATCATCATCATCGCCATTATCATACGTATCCAGATCAGTATTGGATACCGCAACTGCTGAATCATTGTGTATGGTTAAGGCGTTTTCCTCAACTATTATTCCCGCCATGTTTCCGGAACCAAGATACTTATCGATAGTTGCGCCGTCTGGTGATTGACCGTCAATCCAGATAATCATCGCTTCATTCGTTGTAGGGCTGGCCACTCCGGTGAAAGTATATGCACCGGTCAAATCATTACAATTTGTCTGATAGGTGGTGCTTTGTACCCGAAGATTAAGCATATTGGTAGAACCGTCGCACTCAGCAAGTGCAGTAGTTGTATTTACATCATAAACGTTGCCGGCGACGGTAAAACTAGAGAAAAGCCAGTTGATATTATTACTACAATCTGTATTAGTGCCGTTGGCAGCTTCAATTTGGTCGCCACCCGATGCGTCTGATCTTGCTGAGCTAACATACGACACTGCAGTTTGAGTGCCGGAGACGACTAATAACCAGGTGCCGGAGGTAAGGTTGGAATTGCGGAAGACAATCTCACTACCAAGGGCCCCAGCCCAAAGAATATTTGTGAAAGTATAGGTAGATCCGGAATTGTATTCTACTTTTACACCAGGTGTGGTAATTGTGTAGCTATGGGTGACAGTAGCAGACCCAGCAAAATCAACCCCCGGAGTAAACGCGGTGTCACATCCCGTGTAACTGCCGGAGCTGTTGGTAATGGTTAAATTATAAAAAGCGGAGCTACTAGTCAATGTGCCGGATATCGTTTGAGTGGCTGCGCCGTCCAAAGTTATCGTTCCGGAGTCAGCTGTAAATGTTCCATTATTTGTCCAGTTCCCAGCTACTTTGACCGCTTCACTATTGGTGTCAAAAGTACCGCTACCATTAATTGTAATACCGCCGTCAATATTTATCGGGATGGTTGCTGCTGTATTGATGTTTAATGTCTTAGCATTTGTCCCGTTGCCTATTTCCAGATTCCAAAAGTTGAAGTCCGCTTCATTAGCCTCGGTAACATAGAGGGTGTTAGTAGCATCCGTGCCTAAGAATTTTACTGTTCCGCCGGTAGGAGTGAAAGTTGATCCATCCATAATAAACAGCGAACCGTAGGTTGCATTGGCTGTGCCGTATATTTCAATCGTTCCTCCTGTAATGTCTTCTGATGAGCTGATAAAAAATGAAAGTGGGGCGCGGTTGTCACCATCGGACCCGTCACGGCCAACTGTGAAAGTGCCGGTAGCCATTTTTAACACGCTGTCCGTATTAACCTGGACCTTGTCAGAAAAATTGGCCGTCTGTCCATTAACATCCCAAATACCATTCTCAAAGTAAAAGGTTGTACCAGTAATATTTGTTGTTTGTTGTGTGGTATAACTTGTTGTTTTCTGCTGTGTAAAAGCACAGAATTCAGTACCTGTGCCAAAGTCATTGTTTGCGCCGGAAACTGAAATAGTAGAATTTGTGGTCCCCTGCATTCTAAATGTTGGCCATCCACCAGCTACACAGCCAAATGTATTGTCGTTAGAAATAGTGACATTACCGTCAATGGATATCGTACCGTCAGAAAAAATAGCTGATCCATCATTACCGGAAACTGTAAAATTACCGGTTACTACTAATAAATCCCCCGATTGGTTGATTTCAAGATTCCCGCCGGTTTTGGAAATATTTCCGGCCACATACATGTCGTAGTTATTCAGATCGATAATTCCATCTGTAATTGTCAGATTGCCGTCGATCTGGCAGGGTTGTGATGTGAGATTCCAATCGGCCGAACCTGCGTTATCGTTGATTACAATATTATAAAAATCATCTTCATATGGACTGTCAGTATCAATATCATATGAGCCAGATGTTCCGTCAAAAGTTACCGTTTCTGTCCCTCTGATATAATCATCGTCATTATCCCAGCCACCGCCGACGTTAATATTATAATTGCCGGATGAATTATCTACAGTACCTCCGGTAATGGCAATATTGCGATTAACATCTACCGTGCCGGTCAGATCCCAGTGTGCTGATCCGCCGCCGTCATTAAATGTAAGATCATAAAATGAATCAGTACCGGTTCCATCGGCATCAATGTTGTAAGTTCCAGATGTAGCATCAAATGTAACTGTCCCACTGCGTGCTTCAAAAGTCGCGTCGTTATCCCATGCTCCGGCCACGGTTATAGCGTTATTTTCTCCGGATACAACGTCCAGCGTGCCACTGGTAATAGTCAGATTGCCGTTAACATCGATGGCATCTTCCACCTCCACAGTCACTGCCCCGTTAATCACCAGGTTATATAAATCTTGAGTACCAGCGTTAAAGATGTTATCGGTTCCGGATGTAGCATCAAAAGTAATAGTAGACTGGTCGATGGTCACGGCAGAACCAGCGGCAAATGTTACGTCACCGTCCGTGGTGATGAAGGTTTCGTCTGTTTCTACATCGTCTGTCAGATCAAGCGTTCCCGTTACTGACAATCCATAAACTCCTAAGGTCATATCATAACCGTGACTATTGAATATATCCCCAGTTGGCACAATTACTCCTTTTGTAGCAATGTCGCTAGCGAGATCGGTAGTGTCGGGAGACGCACCGATTTGTAATACGGACAATTCAACTGGTGAGGTGTTATTGTCGGTGAGTGTCAGATCACCATCAAGAATAACATAATAGCTTCCCGAAGGAGCAGTCCAGGTCGTACTGTTTGCCAGTGTAAAATCACCGGCAACATTCATATGCGCTTCTCCTTGAGTAAATCCCCCGGCAGTGATATCAAATGTGCCGTCAACATTCATTGCATCGGTTGAGGTAACGGTGCCGCCGTTTACCTCAAAGTTCAGTAGGGTATTGCCGGCAGAAGTAATATTTTTTGTGCCGGTCATAGAAAGCGTATTGCCAGTTTCAGTTGTGAATATCCCATCGGTTAAAACCACATTTCCGGCAACAGTCCATTTATTAGCACCGGAGGTTATGGTTTGAGTGCCTCCACCGGAAGTGGCAAAATCAAGATCGCCGGAAATGTTAATTGTCGGATCATTAGTGGCTCCGGCAAAAGCTATGCTTTGAATATCAGTAGCTTCTACAATTAAACTGCCGGAAATATTATGAGTTCCCGCGTCCGGTGTGATGGTACGTGCTGCAACCGCAGAATTATTATAAATTTCTACATTGCCACCATAGGTTCGGACCGGCATAATTGTCGTATTACCGGCAGTGCCGTCAAAACGTACTATGCTAGACAATGTTCCGCTAGTTGGGAGAATGGTTGTGGAATCAATAGCAAGTCTACCCGCACCGCTAATTGTACCGTCTAGTGTGAAAGTTGATCCTGTCCAATTGACACTGTGTGAAGTGGCGATTACTACTTCATCACTTGTATCCACATCTATTGTCCCGTTGATAGAAGCATCATTGGTTTGAAAAGTCCACAAACCGGCTCCATCTTCACCCTGAAAAGTAACATTGTTAAATGCAGAGCTGCCGGCTTCGATTGTGTTATCAGTATCACTGCCGTCAAAAGTAATTGTGTTACTATCGTTGGTATATATGCCGTTATTATCCCAATTGCCGGTAATCTCAAACGGTTCACTGTTGGAATCCAGCGTAGCACCAGCTGTTATCGTAAGATCACCGTTCACATCAATTGCTGAAACAGAACCGGTATTAATTTCCACCGTTTTTGTACTACCATCACCAATAGTAAGATTCCAAAAATTAAAATCAGCGGCATCAACCTCCGGAACATAAATGGAAGCGGTAGCTGTACCCATAAACTGGAATGTTCCACCGGTGGGGGTGAAATTAGATCCATCAGCAAAATAGGCTGTGCCATAAGTGGCTTGTTCTGATCCATATATTTGAATGGTTCCTCCCGATATATTTTCACTCGCGCCTGCTTCATACCAGAAAGGGCTATAGGTGCCTCCAGGATAGGACTCTCTGCCAATGACTACCGAGCCACTACTCATATCAATACCACTGCCGGCATATGCATAAAATACTCCATCACACCTCAGGTTCTGGCCGTTGATTACAAACTTACCTTCTTGTGGTCGACAATGTGCCGCATTTACAGCTGTCAGGAAGGTTAGTGTATTGGTGGAACTGGTAAATAATATATCAAAATAGGCACCATAAGTACTGGAGCCGATTATATTATTTGCTCCGGAAATTGAAATACTCGGGTCTTTTGCTCCAGTAAAGAGAACACGCGGTCCGCCGGCACCGCCAAATACAAAAGTATTATCTCCTGAAATGGTAAAATCATCCTGTACCTGGATAGTGCCGTACGTAAAGATATCAGCGCCCTCTGCGCCGGAAATAGTAAAGGTGCCCTGAAAAAGCAAATAGTCCGATGCCTGGTTCATCTGCAGTGAACCCCCGGTCTTATTGAAGTTGCCGTAGGAATACCAATAATAATTATTTAAATCTATCACCCCGTCAGTTAAAGTAGTAGTCCCATATATCCAGTCAAAATTAGCGGTTAATTGCCATATAGCTGTTCCGCCACCGTCATTGAATACAACATTATAAAGATCTTGATTCCCAGTTCCATCCCCATCGATTGAATTTGTGCCGGAGGTGGCATTAAAAGTTATTGTTTCCGTGCCTCTGGTATAAGCATCATCATTATCCCAGCCTCCGCCGATGCTGATATTATAACTGCCGGTTGAGTTAACAACTGATCCTCCGGCAATGGAAAGATTACGGTTTACATCCAAGATACCGGTCAGAGTCCACTGCGCCGTTCCGCCGGCGTCATTGAAAGTGAGATCGTAAAAAGCATCCGCACCAGTGCCGTCACCGTCGATTGATAGGGTGCCGGAAGTGGCATCAAATGTCACGGTCTCAGTACCACAGATGTATTCGTCGTCGTTATCCCAACTGCCTCCAACATTAATACTGTAATTGCCGGATGAATTATCTACGGTACCTCCGGTAATTGTAAGATTCCGATTTACGTCTAAAATTCCAGCAAGATCCCAATGACCACTCACGTCATTGAAAGTGAGATCGTAAAAAGAATCAGTTCCGGTGCCGTCGGCGTCAATAGTCTCTGACCCAAAGTAAGAATTAAAAATAACATTGCCTGATCGGGCTTCAAAGTTACCACCATCAATATCCCAGGAACCCATGACGCTAAGCGAATAATTATTTCCGCTGCTTACATCCAGTGTCCCGCCATTGATGATGACGTCATCTGCAACATAGCTTGTCGCTCCCAAGATAATTGTGCCGGCAGTTACGGTCAGATCGTTATTCATCGTTGCATCCCCATCAAAAGTCCATGCACCGCCGGAACCATTAAATACTAAACTATCAAAATTCAGTGGTGTATCAATTGAAAATCCGGTTGTAGTCCCCGTGAACGTAGTGATCTGCCCGGATAAAAATGTTATTCCCGCAGAGCTTTCTACTGTGTAATCGCCGCCGATTGACAGTGCATAGGTGCCGATAGAGATTGTGGCACTGGCCTCTAAATAGATGTCACCATCCATGGCACTTTGTGAAGATGCGGGAGAAGTGGTGATTGTGCCAGCTGCATCCAGGTATTCACCGGTTTTGACCAGAAGCCTGTGCCCGTCTTCGATAGTGAGGTTATTTGTGGAGACTGAATAGTTAATGTCATCATCGTCTTCGTTATCAAACGTATTCAAATCAGAATTATTGACATATGAAGATCCGGAATCATTGTGGATGGTAACAGAGTTCTCTTGAACAGTAATACCGGTCACATCTCCGGAGCCCGAATATTGATTCACAGTTGCTCCATCCGGTGTTTGACCGTCAATCCAGATAATCATTGCTTCGGAGCTGGACGGGTTGGTAACGCCAGTGAAGGTAAACGCGCCGGTTGAATCGTTACAGAAAGTCTGGTAGGTGGTACTTTGCACCCGAAGGTTAATCATATTAGTAGAGCTGTCACACTCAGTAAGGGCAGTTGTGGAGTTTTCATCATAAACATTGCCGGAAACATTAATACCGGCGGTATATGTTACATCCAAAAACGGGTCGGATGTGGTATCTGCATATTCCGTTTGGCGTATTGATGCTCTTTTATACTCACCAGTAGAAATAGTAAAATCTTCAACTAATCTAAAATCGGTATCTCCAGTCAGGTTCACAGAGGTGGATGGCGAAGTGAGATTTTGGGATTTCCAACCGACGTTGCCCGCCCAATTCAAAGATCCTTGACTGGTTGAACAACTATTCCAGTCACCAGAGTCAAGCGCTGCTCCGATTGCATCTTGACCGCTGTAATACAGGATAGAGTATGTGGTATTTAGAGATTTTGATTTTGCAAATGCGTCTGCATAAATATTTACATCCGACGCGCTGACAGTGGCGGTGTCGCTGATTGATGATGTATCAAACGAAAGGTAACTTCTGATACTTGAATTTGGTACTATTAATTGATTATCTTCAATCAGAGATGTGGTGCCATTAGTAGCCGCAACATAAGTTGATCCGTTATAGGTTATCTGGCCATCCGCCCCGGTTGATGAGTAGAACGTATCAGTCGGATCCAGTGTGTTCCAGCCGTCCTTTAGATTGGAGACTCGGATTCTACTAGGGGTAACCGAGATAGTGAATCCGGACGCAACAAGGTCGGAGAAATTCAGTAATAGTTGTCCGTCGATGACCAGCGATGTTGGATCCGCGTTGGTTATAGTGTGACCATCCGATTCTACCAGAAACTCGATTGCTTCAATTTCGGGTAACCGGAAAAAGATATGGGACCATTTATTTCCCTGATCAATCTTCTGTACCTCTAACCGCATCTGTAATTGCGAACGATAATCTGCTGACAGAGTATCGACCGGCTGGGTTACTCCACCGATTACAACAGCCGGTCTCAGGATAAGTGGTTTGCCGTTCACATTGAATGATACTCGGCTGTCTCCCATGCTGATAACATCCAGTTGTGTTTCTATAGTATGCCAGCTACTGTCAGGCCCTTGAAAGAAATTATCAACCGGGAAAAATCGGTCTTTAGTTTTACCGTTTTCTTCCCGATAGCGAAGTTGTTTTTCGCTGATAATCTCTACATTATTTTTATTAGCATCAGTGGTAGAACCCTGTTTTTTACTGGCGACACTGTCTGATTCCACTAGCCATGGTCTTTCTTCCCGCCAACTGGTTGTTTCAGCAAGCGGATCAGCTTTTTTGCCCGTGCTTTTATAGTCGATAAATGAAGCCGGCCCTAACTTGAAATGGTAATCAACCAACGTCGGGGATTCAAATTTATATGATAGTGTATAAGCTTCTCCTTTTTTCCAATCTACTTGCCAGCTGATGACACTATTATTTTCATCTGATGTAGACACTAAGCCATTTTCATTGGTAGAAAGGATATTGATCAGGTCAGGGACTAATTCGGTGACCGTACCAAAATAATCTTCTTTTGGTATAATTTCCAGAAACATATCGTATTCTGCTATCGGGTAGATTCTACTGGGCCCGATCCGGGTAATATCAAACAGTACATCTTTGTTGACTGAAATTTTTTCTATCGTACTATAAGATTCCCCATCGATTGAACCGGTAATATTCAAGATGTAATCGCCGGCAATTAAATTGTCGATGCTGGTAGTGTAATCCGCAATGTTGGTTACTGATCTGGGTCCACAACTGGATGAGCGGGAAATTTCTTTGTCGGTTGTTAATATAGCTTGCTTGCCTTTGGGGTCAGTAATTTGAATAGATAAATCCGCGTCACAAACAAAATCACCGCGGGCATTATATGCGCTAATACTTAAATTTGCTGTTTCGTCAGGCTGGTAAACTGACTTAGAGGTATTTAACGCAAGAACTCCCCAGGCAAACTTTTCTGTCTTTTCCTGGACGACTCCATCTTCCTCAACGGTAAATGTTGCTTGATAAACTCCAGGCTGGTCAAAATTTTTTGTTTGAATTTTATATTCTTCCGTTACCGTGCCTTTGTCTTCTTTTTTTTCTACAATTGTTTCTGGTTCAGCGACCGATCCGTCCGGGTGGATCAGTTGCACGGATTTGACTTCTCTCTTTTTGGTCGGAACACCCAGAAAATTAAATGTCGAATTTTTTTCCACTTCGACTGTGGCAACTGGTACGGCTTGAGAATCTACCCCGGCATTATCAGATATGGATATTTCATTAAATTCCCCGCTGTTTACTTTTTCTTCAAAATATTGAACATCTAAAGCAATGCCATCAATATATGCGGTAGCTGATTGCACGGTTGGTTCAGAAACATACTCTGCTCGTATTTGAAAACTGTCATTGTCTGTTATCTGAGCAAGGTCGGTAATCGGGTATGACCAATATCCTTCCCTGGTTTCATTACTCATATCATCCAAGAGTGCGAATGAGTCCATTGCGGTCCAGTTTTTACCGCCATCCAGAGAATATGAAAATACAATTATATCTTCATTTCCCACATATGTATCAGTTGCAAAGGACAAGGTTGCTGTTCCTGAAATCTCAATTGCTTCCGGAGGAATGTTTTCAGCCAAATTAAATCCGCTGCAAACGAGTTTTGAGTTTGCTAATTCATACTGAGCAACTTCCCCGAGGTCCTTTAGTGGACTATTAGTGTAGGTTGAAGAATTTTTAGTATTGAATTTATCGACTGGTGATGACCCGAGTAGGTCAATCTCTTTAGCGGAATCAGGATTCTCCCAGCCAGTACATTTACTTGGGACTGTACGTATTATTACATCACCGGCGACTAATGGCCGAAATACAAACTTTATCGATTCTACTATTCCAGTGTTCAATGCCAAGTTGGCATAAATAAGGATAGTCAAAGATGCGCAAAGCATGATCAGCACGAACGCCAATAGAGAGGGGATACTCCTTCTTCTGGAGCCACGCACTATTTGGTGAACTAATTCCAGTTTGTTTCTTCGATTAAACATTGCCATTTGTTTTTTTACTGAAAATAAAACGATTAAGATCCTCTTGGCTGAAACGCCACTGCCCGATCTTAATCGCTTTTAACTCACCCGAATCGATGTAACGATAAACTGTCCTTTCGCTGACGCGCAGGATCTCCGTTACTTCCTTGAGGGTAAGCAATTGCTCCATTCTTGAGGGTATTTTTTTGTTTTTGACCTGATTTGTTGTACTTATTTTAGCATATTGCAGTAAAAAAGTCAAGAGATGATTTGTACCTATATGTCTTATGATGACATATTATGTCATGGTTTGGCAATTAACATATGACACTATTTAGCTAATATTAGCAAAAAATATTCTAAATATTTCCAAGGCCATAAATAATAAATTAGGATTTAATAATAAAAATTGGTCAAATCATTTGGATAAAAAAATGGATGCAGCATTCTGGCATACATCCCTTGTCTCGCGAGAGACCTAGATGATCAGTTGGGTCGCCGGAGGAAATCCGGCAGATCGATGACGCCGAGAGCGACGTCCGACGGCCTGATTGTGTCATCCGCGTCGCAGCCGATGGCCTCGCGTTCATCCCCGCTGATGATAACGAGACGTTGCTCGGTCGACGCATAGGAGGTCCCTCCTTGTTGCAAAACGGCTCCCGCCGTCAGTCCTTGGTGTTCCTCCGTGAGAGGCAACCATACATTCATCAGCTTAACTCCCAGCTATTTGGTTGGTACACGACATGCTGGACTTTCCAGCAATCAGGTAGCGACACGATAGCACAGGCAGGTGTTTTGTCAAGAGGCACGGGGTCAAATCTGAAATATTCAGAAAATAAAAAATGCCCCTGTATGGAGCATTAGTGATACTTTGATTTAGTCTTTGAACTTGAATGTCTTCCAGGCAATTAGAAATGATAAAATAATCCAGCCGCCCATAAACGCGAGTTGCGTCCAGACATCTTTGAGCGTTTCACCGTTAACTGAGATAGCTCTCAATGCTTCAATCATCGGGGTGAGCGGTAGAAATTTTACAACCTTGCCGACAATTGCCGGCAAAGCTTCTGGTGAAAAGAATACTCCGGAAAAAAACATCATCGGCATGGTGATTACCTGGGAAAGTGATTCCGCTGTTTTGGTATTTTTGGCATATCCGGCAACTGCAAATCCCAGATTTAAAAAGATTAGACTGCCTGTAATGCAAACGCCATAGATTAAGAAAATATTTCCGTAAACGTTCACGTCAAACACCTGTTGCGCAACAAGAATTATTAATGAAATTTGTATAAGGTTTAAAAAGAGGTATGAAGACACTTCGGCGATTAGAAAGTTACGGACTTTGAGCGGAGTAGCTGAAAGACGTTTTAATAGTTTTCTCTCCCGGTACTGACTGATTCCGGTTGAAATTCCGATTACCGCTGACATCATAATTGCCATAGCCAGAATTCCAGGCATAATAATATCGATGTACTTAATTTCCTTAGACTGGACACTTTCCGTCGTGTAAGTAAAAATTTTTGGTGTATTCGCAATGCCCATATTCATTTGGTCAACAAATTTATCCACTACCCCCAAAGCCAATTGGTTTACTGTGATATTGGATTCATTATAAAACACTTCTATTGGTGAAGGGGTGGGGGGTGGTGATTGCACTTCAGGATTACCCTGTATTTGTTGGTTAGAAACAGGGTTAGCGCTGACAAAGCTATCCGGAATGACAATAATTATATCAACATCACCGGCTTGTAGTTGCTCTTTGGCAAGATCCAGATTCTCCGGTGGATCTATTTTTTTTAAAAATTCAATTTCACCTAAACCTTTCTGGAACTGCTGAGAGAGTTCTGAGTTTGCTTGATCAAAGATTATGTAATTGGCGCTGCCCATTTTAGTAAAATCGAACAAGCCGAAGATGACAATAAACATCAAAGGAAAAGCCAGGGACCAGAAAACCGCCTGCTTATCGCGGAAAGTCATTTTAATATTGGCCCAGATCAGCTTTAACATGTTTAATTTAATCCCTTAATTTTTTCCCGGTTAATTCGATAAATACATCTTCCAACCCGGCGGTCACCACTTCCAATTCCTGCATGAAGATATTATTTTGCTCCGCCCATTTATAGAGTTTCGGCAGTACTTCATTACTATGTGTTACTTTCAAATGATATTTGTGTTCAGAATCATTTTTTACTTCCAAAATTCCATCTACGGATTTCAATGAATCAATATCAAACTGCTCGTCCGCATAGAAATTTATTCGGGCGGAAGAATGCAAATTTCTAACCAGGTTTTTTGGCGTATCAAGCGAAATAATTTTACCCTGATCCATAATCCCCACGCGGTTGCACAGGTATTCTGCCTCTTCCATATAGTGTGTTGTGATAACAACAGTTTTACCCTGCTCATTGATTTTTTTGATGAATTCCCACATGGAACGGCGCGCCTGCGGATCCAAGCCGGTAGTCGGTTCATCCAGAAAAACTACTTCCGGATCGTTGACCAAGGCGGCACAGATTGAGAACCGTTGTTGCTGACCGCCGGAAAGCTGTTTAATCAGAGCTTTCTTCTTATCCCTTAGCTGAACTATGTCTAATAGTTTATCCGGTTCGATTGCCTTATGATAAAATGTACCAAACAGTTCCAAAATTTCTCCAAGTTTCAGAAATTCATAATAAGCGGAAGACTGTAGTTGGATGCCGATCAGGTTCTTTACCTTATTCAGTTCTTTGTGCGTGTTTATTCCCTTAATCAATGTTTCTCCGCTGGTTGGGTCTTGTAGTCCTTCAATAATTTCCAGGGTAGTTGTCTTGCCCGCGCCGTTCGGTCCGAGTAAACCGAAAATCTCCCCCTTTTCCACGGAGAAAGAAATTCCGTTAACAGCAATTAAGTCTCCTTTCTTGTCGGGGGTTTTAAATTTTTTTACCAGTTCTTTTACTTCGATGATAGACATATTTGTGTTTTGGCATTCTAGCAGAAATCTCCAATCGTATCAACAGGAATAAAAAATGGCGCTATACCTAGAGAATCTGGTATCGCGCCGAAGAGCAATATGGCTGGGGGTTCAAACCCCTAGCAGGATTCCTTCTCGAGATGTTCCTCGATCAGCTTCATGAGCAGGTGTTCCCGCTCCTCGAAGGAGTAGGTAACCCGAACACAGTCGATCGGGGTGCCGATGATTCGCTCCAGGTCGATCGGGGTGCCGATTACCATGGCGTCGATGGCACCTGCCTCGACCATCGCCATGATCGTCATCTGCAGGTCGGCGACCTGCTCTCCGCCGTAACCCATGGCGGGCAGCAGATTGCCGATCTTCGGGTACTTCCGGAAGGTCTCCAGCAGGCTGCCCTGCAGGAACGGGAGCGGGTCGATGATGATTGCACCCGCGTTTCGAGCGGCCACAGTACCGGCGCCGATCCTCACTCCACCGTGGGTGGTGGTGGGGCCGTCCTCGATGACCAGTACCCGCTTACCGCGGATGGATTCGGGATCGTCCACAGTGACCGGCGACAGATCGTCTACGATCGTGGCCATCGAGTTGTATTGCTTGATGGTTGCCCGTAGCTGGGCGATCTGCCCCTGATCAGCCGTGCTCTGCTTGCCGATGATGACAATGTCCGCCATCACCAGGTTGTCGAAGCCGGGGTAGTAGGTCAGTTCGTCGCCGACTCGGAACGGATCGGCGACCACGATGTGTAGGCTGGGGGTGTAGAACGGCATGTCGTTGTTCCCGCCGTCCCACAGGATCACATCCGCTTCCTTCTCGGCTTCTCGGAGGATGGCCTCATAGTCGACGCCGGCGTAGATCACGCCGCCGGCCATGATGTGGGGCTCGTACTCCTCCATCTCCTCGATCGTGCACCTGTGCTTCGTCAGGTCGTCGAGCGTTGCGAAGCGCTGTACCTTCTGCTTGGCGAGATCGCCGTACGGCATGGGATGCCGGATGGCGACCACCCGACGGCCGGCTTTACGCAGCCGATCCGCGATGTGACGGCTGACCTGCGACTTGCCGCAGCCGGTACGGACGGCACAGACGCTGATCACCGGCTTCCTGCTTTCGATCATGGTGCTGATGTGGTTCAGGAGCCGGAAGTCAGCCCCTACCCCATTGACCATCGCGGCGCGCTGCATCACGTAGTTGTGCTTGACGTCGCTGTAGGCGAAGACGCATTCGTCGATCTGCTGTTCGGGGATGATACCGGGTAAGCGGTCTTCGCTTACGATCGGAATGCCCTCCGGATACAGCTCGCCGGCGAGTTCGGCCGGGTAGCGGCGTCCGGCGATGTCCGGGATCTGCGTGGCGGTGAAGGCCACCACTTCGTAGTCCGGGTTGTTCCGGAAGACGCAGTTGAAGTTGTGGAAGTCGCGCCCGGCGGCTCCCAGAATCAAGACTCTTCGTCTGGCCATTTGATCACGCTCCTGGTCGCGGGTGGAAACGGGTGAAAAGCGGTGGACGAGATCTATTACTAACGGCACAAAAAGCCGGTTGTTTTCAAGAACAAACCTACCTAAAAAAATGAGGCAAGTCAATTACCTTACAAAAATAATCCGGAAGTGTCAAGTCAAAACGAGGCTCATTTAGTACCTCGTTTTTTTATTTCTTATGCCGGTTTTCAGCACTTTGTTTCCCTGTTAATTGTCATTGATCAATGATTTTAATTCTTCGATATTATGAATGATATAATCGGGCCGGGCAGTTTTCAATTTACTTTCTGGATCGATCCCCCAGGTTACCGCTGCGGTTTGGACTGCGGCTGATTTGCCGCTTTCTACTTCGTGCCTAGTGTCTCCGATAAATATTGTTTCGTTTAATTTGAAATTGTATTTTTCAGTTATTTGCTTTATTACTAATGATTTATCATGCACGTTGGAATATATGTCGGTAAAAACATCATTAAGATCATATCTTAAGATTTCTTTCTTGATATGTTCGTTAAAGTCACTACTTAATATTATAATCACTTTACCCTGTTGTTTTGCCACTTTCAATATTTCACTAATCCCCGGATAGGCATTTGGTAATGGCTGTTTTTCGATTGCCGACCGATATTCTTTTTGTTCCAATTCGTGTGTAAGATCGGGTATGTATTTGTTATAGAACAACATATACGGCTGTTGCCAATGCTGTCTGAATTCTTCAAACGAAATTGGATCAATGCCATGGTTCCTAAAAATAGTCAGGACTACCTGATAAAAATTTTTGGTATTATCGTTAATTACTCCCGACCAGTCAATTATTATGTTTTTAATCATTTTTTATCTGATTTTTATTAATGTATATTTTAACACTGATTCTAGGAATGAAAGGTATTTTTTAGTTCGTTTGGAATCCCTACCTGGACCGATTGCCCAGCGCTCTAAGTGTTTGGTGTTGTCGGCGACATCGAAATACATGCCAATAATCCTTTCCAAAATCATCAGCCAGAAATATTTTCTAACATCCGTTTTACTATATTCTTTTGGTGCTGTTTCGGCAACCCGGTGACTGAAATCATCGAGGTATTCCAAATGCTCATTTGTTTTCCGGTAGTTTTCTGTTTTCATGGTGACCCATAATGGCCAAATTATCCAGCCCAGGTCATAACCGAAATATCTTAATCCAATTTTAGCGTTGTCAATCAGGCCTATTTTATTGTTTTTAGTGAGGATTAAGTTATCCGGAGCAAATTTCCATTTGGAAGGATATCCTTTATTCCAGAAATTCCGGTATTGATAAATTACCGTTTCAATTTCAGAATAATTTTTCAATAAATTTTTTGCTTTTTGCAAATGTTCAATAACTTTATCAGTGGAAAAACTCTGTTCCAGAGCCATTTCTTTTCCGATCGTTTGGAATTCCCAAAATGCAGACAATATCTTTCTCAGTAGCCCCGGCTTCATCCCTCCCTCGTTTCCATTTACAGCTACTTCACTTAATAAGTTACCGGTCAGGTATTCCTCCAATTCATAGGGCACCCCGATCAATCCTTGCTCAAATATTTTAGGGATAATTAAAGATTCCCCCTTGTATCCTTTGAAAAAGAATTGTTTAGTTCTGACCTCACCGATGCGAAGGATAAATCTTTCTCCTCTGGAATTTTTGCATAACGAAACATCCTTCTCTCCCGACTCATTTTCAAAAGTATCGAAAGTGCGGATAACAATAAGAGCTTTGGATTGAACCAGCTCCTTTTTTCGTTTCAATATATCTGTTGGTTGAAATTCTTGATTACTCAACTCTTTTTCCGATATAACGGATCATATTATGAACTCCGACCGCACTGTCTTTATAAGATTCTCCCAGATTATCAACCAAAATTGTTTCAAAGTCATTAGCGATTTGCTTGACCGTATCAATGTTGAAAAACCGCATTTTGATTTTTTTTTCCATGGCAAAAAAATCTTTTTCAATTTGAATGCCAGTCTGATATTCGGGATCGCTGGTTGAATTTACCATAAACGCTACGATCCCGCCGATTTTCAACACTCTTTTTATTTCTCTAAAGATTTCTTCAGTAGTTTTTGCGTCGAAATAGTGCAAGGCTAAATGAGAATAGACCACATCAAATTCCTGATTAAAAAAAGGTAGTTTCTCGGAGATATCAACTTCCTCCACTTTGATTCTTTTTTTCAAGTGGGAGGGGATATTTGTTTCGTTTAAACCCAACGCGAAATCTTCGAAATCAGTTGAGATCACCTCAAATCCTTGTTCAGCAAAAAAACGGCTGTCTTGTCCTTGCCCAGCGCCCAAATCCAGAACCCTGCCCGTGCCGGGGAAATACTGAACGGCAAATTCGGCAAAAATGGATGGTTTGTTGATCCAATCCTGTCTTGAATACCGCGCGTGAGTTTTTGTCCAATACTGATTACTCATATTTGTTGTGGCTTATCAGTTGATTCTATCTTATCCCTTTTCAGAAAAAATATAAATAGCCAGATTACACCGGTAAAAAAAATAATCCTTTGCAGGATACCCATCGGCGCGTTGAGATAACCGTCACGGATCAATATTACAAACAGGGAACTGATGAAGATTGTCATTAAAAATGCCCCATGGAAAAGCCTTTCTTTTACCGTTTTGGATATCAGAATGCAGGAGAGTACGCTTAAGTTTAGGAACATTCCGGTTGAAACCGCGAATGCGTAATGTAGTCCGGATTCCACTTCTGAATAGGGGATGCCTTCGGTAAATGGTCTGGAAGAAAATATCCCACAGAGCAAAACAGATAGGCCGTAAAAAAGTATAAGCATGTCGGCAATCTGTACCTTCCTGCTGTTACATATCTTTAATACAATACCTGTCGTAAATAATATGCCGAAACTAAAAAATCCCATTTGCATGATCCAACCCAGGGAATAATTTTGCGCCGCCAGTTGGCTCAGTGAATGATTTTGCCAGTTATATCGTGCGGATGAAAAAATGTGTGCAAAGAAAGTACATATGGTAAAAATTATAATACTCGAATATATCAACCGGGCATCCAGTTTTAGGGTATTGATTTTCATTGAACATTTTATATTATTCCGCGTTTCTTACTAAAAAATCTACAATTGGCTGTATCGCTTCCTTATTTACATTTTCCGGTTGATTGTTGTGTTTCTTCGCTAACGATTTTTGCAGAAGATTTAGTTTTTTCGGGTCTATCATCCCGGGCAGTTTCGAATAACCCGCCAGGGCATTGCGGACATCTTCTGGTATCATTTCAAACGACTGCTTACTTTCTTTTCGATCTGGATGGATCATACCGACCGAGAACAAATACACGGTTTTATCTTTCAGTACGTTCCAATTCCCAACCATAAATCGGCCGATCTGGATTCTGCCCATGTATGTTCTGCCGCCGATTACGATCGTTTCGTAATTAACCAGGTTTTTTGGGTCAAAATCATCAATGTTTGCAATATCCGATTCCGGATATGCTTCATGAATCCATTCAGCATAGAGCTTGGTAGTGCCCCATCTTGATTTGTATAAGATTAGAGTATTCATATTTATGCAGGTGTTATTATACACCTTGTTTGGGATGTTGGATATTATGCCTTAATTACTGATAGTAACTTCAATATATGATCCGATATCCGGTTTCCCGTTGGCATCTAAAACAACGCTGATCGGCTCTCCGACAATCTGTCTCCGGTTACTGTCGGTATAACCGCGCACGCCGACCTGCACTGCACCGGCATTTTTTAATTCTTCATAACTGAAGCCGGTACGGTAATCACATCCTGAACGGGCTAGGCGCATTGTAGATCCGATCGAACTGTAATAGAAACCTGCTTCGTATGAAGTGTCTTTTACCACGCCGTCGGCAAAATTTATTTTGATAATGATGTCTGATTCATCGATCCAGTCGCAGAGCTTATTTTCAGTTTTTGTGATATTGGTATTAACGTTTTGGTTCTGCGCGGACACAGTGTTGGTATTAGTATTTTGATTTTGCGGTTGCTCCGTCTTTTTTGTACAACCGAATGCAAAAAACGCTATTAGAATGATGTTTGCGATGGAAAAATATTTTTTTATCATATATTTTTCGTTAATAAATTATTATATTATGTTAAGCGTTATTACCTGCGACCCAGCCGGTTGTCCAGCAAAGTTGTAATGAAAACCCACCGGATGGCCGTGTGATATGCAAAAGGTCACCCGTGATATACAGGTTGCTGTGTTTTCGTGATCGCATTGTTCTGGCATCAACCTCCTCAATAGCCAGACCGCCGTCAGCTACAACCGCGCGTTCATATCCCATTAAACCGGTAATTGTAAGTGTCAGGTTTTTTAGCAAATTGACAATTTGTTTTCGTTCTTGCTTGCTGATACTGTGTATTTTCTTCTCGGGATCAATTTGCGGTAATAATGACAATATGGTCAGGCTTGTTCCTGATGGAACAAAAAATTTGATCACACTTCTAAAATTTCTGTTTTTATTGCCGTCAAAAATTTCTGTAATATATTTATCCAATTTGCCAAGGTCCATTTGGGGGAATAGGTCTATAGTGGCGGTAGTCTTGCCTTTATGCAGAAGGTCAGCGACTTTTCCCGATGAGTTAAGGACGGTTGGCCCGGAGATGCCAAAGTGAGTACAGAGAACCCTTCCTTTTACTGCGAAACTTCTTTTCCCGTCTCCAAAAAATGTAATTTTTACGTCATCCAGTGCAATACCGGCCAGTTTTTTTATCCATCCATTCTCCACAGCCAGTGGAACAATTGTTGGAGTAGGTTCAGCAACCTGATGTCCCAGTTCAGTAAGCCAATGAAACCCGTCGCCGGTTGATCCGGTTTCAGGATGAGATTTGCCACCGGTTGCTATGATATATGATTCAGCGGAAACTGTTTTGGTATTTATTTTTATTCCGGTAATATGTTTGTTTTTGACAATTATGTTTTTGACTTCGGCGTTTGTTTGCACGGTCACCTGATATTTCTTCATATATTCTTCCAAAACGCGGATGACATCTTCCGCATTTTCTGTTTTAGGAAAAGCGCGCTGATTTGCCTCAATTTTTAATGGTAAACCATGTGATGCAAAAAATTTGAATGTATCGTCTACACCAAACTGTGAAAAAGGGGAATAAAGGAATTTTTCCGCTTTTCCGTAATTTTTCAAAAGCAATCTTTTATTTTCCTCGGCATTGCAAATATTGCAGCGACCGCCGCCGGTCAGTGCCAGCTTTTCACCCAGCTGATTATTCTTTTCCAACAACAAGACCCGCCGTCCGCGTTCTGCGGCGTGGCCGGCAGCCATCATTCCTGAGGCGCCTCCCCCGATAACAATAACATCAAATTTTGAGTTCATACTGAATTGGCTAAGCGGGGTAATTATATTTTAGATAATCGAAACTCTGGTCCCGCCATTATCTACGCCCAGTACTTCTGGTGATGTAATAATCGCATCCCGTCCGGTATGTTTCACAAAATGGATAGCGGCACGAATTTTCGGCGCCATGGATCCCTCAGCAAAATGGCCTTCTTCAAGGTACTGCTTGGCCTGTTTCACACTCATCCGGTCAATAGCTTTTTCCTCGGGGGTATTATAATTAATGCATACTTTTGGCACATCCGTGAGGATAAACAATTTATCGGCGTTAATATTTCCAGCCAAAAGTGCCGATGCCAGATCTTTATCAATTACCGCGTCAATACCTTCCAGCTTGTCTTCAGCAACATAGTGTGTTGGTATTCCGCCCCCGCCGACCGCAATCACAATTTGGCCGTCCCGCGCGAGATTGGCGATCGAACGCTGATTGCTGATGACGAGCGGTTTGGGAGAGGCTACCACTTTACGAAAGCCGCGTCCGCGCGGATCTTCTTTATATATGGCACCGGTTTCGGCCGCCAGTTTCTCAGCATCTGTCTTGGAATAGTATGGGCCGACCGGTTTAGTAGGATTTTGGAATGCGGCATCATCTTTATCAACTAGGACTTGAGTGACGATTGTAATAATATCGCGATCCAGTTCGTGGGCACGGAGCACATTGCGTAGCTGTTGCTCCAAAACATAACCAATGAATCCTTGGGAATAAGCTACACAAATATCCAGTGGCATTTCCGGGAGCCCGTGCACCTGTTTTCCCGCGGAGTTTGCCAGAAGAATATTTCCGACCTGCGGACCGTTGCCGTGAGTCAGTACTACATTATATCCGTGGTTGATTAATAGTAATAAGCGTTCACAGGTATCAAGCGCGTTTTTTTCCTGCTCTTCAATAGTTCCCGCCTGGTCGCTTCTTAAAAGGGCATTCCCGCCAAATGCCACCACTGCTAGTTTCTTCATACGTGATGATAGTTAATTATTGATTTAAGCTTAGTATTATTTGAAATCTTTGATTTTTTGTCCTAGTTTTTGTGCAAGTAGTAGTACGTCGTCTTCACTCAGTGCTTTAGCAGAGCTACGATTTATGCTGATAAATTTATTGGGATTCAGGACTAAGTATACTTCATTTATCAGACCATTTTCCTGTTTTATTACATAATTGTCAATCGGAATAGAGGAGTCAGGTGAGGCTACGCGATCCATCAACTCATGCCCTTTGACCTGGTCATCAATAGAAAGATAAGAGAGGCCCAGAAGTATGTTTGTTGTCATGCCGTATGAGTCCGGAGTACTTAGATCATATTGGCAGTTTGTGGCTTCTGAACTTGTTGGTGCAGCTTTTATAATAGCTTTCCCGAGTAATTTTTCCATAAAACTTTTTGTGAACTGTTCGCATATTTCACTGGTAATATAATATGCATCATCGCCACGGCTGGGTTCACCCGGCATTCGGACAAAACCATCAGAATCCTGGTCATCAGAGGTATTGCCATCTTGTGTTGCTGTTTGATTGGTGGTTTGAGTATTTGTGTTTGCCTTTTGGTTTGTATCCTGGTCGGACGTGTTCCCACAGCCAGATAAAAATAGAATGATAAATAATACGCTAGCTATACCAACCAATTGTCGCTTCATTTTTTTGGATGTTAATAATAAAACAGACTCGTTGTTTACATATTAATTACAACTACTTTCACACTCAAACAATCTGGTGCTACTGTCAGTTGTATATTTATCGATGCAATCCTGAACACATGTTGCACATTGCGTGAATTGAGAATTTTTAATCGACTGGCATTGACCGTTTAGGACCCCACACTGCGCGTATTGTAGGCACTTATCACCAATCTGGTACATCATTGTGCAGACATCAGGAGAGTTATTGCCACATTCGATCTCGAGACCATGACAAGTTTCTAGCGCACAATTTTCTTTGTCTTCCTCAATCCCTTCATCATCAATTAACATACATTCCTTTGCCGAAAATTGACCGTATATGGAATCCCGCTTAGTATAATCGATACTGGTTATAGTCTTATCATTTTTCATCAAAAAACACTGCGCGTCAATTACCGGCACACCCGATCCCTGCAAAATGAATGCAATGTACCAACCATTATTGGTTTTTTCCGTCAATATCGATTTTGGCGGGAGATTATCACTAGGGTATGATTTTAGTTCAGGGAAGCGGTTTTTTAATGTATTAATAGCTTCGGTTTCAGAGATCGCTTCTATAACAGAATCTTCCGATTTACTGAAGTACCAATTCCCAACCACTAAACAAAAAAGAGCAATTACAATTGCACCCAATATTAGCGCTAGTTTCTTCATAGAATTACGCTCATTAGTATAATGTTCGCTTATGTTAATTGTATTATTTGATTAACATAACGTCAAATACAATAAAAATGAGTTTACGACTCTCGGTTGAAGATTTTAAGAATCTTTTCGCAATTTTTTTCAGCTTCTTTAATACAGTCACTCAAAGTTAATAGGCTCTTTTTTTGTTCCATTTTGATTATTACCTTGCTGACTGCTTCTTCATAGGGAATTTGCCGCCGCCCCAATTCATGCAGCAAAATTAAAGCTCCATCAACAGTTACAAACTTGAAGCACTCGGCATTTTTTACGATTTCTGCTATTTTCGATTTTGTATGCACCTTATTATGATGCGCTTTGATTGAATTCAATATAATTTCCTGTTCATTCCCGTCGACACCCCATTTGTCTAAATATTTTTTTGCAAATTTAGCACTTAGCTCCGGATGATTTTTTTGAATAGTACCATTCCAAACGGGGCTGAAAACAGTGTGGGCAAGATATAACGATGCCGACACTAGTTCTTCGTCGACATGATATTTTTTTGAAAGAGCCCCACCTTTTTTAATTGCAATTTCCGTTAACAGCCAGGCGGGTGCCTTGTTATTCTTGGTCTGTTTATAGGCTAACTTTTTTGAAAGTTTTATGATATCCATAAATATTTCATCTGAAGATTTATTTTAAAATCTGTAGACTGTTTTTTAACTTGGAGATCTGCTCGATCAGTAGAGTATTAGCGGTCAGGATGATAATGAAAATTAAAATGAGTGAATTGCTGCCCAAAAATATGCCACCCATGATTGCTACAATCGCTGCGCCTAAAGTTGTTACAATATTATCCATAGCCACGCCGACGATGGCATCACCAATACGACCCTTGGGATTGACGGAAAAATTATGGACAACTAGCATCTCACCAAAACAGCCAATCAGGCCCGCCATAATACCGGTGATGACGAATGGGATATGGGTTAATTGTGAAAAAACTTCCATGGCTTTAATCATGCTTTCTGCCGCAAAAAGAATAGCAATACCCGATAATATTAAGTCAAAGATAATTCTGACCGTGCGCTGATGATCATAGTATCTTTTTTCCTCAATGATAATTTTATCGGGAGAATCAGGAAGATGGCTTTTGCGAAAATGGTAAAGAACTGCGGCGCAAAATATAAATAAGGCTATGCCAACAGGCAGAACAAGCTGGTAAAGATCCCCTGAAATCTGTTCCGCCCCGTTTTTAACCTGCCCGAACAAAACCATGCTGACTGCGACAAAAGCGGTCAGCATAGTCAAAGCTGTCAGAACGCGAATCGCCCCATCCATCTCATTTATTGATGGCTTTATATTGTGTTCACTAAGCGGTCTTACTAATCCCCCTGCTTTTATGCGCGGGAACATGAATACTGCTTTTTGTCTCAGGTTCGCTAAATTCTGGCGGTAAACACACCAGGTTGCATGCAATATATTGTAAATATTAGAACCAAATGTGGTGGAGGCGGCAATAATTGCTAAATTGATCGCCCGTACATAATCAGTATCTCGAATTTGCAGGGAAATAAATGCTGCAACTACTCCGATTACCATATCTGGAAAAGCGGTGCCGAATGCCTGTAGGAATCCGCCGGCCAATTTGGTTCTGTCTTTCAAAACTTCGGTGGTCTCTTCAATCACCTTTGCCGTTCCACGGAAGACATAACCAATCCCAATCCCGAAGATAATTATTATCGCTATAGCTTGTATCCACCACGCTTCGCTAGCCTCTAAAACCTGATTTACAATTATAAAACGCAATATTAAAGCGGCTCCAATAAAGAATATAATTCGGAAAAATTTATTTTTGCTTGGCATGGAAAAATTACAATTATTAACAATTAAAGAAACACAGAGGATGCTGATCCTTTTCAAAAACTCATTATAACAAATTTAAAAAATTAAAAGAACAGTAAAAATGATAAATAATTGATTAAATGAAATTAAAACTTAATAAAAAGCTAATAATGGGCCTAATTATATTGAAAATTAGCTATATATCGTTAAAGAGAGTACGCTTAGATTAAGCCCCTAATTTAAAGGGGCGCACTGCTCAATCGGTGCCAACCTAACCAAAAAAGAATATGGACCCAAATTTAAGCACATCGCGCAGTGAGGAGGAATTAACAAAGGTTTCAGATGCCAATTCCGAACAAACAATAAGAAAGAGTAGTTCTGTCGGACCAACTCAAGCTGCTCAAACAGTTTCGACGTCAACATCAACGCCGACAAGTGAGTCAATAAAGACAGAGCAAACCGTTGGTGTTACACCTGGAGCGGCTAAAGAATATAAGCAAAAGAAAACATTATTTCACGCCTATCAAGTTGTTTGGTATCTCTTAGGATTTATAGAGATTGTTTTAGCTTTCCGTTTTGTAATGAGGATACTTGGAGCAAATCCCGATGCAGGATTTACCAAGCTGGTTTACGGTATAAGTTCACCATTTGCTGGTCCATTCCTGAACGTCTTTGGTGCTTCTACAGCAGAAGGGGTTGAAACAACCTCTTACTTTGAATGGTCAACCTTAGTGGCTGCCTTTGTTTATCTGCTGATCAGTTGGGGTATAATTAAAATCTTCAAATTAGGCAAGCCAACTGACGCAACGGAAGTTAATGATTCTGTTGACAGTCAATAATTTGAGAATGTAATATTTTCTCATCAAAAAATAAAAAATACTTGCTTTCTGGCAGGTATTTTTTTAGATTTTTTATCTTAGACAAAAATCATTTCACTTCGGGAGTTTTTTCTTTCTTTTTATTATAAATACAATACCTGTAACAACTACAAGAAAACCAATCAGCTGTGCACCGGGACTGTCATCATGTCCGCCATAAATAAAAAAAGCTACTCCGAGTATTATTAAGATGACGAAAGATATTATTTTAATCATATCTATTTAAAAGTATTGGCGGAGAGGGAGGTCCCGCACCGCTAAAGGGTGCGGGATAAAGATTCAAACTATTAAAATTATTGGCGGAGGCGGAAGGATTTGAACCCTCGAAGCCATTTCTGGCTTATCAGTTTTCGAAACTGACCCATTCAACCACTCTGGCACGCCTCCATGATAATTAACAAATATTCCATTCGATTATCCGAATTGAATAAGTTACTATATTATATCACATTCGTCAAATGTCTAAGGTGATATTGTTCTGACAGATGACCGCCGGCCGCCGATGGTTGTTACGGTGTAAATTGAATCATTACCAACAGCAACATCATAACCGCCGCGCCACCAACGTTCATAAGCGGTAAGATAGGAGCGCAAGTTGCCGTGCATGTCATAGATACGGAAATCAGGACCGCCACGACTGGCTGGCACTGTTACAATCTCCGGACCGGGTAATCCAGAGTTCAATTCTCCGGCATCAATACGTATGCCGCCCCGGAATTGTTCATCATAAACAAAGAACTGGCCAAGAACTTCCCCCCATGGTTTGAAGATCCGCACCTGCGGTCCGCCACCCGGACCTGGGCCGGTAATAATCATGGACCTGTTTTCAGAAGTAGCGGCTACGGCCGCAACATCTACTCCGCCTCGGAAGCCTTCGGCATAAGCAAAAAATTGATATAATAACTTGCCGTTAGATTTAAATATTCTTACCTGCGGTCCACCCCCTATTAATGTGCCGGTTACAATTTCTGCCTTTCCGTCACCGTTCAGATCAGCGGCACTTACGTTGCCCCCAATTCTTACAAAGTCCGGGTAGGCCGAAAATTCATTGATTAATTCACCGTCCGGTTTAAACACACGGACATTTGCCGGCATGCCCGCGCCTGGGATGGTGATAATTTCATCAATACCATCGCCATCAACATCACCGGTAGTAACATCTAGACCGCCATGGAAATCTTCCGGGTAGGCAAAAAATTGACTGAGTAAATTTTCATTCTCGGAGAAAACGCGCAACTGCGGACCGCCACCAGGACCGGCGCCCGTGACTAATTCATCGCCTGAAGATGAATTATCCAAATTACCGGTAGCAACGGATGCCCCGCCTTTAAATTGAGCATACGGCAGTAATTCATTGTAAAGGGTGGGCCCGGCAACCGGTGAAAATATTTTGGTTGATGCCAGTAAAGTTTCGTAAGGATTAATAACATTATCATCCGGCCGATGAATTTCAAAATGTAGGTGGTCAACCGTATATTCGGCATTACCGCTGTCACCCATATAGCCGATCAGCTGTCCTTGCTTAACCGGCAGACGGGGCGCAATGTCGGGGGCATAAATATCCGGTCCGCTAGCGTGGCCGTCGTCCGTACCAGGCGTATCATTATTCATATGAAGATACCAATATTCATAACCGTCAACACCTTCCAGAATAACAGCATAACCCCAGTATGGCTCAGGGTAATTTACTAGTCTGATCGTTCCATCCATTACAGCGACTAATGCCTGGTGCTTACTGCCGATTATATCATTTCCAGCGTGAGTTCTACCGTCACTACGTGGTGCACCAAAATCATTTGAATAATGCGTCGGTCCTAAAACCGGAAATATGATTGACCGGATATCAGCTGCGTTTGCGGTTGTAATAAAAAAAGCGCTAATACCAACGATAATGATAGCGCTAAAAAATAATACCTTTATTTTATTAATATGCATAAACATGTTAATAATTTGTTACTGTGCTGAAACGTAATGTTATCATTTTTTCCTCGTATTGTCAACGCAGGATAGACATTTAATGAAAATATTTTATAAAAAAAACGTCACTTTCAGGGTGACGTGAAAAAGGAACCATCGGTGTTGAACTCGACAATGTCACGTGTCGTTTCAACCAGTCTCTCGACTTCTTCCCAGGTGGGGACGCTTGATCCACCGATCTTGGTGCAAGTCATGCGGGCATGAGCGGCACCGTACAGCGCGGCGGCCCGAACGGAGTTGTAACCCTTGAGGAATGCGATCAGCATCCCGGAGATCAGTGCGTCACCAGCTCCAGTTGTGTCGATGTTCGGGCGATCAAACGGAACTTCCGGAATGTGAAAGGCATCTTCCGGAGTTGCGACCCACAGGCCTTGCTTGCCATTGCTAACGCTAACCAGTTCCAGATTGTGCTTCCGGGAGAATTCCTGCAGTTGCCGCAGGTTCATTCCCTTGCCAAGCAGGGCCTGGCTTTCGATAGCTGACAGGAACAGATAGTTGGCGGCAGTAATGGTCTCCAGCGCTTTCCCAGAGCTGATCAAAGAAGCGTGAGGAGCAAAGACAAGGCGTCCCTGCCCGTATTCGACAAAGGGTCGGGTCAGTGGCAGCTCGTCTTCCATGATTCCGGTCAAGACCAGAAACTCGGGCTCCTGGTTACGCAGGTGCCCCCGGATCTTCTCGACGGCTTCAGGAATGCGCTCCTTGAGGATGGGCGGCTTGTAGGCAAGAATCCTGCCACCCAAACCGGTCGTCGGACAAAGAATGGTTGCTCGGGATGAATGCCGGTCCCGCAGCGGAAGCCGGATAGCACTCATGCCCGCGAGCATTTCATCCATCTGTCCCCGATTGAAGTCCAGCTTGCCTTCCGGACTGTAGCCGACCGGCACAAACAGCATGGACGCGATACCAGCACCGGCGACTGCCTTGTGGATGTTGAACGAACTTCCTCCACCGTGTACTTCGTAGAAAGCATGGTCTACTCGAGCTGTTACTCCTTCCGGAAGATTGCCCTCAAATACTACGTGCTCTTCCGGGTTCACGGAGAGCCCAATGGCAGCCCCTGCCATGATCTTCCCCTCTCTTTGTGACTGAGATTTACCCTTGTTGGCGGGTCGCCCAAGGACCGTTGTCGGTTTTATACTTTAACGGCTAATTTTGACGCTGTCAACCTTGAAAAAATTTCAAAAAAATTCTATGATGTATCTTGAGATGACTAGCAAAAAAAAGACTATTATCACTTTTACGGGCGGTGGATTAGCCGCCGCTTTAAATGCCACATTATATGGGGTCATTATTTCTGCGCAAAAAAAAGGTTACAAAGTACTAGGGGGGATTGAGGGATGGAAAAGTCTGTTGGAAGGAGGAAAAGTTATTGATCTGACCGGTATGGATTTGTCTGTACTGAAGAATCAAGGGGGCACATTTCTTCGTTCATCACGCACTAATCCGCTGAAGGAGGAGAATGGAATTGACCAAATAAAAAACAGAGTGAAGCAATTAGAGATTGATGCGATTGTCGCAATCGGTGGGGATGATACAATGAACGCTGCCTATGAAGTTTCAAAACAATTAGCGATACCAGTAATTGGATTGCCAAAGACGGTTGATAACGATTTGGCGGGGACATATTGGGCTCCGGGCTTCCCGACTGCCGCCAGCAAAATCATCGATATAACCAAGCAGGTAAGGGAAGATGCAGCTTATGCCCTGAAGCGTATTTTTTTGGTTGAGACGATCGGGATGAAAGCCGGATGGATTCCCGCCGCATCTTGTCTTGCTAATCCAGATTTGATCGTCGTTCCGGAAAGGGAGGTGTCACTGGATTCACTAATGCAAGCAATTGAAAAGAAATATAAATCGAACGGGGAGTATGCTACGGTAGTGATTGCTGAAGAAGTGCGCTTTGATCGGGCGGTTGCAGGCATTTCTGACAATCAGAAAGATAAATTTAGAAAAGAATCCCGGCAGAATTTCATTTCTATCGGCTTAAGGGAAAAGATTAAAGAAGAACTGGGCATCTATGCTCAATGCATTATCCCCAGAAATTTTTTACAGACTGGATCACCAATTGATATTGATCGGGGATATGCAATTAAGCTCGGCGAGTACGCGATAGAATTATTGGCAAAAGAGGAGTCAGGGAAAATGTGTTGTATAGTCAGACCGGATGATTCAAAAAAAGAATTCAAGATAAGCTCAATTTCTTTAGAAAAAATCATTGGAGCGGAGAACCATCATAAACTTGACGATTCGTTTTTTGATTTTGAATCTTTTCAGGTCAAAGAGAAAATGAGGGAATATATCAGATCGTTTATTGAAGCCAATGTCGAAGATCAGGAATACTCGAATTTGCAGAAAAAGATTTTAAAGCAATAAATTTAAGGTAATAAAAAAAGGACGGAAACACACGGGTGTTTCGCGTCCCGGTTAGGATGTGCGGATGGAGTGCTTGGCCAGAAATTCCTGGACCTCGAACAGCTTGGGGGTATTGGAGCCCCCGACCCTGCCGACCGTGATGGCCGCCGCGGCCGAAGCCGTTTCGAGCGCCAGGTGAACGGGCGCGTTCTGCACCAGCATGGCGATGAAGTAGCCGAGGAAACAGTCCCCGGCACCGACGGGATCAACCACTTCGACGTGGTTGAAAGCGTCTACCGGAATTTCTTCCGGATCGCCGTTGTACAGGATCGCCCCGTCAGCCGACCTGGTGACCAGGACCTTCATGGAACCATCGGCCCCGAGACTCTGCAGCTCGCGGATGCTCCCCAGATTCATGTTGGCAAGCAGGGCGTTGAGCTCTCTCTGGTTCACAACCAGGATGTTCGTCCGCTGCAGGAGGTTGCGCAAGGATTCCAGCCGACGGAAGTCGATTTCCGGATCGCTGTGCGCTTCCAGCAGGGAGATCCCCGGGTTGAGCACATTGGTGCTGCTGATGAAGTCGCCCTCATCATCTCGGATCGCTCCGAACATGGTGTGAATTACCGGCGCGTCCGCAATCTGGACTCCGGTTCCGACGCGGAACCTAGGCCTGATCTGACGGACTTGGCCTTCAATCACAGCATGCTCTTCGAGCTTGCCGGGCAAATAGTCCCCTTTGAAGCAGAGTAGCTGGGATTCATCTCCCCGAATCAGCGAGTAGCTGACGTTGGTCATGTTCCTCCAGGGCAGGAGGTAGGCATCCAACTCACGCTGGGCCATGGCCGAGGAAATTGTGGCCCGATTGTCGTCGTCACCAGTAGTGACCAGAAGTTTTACCGACGAAATGCCGGCATTCTGGAGGGCGACTCCTACGTTGACAGATGAACCTGCCACGCAGCAAATACGCTGATCCGGAGAAAGCACCATCTTGTCCTTCGTGGACTTCGGGTACTTCACGATGACTTCGACGTTGGCGGAAACGCCTAGGAGCACTGACATGATATTCACCCCCTTTATGGAGGTTAGAGTGAAAAGAGCGTGAAGGGAGAGACCCTTCTACTTCAGAAACACATCTTCCAGGATTGAAAGACGTGCCTCTAAATAGAAAGACTAGTTTTTAGGCCATTCTTTAATTACATTCTCGTAAATTTCCGGCGTAGCAACATCAAACCATGCTCCAGTAAATGGATAGCCGAACAGCTTGTCTTTTTTTGCGAGATCAGGAAAAATGTCCTGTTCTAAACTGACGTATCCTTTCGGTGGGATATATTTGAAAATATTTGATTCCAGAATATACATTCCGGCGTTGATCAAGTGGGACAGGCCGGGTTTTTTTTCCGGCTTTTCTTCAAACTTAACAATTTTCGATCCTTGCAGATTCACTACTCCATATTCGGTCGGATGATCCTGGGAGGTGAGTGCCATGCTGGCAATCTGGTTATGTGATTTGTGGAAATCAATAAATTCCAAATAGTTTATTTCTGAAAGCACGTCACCATAAATCAGAATAAAAGCGTCATTTATTTTATTTTTCAATTCACGCAGAGAACCGCCGGTCCCGTACTGGTGTTTTTCTTTTACGTAATCAATATTCACACCGAATTTTGATCCATCCTTGAAATAGTCCTGAACCATTTCACCCAAGTGTCCAATTAAAACAGTTATGTCCTTAATTCTTTGATCGCGCAGTGATTCAATAATATGCTGCAGGATCGGTTTGCCGTGTACCGGAATCATAGTTTTTGGCATCTCGTAAGTTAAAGGACGCATTTGGATTCCTTTCCCACCGGCTAATATTACGGCTTTCCCTATTTTTGGTCCCTGTAAATATTTACCTAAAATATATTCGATGGCGTGTGACCGGTTTCGAATTTTTGTTCCATCAATCGTCTGATCCAGGAAGGGGAGTAGATCCTGCCTTAATGTAATTGTAAGTCTAGAGCGTCCTTTATTAGTCATTATATTATTATGTATTAGCGAATATCATACATTATCATACAAATGATTATAATTGATTGATTGGTAGTCCGTCAAGCTTGTCCAGTGCAATATATGAATCTATTTTGCTAATTTCAGCGGAAAGATTATCCACACCTGTTTATTATTTGCTAGTATTAGCCAAAAAAAATAGGACATTGATGAATTGTCCTATAGTGATTGATTCCGGTTGAATATCTCTGCCGGAACGTGCAAGCCGAATGTCGGGGGAATCTCCAATCGCACGATGATCAAATCAGAATGGTCACGGTCCGGATAGACCGAAACCACGTCGGGATGCCGCACAGAAAGCATGATTAATGCTTCATTTTTCCGGCTGAGCGGGTCAAATGCGATAGTCACGGCGCGACCAGCCATTTTCTCAATCCGGTGTCCAACCAGATTACAGGCTTCCGCAAACTGATAGAGCTCTACGGACCCTTCGATGTTGACGGGTGATACCCCACCCAGGATTTCCGCCATCTGATATAGATCATCAAGCGTAAATCTATATAGGGCGCTCCGAATGAGGTAGATGAGCTTGTGTAGGAGTTCAGGTTGGTGCGGAACAGTTGTGCTACGAGTCCGAAATTGTCCTGCGATGTGCAGAAAGTCGCCGCGATGGAGTTGGTTGGTTTGTTTGCCAAAGAGCCTAGGGGCGGGGTCGGGAATATTTTTCCCTTTCCACCTTGTCATTTTGTCCCTCCCTGGGTGTTTTGGTGTGTTATCGTGTGGCCAAAGCTTAACATATTATTCTGCATGGTCAAGTAGCCTCCAAATATTTGCCAAACAGAACTTTTATTTTTTCATATTAAATTTTGACAAATAGAAAACCCCTGCTTTAAGCAAGGGTTTATCTATAAAACTGGCAATGACCTACTTTCCCCAATAAAGAGTATCATCGGCGCTAGAGAGCTTAACTACTGTGTTCGAGATGGGAACAGGTGTTGCCTCTCCGCTAGAATCACCAGAGGAAGTTAATAAGC
>Ga0172379_10001360_pt1 | contig 49343 bp, 41 predicted proteins | sample GrowelOW334metaG_FD_119756 | JGI IMG/M metagenome (GOLD analysis project Ga0172379, IMG submission 119756) | Groundwater microbial communities from an aquifer near a municipal landfill in Southern Ontario, Canada - Groundwater well OW334 metaG | ecosystem: Environmental > Aquatic > Deep... | reverse complement strand
GAGTAAAAATTTGTAGACGAGCGGGAGCGATCCGTTAGGATTTGGGCCAATGTGTGACCCGCCTCGCGGCGGGGAGTTTTGGCCCAAAAGCGACCGCGAGTCACAAATTTACGAGTCGAGCAATAGATTTGAAAAAGTGTATTGTTTTGATAATTATCTGCCGATTTTTTAAAAGATCCTTCGCTTCGCCCTGCCTACCGGCAGGCAGGTCAGGATGACAGTAAAGTTAAAAGCTCCGCCTTGAGCGCATCACTCGGGCTAACCAAATACTGCGTCTTGATTTTCTTATCCCCCACCAAAATATATACCGGCAACCTGCCTGCCGGTAGGCAGGATGCGCCCGCGTGCGCCGTCAAAACTTTTTTAATCGCGTCCGCCAAAGTTTTTATTTTACTCGGATGTACCATGATCACCACGCGATCAGCCAAAAATACCACCGGCTCCACGGACTCGACTGTGGGGGTGTTCGTTTTTGATACCGCCCCACTGATCGGCGCTCTCACCGCTTCCTCACTCACATACTGACGCATCGGCGAGCTATTGACCCGCATGCGCTCAGCGAGCGCCATCGCATTATCCGGCGTCAGCTCATACGCTTTTTCCACAAATAATTTATCGTCACCCTCTTCATCGCCGGTTTTGCCGACCACACACACCATTTTTCCTTCGACCCAAACTTCTTTGGTCACTTCATAGGTGCGCGGAAAAACCAGTAGCTCCAAACTGCCGGACAAATCCTGAATAGTCACAAATGACATCGCCGCTCCGCTTCTGGTAATTTTCTTTTTCACGCTGTCCACCACTCCGCCCACCACCACCCAATTACTGCGCGGCTTAGTGGACAAATCCTTGATCGGCGTAAGCGTGTCGATCATCGCATCGGCATAATACCGAAAAGGATGCGCGGTCACATAGAGCCCGAGCAATTCTTTTTCCCAAGACATTTTTTCATTTTCCGTGGCCAGGGGCGCGTCCGATAGTCTCACTTTAGTGTTCATGGCGATTGGAGTGCCGGCAAAAAGCGAATTTTGCGCGGTCGCGGATTGGTCTTGCGCGCTGCGCGAAAACGCCAAAATATTTTCGATGTTCGCGACCAGTAGTCCGCGATCAAAACCAAAACCATCAAAGGATCCGCATTTGATGAGACTTTCCAAAGATTTTTTGTTCAAATCACGATCGTTGACGCGTAATAATAAATCCTCGATACTCTCATAGCGACCGTGTTCTTTGCGCTCGCGAAAAATCTCGCCGGCGATGTGCTCGCCGACATTTTTGACGCCGTTCATGCCAAATCGGATCACCGACTCGGTGATCATGGCGAAATTTTTGAAGCTCTCATTGACATCGGGCGGTAAAACTTTCACTCCCATGCGTTCGCACTCGGCGATAATTTCCGGCACCTTGTCCATGTCGCCCGATTCGGCGATAAGTACCGCGGCCATATATTGAGTCGGGTAATTCGCCTTCATGTAAGCGGTCTGATAAGCCACCACTCCATAACTGCAGGCGTGCGCTTTACCAAAACCATAGGCCGCGAATGGCTCAATCAGCTCCCACAAACGATGGATTTTTATATCCGGTAATTGTCCGACTTCTCGACATCCTTTAAAAAATTTCTCTTTTTGTTTGGCCATTTCTTCGGGGATTTTTTTACCCATGGCTTTGCGAAATTTATCCGCCTCTTCCCAATTATAGCCGGCGAGATTGATAGCGGTAAGCAATACATCATCTTGATACACAATCAACCCCAATGACTGATCTAAATAGTCTTTCATGCGCGGATCCAAATATTCAATCGTATCCGGATTGTGCTTGCGGCGAATGTATTCCGGAATCTGCTCCATCGGCCCCGGGCGAAACAGCGCCACCATCGCCATAATGTCAAAAATACTGGCCGGCTTTAGCTCTTTTAAATAGCGGGTCATCCCCGACCCCGACAACTGAAACACGCCCATGGTCTCACCACGCGCGAGCATCTCGTATGTTTTGACATTGTCCCACGGGATTTTGAAAATATCCACTTTGATGCCGGTGGTTTTGGCGACGATCTCGACCGCGTGCCCAAGGATCGACAAATTGCGAATACCCAAAAAGTCCATTTTGAGGAGGCCGGCCGCTTCGACCGCGTGCATCTCATATTGAGTGGTGATTTTTTCCCCGCCGGTCTCGCGCTGGATCGGTGTGAAATCCGTAAGGGGCGAAGGCGCGATCACCACGCCGGCCGCGTGCATACTGGTGTGGCGCGCGCACCCTTCGATTTTTTGCGCGAGGTCAATCAAGCGATGCGCGTCGCTGTTTTCATTATATAGTTTTTTGAGATCAGGCTCGAGATCAATCGCTTTCGCGATCGTCATCTGAAATCCCTGCGCGCCCATGGGAATCAATTTGGAGATTTGATCGCAAAACGAATAACTCAACCCGAGCGCCCGCCCGACATCGCGGATACTGCCCCGCGCCGCCATCGTACCAAAAGTAATAATCTGCGCCACTTTGTCCGCGCCGTATTTTTGGGTCACATAGGCGATCATATCGTCACGCCGGTCGTCGGCAAAGTCGGCGTCGATATCAGGCGGGCTGGGACGAAAAGGGTTTAAAAATCGTTCAAACGGCAATTTGAAATACAAAGGATTGACCGTGGTGATACCCATGGCATACGACACGATCGAGCCGGCGCCTGATCCACGGGTGGTTTCGATAATATCGTGGGTGCGGGCGTAATCCACATAGTCGGCCACGGTGATAAAATACGGCGAATAACCTTTTTTGGAAATGACTTCCAATTCATAATCCGCGCGCTTTTTTACTTCATCAGTCACTTCCATCAAAGTTGGTAATTTTTGGTAAACCAATTCACGCAGATAACTGTCGGCATTGTGGCCGGCGGGGATATCGATGGTCGGAAAATGCCATTCATTTAGGGTTAATTTAAGATCCACGCGATCGGCGATTTTTTTGGTGTTCGCGATCGCCTCGGGTAAATGTTTAAATCTTTTTTCGATCTCATCGCCTGAACACAAAGAGTAGTCAACCCCTTGCATACTACGACGATTGGGCTCGTCAATAGTGCGTCCATCGCGAATACAAGTGAGGATATCCTGCGCTTCGCCGTCGTCGGGATTGAGGTAGTGCGCGTCACGCGTGACGATGATTGGCGCGCCGGTTTCTTCGGATAGTTGAACCAATTTAGTGTTCAACTCCATTTGCCCCTCTTGCGCGGGCGCATCCATGAGCTCCAAATAAAAATTTTCCTTGCCAAAAATCTCTTGATACTCGGCCACGGTGGTTTTGGCTTTTTCCCAGTTATTTTCTTTCATCAAAATCCACGGAATCTCACCGCGCAAACAAGCGCTACTGGCGATGATCCCATCGTGATACTGGCGCAATATTTCTTTGTCCATGCGAGGCTTGTAATAAAACCCTTCCAGATTGGCGATGGACGCGAGTTTCATCAAATTTTTGTAACCGGTATAATTCGTCGCGAGCAGTATCAAATGAAAATATTTTTCATTGGGATTTTTTTCCGCGCGATTGCCGGGAGCGAGATAGGCTTCAATGCCAATGATCGGTTTGATTCCCTGCTTCTGACATTCTTCATAAAACTCGATCGCGCCATACATATTGCCATGATCGGTCAAAGCCAACGCCGAAAAACCGCGCTTTTTGGCGGTCTTTACCAGCTCGTCGATCTTGGACAGACCGTCGAGCAACGAATAGTGGCTGTGGACATGGAGGTGAACGAAATCGGACATGCGGAGGTATTAGGTGTTAGGTACAAGGTATTAGGCGGAAAAACATAATGTCGTGTTTTCCTAACACCTATAAGCTGATACCTAACACCTGAATATTACCTCATCCTCTCCATTAAATCAACCCTAATTTGAGCGCCCCCCCCATAAATAAAAAGGGCCCGGTATCGCGCGATACCGGGCTGGACGGGACTACTCCTTCCTTAAGAGGATATCTACGACCTCACAGAGGTCGCACCCAAGATAAATTTCCCCCACCCCCTCGGGGAGCGGAGTCTTGTGGTCAATGCCTTGGGGAAGGTCCAGGCTAAAGACCACCACCGCCAGCTCAGGCCGACGGCTCTTGATGTACCCGGCTAACAGCCGGCCGGATACATAAGGATCATATTCCGCCTTTCCGGCGATCCGGAGGACTTCTTGCTCGAGCTCGGGGTCGAGGGCTTCCTCAACATCTCCGGCAAACAACACAACAGAGGAAATGTCCAAACCCCCGAGCCCCTCACAGAGCTCGGCAAAGGTCACCCACACGGGACAGTGACCTTCGACACTAAGAGCCTCAATTAACGACAGGACGATCCCGTCGTTTTTTCCCAACAAAAAAATTTTCATTTTCGCCTCCTACCCCTTATTTGTTGATTTAATTTAAAACTAACACAAAACAATTATCTTGTCAATCCTCAACATATATGACAGAAATATTCAATAAAAAATTTGGTTACCACAAGTAAATAACTATTAAAACAAAAACTCCGCTTTCTAAGCGGAGCTCTATTTACGGTTGTCTAATTACTTAATATTCATTTCCCTGGCCGTCTGACGCATTTTTTTGGCCGTGGCCTCTACCGCCTTGTCTACCGCTTCTTTGGCCGCGCGGTCAAAACCGGTCGCGTGATAATCGGTTTTATTCATCGCACCCTCGGTCCATTCGGCCGCTTTTTTAACGGCAAATTTTTTGGCCAATCCGGCCGCCCCTTCGGTGGCGAGTGTGAGCAAACTCGAAATACTCTCTACTTTACCGCGAATATATCCGATCGCTTCGGTGAGCAGCTGCAAACGCATCCGAAATTCTTCTACAATTCGCGCCGCGTCTTTGAGGATCTTGCCGGCATAATAAAACATCCAGCACAAAAACACCGTCACCCAAATAATACAAAAAGATAATACTATGTATAGCACATCTTTGGAAGTATCGAACATATTTTCTCCTTGATGCCATCCGCCGGCACGAAGCGAACGACAAGTTAAATTTGAAGCATTGTTATTATAACACAGAATTGGTGGAAGCGCCAAGACCTAAATCACAAATATCAAATTTCAAATCACAAATAAATTACAAATTCCAAAATTTCAAATTTGTTATTTATAGTTTGAGATTTATTTGGAATTTGCGATTTGTTATTTGGGATTTATCCCCTCATTTCACCACCCAATTTTTTTATCACACTCATTACCTTCGCCATCACCCCATCCACTTCATCGGACTTGAGTGTGCGCTCGGGGTGGACAAACGATAGCCGATAAGCCATCGATTTGAATTCATCGCCAATCGTAGCTCCCTCATAGACATCAAATAGCTCCACCTTCGTCAAAAGTGGATCCACACTGGATAGCGCGTCCATTATTTCAGCGTGGCTCACAGATTTTTTCACCACAAACGCCAAGTCGCGCGTGACTTCGGGAAATTTGGACAAAGGGGTGTATTTTGTTTTCGCGGTCGCGCCCAGTTCGGACAACGCGCTCAAGTTTATCGTTAGCGCGCCCACTCGCACATCAATCCCAAAATTCGATGCTATCGCCGGATTGACTTCGGTAACCACACCGATGGTTTTACCGTTCACGGCCAAAAGAGCCAGTCTTCCCGGGTGTTCCCAGTTTTGCACTTTATCCACCGGCGCCAAACTCCATTTGAGACCAAGCGTCTGCGCGATGGTTTCCCAAGCCCGACGCGCCTGCCAATAGGGGGATTTTTCCTTGCGACCGGCAAACACCAGCGCCACCCCAGTATCCTGTCGTGGTAATAATTCATCACTCTGCTCGCGCACGCGCGGACCGGATTCGTTATTTTTAAAAGTTTTACCGATTTCAAATAATTTTACTTCGGGGAAATTTTCAATGTTACTCGCGACATTGGCGAGTAGCCCGGGCAATAAATTACGGCGCAGATAGGGCCGATCACTGGCGAGCGGATTATTAAGTTCAATAAATTTATTGACATCAGTTCCAAAATTTTTGATCTGTTGCGCGGAAATAAATGAGTAATTATATACTTCATTGTAGCCAAGCTCCATACTGGCGATAGCGCGAATTTGGTGTTCAAGCGCGCGTAAATCATTGGCCGACGCTGGCGCTGTCGGGATCAAAGGCGCGACCGCTACGATTTTGTCATAGCCATAAATACGCGCCACTTCCTCCACCAAATCTTCGTCAATGCCAATATCTTTGGTGGCGCGCCAAGACGGAATTTTCACGAGCAAGGAGTTTTTCTTTTCTTTAATTTCAAATCCCAAGCGCGTCAAAATAGCCACAATCTCTTTGCGTTCAATCACCTGACCGATTTTTTGATCAAAAAAATCATAGGCGATTTCGATCGGACCCTGATATAATTTAAAAGATTTCTCATCCACCACTTTGCTCGCCACTTTGGCGGTGGGGCAAATTTGCAAAGTTAATTCCACTGCTTTGGCCAAAGCCAAAGCGCACAAATTCGGGTCCAAAGCTTTTTCAAACCGCGCGGACGAATCCGTGCGCAAACCCAATTTGGTGGAAGTTTTACGAATTGATGACGCGTCAAAATTGGCCGCTTCAAAAACAATGTCGGTGGTGACATCGGATATACCACTCTCTTCCCCGCCCATCACCCCCGCCAGCGCCACCGCCTTTTCATCATTGGCAATCACGAGCATGGACGAATCTAATTTGTGATTCACTTCATCTAAAGTTTTAAACTCTTCATCATCTTTCGCTCGCCTCACCTTAATATTTATCGTTTTAGAGTTTAGAGTTTCGGATTTAGAGTTTCCGATGCGCGCCGCATCGAAGGCATGCATCGGCTCTCCCACATCGTTCATCACAAAATTGGTGATGTCCACGATATTATTGATCGGCCGCAAACCAATGGCGGATATTTTTTGTTGGAGCCATTCCGGCGACGGCCCCACGGCCACCCCCGACATCGCCACCGCCATATAGCGCGAACAAAGTTTTTTATCTTCCACTTTGACTTTGATTTTTACATCATTGTTTTCTTTGATTTCGGCCACTACATATTTTTTCAAATCCTTTTTAAACAACACCGCCACTTCGCGCGCGATGCCATAATGCCCCCACAGGTCCGGACGATTGGACAGTGATTTATTGTCCACTTCGAGCACCGCGTCATTTAGACCCAGTGCCTCGGCCAGCGGTCGCCCCACCGCCTTGTCATTCCCGCGAAAGCGGGAATCCAGTCGTTCTCCGGTGTCCTGGATCCCCGTTTTCACGGGGATGACAACCGTAAGATCCAAAATCTCTTTTTCGCTTTTGAGCGGAAACATTTCGCCCAGCCCGATCTCGGTGGACGCGCAAATCATACCGAATGACTTTACTCCGCGAATCTCCGCTTCCTTCATTTCTATCGGTTCGCCCTCGCCGTGCCATTTGACCATAGCGCCGAGCTTGGCGACTGCACATAGCATACCGGCCTTGACATTACTGCCACCACACACGATCTGCACCATACCCCCACCAACATCTACCTGACAAACTTTTAATTTGTCGGCATTGGGGTGTTTTTCCGCCGACACGACTTTACCCACCACAATCCCCTCCAAATTCGCGCCGGCGCGGATGATTTTTTCCACTTCAACGGTGGCGGATTTCAATCGGTCAGCCACTTCTTCGGGGGTGGTGGAATCGGGTAGGTCAATATACTGTTTGAGCCAAGCGAAAGAGATTAACATAAAATAATTACCAAAAAATAAATTTTTAAAAATAATAATTGCTTCAAATATACCATTGTGCCATCAATTATATTACTACTTATCCACAGAGGGTTGACTCTTGCCTATTTCTGTGGTATAGTATTTCCGTAAGCATCTGTGAGGGCTTCGGCTCTCCAGCGGTCAACACATAAACCGCAGACAGGTGTTTGCATAGAAACCAGCCACAAAAGTGGTTGTTTTTTATTTAATCCTCTTCTAAATTACCCGAATAAAAAACTTTCTTCATACCGCCGTTACAGTCAATTTCTTTTTTCCACGATGGGTATATACTCCAGAAAAATGGCGACCCACCCTCAATCTCTTTAACCACCACCTTAAAACGGACACCAAAAGCAACCATGACCGCAATAAATACATAATACTTCACTGTTTTGGGTCGTTTTTCCCAACGGGAATTAATTTTTTGCTTGACCAACATGTTTCTTTCATCGTATTCCTGCAAGGTGTGCGAAAGCTTGATCACCTCAACAACTTTCGGCAAAAGTCTCAACCTGGTATATTGTTCTATTTTAGATCGTCCACGGTTCCAAGATTTTGACAAAATATGTTCAAAACCAAATTTATTAAAGTGTACATCTTTTTTAAGATATGGACAGCTCACCGGACCTAATCCATCATAATATGTTTTGGCTCCATTTTTAACTTTCTCAAATTTTTCTTCAGCAATTTCCATACGCTACTCGGTATAATTTAATTCTTTGTTATAAACGCATTCACATCACTCATCATACGCCCCGTCTCAGTAAGTGCCACGGTATTTTTTTGATAATACTTCATGTAACTTATTTCAACAATTCATACTTAAATAGCTTGGGCTGAATCACGGCCTCATAATATTTAGCTATTTTGGTCTTTAAACTATTGATCGCCGTATTCAGTTCCGGGTAATCGTAAATCCATTCGTCATTTTCACTTTTATAGCGAGTATTAAGTTCTTCATCAATTTGATAGGTGCCGTAGGTAAATTTCTTGTTATATTTTTCCGTGGCTTTGGCTTTTTTCAATACATCATAAAAAGTGTCCACTAAATCCCGCTCATCCTTGGTGAGTTTATAGCCCTTCAATTTACTGCTGGCGAGCGTTCCTTTATCAAAACAAAGTTCGTTTTTATAAAATCTCTTGTCGCTTCCGTCAAAACTCCGACAATGATTGCGTTGGCTGAGACAGGTAAAGACAAAACAAGATTTTAAAAATTCTTTGTCTTTTAGATAGCGGTCGCCGCCATCAGCGGTAGTGAAATACACATCGCGCTCATACCAATTTTTTTGCGGATAGAGCTTGGCGGCAAATAATGGAAGTTTGTCGATGAAATTGTCGGAGCGAAGATAAAAACCGCGGATATTATATCTTGTGCCACACAATAAATAGACATCGTGCTGTGTCACCGCGTATCCTTTGGCTACCAAATAACCAACAATATTTTTATTCACATGTGATTTGCCATCCGTTTTTCTACCGGTTATTTCTTTTCCATCATTCTCAAAATATACAGCAGTTTCAAGATCATCAGAAAACGATCTTCTGTCAAAATACGGCTCTAAAGTATTATGTGCTTTTTTTATTTTAATGTCGCTCACCGCTACTATTTCATCGTCGTCTTGCTCTATCGTATCTTTATCATCAATATCAAATGCTTTAAGTGTCAATTCCTCAACACTGTCATTTCTGTTTTGCCATAATATACAGCTAATCGCGCTTGGACCGGCGTGAAAAAAATATCTATTAAATAAAAATCCATCAATAAATTTCTTTTCGCCGAGACCAAGCGACTTCCAATATTTTATGGGGCTAAATAACACAAAATAATCATCCGGTTTTGTTATGTAATATTTCCATCCCGACCAAATAAATTGATTGGAAATATCGCGCGCGGTGCTAATATTGGAATTCGCGAGATTTTTCAAATCATGTTTCATCGCTTCAAAAACAAAGGTGCCTTTACTGGACTTATTGGTGCTATTATCCGTATTGGCGGCACTACTGTCTCGATACGGCGGATTCTCGTACAAAATTATGTTTGTCTTTTTGTCTTTGACATACTCCAATAGCGTGTTTATACTCTCCCTATATTCCTTGGTCATCCCCTTGACTGTTTGGCCGGTGACAAATTGCTCGCTTAGGGCGTCCCCACCCTCCACCAACGCTTCTTTGTTGTTAATCTCCTGCGGCGGAGGAATGATAAGTTTGACGCGATTGCCAATTCGTTCGTGCAGCACAACCCACTCTTTCAGTTCATAGGTGTTTACAATAGCGTGCGACAGCTCGTTGTCAAAAATATAATCATGCAGTGAAATTTTGGTTTTGTGTTTTTCCAGCTCGCCAACCGTGATTTCTTCAAAATTGCGCCGACTGTAAAATGTATTTATAACATCTTTTTTACTCTGTAAATATTTTATTTTAAGATCACTGTCAATATACCGGCTAAGCTCGCCGATGGTGATAGCGTTTACCGGTTTGTCGGTCAAAAACTCTTCCAGATTGCCGGTGCCGGCGGAGCGATCCAGAATTATATAATCGTGTCCTTGCGGAATTTGTTTGATGGCTTTGCGCACCAATTCGGTGGCTTTGCGACAATATGCCGGCGGAGTATAAAAAGCGCCCAGTTCTTTTTTGTGCTGCGTGTCATTGAGTAGATCCATGATGTATTTGAAGTCCTCTTCTTTGCCTTTCCAGGGGTGAATATAGGCCGCGAAATATTTCGGCGCGCGCAATTCCTTAAAAAATTTAATCTTGTTCGCGGATGGATTGGCTTGATAAAAACGACCGGCCCAACCAACCACATCAAATAAATCAATGTGAATTTTGGTGTATTTTTCAGTTTCTAAAATTTCGGTAACGCGACGCAGACCGGCCAAATGGCTATAATCAATTTTTTCCGGCCGAATCTTAGTGGCAAAATCAGCATTGTTTTTGCTGGCGGCGCCGGCATAAGGAACTTCTATATACGCCAAAAAGTCGCCGGAGCTAAACAAATAGGCTTTTTCTTCATTTAGCGCCACCAGAAGTATCTGCGCCGGAATTGGCTCGCCTTTTATGCGTCTGTGACTAAGATATTTTATGGCTTGAAACAAAACTTTGTTGATATCGGCAATGGTAAGTTTAAATTCAAAAAAGGTGCCCTTATATACGCCGTCAGTATTATATGTTAATTCAACATCGGCGCTGATTTTCAAATCAGCGAAAAATTTTATTTGACCTTCGCGTTCTGACCGAAATTTGTTGCTCATATTATTTATAGGTATTCGGATGTAAAATTTGTCGGCATATTTTAGTTATTTTCACCCGGTGGATAACAAAACTTGACAGCTACTGGTATTATATGAGATAATGTATTTACATTATTGCTATTGCAACTTCGGTTGTGATAGCCTCCGAGATTCCTACCCCTTAAAAGGTAGGTTTCGTTTTTTATTCAATTATTCCAATATTCCAATTATTTTTTGTTTTATCTGATTAAAACTGTTTCAAAAATCGCAAATCACCGCCCTGAAGCAAGCGAATATCATCAATGCCGTATTTAAGCATGACGAGGCGCGTGAGCCCAAAGCCAAACGCGAACCCGGAGTATTCGTTGGGGTCGATTCCGCCTTCGCGCAATACATTGGGGTGAATGAGTCCACCGGGCATTACCTCCAACCAACCGCTATTTTTACAAACTCGACATCCTTTGCCGGCGCACAAAAAACAAGTAACCTCACCGCGCACTCCCGGCTCCACAAACGGATAATATTTTGGCATCAAACGAACCTCGGTCCCTTGGCCGTATAAATGATCGGCCGCGGCTTGCATCACACTTTTCAAATGTGAAAAATTAATTTTTTTATCAATCACGATACCTTCAAGTTGATCAAAAGTATGCTCATGGCGCGCGTCGGTAGATTCATTACGAAAACATCTGCCGGGAATAATCGCCCGCAGGGGCGCGCCGTGTTTTTGCATCGCTCGCACCTGCACCGATGATGTCTGGGTGCGCATCACCCACGGCACATCACTATAAATATCATGGCCTTTGATATAAAAAGTATCCTGCATGTCACGCGCCGGATGATCCTCGGGGATATTAAGCGCGGTAAAATTATAATAATCGCTCTCGAGCTCCGGACCGTCGAGCACCATAAATCCCATACCGGTAAACAAATCCTCCAAATCTTTTTGCACGATGGAAATCGGATGAATGTGTCCTCGCTCCACCACTGGCAATGCCGGTTGGGTAATATCCACTTTTTCTTTTTGTAAAATCTCGGTCCATTCGGCCACAGACAACGCGGATTTTTTCTCGGCCACGGCGGTTTCAATCGCGCCTTTCACTTCATTGAGTAGTTGTCCCGCGCCCTTGCGCGCTTCATCGCCCAAATCTTTGAGCCCTTTCATCAGCTCGGTCAGCGCGCCGTTTTTGCGCCCCAAAAATTTGGTCTCCACCGCTTCCAAGTCGATTTTGGATTTGATCGCGGTGATAGCGAGCAAGGCTTCTTGTTTTATTTGATATAATTTATCTTGCATAATATTCGACGATTATTTTTTCGTGTTAAGATTTTGAATATATTTTGTCAAAGCGTCCATTAACGCGGGAGTAAACGCGCTAAAGTCCATCTGCGAAGCGCTCTTTGCCAGATGCGTCACGGTTTCCGGAGTCATAACCAGTTTAGATTCGCGCAAAAATGCCTCCACTGTATCTTTTATAATTATTGCCGGCTTCACCCCGCGATTTTCCGGCCGCGATGATAGCTCGCCAAAAACCACCATCACTTGATGAAACCTCGCCTCCATGCCATTGCCGTTTCTGCGTTCAGACATATTTTTAGAAAATTTTATTAAACAAATTCATAAAAACCCCCTTAAACGCGCCGAGGTCTTTGACCGTCACCACTACGACGAGTAACATCAAAAGCGCGAAGCCGATCGCGTGCGCGGATTGTTCAAATTTCATAAACACCGGTTTTTTAAAAATTTTGCCAAGCCAAGTAAACACAATCCGCCCGCCATCGAGCGCCGGTATCGGCAAAATATTTATCACCGCCAAATTGAGCGAAAGCATCGCGGTGAATTGGAGCAAATACGCGAGTCCCATGCGCGCCACCTGGCCGGTCATGACAGCGATCCCCACCGGTCCGGCCACCGCCTCACCCGCGCCTTTGCCGGCAAACAATCCGACAAACAAATGCCAAAACGCCAGCACAATCGCGAGCAAATACGCGCCGGTCGCGATCACGCCATGATAAATCGCCAGATACCACGGATATTTGATGAGGCCCACCTCGGCGATCGCCACGCCAATACCGCCTTTGCCGGTTTCAGCGCTCACCGCCGGGGTGATTTTTTTCTCAAAATTTTCCGCGCCACGCGCGATGATAAAAGTTATTTCTTGACCGCGTTTTTGATCGACATAAGCTTGCATGTCCACTATGCGCGGATTTTTGATCTCATCGATCTGGATAATCTCGTCGCCCATCTTGAGACCGGCCAACGCCGCCGGACGACCGGACGCCACCTCGAGGATCGCGATGCGCGCGTCTTTGACCACAGTCGCGTCCGATACATCATCGGTGGTCTGGGGCAACCCCACCATATATCCGACCGACAATAGCACCGCCGCGAGCACGATATTCATCACCACGCCCGCCGCGAGCACGATCGTTTTCTTCCAAGCCGGCTTGGCCATGAAACTATCCGAATCATTTTCGGCGTCGCCGTTTTCGCCTTTTATTTTCACAAACCCGCCAATCGGAAGCCAATTAATCGAATACACGGTTTTTTCTCCGCTTGCGTCTTTATTGCCCCACACCCATTCGCGCTTGCCCCCATCCAAAAACCTGACACCAAAAGCGCGGGGCGGAAAACCAAAACCAAATTCTTCAACTTTCATCCCGCATTTACGCGCGGCGATAAAATGCCCGAACTCATGCGCGAGCACGAGAACACCGAGGACCAAAATAAAAATAATTGCGGTCAACATAAAAAATAAAATTTTAAATTTCTAATTTTCCACCCTTGTATTTTTGACTAATTGGTGTTATTATATACAAGTAATGCCAATTTATGGCATTTATCTAATCTAAATGTATGGGTATACTTTACATCATTTTGGCGGTCGTGGCAATAGTGGCCGTCTGGGTAATCGCCATTTTTAATGGCCTGATTCGCACCAAAAACCAAGTAGACGAAGCGTATAGCGACATCGATGTCCAACTCAAACGCCGGTATGATTTGATCCCGAATTTGGTCGCCACCGTCAAGGGCTATATGACCCACGAAGCCGGCACGCTCGAAAAAGTGACTGCCGCCCGCGCGAGTGCCATGGGCGTACACGATAACAAGAATGCCAGCTTGGCGCAACGAGAACAAGCGGAAAATATGTTATCGTCCACTCTCAAATCTTTATTCGCGGTTTCGGAAAATTATCCGGATCTCAAAGCCAGCCAAAATTTCTTACAGCTCCAAGATGAACTGTCCGATACGGAAAATAAAATTCAATCCGCGCGCCGTTTTTACAATGGCAATGTGCGCGACTTCAACACCAAGATTCAAGTGTTTCCGACCAATCTGATCGCGGGCATGCTTAAATTCGTGAAATACGAATTTTTCCAAGCCGGAGCCGAGGAAAAACAAAATGTGCAGGTGAAGTTTTAAAAAATTTGAAACCAATCTTGACTAACCCGCCTACCGGGCGGGTTTTTGAAATATTTGACAATATCTAAATATTTATATACAATATAATCACGATAATTCATGTTTATGGCGAGCAAAATAACTAAAAAAAATTACTCCGCGTTGGAAGCAAAAAAAATAATTGATTCCTACATTGACGAGTCGTCTTTGCGATTGCGCAAAAAATTAGTCGCCGAATGGAAGCGGCAAGCTCAACCGGCCAAAAAATTATTATATGCTTGAAATTCGCTATAGCGAATTATCCTTGTCAGAAATAAAAAATTTTATCCATTCTTACGAGGAGGGATTTTTTGTTTTGTACCGCGACAGTGGATTGTGGGCCGAAGATATTATTGTGGAACAATACCACCAAACAGCCAAACGGCTAAGTGAACGCATATTTTCTGGAATTGAAAAACACCTATCGCCAATGAAAGTTTTAGGCAGAAAAGAACAGGGTCGGTGGAACGAATTATCTTTTTATATCGGCGACCGTTTAATTATCGTGTATTATTCCGATGACAACAAAAATAATACTCGCCTGATTGAATCAATCGGGATAGATCGTAAGCCAATAATCTTTTAAAATATGTACAACGAAATCACCTCCAACAAACGCAATTCCGTCATTTTGATGACCCTGTTTATCGCTGTCGTGATTGGAATTGGCTATGTATTTAGTTTAGCCAATGGCGATACGACATACAGCGGTGTTTGGATCGCTGTAATCCTATCGCTGGGCATGACTTCGATATCGTATTTCCAGGGCGACAAGATCGCGCTCGCGGTCTCGGGCGCTCGACCGATCACTACTGAGGAAAACAAATATGTCTATCGCCTCGTAGAAAATCTTTGTATCACGGCGGGACAGCCGGTGCCAAAAATTTATATTATCGAAGACTCTGCGATCAACGCCTTTGCCACCGGACGCAAGCCTGAGCTCGCCTCGATCGCGCTCACTACGGGGGTCATCGCCAAACTTGCCAACGAAGAACTCGAAGGTGTGATCGCTCACGAATTATCCCACATCAAAAATTACGACATTCGCTTCATGATGCTCGTGGCCGTGATGGTGGGGGCGATTGCGATTTTATCAGATATTTTTATTCGCTCGCGGATATTTGGTGGACGACGCGGCGGCGACCGTGAAGGCGGAAATCTCGGCGGAATACTGATGATCGTCGGTATCGTTTTGGCTATTTTATCCCCGATCATCGCCGAGCTCATCAAGCTCGCCATCTCGCGCCAACGCGAATACCTGGCCGACGCCAGCGGGTCGCTGCTCACGCGCTACCCGGCCGGACTGGCCAACGCGCTCGAAAAAATCGCGCGCGACGCCCAACCGATGCAACGCGCCAGCAGCGCCACCGCCCACCTGTATATTTCCAGCCCATTTGGATCAGGCAAAAAATTCGCTTCTCTTTTTTCCACTCACCCGCCGGTCGAAGAACGCATCCGCCGACTACGCGCGATGGCCTAAAATACTTTTTAAACAGCTCGGCAAACCCGAGCTGTTTTTTGTTTTAAAATTAGCTATCGCATTATTATTTGACAAAATTTTAGGTGTAGGTTATACTATATTCATATGTATAAACTTACCGCACAAAATAATAACAATAATAACTCTCCGATGCGTGGGTAAGTTTTGTTTCCACACTAACAAAACCCTCCCACGCGGAGGGTTTTTTGATTCATTCCGGGGTAGTTGAGCGGTACAACGCCACGCTGTTAACGTGGATATCGCAGGTTCGACTCCTCCCCCCAGAGCAAAAGTTAAAAGCAACTTTGAAACACTATTTTTTGCCAAATTACGCCGTATTTGGTATAATTAAAAAAAATTATGACAAAAATTTGGTTTAAAGCGAAAAAATACGGTTATGGCTGGAGCCCGTCCACTTGGCAGGGTTGGCTTGTAGTTGCGGTTTATTTGATTATTCTAATCTCGTTGATATATATTTTTGAAACAAATATTGAAAAATATTTGGTTTTTTATTTGATTTCGGTTTTCATCTCCACCGGATTATTGATATATATCAGTTACAAAAAAGGCGAACCCGCTCGCTGGCGTTGGGGCAAAAAAGACAAGGAGTGATTGGATAAAATACATTGAACGATAATAATCTATGATCTATCTCATCGGCGCGCCGCCACGCTGTGGCAAAACCACATTGGCTAAAAAAATGTCTATTCAAACTAAAATTCCTTGGTTATCTTGTGATACTTTGGATTCAATCGCGCAAGAATACACGCCGGCAGAACAATGGGCGAAAAAATTCCCCTACTCTCATTTACGCCGAACCACAAAACCACGCAGCAATGATATTTTCTATCAAAAAAATTCGCCTGCAAAAATAATCCGACTATTAAAACAACAGGCCCGATCCGTTTGGCCAGCCATGGAAACCGCCATCGCCTGCAAAATTGCCGATGGCAACGATTATATTATTGAAGGCTACCACATTACTCCGGATTTTGCCGGTAGAATGATAAAAAAATTTGGCAAGGACAAAATCCGCGCCGTGTTTTTGGGCAAAACTGACGCGAAAAAATTTGCCATTGATGCGCACAAAAGCACCACCCCCAATGACTGGTTGTTGGTTTTAACCAAAAAACCGGAAACATTTTTGCTGGTTGGAAAAATGGTGGCTGATTTTAGTCGTCTGATTGAAAAAGAATCCGCCAAAAATGGCCTTAAATGCTTTAAAACCGACCAAGATTTCGAGATTACAATCGACCAAGCCATCAAACATCTCTTGGGTTGATTATTTTCCCCCAATCGGGTAAAATACCGCCAGTCAAATATACCGTATTTATGAAACTCACCGCCCAAAAAATCGAGGAAATTGCCAAATTGGCGCGCCTTGATCTGACCGAAAAAGAAAAAACTTTGTATGCCGATCAACTGTCGGCGGTTTTGGATTATGTCGAACAGCTCAACGAAGTGAACACCGACAATGTGCCAGAAACTTGTCAGGTAACCGGCCTAAAAAATGTAACGCGCGCCGATGAGCCAGTGACTTGTGACGACGATACCCGCGCCAAAATCATCGCGGCGTTTCCGGAAAAGTTGGATAAGGTTTTGAAAGTAAAGGCCGTTTTTGAATCGACATCGGAATAAACAATAAGCAAATGGCTGGCTAATATACTGTGGCACGCTCCTTGTGCTACGCAGTGTCGCTTTGCCACAGTATATTAGCCAGCCAAAATGGTAATTTATGACAAAAAAACTAAACGAACTCACGATTACCGAAGCCCAAGAAGGCCTAAAAAATAAGAAATTTACCGCCTTCGAACTGACACGCGCTTGTCTTGAAGTTGCCAAAACCAAAAATAAAAATTTGAACGCGTATATCACCATCTGCGAAGAATCGGCCATGACCGAAGCCGTGCGCGCCGACGAAATGATTGCGCAAGGAAAACAACAGCCACTCACTGGCATCCCTTTTTCGGTCAAAGATGCGATTTGTACGGTGGACATTCGTTCCACCGGATCGGGTAAAATCCTCGACAACTATGTCGCCCCCTATGAAGCGACCGTAATCGGAAAAATTCGCGCTCAGGGTGGCGTACTGATCGGCAAAACCAACTGCGATGCTTTTGGCCATGGCGCCAGCAACGAAAACAGTATGTATGGCCCAGTGCGCAATCCGCACGATTTGTCCAAAGTCGCGGGCGGATCTTCGGGCGGCAGTGCCGCGTCGGTCGCCGCGCACACTTGTTTATTTTCTATCGGCGAAGACACCGGTGGTTCTATCCGCCAGCCGGCCGCTTTTTGCGGTATCGTTGGGTTGCGTGTTTCCTACGGCCGTAATTCTCGCTACGGTATCATGCCGATGGCCTCATCGCTTGACACCGTTGGCCCGATGACCAAGACTATCGAAGACTGCGCGATCGTGATGGGTGAAATCGCCGGTCCGGACGCGCGCGACGCCACCACTGTCCCTGATGTAGTGCCGGATTATACCAAAGAACTTTCCAAAAAGAAAAAATTTACCGTGGGCGTGCCCAAAGAATATTTCGAGCTCGACGGTATGGAAGCGGAAACCAAAAAAATTATTGAAGATAAAATTTCCGCACTCAAAAATGCCGGACACAAAATTGTGCCGATATCTCTCCCCTATACCAAATACGCTTTGCCGGTGTATTACATTGTGGTGCCAAGCGAAGACAGCTCCAACCTCGGCCGCCTCGACGGTATTCGCTATGGCGTGCGCGCGCAGGTAGACAATCTATACGATATTTACGCCAAATCGCGCGGTGTCGGATTTCCCGAAGAAGTGAAACGCCGAATCATGGTGGGCACCTATGCGCTATCTGCCGGCTATTACGATGCGTATTATCGCAAAGCGCAAAAAGTCCGCACCCTCATTATTCGTGATTTTGAAAGAGTTTTTGAAACCGTGGATTTGCTTATCACTCCATCATCGCCATTCCCGGCGTTTGATTTGGGCGCCAAAAAAGATGATGTGATTGCCATGTATTTGGCGGATGTGTTTATGTCTGCCGCCGCGGTAGCCGGATTGCCCGCTATTTCTGTCCCGGCCGGTCTGACTGAATCAGGACTACCGGTGGGCGCGCAGATTATCGGTCCGCGTTTACACGAAAGCGAAGTGATGAATTTAGCGAAACAGATTTAAACTAATCATATGTTTACAGAGCAAATACAAAATACAGACTCTGGTCAATATGATCATAAAAGGTCTGCGTCAGTCAGAGTTCCCACTTTAGAGGAAGAAAAAAATATTTTATCAAAACTAGAAAATGGCAAAGAGTGGTCAAATGAAGAACTTGAAAAAGACAGAAAAGGAGTAAAAATTTTTATTGTTGAATGCGGAAGCAAGCAGTTGCTAGTTTATTTGTTTGGTGGATATGAATTTATGACCATTGTTGCAAACAATAATAAAGAGAGGGCGGAAAACGAAACAACAATTGTTTACGAAAAAGCCAAAGAGATAATGCAAGATGAATCAAATTCTAAAGGCAAAGAAATGATATATTCATTGGTAACTTCAAATGAAAAAATGTTAGCTTGGGCGAGAAATCGTGGAGATGAAATATTCCATTGGCAAAGAATAACTGAACCTAATTCTATTGATAAACGGTGGGGTTTTATTACCATGATAGAACCCGAAAAAAGAATGGAAAATTAGTTTGCTTAATCAGGAGTAAATTTTATGACAAAGCTAACACCGATCATCGGAATGGAAATTCATGTGGAACTGAAAACCAAGTCCAAGATGTTTTGCGCGTGCGTGAACGACCCGGATCGCGGAGCGCCCAATACCAACATCTGCCCGGTGTGCACCGCCCAGCCCGGCACTTTGCCGGTGCCCAATGCCGAGGCAATCAAATGGACGGTGAAAATCGCCACTGCTTTGGGTTGCCAAATTCGCGCGCTTAGCAAATTTGATCGCAAACATTATTTTTATCCCGATCTCCCCAAGGCCTACCAGATATCGCAGTACGACGAACCAGTTGGCGAGCACGGCGCCATTGAATTACAATTTTTGACCGGTAAAAATTTTCGCGAAACCGCCAAAATCGGGATCACGCGCGTACATTTAGAAGAAGACACGGCCAAATTACTTCATGGTACGGCGGGCGAAACCCTCGTCGACTTCAACCGCGCCGGCGTGCCACTCGTCGAAATCGTCTCCGACCCGGACATCCAAAGCGCGGCCGAAGCCAAAATGTACTGCCAAGAATTACAGATGATCTTTCGCGCGCTCGGCATTTCCGACGCCGATATGGAAAAAGGTCACATGCGTTGCGAGGTAAATATTTCTCTACAAGAATCCGACAAATTCACCATCAAAAATGGAATAATTAAATTCGCGGACGGCTACACCCCCTATGCCAAAGTGGAAGTAAAAAATATCAACTCTTTTCGCGCGGTGGAAAAAGCGATTGAATACGAAATCGCGCGCCAAACCAAGATGATTGCCGCCGGCGAACCGTGGGTACAACAAACTCGCGGTTGGAACGACCCCAAAGGCGAAACCGTGATGCAACGCGCCAAAGAAACCGCCGCTGATTACCGCTATTTCCCGGAGCCGGACATTCCCCCGTTCGAGCCGTTGGTTATCGCCGGAGAAATTGATTTGCCCGAGCTCCCGTCCGCCACGCGCGCGCGTTTTCACACCGAATATGGCTTTTCTTATGCTGACGCGTATTTGCTGTCCGAGGATAAACACTGGGCGCAATTTACCGAGGGTGTGGTGAGCGACTTGTATCAATGGCTCGAGGATTTACCAGAAACCGCCAAAAACGCCGAAAACATTATTTCTGCTAAAAAATCAACGCTTGCCAAACTGGCCGGTGGTTGGATCACCAGCAAGCTTATGGGGGCGATGGCTGAACGCGCGATTGATATTCGTATCTTAAAAATTAAGCCGGAAAATTTTGGCGAACTCGTGGCTCTAATTTATACCAGCCGAGTCAATGCCACCAATGCCCAAAAAATCTTGATCGAAATGCTCGAGTCGGGCATTGACATGGATCCCACTCATATCATGGAGTCCAAAGGCTATGGTCAAATTTCCGATGAAGGAGCGCTGGGTAAAGTGGTGGATGAAGTAATCAAAAACCACCCGGCGCAAGTAGCACAATTCAAAGCCGGCAAAGAACCACTACTCCAATTTCTCAAAGGCATGGTGATGAAGGCCACCGAGGGCAGCGCTGATCCAGTGGTAGCGGAGAAATTGTTGCGAGATAAACTGCGATAAAACACGATACAAAATACATGGAATAACATCCAGCAAAATTGGTGATATATTATGTATATTTATCCATGTATAGTGTATATTGTCATGTGGATAACCCATCTTGCCAAATCCGAGTTTTTATGCTATACTATTGAAAATGTAATAGCGAAATTATGTCATTCACCCTACACAATATTGACTGCGTCCGACTCAAATTTTATTTTTTCTAATCATACCCCGACTTAGTCGGGGTATTTTTTTGCCTTGTCCGCTATGCCCCTCACCCCCTCACAACTCATCCTCCAAAACGGCGCCCGCTTCGAGGGGCTGTCTCCGGCTTGGCAAAAGCAGATTTTTGAGGGCGAAGTGGTGTTTACCACCGGCATGACCGGATATGTCGAGTCGCTTACTGATCCGTCATACAAAGGACAGATAATCACTTTCACTTACCCACTCATCGGCAACTACGGCGTACCCGCTCCCAAGACTTGGGAATCAACCAAAATCCACGCCTCGGGTGTGGTGGTGAGCGAAGCTTGTGTGCATTGGAGCCATAGTGACGGCCAAAATTCCCTGCTCGAGTGGCTCAAAGCGCAAAAAGTGCCGATCATCACCGGCGTGGACACGCGTGCGCTCACCAAGATTTTGCGCGAAACCGGTGTGATGCTTGGCGCCATCGCCCCCGTCAAAAGCAATGTCAAAAAATTCCACGACCCCAATGTAAATAATCTGGTCGCGCAGGTATCTATCACAAAACCAACCGTCCATGAATCACAGATGAAAAAAAGCTTGCCCCGCACCGACACGCGTAGCGGGTCTGGTGCGCGGGTAGTCGTCGTGGATTGCGGTATGAAAGCCAATATTTTACGCGAGTTGAAAAAATATCCGCTCACGCTCAAACAAGTTCCGTTTGATTACGATTATTCCAATGAAAATTTTGACGCCATTTTTATCTCCAATGGCCCGGGCGATCCGGCCATGTGCAAAAGAACTATCGCCATTTTAAAAAAAGCGCTTGAACACCAAAAACCGATTTTTGGTATTTGTCTTGGACTGCAACTGATGACCCTCGCGGCTGGCGGAAAAACCTACAAACTCCCCTATGGCCATCGCGGACAAAATCAACCGTGTATGGAAACTAAAACCGGCCAATGCTTTGTTACCAGCCAAAATCACGGTTTCGCGGCCGACGCCAAATCCCTGCCCGCGGGCTGGAAAGTATCGTTTACCAATCTCAACGACGGCTCGGTCGAAGGCATTGAACACAAAACGAATCCATACTTCGCGGTGCAATTTCACCCCGAAGCCGCGCCCGGTCCGACTGACATGGATTGGTTATTTGAAAAATTTTATCAATCGATACTGTCATCTTAACACTAATGTCATCCTGAGCCCCGTCATTCGACGGGGTAAACTCCGCAAAGGATCTAACACTGTCATTCCCCCGACTAAGTCGGGGGAATCCAGTCGCCCGGTGTCTGGATCCCCGCCTGCGCGGGGATGACAACAAACAAACAAACATGAACAACATGACAAACACAAAAAAAATCAAAAAAGTTTTAATTCTCGGATCAGGCGGACTGCGCATTGGGCAGGCCGGCGAGTTTGATTACTCCGGCTCGCAAGCCATCAAGGCGCTCAAACAAGAAGGAATTAAAACCGTGCTCATCAATCCCAATATCGCCACCGTGCAAACCGACGCCGGCCTCGCGGACACAGTGTATTTGCAACCGCTGAATATAGAGACAGTTACCCGCATCATCGCCAAAGAAAAACCGGACGGCATTTTACTCGGCTTTGGCGGACAAACCGCGCTCAATCTCGGCCTCAAATTGGACAGTCGAGGAGTTTTAAAGAAATACGGCGTCGCGGTTTTGGGCACTCCGGTCTCGGCCATACGGATCACCGAGGATCGCGAACTTTTCAAAAAATCATTAGAAAAAATCGGGGTAAAATCAGCGCGCAGTTTTGCCGTGTCCACCGTCAAAGACGCGCTCATTGCCGGTGAAAAAATCGGCTACCCGCTGATGATTCGCTCCGGATATTCGCTCGGTGGCTTGGGCTCGGGCCGAATCGATAGCGCCGAGCAACTAAAAGATCGCGCCACCGAGTCGCTCCACGGCGCGCCTCAAGTTTTGATCGAAGAATATTTGGGTGGTTGGAAAGAAATCGAATACGAAATGGTCCGCGACGCTGGCGACAACACCATCGCCGTCTGTAACATGGAAAATTTTGATCCGATGGGTATCCACACCGGTGAAAGCATCGTGGTCGCGCCATCGCAAACCCTCAACAACGAAGAATATCACCGCCTGCGCGCGATCGCCATCAAAACCATCAAACACCTCGGAATTATTGGCGAATGCAACATCCAATACGCGCTCCACCCCGACACCGGCGACTACCGCGTGATCGAGGTCAATGCTCGCCTATCCCGCTCATCGGCTCTCGCCTCCAAAGCCACCGGTTATCCCCTGGCCTTTGTCGCGGCCAAACTGGCGCTCGGCAAAAAACTTTCGGAAATAAAAAACTCGGTCACCAAAACCACCACTGCCTTTTTTGAGCCGGCCTTGGATTATTTGGTGGTCAAAATCCCGCGCTGGGATCTGAATAAATTTCGCTCGCCGGTGCGCGAAATCGGATCCGAGATGAAAAGCGTGGGCGAAGTGATGGCCATTGGGCATAGTTTCCCCGAAGCCCTGCAAAAAGCCACGCGCATGTTAAATATTGGCGTGTCCGGTATCACCGACTATCCCGAAGAAATTTTAAATCTGCGCGCTGAATTATCTTGCCCCACCGATCGCCGGCTATTCGCGCTCGCGCAATTTTTTGCCGAAGGAAAAACGGTCGCATCCGCTCACGAACTGACCAAGATTGACGAATGGTTTTTGCATCATATATACGACATCGTCCAAAAAGCGCACGAACTCAAAAAACAATCGCTCACATCGGCCCTGATTTTATCCGCCAAAAAACTTGGCTTTGCTGACAAAACTATCGCCAAAATAAAAATCACCACCGAAGCAAAAATCCGCGCCTTTCGCCTCAAAAATAACATCAAACCATTTATCAAACAAATCGACACTCTGTCCGGCGAATTTCCGGCCGAAACCAATTATCTTTATACTACTTATCACGCCAGCGTGTCGGACATCGCGCCGTCGCCAGTCAAGCCGATCATCGTGCTCGGATCGGGTCCATATTGCATCGGCTCGTCGGTAGAGTTTGACTGGTGCGCGGTCAACACCGCCCGCACTTTGCGCGCACTCAACCAACCGACTGTCATTATCAATTCCAATCCCGAAACCGTCTCCACCGACTACGACGAATCCGACCGCCTGTATTTCGAAGAACTTACTCTCGAGCGTATCGCCGACATCGCGGACTTTGAAAAATCCGCCGGCCTTATCGTGTCGGTGGGTGGACAAATCCCCAATAACTTGGCTATTCCACTCGAGAACGCCGGTTATCCCATCCTCGGCACTTCCCCCGCGTCGATCGATCGCGCCGAAGATCGAGAAAAATTTTCTTCGCTTTTAAATCAACTAAACATCGACCAACCCGAATGGCAACGCGTCACCGATATTCACTCCGCCAAAATTTTTGCGCGTCAAATCGAATATCCGGTACTGATTCGCCCCTCGTATGTGCTCTCGGGAGCGGCGATGAATGTGGTCTATACCGAAAACGAACTGGCCGAGTATCTGGAAAAAGCGGCCGTGGTATCATCGGAGTTTCCGGTGGTGATGTCCAAGTTTATTTTAAACGCCAAAGAGCTCGAGCTTGATGGCGTGGCCCAAAACGGAAAAATTATTATCGAAGCGATTGCCGAGCACATCGAAAACGCCGGCATCCACTCGGGCGATGCCACCATTGTCTTGCCGCCCCAACGACTATATCTTGAGACTATTCGCCAAACCAAAAACATCGGCCGCGCCATCGTGAAAGCCTTGCACATCACCGGACCATTTAATATCCAATTTATCGCCAAAGAAAATAGCGTCAAAGTGATCGAGTGTAATTTGCGCGCCTCGCGCTCATTTCCGTTTGCTTCCAAAGTGACCGGCCATAATTTTATTGACATCGCCACCCGCGCGATGCTCGGAGTGATTAAAAATGAAAACTACGAAACCCTGGAGCTCGATCATGTCGGCGTCAAAACCCCGCAATTTTCTTATCAGCGCCTCAAAGGATCGGATCCGGTGGCGCATGTCGAGATGGCCTCGACCGGCGAGGTGGCCTGCATTGGCGATAATTTTCTCGAAGCCTTTTACGCCTCCTGGCTCGCCACCGAGCAATCGGTCGCGGGCAAACGGGTCATGATTAGCATTGGCGGCGAAAATAAGGTAAAATTATTAGAGCCGATCCGCGAGCTGGAAAAACAGGGTTGGGAAATCTATGCCACGGTCCATACTCACGATTTCCTCACTAGAAACGGCGTGGCCGCGAATTTTATCTATAAAGTCAGCGATGGCCACGAGCCCAATGTCGCCACCCTGATCGCGAATAAGGGCGTGGATTTGATTGTGAATATCCCGCGCGGACTTTCGCCCACCACCCAAACCGACGGCTACCTGATTCGCCGACTTGCGGTCGATCATCATATTCCGCTATTATCCAATTTACAAACCGCCGGGCTACTGTTGCGCTGCCTGACCGAGCTCGATACCAAAAAAATGCCAGTTAAATCGTGGAATGAATTTATTTATTAATTTAATATTTATGCCGGAAATAAATCTCAAGGGACGAGACATCATCTCGATCACCGACCTCGACAAAGCGGAAATTTTACATGTGCTCAAACACACGCGCGCGCTCAAGCTCAAGCAACAGCCGAAATTGCTCGATGGCCTGGTGATGGGTTCGTGCTTTTTTGAACCATCCACCCGTACCCGTCTGTCGTTTGAAACCGCCATGCAACGGCTGGGCGGACGCGTGGTGGGATTTGCCGACCCCGGGGTCACCAGCGCCAAAAAAGGCGAAACTCTCTACGACGCCATGAAAATCATCGGCCAATATTGCGACGCGATCGCCATGCGCCACCCGATCGAGGGCGCCGCGCGCCGAGCGTCCGAAGCCACCGACAAACCGATTCTCAACGGCGGTGATGGCGCTAACCAGCACCCCACCCAAACCTTGCTTGACCTGTTTTCGATTCTCGAAACCCAGAAAAAACTCGAAGGATTGAATATCGCGCTCATAGGCGACCTCAAATACGGACGAACCACCCACTCGCTTGCCCAAGCGCTTATCCATTTCAATGCCCGCTTATTCTTTGTCGCTCCCGATTCTCTGCAAATGCCCGATCATATTTGCGATGAGCTCAAAGCGCACGGCGTCAAATACACCATGCACCAAAAAATCGAAGAAGTGGCCGACAAAGTGGACATCCTCTACATGACCCGCATCCAAGGTGAGCGCTTTGCCGATCCGATGGAATACGAACGCATCAAAAATGTATTCGTGCTCACCGCCGACATGCTCACCGGTGCCAAATCAAATATGCGCGTGATGCACCCTCTGCCGCGCGTCAATGAAATCACCACCGATGTCGACAACACCAAACACGCCTACTATTTCGAGCAGGCGGAAAACGGACTCTATGTCCGCCAAGCGCTCTTGGCTTTGGTTTTAGGAAAACTAAAATAATTGAATGCCATTCTGACCTGCCTGCCCTGCCTACCGGACAGGCAGGCGGCAGGCAGGGCGAAGTCGAAGAATCTAATTTCACTAATATTTAATTATGACTAAACAAAATCCCAAACAATTACTGGTATCAGCCATCAACAATGGCACGGTCATAGACCACATCACCGCCGGTTCGGCGCTCAAGATTATTCGTTTGCTAAATTTAGCCTCGCACAAAAATGTGGTGACGGTCGGGCTCAATCTGCCCAGTCGAGCGATGAAATACAAAGATCTGATCAAAGTGGAAGGGCGCGAAATCTCTCCCGCTGAAATCGATCGCGTGGCGATTCTGTCGCCACAAGCATCGATCAATATTATTAAAAATTACGAAGTGGTAAAAAAATTTCTGGTAAATTTGCCGGCGATCATCGACTATGTGGTCGTTTGCCCCAACCCCAAATGCATTACCAACAATGAAACCATGTCCAGCCGTTTTCATGTGATCAAAGAAAAAGACGGGATTAAACTCAAGTGTCACTACTGCGAAAAAATTTTTAAACAAAACGATATTAAAGAATATAAAAATAATTAACGCTCGCTGTCATTCTGAGCCCTGCCTACCGGCAGGCAGGCGAGCGCGGCGAGTCGAAAGCCTGCCCTGAGCGACAGTCGAATGGGAATCTATCATAACATGAAAATCACCACCTACAACAATCAGTCAATCGACGCTGATATCACGCCCGCATCGGGCGCGTCTTTGGTCGCTCTCCCTGGACTCATCGACCCGCATGTGCATTTTCGCGTGCCCGGCGCCGAGCACAAAGAGGACTGGATCACCGGAAGCGCGGCCGCACTTGCCGGCGGTGTGACTACCGTCATCGATATGCCCAATAATACCCCGCCGGTGATCGACTACGCGAGTTTGATGAGCAAGAAAAAAATTGTCGATGAACAAATCGCGCCAAGCGGTCATGCACTACGCTATTTTTTTTATTTGGGAGCCACGCCGACCAACTGGATCGAATTTGAAAAATGCCAACGCGAGGTGATTGGCATCAAATTATTTATGGGCGCTTCGACCGGTGATTTACTCGTGGATAAATTATCCGACCAAGAAAGAATATTTGCCGAGGCCGCGCGCTTGGATATGCTCGTGGCGGTGCATGCCGAGGATGACGCGACGATAAAAGCACAACACCTGTCATCCCGAGCGAATCCGCCCGCTGGCGGAGGAGTCGAGGGATCTGTGGCAACACACTCTCAACTTCGTCCTCGTTCTGCGGCGATCATAGCCGTCCAAAAAGCAATTATGCTGGCCGAAAAATACGGCACGCGTTTGTATATTTGTCATGTCAGCACGAGCGATGAGATCGACCTGATTCGCGCGGCCAAAACGCGCGGGGTTAAAGTATTTTGTGAAGTTGCGCCCCATCATTTATTCTTCAATCAGAGCGCTTACGAGACCTTGGGAGCGAAGGTGCAAATGAACCCGCCCTTGCGCACCGCCGAAGACCAAACCGCTCTCTGGCAGGCGATCGCCGACGGCACGGTGGATACGATTGGCACTGATCACGCGCCTCATACTTTGACCGAAAAAGCCAAGATTTACCCGGCCACTCCCTCGGGAGTACCTGGTGTCGAGAACTACTTAGCGCTCTTGCTAAACGCGCATAACCAGGGTAAAATTACCATAGAAAAAATCGTCGCTTTGACCCATGATAATCCGCAAAGTATTTTTCGCCTTCCGGAAATTAACGATTGGGTGGTTGTGGATCTGAATCAAGAGAAAACTGTCCGCGACGAAGACCAAAAAACCAAATGCGGCTGGTCGCCATACTCGGGAATGAAATTAAAGGGCTGGCCATTGGCGATTGTTTCAATTACAAAATAATTCACTATCTTAAATTGTCATTCTGAGCGAAGCGTAGCGGAGTCGAAGAATCTGTCGCGGTGGAAGCAGATCCTTCGACTCGCTTCGCTCACTCAGGATGACATAAAACACTATGCGTCACCTAATTTCGCTCAAAGAGCAATCACGCGAGGATATTTTAGAAATATTGGATATCGCTAAAAAAGTCAAGGTGACACTCTAAATATTTTGTTAATTCAATTTAGTAAATAGCCTAAAAACTCCTTATTTTAGCCCAAAATCCACTCTCTTGACATTACTATAGCATTAGAGTATCATAGTAAGTGGTATTACTATATCACTTAACTAACATACAACTTTATACCTTCGGTATAATCTCATTCGCTCGGAAATAATCAAATGGGTTTGATTATTTCTCTCACTCATTACGATTATGGAGGAAATCCTTAAATACGTACAAAATCAACTAGTTCAAATCCCCTTTCGCTTGCGTACCTATGTGCAGGACGAACAGGGCAAAAAATATCCTCAAAGAAATATCTATATTAAAATAGATAAATACTTGAAGGATTTTTTGCATAACCCAGAAGCCCGTGATCGGTGGATTATTATCCCCGGCCTTCGTGGCGTTGGTAAAACCACTATACTGGCCCAACTTTTTCTAAATCACTATCAAGAAGTTGACCAACAGAGAATGTTGTATATTTCACTTGACGAAGTGGTGAATGTTTTGGGTTCGTCCCTCAAAGATGTTTTGACGGCTTATGAAAGAATCCTTGGTGAAAGTTTTGAAAAACTGACCAAACCATTGTTTATCTTTATTGACGAAGCACAATATGACCCAAAATGGGCATCAGTGTTAAAATCCGTTTACGATCGATCAAATAAAGTTTTTGTGGTTTGCAGTGGTTCGTCAGCAGTTTCTTTACAGACAAATCCCGATGTAATTCGTCGCTCCATTTTTCAAAAACTTTTTCCAACCAGTTTCACCGAATTTTTAATGATTCGCGACGATAAATTGCCGGTTAAAGATCTTAAGAAAAATTTAAAGGAAGCATTATTTAATGCCGATTCTGCCAAAGACGCTTTTGAAAAACTACAAAGATACCAACAAAGCGTGGTGAGCGTGTGGTCGTCTATTGATCGTCATTATGTTGACGAATATTTAAAAATTGGCACTTTGCCGTTCGCAATCCGCATGAAAGATGAAGCACGAGTGTATCAGACAATCTCGCTGCTTTTAGACAAGGTAATTAACCAAGATGTCCAAAGCTTGGGTCGTTTTGATGCCAAAACGCTTGGTTATATTAAAAGAGTGTTATTTTTGTTATCCGAATCCGATGTGGTAAGCGTCCAAAAACTTTCCACGACACTTGAGACAACCGTGCACACTGTCGCTAACATTCTTGAAGTGCTGGAACAAGCGGAATTGCTTATCCGTATTATGCCGTATGGTTCTAATTCCAAAAAAGTTAGAAAACCATCCCGCTATCAATTTATGTCATCGGCTATGCGATCGGCATTCCTGTCCGTCGCTGGTAACGAACAAATTTTCATCGGCCAAAGGGGCCGACTGATGGAAGATATTGTCGCTATGACATTACACCGAGAATTTGTGGCCAGCAGTCGCGGCGCTCTCAACCATGACAGTTCAAAGAATGGCGCTGATTTTATTCTTACTATCGCAGAGAAAAGTATCATTCCAATTGAGGTTGGTATGGGCGAAAAATTGGGCACGCAGGTGAGAAATACAATGAAAAAAGTACATTCGGCAAAATATGGCATTGTGATATGTAGCAACGAGCTAACACTGTTGGAGGATGCCAACATCATAAAAGTCCCACTGGATTATTTCTTGTTGATATAAAAATATGCGACTACTTCATAACCAAAAAATAAACAAAGAGATAAAAGAAGAATATTTTTATTCTTTTGAAACAAACGAGAGGGTTTATTTGATTGAAATAATAGCCCAAGCAAAAAGTTGGTGGCAAAACTTGAAAAGTTTTAGATCTATTTTTAAAGATGATGATATAATTTTGTATTTAGATAATATTGAAATTTTTACTTCAAACAGCAAAAAAAGTGATGTCAGAGCGATTTGGAACGGTAATGAACTAAAAGGATTGTCAAAAACAGTATTGATTGCTATCAATTTGAAAAAAGGCCAACACATTCTTCGATTGCGACCTGACCAAAGTCCAAGCTTAGAAAGTATTAGTATAAGGGAATTGGAGGAAATGGATAACCAGACAATAATTTATTCTCCATCAGATAATAATCCGCCAAAAAAAGGTGATAGGAGGCCGTGGATAAATTTTATTTTACAAAATTTAGCTATTAAAGAACTTGGTATTGTGGCCAGCGCTAATAAATCAGGCCAAGACGACGATGATATTAAAATGATTATTGATGGTAAAGTAGAAAAGAACGAAAATAAAAATTCGCATAAAGATTGGTATTGGTGTGGAAAAATATTAAAGGGGAGTGAAATGGAGTTCAAAAAAGAGTTAAATTTAGAAAAAGGAAAACATTTTATTGAGTTGTGGGCGGACAAAAGCCCAACTCTAAAAAAGATTGAGATGGTGATTTTAGCTACTAATAACGAAAATAGCGAGGCAATTATCAAACCTTATACCTGCGGAGACGCGGGATGCAAAGAAGATTATAATCGCTATGACGCGATCATAGCGGAAGTGGTCGCTTACTGGAATAGTGAATTTTTAAAAAACACTGACCCACCCAGCGAATTGTTAGATCCTAATTTAGTAAAAGCGATAATGTATCAAGAAAGCAGAGTGGGGTCTGATAAGACGGCTGGATCAAACATCATGCAAGTTGGGAATGATGGCGATCCATCAATATTAACCCTGAGAGGATCGCTTCCGGAATATTGGATTAATAATGGTAAAGTAGCGCTTTTAAAATATGATGCCAAAGTAGAAACTGTTAAAGATAGTATCAATTGGGGTGTGAGGTGGCTTTATCATAAAGCCCAAGGCATAACTCCCGATAATAAAAGATACTGGAAATCGTGGCCAGAAGCCGTGCTGAAGTATGGGCCCGGCAAACAAGAATATGTGGATAGTGTTTGGAATATATATAAAAAAGGTGTAAAAAAAGAGAAAAACAGGACGATTTACTTATGGTCAATAATTTTGTTTATGCTGATGGTTTTGTTTTCAAGCAAAAGTAATGCCCATACGCTTGACGCAAAAATTAACGATCAAATTACCAAGGAGCAAAATCAAGAAATTGAAGGAATTGAATTGAATTATAGTGAAGATAAAAAATATATTTTAGCGCAGGTAGAGCGAGAAAAAGATTGGTGGGAAGAATTAAAAGTCGGCCAGATTAAAAATGAAAATATAAATTGGCTTAAAATAAATGATCCTCCCGGCGAGCAGGCCATATTGTCCGGAAGGCTGATTAAAATAAAAAATTTTATTAATCCCATAGTGGAGGTTTACGGGTTAACCCACGCCGGGCATGGTTTTTTATATATTTATAAAATTCAAAATAACGAACTAAATTTATTATTTAAAACCCCCGCGGTTGATATCAACCCTGACATCAGATGGGCGCCTGACAATTTTAACAAGTATGGATACAATAACTGCGGAGAAATTTTTTCCAACAACAAATTGGCGAGCGAATATATAGATGTAAATAAAGATGGTAATTCGGATTTAGTATTAAGCGGTACAAAAAAAATAATTTGTGAAAAAAGAGATGAGTTTTTAAAGAATGCTTATGAAATAACCGCAAGTAGCGCGCCCATTTATAAAGAAATTTTGTGGAATAAATATGAGTATGCCTGGATAAACACGGCTAATCGCAATGACGGTCCGCGATAGATTGCATTTATTAATATATTTAAACTATGAAACACCTAATTTCGCTCAAAGAGCAATCACGCGAGGATATTTTAGAAATATTGGATATCGCCAAAAAGGTAAAAGCCGATTACAAGGCCGGCAAAGTCGCGAACTACCTGCCCAACAAAACCCTAATCATGCTTTTTCAAAAATCATCCACCCGCACGCGCCTATCATTTGAGGCCGGCATGACCGAACTGGGTGGCCACGGCATTTATCTGGATTCGCGCAACACCCAATTTTCCCTCACCGACTTTGGCGACGAAATTCGCGCCGTGATGCGCTTTGGCGATGTGCTGATGTTTCGCGCCCTCAAAGCCAGCGATGTTGAATTAGCCGCCTCATTCAACCAGATTCCGGTCATCGATGCTTGCAGTGAAAAATATCACCCCTGCCAGGCACTGGGAGATATTTTGACCATGTCCGAGCACGCCGGCGGACTGGAAAATGTCAAAAAAATTACTTGGCTCGGCATTGAAAATAATGTCAGTAACACCCTCAAGCTCGCCTGCGCCAAACTGGGCATCAAAGTCGCTATCGCCGCGCCCGAAGCGAACGGCCCCAGTGTGGACGCGGAATTAAATAAGATGGCCGATGACACCGGACTCGTGACTTACACCAAAAATCCGGCCGAGGGGATGGCCGACTCTGATTTTGTCCACACTGATACTTGGATGGATATGGAATTTTTCAAAGACGGCAAAGTGGTGCCGGAATTTCAGGCCGAATATGATCGCCGAAAATCTACCTTTATGCCATTTCAACTTAACGCCGCGCTGGTAAACGATAACGCCCCGAAATGCCAAATCATGCACTGTATGCCCTGCCATGTGGGCTATGAAATTTCTCGCGACGCTATTGACCACAAAAACGCGATTATTTTTGATCAAGCGGAAAACCGCAAACATATTCAAAAGGCGATAATTCTTTGGTTGTTGGGAATTAAAGTCTAACTGTCATCCCCGCGCAGGCGGGGATCCAGACAGTCACTGACGGCGAACTGGATTCCCGCTTTCGCGGGAATGACAAATAAAGAAGTGGCAAAAACAATATGTTACAAACCACCTTTCTCACTAAACAATTCACCACCCCCCTCGTCCTCGCCTCGGGGATTTTGGGCGTGACCGCATCCAGCCTCAAAAAAGTGACGGACAACGGTTGTGGCGGAGTGACCGCCAAATCGGTTTCGCTTACCCCGCGCACCGGCCACCCCAACCCCACCATGATGGGCACGGAACATTATTTTATCAACGCCGTGGGGCTATCCAATCCGGGGGTGGAAAAAGCGGTGGAAGAACTAAAAAAATTTCGCCAAATGACCGACAAGCCACTCATCGGCAGTATTTTTGCCGGCACGCCCGATGAATTTGGCGAAGTGGCGACCAAACTTTGTGAGGCACCGTTGGATTTTTTGGAAGTGGATATTTCTTGCCCCAATGTCAGCAAAGAATTTGGCCGACCGTTTGCCTATGACAAATCCGCAGTGGAGGCGATTACCAAAAAAGTCAAAGCCAATTCCAATGTCCCGATTTCGGTGAAGCTGTCGCCCAATGCTTGGGATATTGATGAAATTGCCGTGGTAGCCGAGGCCTGTGGCGCCGATGCCATCACCGCGGTCAATACCGTCTCTGGCATGGCGATCAATGTATCCGCGCGCCGACCGTATCTATCCAACAAACAAGGCGGGGTATCGGGTCCGGCGCTATTCCCGATCGCGCTTAAATGCGTTTATGATATTTATAAAAAAGTGAAAATCCCGATCATCGGCACCGGCGGAATCACCACGGGTGAAGACGCGCTCGCCATGATTATGGCTGGCGCTACTCTTCTCGGTGTTGGTTCGGCGGTATATTTCCGCGGTCAGGATGCGTTTGCGAAAATTATCGCGGAAATGGAATCAATTATGAAATCCGAGGGAATTAAGTCACTCGACGAAATACGCGGTTGCGCGCATCTCTAAACCTGTCATTCTGAGCGAAGCCGAAGAATCTATCACCGTTACCGATTAGATCCTTCGACTTCATTCGCTATCGCTCACTCCGCTCAGAGCCTGCCCTGAGCCTGTCGAAGGGATGACAGGTAATAATAAAACGACATATGGACAAACCCACTTTCCTAAAAATTTCCAAAATCACCAACGAAAACCCGTTTGTCAAAACTTTTTATTTTGACCACCCGCTCGATTCTAAACCTGGCCAATTCGTCATGCTCTGGATCCCGGGACTAGACCAAAAACCATTTTCGATCGCCTATGACGATGGTCAATCGTTTGGTCTGTCTATTTTTAAACGCGGACCAACTACCGAAAAACTATTTGGCATGTCGGTTGGTGATCGCGTTGGTATTTCCGGCCCCTATGGCACCTCTTTTACCGTCAATCCCAAACTGCGCTACATCATGGTGGCTGGTGGCTATGGCGCCGCGCCGCTTGGCTGTCTCGCCGAGGCACTCGCCAACTGTCATTCCGAACAACACAATTGTCATCCTGAGCCCTGCCTACCGGCAGGCAGGCGAGCGAAGCGAGTCGAAGGATCTCCAATCGACTTCATCGCTGGTTCGCGCAATAAAGATTTGCTATTATTTAAAGACCGACTATCAAAAATACCAAACTTAAACCTCCACATCACCACCGATGATGGCAGCGCCGGACACAAAGGATTTGTCACCGATTTATTACCCGACCTAATCCAAAATGTCATTCCCGCGAAGGCGGGAATCCAGTCGCCCGTCCTCGTTGTCACCTGCGGCCCCGAAATAATGCAGAAAAAAGTGCTGGATATCTGTAATCAATACGATGTTGATTGCGAAGTCAGTATCGAGCGCTATATGAAATGCGGAGTAGGCGTGTGCGGGCAGTGCACGGCCGACCCGATCGGTATTTGCTTGTGCCAGGAGGGCCCGGTAGTCAAACGCGCTATCGCCAATCAAATCACCGAATTTGGTAAATACCATCGGGATAAATCAGGTGCGATAATTTCTTTTTAGTATGCTTGCGAAACGCAAACGAGCAAAATTTATCGTTGGAGTCTTTGCTGTTATCTTTGACAAACAAGGACGAAGTTTGTGGTGCTTGCGACGCGATTACGATCTATGGAATTTGCCGGGTGGCGGAATGGAGTACGGCGAAACCCCACAAGAAGCAATTATCCGTGAAGTAAAAGAGGAAACTGGTGTTATTGTAAAAGTTGAGAGATTGGCCGGAGTGTATTACAAAACCGGCGATGACGCGATAGTCTTTTCTTTTGTTTGTAAAATTATCAAGGGTAAGTTAAAATTATCCGATGAAGTAAAAGAAAACAAATTTTTTAAACTATCGGAATTACCCAAACACATATCACAAAAACAAGTTGATCGAGTTAAGGATGCGCTGAGATTTCCCAACAAAACTATTTTTGCCAAACAAAGTAGTATCTCCTCAATAAAAAAATTTAATCTTAAAAAATCACAATAATATGCTCCAAGACCTAATTTTAAAACTCCACGCCATCAACGCCGTCAAATTTGGCGAATTCAAACTAAAAAGTGGCATCATGTCGCCGATATACATTGATCTGCGCGTCACCGTATCGTATCCCGAGGTGCTCAAAATGGTGGCCGAGGCGATGTGGGAAAAAGTAAGCGGACTGAATTTTGATGTCATCTGCGGCGTCCCCTATACCGCCCTGCCGATAGCGACCGCCATCTCACTCGCCCATGATAAACCCATGATCATGCGCCGGAAGGAAGTAAAGGACTATGGCACCAAAAAAGCGATTGAGGGAAAATTTGAGACCGGACAAAATTGTCTGGTGGTGGAAGATTTGGTGACGAGTGGCGCGAGCGTATTTGAGACTATCGACCCACTCCAGCACGAGGGGCTCAAAGTCACCGACATTGTAGTGCTCGTCGATCGCGAACAAGGCGGAAAAAAACACATCGCCGAAAAAGGATATAATTTGTATTCCGTGCTGACGATTTCGGAAATGCTGAATGTTTTGGAAGCAGAGGGGAAGCTGGACGCGGAGATGGTGGATAAAGTGAAAGAGTTTATTAAAAATAACCAAGTGTGAAAATCTCAAATTCAAAATTCTAAATCACAAATAAATTCCAATATCCAAATACCAAAAAATATTGAAATTTGTGATTTATTATTTATTTGGAATTTGTAATTTTATATTTGTAATTTATTTTCTATGCTCACCTACTCAAAACGCGCCGAACTTTGCGCCAACCCTACCGCCAAACGCCTGCTCGCGCTCATGGAAGCCAAACAAACCAACCTGTCTATCGCGGCCGATGTCACAACCAAAAACCAATTATTAAAAATCGCCGACGAACTTGGCCCATACATTTGTGTCCTCAAAACCCACATAGATATCGTGGAGGATTTTGATACCGGACTAATCACCGAGCTTCAACGCCTATCCGAAAAACATAATTTTCTAATTTTTGAAGACCGCAAATTTGCCGATATTGGCAATACGGTGGCCCACCAATACCAAGACGGCATCTATCATATCGCCGATTGGGCGCATATTACCAACGCCCACACCGTGCCGGGACCCGGTATTATTGACGGCCTCAAAAAAGTGGGCTTGTCCAAAGGACGCGGACTACTACTCCTCGCCGAGATGAGTAGCAAAGGCACACTGGCCAAAGGCGAATACACGACCGAAACCATAAAAATGGCGCGAGAAAATAAAAATTTTGTCGTCGGATTTATCACCATGCGCCAGCTAATTGACGATCCGTGTTTTATCAACATGACCCCAGGAGTACAACTTTCGGCCGGCGGTGACACGCTCGGCCAACAATACAACACTCCGGAAAATGTTATCACCAAACAAAAATCCGACATTATTATTGTCGGACGCGGAATTTACGAAGCCGCCGATCCTATCGCTGAAGCGAAGAAATATCAAGAAGCCGGGTGGATCGCCTATAATAATAGATAAGGATAGGGACTTGCAATGAATGCCAATGAAAACGCCCAGCTTCAGCTGGGCGTTTTCATTCGTTATCTATACGCTTTTATATCATTCGGGGTCAAAATTTTTAATATAAACTCCTGGTTTTTTGCAAACAGCTCTTCTGTGGATAGCTCGCGATCTCCCTCGTTAAAAAAACCACGACAGTCAATATAGTACTTACCTTCGACACCGTCAGATCCTCTAAAGTATGCTGCCGCACTCATTATTGTTTGTTTTAACTCTTCATTAGTTTTTCCCAAGCCTATTTCTATGTAATTACTTTCTTTATTCATTGTTTGTTCACTTGCTTTTGTATGTGCCTTTATCCATTTAAATAATTTATTCAATTGATCTTGCCTTTCTTCGCCAACTTGACCTATGACAGGGATATTGTCAAGACTACCAGTATGTTCAACTGGAAAAATTTTTATTGAGCCACTTTCACCAATTAACATGAACTTTGGATTTACATCTTGTTCGTGTAATATTTCTTGAATCTCTTTAATGGTATCTCTAATGGTATCTTCAATCTTATCTTTTCCTACCCTGTTCAAGTAAGTCTCTCTTTTAAGACCTATATCACGATCATTGGCAAAGGCGATATTGCGAATACTTTCATCTACACGCCACCCCTTTAAAGACGGCGTTACCGCGCATAATTTCTCCAAGGGTGAAATAATTATGTTAACCTTGTCTAATTCAGACGATGCTGAAGTTCCAACAACCACATCATCAAGAATGCGCTCTATAATACTTTTAAAATCAATCTGCAATTTATTTTGTTTGCAATAATCAACCATCGCCGCCCAACCATTATAAAAATTGTCACCGAGATTTTGATCTCGATCCTTAATCATATTGATCAAACGATCCTTTAAATTATCCCCAATTAACTTGGTAAGATACGAGGCTAATTTTTCATTATTTTCCAATTTAATATCATAATGTCCGGATAAATCTTTCAAAAAACCCAAAATTTGCTCTCGTCCTACCGCCCCGCCACCGATGGGTAGAGCGTGTTTGGCCGCGATTGAATACATCAGATGATCCTCGATATCCAGATCCAAATTGGCCATGTCGCACGCTTTTTTCAGCCGATCAATATAGGCGATTGATTTTTGCAAATCTCGCGGTTTTTCCGCTGAAGCGTAATTATTTAAACGAAATTCACTCGCGTCTCCCATAAAAAGATTCGGCAGGTGTCTTTTGAAAAAATCATACAAAAAACTCCGCGTCCATTCTTTCACATGATCAGCCTTATTTTCGGCAGTAAGATGCCCTTTGTTGGCTTTTGTTAAACGCTTGATTTCAAAATCAAGCAGGGCGGGCAATTGTTTGGCCACCTCTTCTAAATTGTCACTTGCCACACCATCGTCAAAGCCATGTTCATCGCCCATTTTAAAAATTTTTACAACATTTTCTTTTTCATTATAATGTTGTACACCTTGTGATAATTCCTTAGCTTCTTCTCCCCCAATGGCTTTTACTTCCCTAAATGTACCTGGGTTAAAACCCCTATTTTCTCCTGACATAAATATATTATTAAAAATAAACATGGTTATTATACAGTATATGTATTTTTTGACAATAGGCGCGAATAAATAGAGCTATTTCTGAAAAACAATCACTTCACCCTCTGCAACGCCTCGCGCAAAATCTGCTCGCTGGTTTTGCCGGCAATATCCAATTTTTTCACCGCCTCACGCGCGTCGATAGCCGAATATCCCAATGCCACCAGCCCCTCAATCACATCGCCAAGCACCCCACTCTCACTTAGAGCGGTAGTTTTGTCTATCTTGCCACGAAGCTCCACCACGATGCGCTCGGCCGTTTTGCCGCCGATACCACTCACCTTAGTAAGATATACCAAATCTCCACGATTGATCGCCGCGCCGATTTCTTCCACGGTGCCGAGTGACATCAACCGCAAAGCGGTCTTGGGGCCGATCCCGGATACGCCAATCAATTTGGTAAACAAACTGCGCTCCGCTTCCACTGCAAACCCAAATAAATCCAGCGCGTCCTCGCGCACCACCTGATAAGTCAAAATCTGCGCTTCGCTCCCCACCTTCCACCCCTCACTGCGCGCCGGGCTCACAAAAATCTTATACCCTACCCCGCCCGCCGTCAAGACTACCACTTCCGCGCCGGTGTTGGATAGGATTTTACCTTGAATCAACGAAATCATAGCTTTTCTATTGAAAAATCATATTTAATAATACTATTATATCTTATGCATTATTTAATTTCAATAGACGCGAAATATAAGCACGCTACAAGCATGCATGTATTGACAATAATAAACACGCATTCTATAATACCTCCGTATTTATTATAAAAATATAAAATATATGCGTCATGTAGATGAAATCGGGTTAGCCAACCCACAACAAGAACAAAGTGGGGCATCGACTGAGAACACAACAACCAAAGAAGCGGGAAAAGAAAAACAGGAAGGACAAAAAATTTTTGAAAAAGATTTTCAAGTAATTAATTATACACAACATCAAAAACTGGGTGGCGACAGACTCTCACCGACGGGAGATGCCATTTATAGTGATCAGGGCATGGACGCAATGAACATTCTTCGTGTAGTTGCTTGTAAGGACGACTATGTTTTACTAAGAGAGGATGAAATTGTAGGAGAATATCAACCAGATGATGAAAAACAAAAAAATAACCCGCTTTGGCTGTTTAAAAAAGATAATTGGGAAAAATATTTAAGAGATAATAATGAAATAGAAAATAAAATAAAAAGGATGCTCGCAGTCGAAAGCCCTGATGATCGCGAAATTACTGTTAATAAAACCTGCTATAAACAATTGGTCAATCTTACTCCAATAAATATTGACGGGCGTGAATATAAATTTGGTGATGAGATTGAAATACCAGACCAAGCGCGTTTGCGCGTTATTTCCACAGAAGGAGATGAGGCGCTGGTGGAGTGGCCGCCCCCGGGATTTAAAGGAAAAAAGGGAGTAGGATTATTATTTCTTGTGAGCTTGCAAAAATTGGAGCAAGCAAATGATTGGACTGTCAACAACGAAAAAACAAACGCCGACACAATCAGCAAGGTTAAAAAAATGCTTGAGAGTCCTGATTGGAAAGATCGTGAATTGGTTGCCCAACATCTTGGATGGATAATCTTAGTTAATCCAAATCCGATCAATATTGATGGGCGTGAATATAAATTTGGCAATCATATTAAAATACCAGACCAAGCGCGTTTGCGCGTTATTTCCACAGAAGGAGATGAGGCGCTGGTGGAGTGGTCGCCCCCGGGATTTAAAGGAAAAAAGGGAGAAGGAGTATTATTCCTTGTGAGCTTGCAAAAAATGAAGGAGGATAATAAGGCGGTTTCCGATTCACTGGACGCAAAAAAAATAGAAAATGCCAAAATAACAAATAAAGTGGAAGAGATGCTCTATAAACCAAACCTGCTTCCGCACAGTATTAATACCGGTGGTATGGAAAATTTTTGTGTAGTGAATCCAAATGCAGTCAATATTAATGGGAAAGAATATAAATTGGGCGACCAAGTTTCTCTGCCTTTACAAACACGTTTACGCGTTGTTTCTTCAAAAGGAGAGGACGCGCTGGTGGAATGGCTTCCTCCAGACTTTGAGGGAAAAACGGGAGAAAGAGTGTTGCTCATGGTTAATTTATCGCAGTTGGAACGAGTAAATATAAAATATAAAGAAAATAAAAAAAGACGGGATCGAGAAAAAAAAGAAAAAATTAAAATAGCGCAAGAGATACTGCGAGAGGCGGAAGTGTAATTAATAAATAACATACTAAAAAACCGGCAAATAGCCGGTTTTTTAGTATACTGCTCACCAAAATTATCAAAATTACTTTTTCCCTTTTTTCACCCGACTTACTCGTATCAACCCACTGCACGGCACGATCTCCACGCCTTTTTTCTCGAGCTCATCCAAAAACAAATTCATCCCGAGCGAATCACTCGCCATATGTCCGGCGATCACCACATTCATATGATGCTCGTTCGCAATATCGCGGGCGGCGTCTTTCATATGCATACCGACAATCGTCGAAATCCCAAAATGCGACAATTCTTTGTAAACTTTATCGCTCGGATTGGTGCCACCGGTCATCTCGAGGAGCCACTTGCCCACGCGATGTTTGGGACTGCCGGCAAATAGCGCCGGACCGGCGCCGCGTTTTTTGGCTTCATGGTATTCCGAAATTTCGAGTAGCGAATCTAATAAATCGCCGATGATTTTGGGGTTGCGTTTACTCAAATGATCGTGTAAAAAATTATGCACCAAATTATCCGTGATAGTGTGGGTATTAATCAGATTCACTTTAAGCAGTTCAGCCATGTTAATCAAACGGTAATGATTGACCGGATGCACACTGCGCCCGACTTCTTTCACCCGCTCTTCCATGATTTTTTCGGCCACATGCACCGGCACGCCCATTTTTTCCCAACCCGCCACTGTCATGTCCATCACGCTATGCAGATCGGCGAGTCCGCGCCCCACCGGATGATGCGCGATCACTAAATCAATTTTTTTACCGCGTTCGCCCAGTTGCGACGCGAGCAAAATTTCACTTTCGCCGATATCGATGCCGGTCAAAACGCGTTTCACTTCGGTCGCTCCATCATCAACATGCACTCGGCTGTCAGCATAGGGGTTGGCGAGGCGTTCGGAATCAAAGTATTGTTTGTCTTTGGGTTTACAATTTTCAAAATCTTTTTTGATTTCCGCCAAATAATCCTTCACGCCTTGGGTCCCGCGCGGGTCGGCGGATATGGCGAGCTTGAGTCCGAGATCGAAAATTTGTTTGACTTTCATAATCGCAATTACATAAATGAATAATAACTGATATCGAGTAATTCAATAATACGCTATCTATCCAAAAAGTCAACACATCGGTAAAAAGCATTGACAAAACATCCTTGTATTATTATACTAAACACAAGGAGGAAAACATGAAAATGACGAAAAGGGGAAAAATGGTGCTCTCTATTCTTTGTATGGGAGCATTATTGATGGCATGGGCAATGATTTTTGCCACCCTGGATTTGGGGGTATAAAGTCTCAACCCCATCATGATAACCAACAGACAGTCCTCGCTGTCTGTTTTTTTATTACATAATTACTTAATTTTTAGCTGAAATTAGCCAAAATGTAAAAGTTGTCAACAGGGTGACCCCTTGACAAAAGGGTATTTTTGTGCTATACTATTTTGTTCTTTGACAATCAACAACCACGGCCATACCGCCACGCATCAAGCGTTGGCAGGCCACAGTGCCCCAACAGGGCAAGGAGAGAAAATGGAAGCCACGAAAAGGGACGACGGGCACAAACTGACCGTGGAACAGGTCAAAGAAATTTTTGACCTACTCAGCAAATTGCTGGGAATGGTGTTTTCGGGGGTGTTTCAGTGGAACCCCGAAAAAACCATCGATGCCCTCCAGCGCATCATCGCCGGTGATCATGTGATCACCGAAAGCTGGGGATGGTCAACCCCCGTTTGGCCATCCTTTCACCTGTTATTTGACAGTGTTAATGTGTTGGAACCCGGCCAGCGCCGCTATCACTATCAATGGGAGGTAGTGGCGGACAATGCCACATATTTCGGAGGTGGGGGGAAGAGATGGGCGGACGAGCTGGAGTTGGTAGCAGTACCAAAACTGCTTCCTCCAGGCGGATTGTGGGAAGTATTGCTCCATGAGGGAGCGCTCCCATACTGCGACCTAATCGCGATAGCGCAAGACTATCGCGACAAACCAAGTTGGCTGGCACAATACACGCCGGCCAAAGAAATAACTGTCGTCGCAGGGACCGCCCTGCAAAAACACGACGAGTACTACAACAAGACCAATATCGTTATCCCATGGGTCCCCATGGGTATCGAAAGCCCACACAATCTTGGGCACGACCTCAGAAAGGTCGGGATGGGGGAGACTTACATGCCCCGATTCTATGTGAGGCGCCGACGCCCCACATAAACGGTTTTTACAATGCCTACCATACTTTCGTATGGTAGGCATATTTTTTTAACCACCTATTCCATTTTACCAATTATGGATCAATTATTCCGCCGGCACCAAATTGGCATAATACTCGTGATACTCGATCCGAGCGAGCCCCCAGCGTTCTTTCCATCCGCAATCATGATAGCCGAAATTTATTTTTTGCGCGCCGAATTTTTTGGCCTCATCGATACTGACCAAATTTAAAAACGGACTTAGATCTTTTATTGATCGATCATATCCGACCACATAAAAATAATATACGCCTTTATAAACCACTGATAGTGTCACCGCCTTCACCGCCCCGCCAAGTCGCACCGAAAAAATTCTCCACTCATACGGCAATTTCACCAAATCGCGATATATTTTTTTTACCACTTCATCCAAAAAACTGGACTCGGCGCCAAAAACCGCGATATTCAAATCAAATAATTTTTCCAAATCTTTCCAATCGTTTTTCACGATTTCCGGCTTCAATTCCCGCACCCCTTTTTGTCCGGCGCGCGTATGTTTGCGCAATTTTCCGGTTAAATGATTTTCCAAAAAATCCGTCGCGTCAGCATACGGAGCCAAATCCAATTCATAACTAACATCATCGATAGCGAGACCTCGAATAAACTCACTATCGCCACGCAAATAATCCAACCACACCGGCTCATCTACCGCGCGCAAAAATTCCCATTCCCTATTTTCAAATCCCGGCTTCACCCAGATGCCGTTGTCCTCCATTTCTTCACCGCCAAAAAATTGCCAATACCCCTCGGCTGACTCGTATTCAAGGGGCAAAAGGCCAATCGGCTGATTGCCGGTGTAACCGACGATAAATTTGAGCGGATAATTGAAATATTTATAATGCGTATAGCGCCAATCCCACTCTTGAAAAATCGTTTGATGCGGTGAAAATTTTTCCCACAGCGCTTGGCATTCCTCCAAATCGGTCGCAACGCGAAACTCCAAAGAATTCATACAATCTACAAAATATTGGTCTGCAAATGATGATACGGCGGACGATCTTTGTAGCGGGTAATTGCCAAACGAATCATTTCTTCTAAAAATTCACCGTAATTCATGCCGACGAGCTCGGCCGCGGCCGGAGTCGAGTCCTCGATATTGATTGAGGGGTTGGGATTTAGCTCCAAAACATACGGATTGTCATCGGCATCGACGCGCAATTCCACCCGGCCGTAGTCATGGCAATCCAAAATATTGTAAGTATCGAGCGCGATTTCCGAAATCAAAGATTCCAATTTTTTGGAAATATTTTTGGGCGGGCTTTGAGTGATGATTTTGTCATAAGCGTTCCCCTCTTCCCATTTGGACGCGAACGGATAAATGTGCCAGTAGCCCTCGGGCATATCTTTGAAAATCGAACGAGTGAGCGGGAGCACGCGCAACTCGTCGTCATTGCCGATCACCGACGCGTCATACTCATCACCCTCGATAAATTCTTCGATCAAAGCGGCACTACTGATCTCGAGACATTTTTTGATCTGCTCGCGCAGATGCGCTTCGTCTGTAACTACCGAATCATTGGTGATACCGATCGAATTATCCGTCGAAGCCGGCTTCACGATCATGGGATAACGCAGATCCGGATCAATCTCGTCTTCGGCGAAATACACATAGTCCCAATTCGGCGTGGGAATATCGTGATAATCCAATAATTTTTTTACTTTGATTTTGTCGATACACAGCCCCAGCGTGTTGGGATTGCTGCCGGTGTAGGGAATATTTAGAGCGTCCAAAATCGCGGCGGCATGGGGCTCGAGCAGACTGGAATTATTGATGCGCTCGCAGACATTAAACACCATATCGACATTACTGTCTTTTAGTTGTTTGATCGCTTCGAAAACATCATTGAAATCAAAAAAGGTCACTTTGTAGCCGCGCTCTTTGAGCGTCTTCATGATATTCATCCCCACCGATGTCAGATCACTGTCCACCGGATTGGTCGAGTTCTCATTGTTGTTGCAAGCCACGCCGATATGCAAATCGCGTAAATTATCTTTAGCCTTGCGTTTGATGCGTTCGAATTTGGACGCTTGTAATAAAATACTTTTATTGAGTACAGCCGAAGAATAGCGCGTCTTGCGCTGAGTTTTGCCGAGCGCCGAGCCGGCATTAAATCCGGCCACGCGAAAATTGATCAGCTTGAGCGCTTCACGCAGATTATTTTGCGCGTCGAGATAATTTTCACCCGACACTGTCACCCAGCCCATGCTGTCTTCGTAGCCCTCGGGCGGAAGCAACACCGGATCGCCGACTTCTTTGTATAAATGAATTTCCTCGAAATAGGGCTTGTTTTTTAATTCGTCATTAATGGTGAGCTCCACGAGCAATCCCGAAGTCTCGGGATACAAATCCCAGCCAATAATATATTGCTTGGGCTTGATCATCTTGACCACCGGAATATATTGACCGATGGCGATCTTGACCGCGCCCTCGATGAGATCCACCCCCCAAGCGTCTTTGATATATGAATACACATAATCACCGCCCAAACGCAGATTGATATCGAGCGGAATCGGACCGTTTTTGCTGAATTTCGCTTCGAAATGAATACAGCCGTTTTGAATGCCCAATTTTTCCAAAGTCTCTTCGGCCGTCTCGACCAAAGCCGCGCGCGTGCTCTCGGGCAAGGTCGATGGCGTAGCCTGGCCGCTATCCAAGAAAAATTCACCGCGATCTTTGCTGTAATTGTCCGACACGCAGGCAAATTTAATTTTACCGTGTTGTAATAAAATATCGATATCCACCTCATCGCCATCAACATATTCCTCGATAAAAATATCCGAGCCGTCATTGAGCGCGGACTCGGTCTCGGGCGACAAACTTTTTTTGACAAAAGCGTAACTGCTTTTGAGATCCACGGGGTCGGTGACTTTCATCACAAACGCGCTGCGACTGCCGTAGGCCGGTTTGAGCACCAGCGGAAAAGAAAAATTTTGCGCGACAAAATCCAAATCATCGCCGTTTTTCACCAAGCGATGTCGTGGAGCGGTGATATCGCTCCCATTACAAAATTCGCGAAACAAATATTTGTTGCGGGCGTTCTTGGCGATATTAAAAGGCGTGCCGATAAAATCGTATTTATCCACGATTTTCGAGGTCAAAAGCACATCGTCCTCCCAAAAAGTGACCACGCCATCGATTTGGACACTCGGATTATCCTTGATAAAAGCGCCCACCGACTTGGTCGATTCGGAGTGATTGTAGGTATCGGCGATAATCCAATGATCGACATAGGGCGCGATCCAATTTTTTTCGCGATGCAAAACCACCACCGTCAATCCCAATTTTTTGAGGCGTTGAAAAATAAATTTTTTTTCGATCGGGCCGGTGTTCACTACCAAAATTGTTTTACCAACAAACGAATCTTCGCCGATTTGATTATTTAATTTCGGATTTTGCAAACTAAGTTCCATAATTATATATTTTTCATTTCCGAGCGAATGAGACTAAAATTTTTTCAAAAAAATTAACGCGAACGAAATGCTCGCGTTAATTTTACCTGTTAATAATATTTGTGTCAACGATTTTTGAAGAAGTTATCCACTCTTTTGTCGTTCTACGCAAAGTCCGAAGGGGGGCGGAATCAAAAAATACAGATCCTTCGACTCGCTACGCTCGCTCAGAGCCTGCCCTGAGCCTGTCGAAGGGATGACAAATTGATAAATAATTTTAATTTTTTTTCATCGATCTCGATTTCTTTGGCGTCGAAAATATTTTCCGCCGTCAATTTTTTGGTGAGAGTGCTTTTTTTGATTTCATCGCCGAACTCCGCGATCACTTTTTTGAGCTCGCTATCATCGGTCTCATACGACACGACCACACTGTCACTGATCGTCAGCTTCATTTCTTTGCGCAATTGATTGATGGCACGCACGATTTCGCGAGCCGTGCCTTCGGCTTTGAGCGCGGGGGTGATAGTTGTATCTAAACCAACTTGTAAATCACTATTCGGAGTTTCATTCCAAATTACATTATAAACATTTTTCCCTAATTCACTTTTCCAGATAACTTTAACTTCTTTTACATTCAATTCATCGGCAATTATTCTTTTCATTTCATCAACTAATCTTTCTTCACCAAAATTATTTTTTGCCATTTCGCTTATACAATCAACTACTAATAATGATAGCGGTTGTTTAACTTTTATGCCTTTAAACGCACGAATTGATAATCCCAATTCTACTATTTTCCGTGCAAAATCCATTCCTAATAATACTTTTTCATCTATCATTTTCTCATCATACTGTGGCCACATCTCCAAATGCACACTCTCGTTTGTTCCTTTTTCCTTATTCCTTACTCCTTGATACACCTTCTCCGCCATAAATGGGGTAAACGGCGCCATCACTTTGGACAATGTCAAAAGCACCTCGTGTAAAGTGGCAATCGCTTGCTGCTTGTCGTTCTGAGGTGTGGCCGAATAATCTTTTAGATCCTTCGCTTCGCTCAGGATGACAGTGCTATTGCCGTCCTTAAATCGATCCCGCGACCTCCGCACATACCATTGCGATAATTCCGTCACAAATTCAACAATCGGCCGGCTGGCTTTTACCAATTCATAATTCTCCATCCCCTCGGTAACATCTTTGACGAGCAAATTTAATTTAGCCAAAATCCATTTGTCGAGGACATTAGAACTGTCATTCCCGTGAAAACGGGAATCCAGTCGCCGAGTGTCTGGATCCCCGTTTTCACGGGGATGACAATCGGAGTACATCTTATAAAACTCCACCACATTCCACACGGTATTCACCAATTTATTATACATCTCGCGCACACCCACCTCGGAAAAATTTAGCGCCTGCGCTTCCATCACCGGCGCGGTAACGAGATAATACCGCATCGCGTCGGCGCCGTATTTCGCGATCATCAGATCGGGCTCGGGATAATTTTTCAACCGCTTGCTCATTTTCTTGCCATCTTCAGCCAGCACGATACCATTGACGATCACATTATTAAACGCCGGACAAGTTTGCTTTTTCGGAATCGACGGATTTTTACCGGTCGTAAGCGCAGTCGCGAGTACATGCAGAGTATAAAACCACCCGCGCGTTTGATCCTGACCCTCGGCAATAAATTGCGCCGGGAATCCGGCTTCAAATTTCTCGCGATTTTCAAACGGATAATGCATTTGACCATAAGGCATACTCCCCGACTCAAACCAGCAGTCCAGCACCTCGGGCACGCGCTTGTATTTTTTGCCATCTTTCACTATTTCAATTTTATCCACAAATTGTTTGTGGAGATTGTATTCCCGACCATTTTCATCCAAATAAAAATATTGCACTCCGCGATAACCAATGCGTTCCTCGGCAAAAAAAGCGTCGAAATCGATACCGCGAATGATTTTACTCATCGACGCGTTGATCCCGCCGTGACTCACCACCAAAATGGTTTTGCCGGCGTGCTCCCGCGACACTTTTTCCAAAAATTTGCGGACGCGTTCGGTAATCTGTGCTCGACTCTCGCCGTCACCGGCAAACCGGAAATTATATTTAGCTTCAAGCGAAGCGCTGATTTTTTGATACTCCTGATAATCCGCCTGCTTTTTCAGATCGACGCGTTTTTTATCCTCCCATGAGCCATAGAAATACTCTCCAATCAAATCGTCAAAAATTATTTCAGCCTTTAATTTCTTATTGATAATTTCAGCGGTTTGACGCGTGCGCAAAACCGGCGAGCTGATAATCAAATCAATTTTATCGGTAATTTTTCCCGCCACTTCTTGGGCTTGCTGTTCTCCCGCTTTGGTAAGGGGATATTTATCGACAGCGCTCGTGAAAATATCGTCAATGTTTTTCTCACTTTCACCGTGACGGACAAAAATAATTTTGGTTAATTTTTTGCCGGATAATTCGGCCAACTCATCCACGCTCCCCACGCAAATATGATCGCCGTCGGCGCTCTCCCACACCGGCAAGGGGTTG
>Ga0172379_10001359_pt1 | contig 49356 bp, 44 predicted proteins | sample GrowelOW334metaG_FD_119756 | JGI IMG/M metagenome (GOLD analysis project Ga0172379, IMG submission 119756) | Groundwater microbial communities from an aquifer near a municipal landfill in Southern Ontario, Canada - Groundwater well OW334 metaG | ecosystem: Environmental > Aquatic > Deep... | reverse complement strand
GGGGTGGAACATGTGATGTTCCGACTCATAAAGGAGGTTGGGTGGTTGGGGGGGCAGTCTTTGGCTTCCTAATTACGAAGACAAAGATCGCTCCCCAAAGACCACGGTTTCCTTTCCCGATATTCTCTTTTCAAATAGCGTATCCAGCTCTTATTGGATTACATATTACCATATAATAAAAAACAGGTCAAACCCCTTGAAATATTAATTTTCTGCAAAAATATATTGTTATTAATAGAAGTTATCCACAGTTAAGTTATTTTATAAATAAAAAAACCGCCTCAATCCACAAAAGATGTATTGGCGGGGACTAGTCGTCCGAAGAAGGAGCGGGAGCGCTGATGGTCCACTGGATGGACCCGTCGCGAGTCTTGGTGACGAACGACGTACCCTCGTGCACCAAGTAGTACACAGCCATGCGGATCTGCTCCAGTTCCGCATCGGTCGTGAAGCGCGGTTTGACCGTCTCGATGTCCGAGGTATACCCGGTGACGATCTCTCCGGTCACGACTTGACCGTCCACGTGGTAGATCCGGATCACGATCGGCCCCAGAAGCGGGACGTCATGCGGATCGATCACCCGCGCTGCGACGGTACGCGCGACGCTGTCAATCACTTGTTCGAGCCACTGCGAAACCGGCATTGCAGTTACCTCCAGTATGGCGTAATGTGCCCGATCCAGGGGTTGGTTCAGGCGATGAGCGAAGGGGCGTGTTCGCGGGTGGCGGGGTAGTAGTGCCCCATCTCGTGTTGCAGACCGGCGCAGATATCGCCATCGTCCACCTGGCCGCCGCAGAGCAGACACCGGGTGCCGTTCACCTCGGCGCGGATCAGACGAACGGGGAAATCGCGCCCGTTCAGCGGCTTGTGGTAGGTTTCTCCGAGCGAATGCCCGGAGTGGCACATGCTTACTCCCTCCTTGAAGCTGTCTCCGCAGACGGAGCACTGCCCATCAGGGGTGCGCTCAACCGTAACGATGTTGAACACGGCGGGTTCGGACATGGATCCCTCCTCGGTTTGCTGTCCTCTATCAGTTCCGATCCGCGAGAGATTCGCGAGATCACATCGCTAACATATTAGCATATATGTGCTGTATTTGTTTTTCTTTTTTTCAACTGGGATTTATATCATCAAACATGCATTTTGTCAAGAGTGTTTACCCTATATGAAAAGAGGCGGGTAATCCGCCTCTTTAACATAATCTGCTTTTGATTTATTCGGTCTGGGCAGTTGCAATAATCACCCAGGTTTTTCCTTCGTTCTCAGAAATACTGACCGTCACCATCCGGTCACCCTTTTCTCCGCCCAAAGTCACCATCCCTTGAAACGCGAGGCTGGAATTAACATCCCAACCGTCATTGGCCAGTTCTGTCTCATATTCTGTCTGCATTTCAGAGACTGATTTATCGGTCTCAATTGTGACGGAAAAAGAATTTTCAGCCGTTTTGGAGGATGATTTTAAATTACCATCCGCAATATAAATATCAGAAGGAAAGTCAGCAGGTAATGAAACGTTGTCACCCGCCTCCATTGAACTTCCATTAACATTTATCCTAACAGTATTATCATCAATATCAACATCCGCATCGCCACCCGTTGATTCTTCTAAAATATTCTCCGCCGCGTTTTCGGACGCCTTTTTAGTGCATCCCGCTCCAACAACTAATGCTACCGCCAGCAGCATTATTGCGATCAATGAAATTTTCTTCATTGCTTTTTTAATTAATTATTAATTACACGTACCGCCCACGCTCCCTAACCAATTTAATATGCCCGCAAGTGCCTGGCTATGCGTGGATAGCCAGCCATCACTATATTCCTCATATATTTTATTACATGTACCACCATCACTTATCATATCGGCAGAATTATTTTCCAAAGTCGTCCACATTAAATACTCTCCCCTGCCCTCAATCGGGGTTGCATACCAATAAGTATAGGGAGCAGTGTTTAAAGGATCTCTAGGCGTATCTATGGACAAATACCCGGTATCATAAAGACCGTCCTGATTATATAAAGCAGCCGGCGAACCGCCTTGGGGATATTGACATCCGGGAGCAGCCTCTGTTGCCCTCCCGTTTAAGAATCCTGCTGAGCCGGAACTATCTATACTATAATATTTACCGTTGACAAGAATAGCTACTGGCCCATCCCCACAAACATAGCTTTCAAATTCATCATAATAATCTTCCAGTGATGCTCCAAATTGGGAAAAATTAACGATGCGCTGTTTATTGCGCGCATCGGCTTTGCCGTTTTTATAAGTAATAACCACAATGGTAGATAAAACACCCATGATTGATATCACTACCAACAGCTCAATCAAAGTAAATCCTTTTTTACTGTTTTTAAACATATATTTATTATATGACATTTTCTTAAAAAACACTATTCTTTCATATTTAAAAAAATCCCGTTCATCGGCGGGACAATCGTTCTATGAAACAAACAAAAATCACACCGAAAGAAGCGGGTTATTATTGTTATTCAACCGGAAAAATATCTGTTTCATATTGCTAGTTTAATTAAACTGCCAATTTTGTCAAATTTTAACTACTAAACTACTGTCTTGCTCTTTCCTTAAAATTGACAATGTTTTTTTATCCCAGCGCTTATTGCGCAGTATTTTTGATATCCATTGACCACCCACAAGATGCGGCATCATAACAAAATTAGCTCCATGCTCATACAAAACTTTCGCGTCAGGCCTGTGATACGCATTACCGATAATCAGAACTTTGCTGTTGAACTTACGAATGAATTTAATAAAACTAATCTGGTCATCAACTGCCGGAATAGTCATTACTATCATTTTACTATTAGCAATCGGCAGATTCTCCAGAAATTCAACATCTGCTACATCGCCGAAATAAAATGGGATCTTTTCTTTACGAAGTAACGCAACAGCTAAAGGATCAAAATCTATTGCCGCAAATTTCTTACCCAATCCTTTTAGAGCTTCGGCAACTTTAATACCAATCCGATGATACCCGATTATCCATGCATCATATTTTTCTGATACACGTTCCGATTGTTGATATTTATCAGGACCAAACTGACGGAAAGCCGGCAATAAAAATTGATAAATCCTTTCATTATATGAAATCAAGTAAGAAGAAATAAAGATTGTTATAATTGCCACCACCGTAAAAATAGCCAGTTCATTTTCTTCCAAATGGCCGTATTGCCTACCGGCAAATAAAAGCACAAAACCGAATTCGCTGACTTGCGCCGCGGTTATTCCGGCCAACAAACTATTACGCCGAGTGAACTTCATTATTCTAAACAGAATATAAAGTATTAAAGGGTTACCGATGAGAATAAAAAGTGAAAGAATCAGTGCCGGCACCAACACGGGCCCGATTGAAGCAATGCCCATTTCACTGCCCAAAACAATAAAGAATACAATAAGAAAGAAATCCCTAAGCGGTTTGATTCGGCTGCCAATTTCCAGCTGATATGGAGAAGAGCTGAGTGCGATACCGGAGATAACTGCGCCGATCTCCAGAGAAAATCCGATCAGGTAAAGTAGGCTGGCCATGCCAAAACACCAAGTCAAAGTAAATATAAATAACAATTCGCTTGAGCCCGCTATTTTGTCCAGTAATTTCGGTAAAAGGTATTTGCTGATCAAATACAAAACCGCGGATACAAATAGAAGTTTTGCGATAAGCAATGGTATCGCGTCCCAACCACTTCCATGCTCTCCACTCATCATCCCTAATGCAATAATTAGGATAACCGCAATTACGTCCTGCACTAGCATCAAACCGATCGTATAGCGTCCGTAAATTGTATCCGTGTCTTTCTTGTCAGAAAGCAATTTCATAATGATAATCGTGCTGGAGAAGGTAATGGCCACAGCCAAATATAACGCCGGGATTATTTGCATATTGATTATCAGCAGCAGAACTGTGCCAATACCGGCAGTGAATATTATCTGACCTAAGCCGGTAATTATAGAAACCTTCCCGATTGATTTCAGATGGCGAAAATTTAAATTCAGACCAATGATAAACAGAAGCAAAACCATTCCGAATTGCGCAAACATTTCATACATTTCGTGATCACCATTTAACTGGTTCAGGATTAACGGGCCACAAATGATACCAGCAATAATATAGGCAACAATCAGGGGTTGTTTTAACAGCCGGATAATAAAAGCGATGCTGACTGTAATCGCAAGTAGCAAGCTGATCTGAATAAATAAGCTATCCATAAAATTTTTTGATAATTTTTATTTTTCAAAAAAGAGCGTACGATATTTTAACTAACGCCCCTTTATAATGATCCCAACCAATCTCACTACTTATAATATTAATGTATTTTTTGTTTACTGTCTATTATTAAATCCATATTATTGTGAAATCAAATTAGAAATATCTGAAATAAAAAAGGGGCTGTTCGGATTGTCTAACGAAAAGTCCCGTACGTGCTCACCAGGGTTACTTCAGGTGAGCAGGCGAATTGTGCAGATTGATCCACCAGTGGACCAGACAGTTGGTAATGAACGCGTACACCACGATGACAGCGCCGGTCGCCACCAGCATAACATCACCGACGATTCCCCCGGTGTAGAGTCCCACACCCAGGCTGGTTCCGAGCGCAAAGCCCTTCATGCTGTTACGACCGAACTCAAAGCCGGCCAGAATGGGCGCAAACAAACCGATTGCCGCGCCGAACATTAGCGCCAAACATGGCCCTGTCGCGAGCGTGATCAGTGTGCCGGCAGACAGGCAAACCAGGATGCTGGCAAACAGGTATGAACTGTTACCCTCACTTCCCTTCTGCCAAGTCCGAGAAAGCTCAAAGGCGCACGCGCTGAAAACCAGCGGGAGGAACAGTATGTCCCAACCCCGTGATTCCATACCCATCGCCGGTAAGCTGACCCCGGCTTCACTGTGCCACCGCATCCAGGAGATTTTCGGCACGTCGCCGATTAAGGCGTAGATCCCCCAGAAGATTGCTAGCAGCAAGATGCCGGAGACCATCGTTATCATGATCCGGTCAAAGTGGCGTGACATCGGTCACCTCCCCGTATAAGGGTTTCTAAACCCGGGCGAATCCAATACATTCTTAGTGCTTTTTATATGTTTTGTCAATGATCACTTACCTCAGTAATGATTAAACAGCTTGTCTTCCGACAGCATTTTTGCTAAGCTGTTAAACTTGATGCCCGCTCCATTCACACTTGGCTAGGAGGTGCCTCCATGGAATACGCCATGATTTATGGGAAAAAGGATGAAGGCAAGGTCGAGCTCTTTGTGCTCGGTTCCTTGACTATCATCGGCTGGGCGGTACTGGCTCCTGCCAGTTTCGCCAAAGTGACCACGGCATCGTGGTTCTCGGCCTACATCATGGGATTCTTCAAGCTCTTTTTCCTCGGTACACTCGGCGAGATCATCAAGTACCGAATCATTCGCGGAACATGGACGCTCGACAAGCCGTTCCAGCGCGCGTTCGTGTGGGGATTTTTCGGCATCTGGTTTACAGCCGCTTTCCCCGCTTTCGGCGCCGCATCGCAAGCGCTCATTGCGAAGGGGCTCTGGCCCAAATTCTTACCCGCTCTTTCCGCCAGCCTTTCCATCAACCTATTCGGCGGATTCGCCTTGTTCATGATGGTCGTGCACGAGTACGGCAACTTCCTGATCTGGAACAACTGGCGGAAGTGGAGTTTGACCGCGTTCAGTCAGGAAGTAGACAAGCAATTCATCTTCGCCTACCTGCCGAAAACGCTCCTCTTCTGGATTCCGGCGCACTGGTTCACCTATTCCCAGCCACCGGAGTGGCGCGTTCTGATCGCCGCTGTACTGGCTATCGCCCTCGGGTTCTTCCTGAGCGTGGGCAAACGGCGCGCTGTCGCTTGACCGTTCTTTCTCTCAAAAGGGATCAATCTCCCTTTTTTTATTTAAAAAGAAAAACAGCAAGTTTTTACTTACTGTCTTTCTATTGGCTCCTGGAGTCGCCTGCCCGCTTTTGCCAGAGGCAAAGCCGATGGCAGGCGGGGGCTCGAACCGACAACCCTGTAAGTCGCTCCGCTTCTACGAGGCAGACCAAACAGTTAACAGCCTCCACTGAGGTAGGCAAATGTTACTTTGCAACTGATATGAATAATAAATATTTGTAAAACAAAGACGCACATTTTGGCTCCTGGAGTCGGGCTCGAACCGACAACCTACCGGTTAACAGCCGGTTGCTCTACCGTTGAGCTATCCAGGAAGACAAAATGTGCGTCCTTATGTTGTTTTTAATATTTCATTGAGTATTTACTGCCATCGGCTATGCTGAAGGCATTATGGGGCGGATCCAGGAAAACAGTACTTGCAGTATTATCCGCAAATATCAACGTGAATATATTTATAATCTATTTCTATATATTTGTAAAGTTTTAGTAATCACGTAGCTTCTTCATACCGTCGTGACCCTGAATTTTTTCCAGCGCTTTTGCTTCAATCTGCCTGATTCTTTCACGTGTAACACCAAACTCCTGACCGACTTCTTCCAGAGTATGTGCAACGCCGTCCAGTAACCCGAAACGCATTTCCAATATCTTCTGCTCCCTGGCCGGCAGTTCTCTGATAATGGCTTTGACATGGTCTTTCAGCAATTGCAGGGACGCGGAACGATCCGGTGTCATTGTTTTTACATCCTCAATAAAGTCTCCCAGACTGGAATCCTCATCATCTTCACCCACGGAAGTTTCCAAAGAAACAGTATCCTGGGAAATTTTTATGATATGGTTAATTTTTTCCACTGTCTCATCCATTTCCGCCGCTATTTCTTCCGGCAACGGTTCTCTACCAAGACTCTGAATCAGCTGGCGTTCAACTTGCTGGAATTTATTGATCGTTTCCACCATATGCACCGGAATTCTGATCGTCCGGGATTGATCCGCTAGCGAGCGGGTAATTGCCTGCCTGATCCACCAAGTGGCGTACGTGGAAAATTTGTATCCCTTCCGATAATCAAACTTTTCTACCGCACGAAAGAGTCCGACATTGCCCTCTTGAATCAAATCAAGCAATGAGAGGCTTCTTCCGGTAAATTTCTTGGCAATACTCACTACCAGTCTGAGATTGGCTTCAATCAGTTTCTTTTTAGCCTCTTCGTCATTTCTTTCTTTGAGTTTCGCCAGCTTTACTTCTTCTTCACCGGTCAGTAAAGGAACTTTACCGATTTCCCTGAGATACATTTGAACAGAGTCATTAGCAATATCACCCAAATCAAACTTTTTCTTTTCTTCCAACGACTTAACTTTTTTATCTAAAATCCAGGAATCACTGTCGGTATCAAGGATTCCCTGCTTCGTTTCTACGACTTGAATGCCCTGCTCTTCAAATTTATTCAGTATTTCCTCATATTCGGTCAGATACTCTTCAAGATCCGGTAAAGAATATAAAATTTCGGTTTCTGTGACAAAACCCCTTGATCTTCCTTTTTCAATCAGACGCTCAATAACCTTCGGGTCAATCGGCTGTGCTTCCGCTTTTGTTTTATGTTTTACCGTTTTTTTAACAGCTGACTTCTTAACTGCTTTTTTGCCGGCAGTTTTCTTTTTGGATAATGTCTTTTTGCCGGCACCCTTCGCCGGTTTTATCGCTTTCTTCTTCTTTTTTAAAACCGAAGATGGTTTTTTCTTGCTCTTTTTTGTTGTTTTAGGCATAGATCATAGATTAAAACCCTACCGCCAAAACCACTCCGTCATCAATTCCGGAGTGTTTCCTTTGGTAGTTAGTGGTTATTCCAAATTACGTAATTGGTTTGTAAGTTGATTGAAAGCCTCGCTAAGTTGATCAAGTTCATTCTGATTTTGATCGCTTAGTTTACCTTGCTCTAGAGCCTTAATGTTTTGCTCGATGTTTTTTAATTGAGCAAGAATATTGTTCTTTTTAAGCATATTAACCCTTTCTTCAATATACCGCTTAACTTCATCGTCATTCAAATCGCTGAACTGTTCACCGCCAAGTAGAAAGAGTACGTCCAAATAGGCAGAAAGATTGCTTTCGTTCTGCTTTTCCGTCTCAATAGATTTCTGAAAGTCAGATACGTTAAAATGTTCTTTTTTAGTATAATAGACAACCATGTTTTTGTAAAGCTCCGCCTGTTTACTGCCTGTGAAGTATTCCGGTAATAATTTATCAATAGCAACGGTCAACGAATCGGGAAAACTGATTAATAAGCTTAAAAGCTCCTCACCCACCCGATAAAAGCGGTCTGTTTCTTTAACCTTCGGCTCTGATCCGGACTCCTTTTTGGTTTTAACATTATTTCCAGTTTTAACCGGCAGTCGGTCGCGTAGAATACCTTCCTCAACATCCAACCTCTTACTCAATTCTTTCAGCCAATGCGCCTGCTCAATCGTGTCACCGATCTTGGCGATGATAGGCAACAAAATACCCGCGGCTTTTTTCTTGTCCTGCACATTTTTACTGTCAAAATTCTGGAAAGTACTGTCAAAATAATATTCCAAATATGGCTTGGCATCTTTGACCGCCTGAATAAAACTATCCTTATCTTTTTTAATACATTCATCGGGATCCTTGCCGGACGGCAGTTCCACCACCCGTACATTCAGTTCATTGGCTAATGCGATTTCAATTCCCCTTTTTGCCGCCTCCGCTCCGGCCGCATCATGATCAAAAGACATCACCAGATTTTCGGTAAAGCGTTTCAACAATAGAACTTGTCCCTCAGTTAATGCGGTACCGGATGAAGCCACAACATTTGTAATATCCGCCTGATAAGCGGAAATACAGTCCGTATATCCTTCCACAATTATTACTTCACTTTTTTTTCGGATTGATGTTTTGGACTTATCCAATCCGTATAAAACATTGCTTTTGTCATATATCAAAGTCTGCGGGCTGTTAATATATTTCGCTCCTTCCTCCTTCTGCTCAAGCACCCGCCCGCCAAAACCGACCGTATTGCCATGAACGTCATAGATCGGGAACATTAGGCGCCCCCGGAAGCGGTCGTAATATCCCACCCCCTTATCCTTCTTTACAGTCAGCCCGGCCAGGAATATTTCCTCTTCGGAATAACCCTTCTTTTTCAGAAAGATGCTTAAAGCATCCCAGGAGTCAGGAGAGTATCCAATTTTAAACCGGTCCACCGCCTCCGAATCAATAGATCTTTGTTTAAGATAGTTTCTGGCAAACTCCGCCTGTGAAGAATCCAACAATACTTTATTAAAGTAACTGGCAGTAACTTTGCAGATATCCAACAAACGGGTTTTTCTGTTTTGAAGTTGAGGATCCTGCCTGGTAATTTCCACACCGGCTCTCTTCGCTAATATTCTCAACGCCTCAGGAAATTCTATGCCTTCAATCTTCTGAATGAACCCGAAAATATCCCCGCCTTCACCACATCCGAAACAATGCCAAATCTGTTTTTCCGGGGAGACCATAAAGGAAGGGGTTTTTTCTCCGTGAAAAGGGCAGACCGCTTTCAGGTTGGAACCCGCTTTTTTTAACTGGATATATTCCTGAATAACCTCTTTAATATCCAGCCGATTTTTAATTTCTTCTATAGTATTATCAGTCATTTGTTCTAAAAATGGTTTTTTATTATGAAACTTAATTCCGGATGCATTTTTTCGCCCGATGCAATCATTTGTTTAATCTTTTCAATGCTGAAAAATTCAATCCTTTCCACTTCCTCATTTTTCATTATCAGCGGTTCATTATACATTGTCCTGAATATAGCTAAAAACTTTTTCAACTTATTCTCATGAAAATAGACATCCTGATACATAAACTCAATCTCCGTATCAATACCACACTCCTCTTTCAGCTCGCGTTTGGCCGCTACTTCATAACTTTCACTGGAGTTGACGTGCCCGCCGGCTGAGGTGCACCAATGTAACGGAAGATATGAAACATTCCTACCTCTCAACTGCAAAGCCATTTCGCCGGCACTGTTAAATACCAGCACATGAACAATTCTATGAGTCAACAGGTTTTGATAAATTTCTTTCCTAGTTGCTTTGCCCACCACCTGATCCTGATCATTAACTACATCAATATATTCCATATATTATTTTTTTACTTGTTCCAAACCATCTTTCTCCTCGTATTCGGCAAAACCCTCACGATGATATTTTCTGATGAATCCTTCTTCATCACCATATTCCAAAAAATCTTTATGGTGTTCCGGCTCAACATACCCTTCAGTCTTAGCATGTTTAATCGCGCACCAGTATTTTTCCGTTTCCCCCGCAATTACCGCCGTATAGCGCAGTAAGCCGTTGGCGTATCCGCAATAAACGCAGTTTATTTTGTCCATGGGTTCCAGATAGTCCAGCTTGTGGCGGTCAAATTTAATGTATTTTGAGCGGTCAACAAGCGGGATATTGTATATCGGAAAACAGACTCTGTGATAGAGTTCCATAAAAAAATCTAAGGCTAATAAAGGAACCATAATGCTCCAAATAAACGGAATGGAAAGTGTGTGCATTAATGATCTCTCGGGGTGATTTTTATTTTCCATTTATTTATAATACCCAATAGTTAATTATTCCGAAAATTATACTGAAAGTTATCAAAATGGTGGTGATAAATATGCCGATCTGATTTGCTTCACGCCAAGCTTTATATGAACTGTAAATCCAGAATATCTGGGAGATTAACGCGGCGATCAGTCCATATTGCGGATATTTAAATGAAGTCAGCAAAAATCCCAGCAATGTAAAAATTGTAAGGCAGACTTGAAAGATACTGTTGACGCTTATTTTTTTCATACATTATGTTTGATTGAGTGGCCGATAGGCCATGAGCGAGAGTCTCTCGACTTCTCTCGAGACACTCGATTCCAATATGAAATGGTCGAGTGTATCATTAGATACCGAAGACCGCGAGTGAGCACCGAGTCAACGAGGTGTGAATCGAGTGGCGGAGAGGGCGAGATTTCCCGTCAGAGGCGGGTCCGCCTTCGGCGGAGAACCTGCGAGATATTTTGGCGGAAGGGGCGAGATTCGAACTCGCGAGAGCTTTCACCCTACTTGCTTTCCAAGCAAGCGCACTCGGCCACTATGCGACCCTTCCATTGTTTCTATTTATATTTAGCTTTTCCCGCCACGGCGGGAGAAATTGAAGGCTTTTGATAATAATTACATTCAAACAAAGCCTACTAGGCAGAGCTATTATACTTACTTTAGCATAAAAATCAATAGAAAGAAAAATGCCCCTCGAGCCAAAGCTTTCGGGGCGGAACCAATCTATGAAGAAAAGAGCGGCGCGGGAAGCGCTAGCGGCAGACGAACGTGCGTCCGCCAACCTTCAGCGGAATGTCCCTCGCGACGAAAGCAACGCGGCCCGGCAGCACGGCCCGGCGACGGGCAGCGATGATGATCAGCTTTTGACCACGGTTGGTGATCTTGATCCGACCACCTTTCTTGGTCGCGGTGAATCCGGCCGCATCAGCGGAACACAGGATATCGTCCCGGGTGTCCCGACGTTCGTAGATCTGAGCTGAGCTCTTCGGCTTTCTCGACATGTGTCACCCTCCTGGTGTTCACGGAATCACGAGGTGATTGACGAGCTTGACTCAGATCCGAGCCTTGGACTGCAGTGACTGAGGGACGGTCGGCTGGCGCTTCCTGGCGCCGAAGTGATCACATCCCTGGCAGTTCTTCGGGTGATTCGCCTGGAACTTGCGGCACTTCCGGCCGCCCTCCTTCCCACCGGTGCAGGGGCACTGCGTGCCATCCGGCCTGATCATCGGAGACTGGCGTTTGGGCATGACTGGCTACCTCTCGTGTGAATGGAAGATCAGTTGAGGTTGATCAGACACACAGATCCGGCCAGTCAGAGTGAAGCGGTTTGGTACATAACCACTCCCTTCGGCTAAAGTGCGGGTGCGTAGATAAAATCAACATACCAAGATGAGATTTATAAGTCAATACGTTGATAATTCTGTTAAAATAAATAAAAACAGACCCTTAAAACGGGTCATTCTAAATTTCGGGGGGCTTGACAAAACTACCGTTTTTGGTATCCTTAGCCAAATCCATTAGGTTATTTCTACTTTGGATTGTGTATTTTTGCTCATTTTATTAAAACATGAAAAATTGCCGAATGGCATGGCAAGCCGACATAGGTGGAGACGAACTACTCAGACAGTCACACAAGGAGGAAGCTTCATGCCCCAGACAATGCGGGAAGAGATTCTGGCGATGAACGAGCGCATGTCTGCGCTGTTCATCAAGACCACGCAAGAACGCAGGGAGTACCGCGGGCTACATCCTACACAATTCATGAAATCGCTGTGTAGTGATGGGCGTGTTAGACTTCTTCGCTGTTGCGGGATCCCGTTCGGCCTACTCACGCCATTCCGAAATATCGGTGGGCGTTTTGACATCGGTTGGCCGAAATTCCGCGATAGTATGCTTGAGATGTACGAGTACTCCCACTCCCAACACGTGGACACCTGCCTGCTAATCACTGGTCATCACTCGGAGTCCGGCGAGCACCTGGGCTGCGCCGGGTTCAACGGCAAAAAGGAGGATGCATGGGAATACCTCAATGGCTTCTACCACGGAGTCAAGAGGGCATTTCCCAAGATGATCTGGCCTTTCCTGCTGTGGATCGAAACCGACAGCGACGCGCTCATCCTCTATCTGGAGGATGGAAGCAAAATCGACATGCGCGAAGTCACTGATCCAAGCGAACACCAACTCGAGAGATTGCTCATGCAACGTTGCCGAAGCTATCCCGAGCAGGTGCTCAAGGATATTGTGCCGTTCCTCATGGGTAACCACAAGCACCTGGAGGATCTCAAGAAACTGGGGACTCGTCCCTCTAACGCGCTGTGCCACAATGAACGAGGCATCGCGTTCGGACAGGGATTCGACTGGATTGACCGGGATAATTTCGTACTCATCCTGGGTCCCTGCGATCCTGCGCTGGACGAAGCGATCGTCAAAGCCGCCGAGATTATTGAGAATAATCTCCGCGACGAAAACGGCAAAGTCAACGAGGAAGAACGCAGTAAGGGAGGCATTCTGCTCGTTTCCACGCCCTACCGCAGTCGCAAGCCTTGGCAGCGCTCCAGTGCAGTCGAGCAGTCACACTACCTGACGCGTCTGGCGCTGGATTCCATCAAGCAGAAATTGCCGTCCATGGAAGGCTACTTCGTACCGCTGGTCGGCGTACTGGACCAGGACACCCGCCGTTTTGAGGAAATCAAATAACCGCGCTCAAAAAAGCGCATTGCTCTTTCATTAGTGTACACCCTCACCCCGTGTACATTTTTTTATTTGCAAAAGACCGCCCATTTTGAGCGGCCCTTTTGCAGAAACTATTTTTTCTTTTTTGTTTTTTTATTGACTGACTTTCTTTTAGTTGTTTTCTTTTTTACAGTTTTTTTTGTTGCCTTTTTACCGCGCTTCATCCTGCTTTCCAGTTTTTGTATATCCACGGTCATTTTCATCACCGTGTCCGGGTTCAAGCTGATCGCGTCAATTCCCTCTTCCACTAAAAAGTGGGCGAAATCCGGGAAATCAGACGGCGCTTGTCCGCAGATTCCCAGTTTAATTTTCTTTTTCTTCGCGATGCGGATTATTTCGCGGATCAGTTTCTTCACAGCTTCATTATTCTCATTCGCCACATGGTTAACAACGGAAGAATCCCGGTCCAGACCAAGCGTCAGCTGGGTCAGATCATTGGACCCGATGCTGAATCCGTCAAAGATATCGGCAAACTGTTCGCCGAGCAGTATGTTGGCGGGAATTTCAACCATGACGAATACTTCCAGACCGTCCTTTCCCTGTACTAACCCGTTCTCTTTCATCACCTGGATAACTTTTTTACCTTCTTCAATCGTGCGACAGAAAGGCACCATCACTTTGATATTTTTCAGTCCCATCTCTTCTCTTACTTTCCGGATCGCTTCGCATTCCAGATCAAAAGCCTTGCGATATTTCGGATCATAATAACGGGAAGCACCACGCCAGCCGAGCATCGGATTCTGTTCATGCGGTTCGTATGCGGTACCGCCGATTAAGTTCGCGTATTCGTTGGTTTTGAAATCAGAAAGCCGGACAATTACCTCTTTCGGATAGAAACCGGCGCCGATCATGCCGATCCCGGAAGCCAGTCTTTCCACGAAGTATTCTTTTTTACTCGCATACCCTTTGGTCAGATCGGCAATTTCCTTTTTCGCCGCCTGGTCTTTTAATTTCGTATAATTCAGCAGTGCCAGCGGATGAATTTTGATATAGGAAGTGAAAATAAATTCTTCACGCGCCAGACCGACTCCGTCATTCGGAATTTGGGATGCCGCGAAGGCTTCTTCCGGCGTACCGAAGATCATCTGAATCTTGGTTTTCGGTCTTTTTTGATTGCCGATTTTAGTTGTTTTAACACTAAACGGCAGAATACCGGCATACACATTACCGACCGCGCCTTCCGCACAACTGACTGTGACCGGGCGTCCGGATTTTATCTTTCTGGTCGCATCATTGGTACCGACAATTGCCGGTACGCCCAATTCGCGGGAGACAATCGCCGCATGTGAAGTCCTGCCGCCCAACTCCGTCACAATAGCAGACGCGATTTTCATAATCGGCTCCCAATCCGGATCGGTCATTTTGGTGACCAATACCTGACCTTTCTTGAAATTGGCCATTTGCTTCACATTTTTTATGACATTCGCTTTGCCGGTGCCGATTTTCGCTCCTACCGCCTGACCGGATGTTAATACCTTGCCGGTACGGGAAATCAGATATTCTTCCAGAACTTTTACATTTTTCTGTGACATGACTGTTTCCGGCCTGGCCTGTACAATAAACAGCTCGCCGGTTGTACCGTCTTTCGCCCATTCCATGTCCATCGGTTTAAAATGCTTGGCTTCCTTGGAATAGTGGTTTTCAATAATCACCGCCCATTTTGCCAGTTGCAGTATTTCTTTGTCTTTCAATACATACGTATTCTGTTCATCTTCTGATGTGGATATATTTTTAGTTCCGCCGCCCACATTTTTAGCATAAATCATCCTCAATTTCTTCGTACCCATTCTGCGGGAAATGATTGCATTATATCCTTCCGCCAACTTTGGTTTAAAAACATAAAACGTATCGGGATTGACCGCACCTTGAACCACATTTTCACCCAGACCCCATGCCCCTTCAATAATTACCGCGTCTTTAAATCCGCTTTCGGTATCAATGGAAAACATTACGCCCGAAGAAGCTTTGTCGGAACGCACCATTTTCTGAACGGCAACGGACAGTCCAATCTTGAAATGTCCGAACCCTTTATCTTCACGGTATGAAATAGCCCGGTCATTAAATAATGATGCAAAACACTTTCGGCAGGCTTCCAGTAATGCCGCTTCGCCGCGGACATTCAGGTAAGTTTCCTGCTGGCCGGCAAACGATGCGTCGGGCAAATCTTCAGCAGTTGCCGATGAACGTACAGCTACGTCAACATTTTTTCCGTAATCCTTTTCCATCTTACGGTAGTTCTCTCTGATGGTCATTTCCAAATCCAGAGGCATTTCACCGGAAAGAATCGCCTGGCGCACCTTTTTTCCGCGGACCTTCAAGTTCTCCAGACTATTTGTATTCAGATCTTTAAGAATTTCGCGAATCTGCTTCATAATCTTTCCTTCTTTCATAAAATGAAAGTAGGCCGGGGCAGTAATGGCGAAACCATTGGGAATTTTTACACCTTTTTTTACCAGTTTTTTGTACATTTCTCCAAGTGAAGCAGTTTTTCCACCCACCAACGGAACATCTTTGATACCTAAATCTTTAAACCAGATAATATACGGTTTTATTTTTTTGTTTGGCATGAGAGATAAAATAATTATTAATAAGGGTAAATAGCCTTCTTTTGATGACTGTTCAAGACAGAACAGTTTGATCAAATATTATGAAGACTATTTAACTCTGCTAATAACTTTATAGATTTAGTTTTTTGGCAAAGGATCCAACGATCGGCAACTCCCAGTATTCTCCGGAAAGTGCTTTTACAAATCCGATAATTGCCATTACCAATACTAATACTGCAAATAACCAGCCAACTAATGGAATCCAGTATACCAACCAACCGACAATTTCAACTATAAACAGTACTAATCCCTGTTTGCCGTGAAACTGGGCAAATTTACTGTCTCTTTTCAGGAGTAACGGTATGAGGCAGAGGATCCAAACATAGCCAAGTGCCGCAATCAGCTTATTATCTTCAATATCTTTGGAATCAACTTGATTATCTTTTTTCTCTTCCATTTAATCACCTCCCTTCTTAGGAATAGATACGTCTTTTTTAGATTTTTTATTCGGTTTTAAAATGATATACGCGACAGCAAGCCCCACAAATCCGCCCACGATGAATGTCAGAAACGGTTCGCTGATTAGGTTAAAAAATAAATAAAATTTTCTAAAGTAAACTAATTTAAATACAGCCATGAAAAAACCGATGAACAATCCTGAAATGCCACAGGCAATAAACACCTCCGTCCGCTTCCCCAACTGCTTTTTTAATATGAACACCGCGATATAAGTAAAAGCCATGATATCAAAAACCCACATTACATCAAATGATTTACGGATAAAAAAGTAAACGACATTGATCACAATAGCGAAAACGACCGGGTATTTGATTAAGTCAAAGTAAAACTCTAATTTCTTATCACCTAAAGAAATTTTTTTCAATGAAAGATCCTCTTCCTCGTTACCGTGTTCTATCTGATTTCTTTCTTCTGATGTATTTTTTTCAGACATAATTGTTTCTGATAACTTTATATATTATACCTGATTTTTGTCACTTTGGCAAAATCAAAAGCGGGTGAGAAGTAATACTCCTACCCGCCTTGCTGTAATCAATCAAATAATTACATGCCCATTCCCGGCATACCCATTCCGCCCGGCATTCCGCCAGGGATATCATCGTGTTCTTTCGGTATATCCGTTACAACTGCTTCGGTGGTCAGAATCAGCGATGCAATTGAAGCGGCATTCTGCAGAGCAGTTCTGGTAACTTTGGTCGGATCAATAATTCCGGCTTTTACCAGATCCTCATACTGATTGGTTAAGGCATTGTAACCCTCATTCTGTTTTAATTTCTTGATCTCTTCAACCACGACTGAACCTTCTTTGCCGGCATTTTCCGCGATCTGTCTGGCCGGCGCTTCCAAAGCGCGTCTGAGCAGGTCAACACCGACTTTTTCATCACCTTCTGCTTTAACATTTTCCAGTGCAACGCTGGCACGTAGCAATGCTACGCCACCGCCCATGACGATGCCTTCTTCAATGGCAGCGCGGGTGGCGGACAGAGCATCTTCAATGCGATGCTTTTTCTCCTGCATTTCTGTCTCGGTCGCAGCACCAACTTTTACTATGGCTACTCCGCCGGACATCTTAGCCAAACGTTCCTGTAATTTTTCTTTGTCAAAATCAGAATCAGTATCCTCAATCTCCTTTTTAATTCTTGCGATTCTTTCCTGTATTTCCTTTTCTTCACCCTTACCCTCAATAATTGTGGTATTTTCTTTTACCGCCACTACTTTTCTGGCTTTACCCAGACTTTCAATTTCTGTACTCTCAATTTTTAAACCGGCATCTTCAGATATCACCCTGGCGCCAGTTAACACCGCAATATCTTCCAGCATTTCTTTACGTCGGTCACCGAAACCGGGAGCTTTAATCGCGAGCGTATTGAAAGTACCCCTGATTTTATTTACCACTAAGGTAGCTAATGCTTCACCCTCCACTTCTTCCGCTATAATTACCAGTTCCTTTTTACCGGCTTGGGCTACTTTTTCCAACAGAGGTACAATATCGTTCATCGCGGATATTTTTTGATCGGTAATCAGGATGTATGCGTCTTCATAGACCGCTTCCAGACGTTCTGGGTTAGTGATCATATATGGAGAAACATAACCCTTATCAAACTGCATACCATCTACGACTTCTTTGGTAATACCGAATGACTGTGATTCTTCAACTGTAATCACACCTTCATTACCTACCATTTCCATCGCTTCGGCGATTACTTTGCCGATTTCCGGATCGTTAGCCGAAATAGAAGCAACCTGTTCTTTTTCTTCTTTATTGGAGATTGCTTTGGATATTTTTTTCAATTCTTCAATCACCGCTGTGACTCCGCGGTCCATACCTTTTTTGACAATCATCGGGTTTGCTCCCGCCGCAACATTTCTGATGCCCTCATTGACCATACTCTGTGCCAAAATCGTCGCAGTAGTTGTTCCGTCGCCGGCGACATCGTTGGTTTTGGTTGCTACTTCTTTTACCAGTTCGGCACCGAGGTTTTCAAATTTGTCTTCCAGTTCAATGTCTTTGGCAACAGTTACACCGTCTTTGGTTATAACCGGGGAACCGTAACCCCTGTCCAAAACAACATTGCGTCCTTTTGGTCCGAGAGTAACTTTGACAGCGTCGGCGAGTTTGTTTACTCCGTCGCGCAGTGCTTCCCGAGCCTGTTCGTTAAAATATACTTGTTTAGCCATATTTTTTACTATTTAATAATTATTCAGTAAAGATTGCAAATACTTCGCTTTTATCTTCTACTTTGGCGACTGACAGAATTTTATATTCATCATCACCTTCTTCATAAGTTTCGCCGGAATATTTTCCGAAGATTACTTTATCCCCTTCTTTCAAACCCAATTCTTTTATTCTTTCCCCGTCTCCTAACGCGACAATGATACCCTCTGCTTTTTGTTCTTTTTCAGCGGTATCAGGAATAATAATACCGGAGGCGGTTACTTTATCCTCCTCTATTGGTTTTACGATAATACGGTCGCCTAGTGGCTTTAACTTCATATTGGTTCCTAATTAATGGTTATTCTTCGATTATTTAGCACTCTTCCGTAAAGAGTGCTAATTGCTCGTACATATAACTTTATAAAAATAGCAGGATGTTGTCAACCCCGCTTTTATCAAATGATTCTAGCTTTCTTCAACAGCCTTTTGCCACAAACCAAGCATCAACCAAAACAGCATAATTCCGGACGAAAGTGTCCAAAAATAATGGTCAAACAGAAATAACACCAGCATTGCTCCAAAAATCGCCGAATAGACCACCACCCAGATATTGACTGGGTGTTTGCTGATTACTAACCAAGCATTTCTGATTACCAGGATGATTAATGCCAAAAAGACAATCAGCCCGAAAAACCCCAGCTCAGTAAAAACAAGCAAATATACATTGTGAACCGGCTGATACTCTTTCCCGGGTAAACCGGAAGCAACACTGTCTTCAACTGCCAAAGTGTAGTTATTAATACCGACCCCGTGCAGCCAGTTTTCTTCCAGCAACTCCGTCGCCTGCTGAAAATAAGTCGCACGGTCTGTAAAAGATTTCTGCTCCAAGCGGGATGACGATACAATTCTGGTGGAAAAAGTTTCCGGATAAATCATAATCAAAACTAAAAACACCGCGACAATAATACTGACAACTTTTGCAATTTCCAATCTCCACTTTTTATTCCTGTATAATGCTACGCCCAATAAAAATATTATCGCCAGCAATAACCCGAGCCACCCGGCGCGTGAAAATGAGAAAAACAAACCTGCGGTCAACAAAACAAATGCTCCTGGAATAAACTGATTCAGATGATTCTTTTTATCAATATATAATCCCAGTAAGATAACGAATCCGATAACCAAAAAACCGGCTAAAATATTCGGATGAGGTAATGATCCGTATGCCCGTAAAAATCGGTTAGTTGTTGTTTCCACGACACTCGTGCCGGAAACAAAGGAATCATGAGAAGCCATCCCCAACCATTTGGAACTGATTGTTTTTTGGAACGTAAACTGAACAATACCAATTACACTCTGAGTAACTGCCGAAGCGACAAATGCTACGCTTGCTTTGTTTAAATCAAATCTGCTGGTTGAAACTAGCCAATACAGAATTATCCCTTCGGCAATCTTTATTACTCCATACAATGAAACATAAGAGTCCCGCGCCCAATAGATGGAAATAAATGAAACAACCAATAATCCGACCGCAAAAGGCCAGACGCTTAAACTGCGAATTCGGAAGATAGCCGACTTTGATTCGTCTCCTTTTGTTATTATGCGCAGGATAATAAGAATGAATAAGATAATATCAACTACATATAGACTGACAGTTCCGTATTCCCAAACATCCTTATTTAATATTCCTTCTTGAATTATCAAACGTGTCTGCCAAGGCAGTAAAAAAATCCACAGATAAATCCCCCATTCCAGTAGTTTTGTGATTTTCTTTCTTATCATTCTGAATATAGTTCACTGTTAAGCTTGCTGATAAATTTTTCAGCGTACATTTTACGTCTGTCATTTTCATGGAATTTCAATATGTCATCTTGAATAATTACCGCAGTGCTTTTTTCCCACATTTTACTTTTTTTATTGCTGATCATTTTTCTCTTCTGAATATTTTTCATAATTTTTTCTACGAAATTACCGAACGACCCACCAAGCATAGTTTCCATAATCCTCTTGATCGCAAGCGACTGCTTGGTATCCTTAACACTCCTGCGCAGAACCGGCTTGTTGATGATCAAATTAGGCAGATACTTTTCAATCCACTTATTTGCCGCTATTAAATTATTAAAATTATTTTGATGGTCATAAATCGGAACCAGTTGCCCGTACCAATAAATAAAATACGGATCCAGAGGCTGGATCATTAATTTTTCCAAGTCCAGATGCCCATCCGTAACGTAAAAACTTAAGCATACCCGGTTACTGACCAAGCGATGATGCCTTCTCATTCTCATTAAATGTGTAACTACTGATACAAAAAACCGGGTCTGCCAGAGACGGTCCTGTTTCAGGATTACAAATACATCTATATCGCTCAGGTTACTGGCATTGTTGTAAGCCAGATTATTGCAGACGGCGATCATGTTTACAAAAGGAATGTAGCGCAGAGCTTTTGCCACCCGGACTGCTTTTTTCATTTTTCCTTCCGCCAGCCGGTATCTCTGCTTCCTGACTTCCACAATACCATCCCTCCCGTGCAGAAAATAAAAACCTTTTTCTGTTTCTATTTTTCCCGAAACGACCGGGCTTTGTTCCAGCGCTTCCAATATCTCGGCAATACTGTATTTTCTGCCGCCGTTATCAGTAAACAGCCATTTCTCTATTTCCATCAGTGTTAGGGGGTAATCAAAAGAGTCAAAGTAACAAAAAGTTGCGATAATTGCCCTTTCTAGTTCTGTATAGTTTTTTTCCTGCATATGTTGATTATAGCCCGACGGTTGTTAAAACTCAATCAAAAAACCCGCTACGGAAAGGATTGTCCTTGCATCACAACGGGTTCTTTTCAATATGTTATTTTATTTCCGCCTTCAAATACTGGCCGGTATATGATTTTTTTACTTTTGCGACATCCAGCGGGGTTCCGACCGCAACAATTTCCCCACCTCTGTCTCCGCCTTCCGGACCAAGGTCAATAATCCAGTCCGTGGATTTAATCACATCAATATTGTGTTCAATAATCAGAACTGTATTCCCCTTATCAACCAGCTGGTTTAAAACACTTAATAAACGCTTTACGTCCTCAAAGTGGAGTCCGGTTGTCGGTTCATCCAGAATATACAGAGTCTTGCCGGTTGAACGGCGCGATAGTTCGGTTGCCAGTTTGACACGCTGTGCTTCTCCGCCGGACAGAGTTGTGGCATTTTGACCGAGCTTCATATAATTCAGACCGACGTCTTCCAGTGTTTGGATTTTTTGTTTGATAGCCGGTATGTTGTCAAAAAACTTCAGCCCCTCTTCCACGGTCATGCTCAGAATATCCGCGATATTTTTTCCTTTATAATGGATCTCCAGTGCCTGCTGATTGTATCTTTTCCCGTGACACTCTTCACATTCCACAAATACGTCCGGCAGAAAGTGCATTTCAATTCTTTTTACACCGTCACCCTGGCATGCCTCACAGCGACCGCCCTTAACATTAAAACTGAATCTGCCGGCTTTATACCCTCTGATTTTGGCTTCAGGAGTTCTCGTAAACAGATCGCGGATATAAGTAAAGACGCCGGTATAGGTAGCAGGGTTGGAGCGCGGTGTTCTGCCGATCGGCGACTGGTCAATATTGATTACTTTATCCAAATTTTCCACGCCTTTGATTTCTTCATGTTTGCCCGGCAAATCTTTTGACTGATAGAAATAATGTGACAAAGATTTTGCCAGAATTTCCGTCATTAATGTAGATTTACCCGATCCCGAAACACCGGTAATGGAAACAAATTTCCCGAGTGGGATTGAAACATTAATATTTTTCAGATTGAACTCGCTGGCACCGATTATCTCCAGATTCTTGCCGTTGCCTTTTCTGTATTTTTTGGGCAATGGAATTTCTTTAGTCCCGATCAGATACTGTCCCGTAAGTGATTTTTTGTTTCTTGCGACAGATTCCGGTGTCCCCTGAGCGACGACTTCGCCTCCGTGTTCGCCGGCGCCCGGGCCAATGTCAATTACATGGTCAGCGGCCATAATTGTGTCTTTATCATGTTCCACGACTAACACGGTATTACCCAAGTCACGCAGTCCTTTCAGCGTCTCAATCAGACGGTTATTATCACGCTGGTGCAAACCAATAGACGGTTCATCCAGAATATAGACTACACCGACCAGAGAAGATCCAATCTGCGTAGCTAGCCGGATACGTTGTGCCTCACCGCCGGAAAGCGAAGAAGCCGAACGATCCAGCGTCAGATAATCCAATCCGACATTCTGCAAAAACTGAATTCTGGCTCTGACCTCTTTCAATATTTGTTTGGCGATTTTTTGCTGTCTTTCCGTTAGTGCTTCCGGATCATTGGCTTTGCTTTTGACACTAAGTTTTTTAAAAAATTCGCTGGCTTGATCAATGGTCATTTCCACCACCTGATCTATTGATTTTCCGCTGACCGTGACTGCCAGTGCCTCCAATTTCAAACGCTTGCCGTTGCAAACCGGGCATTTATGAATGCGCATATATCTTTCTATTTCAGAGCGCATGTAGTCCGAGTCAGTTTCTTTATACCTCCGTTCCAGGTTCGGAATCACACCTTCATAAGTTGTCCAGAATTCTTTTACCTTACCGGTACCATAATCATTGTTAACGTCGTAGCCCTTACTGCCGGTACCGTAAAGAACAATATCCATATGCTCTTTTTTCATGTCTTTAACCGGGATATTGATGGAAAAATTATTTTCTTTTGCCACCGCTTCCAAAATTCTGTGCATCCAGGTTTGACTGGACGATGTTCGGCTCCAGGGTCGGATCGCGCCTTCGGCAATTGAAAGTTTTTGGTTGGGGATGATCAGTTTCTGGTCAACTTCCAGCTTAGTACCCAATCCGGTACAGGCCGGGCAGGCGCCGTGCGGGCTGTTGAAGGAAAAATTGCGCGGCTCTATTTCAGACAGACTGATTCCGCAATTTTCACAAGCGAAATATTGACTGAAAATCAAATCTTCTTTCTTTTCGTCAGCAAATGAAATCAGCAGGACCCCGTTGCCCAAATCCAAAGCGGTTTCTACCGATTCGGAGATGCGGGCGCGATCCTTTTTCATTGACGCGTTCATTTCCAGACGGTCAACCACCACGTCCAATGTGTGTTTTTTCTGTTTATCAATATCCAAATCCTCCGCCTCTTCAATGCTGTAAATCTCGCCGTCCAGACGCACCCGGACATAGCCCACTTTTCTGATTTCTTCCAGCATCTTCTTATGTTCGCCCTTTTTATCTTTAATCACCGGGGCCATTATCATAATCTTGGTATTCGCAGACAAGCCCAAAATGTGGTCAACAATCTGGTCAACATTTTGTTTTGCCACCAACCTGCCGCATTTCGGACAATGCGGAATACCGGCACGGGCGTATAACAAACGCAGGTAGTCATAAATTTCCGTCACCGTTCCGACTGTTGATCTCGGGTTGTGCGAAGCTGTTTTCTGATCAATGGAAATCGCGGGAGAAAGACCGGTAATCTGATCCACATCCGGTTTATCCATTAACCCCAAAAACTGTCTGGCATAGGCGGACAGACTTTCCACATAACGCCTTTGTCCTTCGGCATAAATTGTATCAAACGCCAGAGAAGATTTGCCGGAACCGGAAAGCCCCGTAATAACAACCAATTGATCACGGGGAATGGTAATATCAATATTCTTTAAATTATTGACACGCGCACCTTTTACTACGATTGAGTCGGCCATGCTGGAATATTGTTAAAATTTAATCAATGGATAACAGTATACAGGCATTTTGAGACAAGGTCAAGCATCAAGGGGTTTGCCATAAACAGCGGGTAGCTTATAATACAGATATGCATAAATATTTCTTTATTTTAGGCAGATCACCCAAACTGTCGCGGGTGGAGATTGAGTCAATATTACCGACACTACCCGGTGAATACGGAATACCGGAACTTATTGATGATGTTCTGTTTTTGGATTTTAAGATTTTCGGCGACAATAAATTTCAAATGAAGGATCTGATGGACAGGCTGGGCGGAACGGTTAAAATCGGGAAAATTATTGATGAAGTGGAAGACCATAAACAGATTTTCAAAACTTTGACGGTTGACCGAATAATAGACAAATACCTCCCGCAGACTGACCAGAAAATTACTTTCGGTTTCAGCCTGTATAAAACCGGCGGTACGTATTCCAACTCGTTTGAAAAAGACGTAACCAGAAACGGAATTCAGATTAAGATGGGGCTGAAAAGAAAAGGCCATAACGCCCGTTTCGTGACCGCTAAAGATAAAACGCTTTCGTCCGTGATTGTCGGCGAGAACAAGCTGATTGAGCGCGGAGCGGATATCTGTATCTTTTTTGAAAAAGGAAAAATATTCATCGGGAAGACCATCGCCGTTCAGGATTACAAATCTTTCGGCAAATTTGACTACGGTCGGCCGAGCGCCGATCCCCGGTCCGGTATGTTGCCACCGAAGGTCGCCCGGATCATGGTGAATCTGTCACAGATGAAACCCGATGGAGTTCTACTAGACCCATTCTGCGGATCGGGTACTATCCTGCAGGAAGCACTGCTTCTGGGCATAAAAAAAGTAATCGGATCTGATATCAGCCCACGGGCGATTAGTGACACCACGAATAATTTGAAATGGCTAACTTCAGAACTGAATCTTTCTGAAAAAAATTATCAAGTATTCCAAAGTGATATCCGCAATTTGACGAAGATATTAAAAACAAAAGTGGACGCGATAGTTGCCGAACCTTTTCTTGGGCCTCCGCTTCGTGGCAGTGAATCCGTAACACAACTGCAGGAAAATATTAAGGAATTGTCTAAACTCTATATTGAATCTTTTCGCAATTTTCAAAACATTATCAAAGAAGACGGCAAAATTGTAATTATTTTCCCGGTGATGAAAAAAGATAACAAAGAATATTATCTGCCGATACTGGAAGAGATCAGCAAGCTGGGATTTATAATAAAAAAGTACGCCGACGCAAGTTCCCGGGGCGGATATCTCTATTCACGTCCGGATCAAAAAGTTATGAGGGAGATATTTGTGTTTGAACGGATAAATAGATAAGTTATTATTAAAATAGAAGACATGCTAGATAAAAAAATAGGAGGCGGGCTCAATTCTGATCCAAATGTTGAAAAATTTGAAATTGTCCCAGCTGATGAAGGTATGGGAACAAAAAATTGTATCATAATAAAAAGTATAGAAAACATTGATGTATCAGATATTACTCGTATAGCAATCCAAAATGAGGCTTTTAATGAAAATATACCTGATACCCCAGATAATTTTTATGCAGACTATGTCGTTCAATTCCCTGGCCGTAAACAAGAACGTTTAACTATAAACGGACTTAAAGCAAGTTTACTTAAAAGCCCAGATCAAGTGGAAAAAATATTTGACAATTTCGGTGTACCATTAACTATTGAAAGTTTTGGATATCATTACGAAAGGGCACGCGTTATATCAAATGAACAGATGCAAAATGGGTGGATAGATCAAGATGAAGTAGATAGAATTATGGCAATTGCCTATGAAAATCCTGTCACTGCAGAAAATTGTTGTGAAGAACGCAGAAGTAATTATGTTTCTCTTAATGATTTAGTAGGTCAAGGCATAATCACAAGGGAAACCGCAGATGAACTTATGAAAATAGATCCTTTTAAAGCTACCGAACTAATAATAGAATATCGCAAGCAGGGAAAGAAAAAATCAGGAATTGAATCAAATGAACACGAGCTCAACCCCGAGGAGCTTGGCTCAAAATTTAACTCAATGGATGCTTATGATTTTATTGATTTATTACGTGATAAAATAAGAAGTAACCCATCATTACATTTTTCAATTATTGCCAACTGGGTCAATGTTCAAAAAGCACGAGCAGCAAAAGGACTTCTCGAGCAACATGGCTCAAGACTAAACATAGACTCAATAACAATAAGAGCCACGCGCGAACAATATGAAGAGGATATTAATGCTTTTCAATCTGGCGTACAATGGGAAGAGATTCAAAACTTAATATGATTAACAGTTTCATTTTCAACATCCACTCACTGAAAATCCCTCGCCCATTAAATTTATGGTCGCGAGGGACGTCGGATATTCTTGTCTGTTAGGCGAAAAAAAATTTATGGTCATAAAAATTTTAGAACTTGTATCTGGCGCCCAGCAAGCTACTGGGTTAACTGTTATCATTGATGTATTTCGCGCCTTTTCTACGGCATGCTATGTCTTTAATAATGGTGCAAAGCGGATTATTCCGGTTGGAAATATTGACAATGCCTACAAGATAAAACAAAGTAACCCAGATTATATACTGATTGGCGAAAGAAAAGGCATCAAGCCACTGGATTTTGATCATGGTAATTCGCCTACACAAATTGAACACGTAAATTTTGCTGCGAAGACCGTTATCCAAACAACCTCGGCCGGCACTCAGGGAATTGATCAGGCAAAAAAAGCTGATCAAATCATTACAGGTAGTTTCGTAAATGTTGGAGCGATTGTTAAGTACATCAATTCACAAAATCCTGAAACAGTTTCGCTGGTGGCTATGGGCAGCGCCGGTATTCACATAGCAGACGAAGATACTCTATGCGCGAAATACATTAAAAACGAGCTAGAGGGAAAAGTAAATGATTTTAAACGAATAATTGATCATCTCCGAGAATACAAAAGTGCACAAAAGTTCTTTGATGATGTTAAAGACTGGGCGCCTGCCAGAGATTTTGATTTATGCATGACCATTAATAAGTTCAGTTTTGTTTTAAAAATGCAGAAGGATATAAAATATCCTTACCTGAAGAAAATAGATGTCTAGTAATTAAGATTTTTAAACTTCTCACAACAAAAACACAGCTTTGAAAAGAGCTGTTTTTGTAATTGCCACTGCAAATCTATAATGTTACTATTACATTATATTATACACATTTATCATCATGAAGAATAAAACAATAAAAGTGTTATTTATCTGTAGCGATAACTTCGGCCGAAGCCTGATTGCTGAATATTTACTGAAAGACTGGCTGACTAAAAACAACAGATTTGATATTGAAGTATCTTCCTGCGGTATAAATGCAAACAGTGATACCAGTTCATTCAGTCTGGAACATTTTCAAATATTAAAAGACATGGGAATTGATACATCCGGTCACCGAAGAACTCAAGTAACCAAGGGGTTGCTTGAAGAAAATGATATCATTATTGCGATGGCTGATAACCACCAGGAATATGTGAAAAAAAACTTTAATCTTGATATCCCGCTTTTTAATGAGCTATATAAAAATGAGAAATCATCAATCAGAATTTCACCGCCCGTCACAAATAAATCAAAACCCGGCAGAATGATTGAGATTGTTGATTATATTAATCAGTCAATCCCCCGACTGGTATCCGCGATAGATAATTTAACGACAAAATCATAAACCATGAAAACAATCCTATTAGACGCGGTTAATACGTTTGTAATTAAAGACGAGGGTATTTATGAAGCTATGCATGTAATGCTGGAACAATATCCGAACAGGAAAATTATCCTGACCGGCGCCGATGACGAGCAGATGAAAATGTTCGGTCTGGATAAAATGCCGTACGAAGTATTTACACTGAAACACAATCCGGAAAAAACTGATCCTGAATACTATAAGACAATGCTAAAACATTTCAATCTCAACACGGATGACGTGATTTATTTTGAGCATAACGAAGACGCGGTAAACAGCGCCCGGTCAGTCGGTATTAATACATACCATTACAATAAAGACACGAGAGACATTGTTAGTTTGAAAAAATTCATTGACGAAAATTTGTAAATTGATTAATAACTGAAAGGAAGCTAACAATTAGATAATTACTCTTTACCATGGATAAAATACTATTCATTTGCAAATCAAACACCGGCCGTAGTCAAATGGCCGCTGCCTTTTTGAAAAAAAGGAAACCAGAATTAATCGTTCTAGACGCAGGTAGTCAGGTAGGCGACCGAGCTGGAACTGTAATTCATGAATATGTAATTGAAGTCATGAAAGAGTTAGGTATTGATCTTTCAAACCATATTCGAAAACAATTAACTCCTGAATTAGTAAACAAAGCTGATAAGATAATTGTTATGGATAAAAAAGAAAATTTACCAGATTACTTAATCAATTCTGGAAAAATGATTTTTTGGGATGTTGAAGATGCGGCGGGGACTGATTTAGAGTTTCATCAAAAAATTAGAGATCAAATTAAAACTCTTGTTGATAGTATTTTTTAATCACAACGTCCATGACAACCACCATTATTTCAATTCTAGCCGTAATACTTTTGATAATCGCCGTCTTTTTGGGTAAAGAGATGCTAAAAAAGTTCGGCTTCATGAAAAACTTCGTTCAAAATTCCAATCAAATAGTTGTGTGGAAATATACGGGCGACAGAAAACCTGGCATGTATAATATAGTGTTGCATGGGAAAACATCTTTTTGCGCGCTGGTCGGTATTGATTTCAACATTCCCCTGATCAAATATTCCGGCTTTGATCACTATGCATTCCTGAGATCCGGTGAAAACCATACTGCGGTTATTTCAACATATTTAGGCAAAGGTGCGCGCGAATTTCAGTTTTTAGTAAATACAGATACTACTGTCAATCCTGTTACTGTTACATCTAGCGAAGAAGATCAATCTCTGCGTCCGGATTCAGAATCCAAACCGCATTGGTATCAGAGGATGGGTTTTTAGAATAGAGATCCCATTTGAATAACACAAATTGTCACTCTGACAGTTTTTTTATTTGACTTAACTAAAAACCGGCATATACTAAACGTACTAGTACAAGCCACGGTTCTTCACCCGATAAGGAGGTGAACAAATGAAAGCGAGAACATACGATCTGCTTTTCTGGATTGGTGACGGTACCATCTTTGCCTTGGGCATAATCGCTCTCTTCTGTGGGTCCGGAGAGACTCAGGAATCCAGAACCTTAGTGGCGTTATTGTCCTTTATGATCATTGTCGCGACATTTGGCACTGCGTTCTGCTTGTGGCAATGGCAATCTTCACAATGGCAATCTTCACAACAGACAACAGGACAACCCTACCATAAGCGACGCGTGTGCGCGTCAAGTAATTGAAATTGAAGTAGCGCCCGCACCGAACCATTTGTTTGGTGCATTTTTTGTTGACAAAGAAAACATTCGGAGCTAGGATGAGCGAGACGTTCCTCAGTTTTTTGTGTTTCCATTGTCAGGAGGGAAGCAGAAATGGCCAGACACAAGAACCCCAATGCCGAGCTACTTCGCGACCGGTCCGCGCAGCGTCGGCGGAAGAATCTCCGTCGCAAGATGCTCAAGTCCGCCACCATTAAGGCGCACCCTCTGCCGTGGCGCTGGGATCACGGCGTGCTCTACGACAAGCACGGCGCGGAGATCGCCCGCGAATCCCCCACCGCCTGTGGCAAGGCGGGGAACCCCGCACCCAAGCCGTACGAACGCGAAGTCACCCCGCCTTTTAGGGGAGACCCTTCCGACGATTATCGTCCATCGTACTCCCGGCCGTATGGCTATTAGGCCTATGGCACCCCCGTCATGAAATGTGACGGATTTTTTTATTCAAAAGAAAAAAGAGAATCCATTGCTGTTTGGACAGATTCTCTTAGAAGCTAGTAGCCAAGGCAACTAAACCGGATTCCTGTTGAAAGTATAGATCGGCGTGTTTCGTACCATCCAAGTTGGTGATCACTACCTCGCTCGGATTGGTCAGTGCGATGGCGCAGAACATATCGCCGTCTTTCTGGATGCTGATTGAAAGAAAGCGTTTGTTGTGCTTCTTCTGCCAAGCCTGCATGCGCTCATAGAGCTTCTGCATGGTCTTGCCCTTGAAGTATAGAATGTTCCGCTTGTTTTTGCTGGACATTGTGTCACCTCCTCTCTTCCTGTTTCTGTTTTGAATGTGCGACCAGTCCAACATAGTAGCAAGAACCATCAGATTGTCAATAGTCACTTAGACCGTAATGGAACCGCCGCGCAGGGGCGAGCAAGCTCGCCACCTACTAGTTTTTTGTGACTCTAACACACTTCCCCCTAGACCCTAAATCCTACTCCCTAACAAAAAATGCCGAAGCTTCCCTCCCAGTAAGCCTCGGCGTACATGGTATTGAAACGCGACCGGTGGTCATGAAAACGATCTGGTGAGATCACCTCCCCTCGTACTCCCAAGGGATAAATTTAGGCTCTCGCCTACCCTTGAGAGAGATACGATCACCCCCTCTCTAGCTTAAAGCTGGTTGCGCAACCATGAACTTCCTCGTATGAGGGGTTTCTTTGCAGGACACGATGGTCCCCTTTCTGGGCAGCTGCCCGGTTCTGGTTGCGGGAGGAGGAATGTGCTTCTTCTTGTGCGGAGACATCCGTTTGGTTGTGTCGTCGTCCATGCCGACTCCTCAGAAGAAGTGCCTTATGGTGAGGCCCTGTTTTTATATTATCATACTTTAGACGGGTAAAGCAACTAGGCAATCCGGAAATAAATCGTGTCCCCGTCTTTTATTTCGTATTCTTTGCCTTCCAGATGCATCAGACCTTTTTCTTTTGCGCCTTGTTCCCCGCCCTGTTCCACCAGATCCTGCCAGTAGGTCACTTCCGCGCGGACAAAGCCTTTTTCAAAATCAGTGTGAATTACTCCGGCCGCCTCTGGTGCCAGTGTACCTTTTTTTACTGTCCAGGCGCGGGTTTCTTTGGGACCGGCGGTCAGAAATGTGACCAGTCCCAGCATTTTATATGATTCCACAATCAGTTTCTCTAAACCGGTTTGATCAATTTTCATTTCAGACAGATATTCTTTCACTTCCTCTTCCGGCAGTGTCGCCAGTTCCGCTTCCAGTTTGGCGCAAATGGCCAGACTCGGTGTTTTGCGGTTTTCGCGTGGAGTATTGATCTCGTCTTCCGAAACATTATAAACATATAGAACCGGCTTGTAAGTTAAAAGACTCAGTTCCTTAATATATTTGACATCTTCTTTACTCACTTCCAAATTTATCGCAAACTGTTCGCTTTCCAGAATCTTTTTCAGGTTCTGGAGAATTTCAACATTTTTCAACAAATCTTTATCCTTAGAGGCTTTGGTTTGTTTTTCCAAAGGTCCTAACCTTTTACTCACAGTTTCCAGATCAGCCAGAATCAATTCCAGATTGATGGTCGCAACATCCTCTTCCGGATCAATTTTTCCGTTCACATGGATAATATCGTCATTTTTAAAATCCCGTACCACTTCCACGATCGCGTCCACTTCCCGGATATGCGCTAAAAATTTATTGCCGAGACCTTCTCCTTTGGCCGCGCCTTTCACTAATCCGGCAATATCAACAAATTCTATTGTCGTATGAATAGTTTTTTCTGAGTTGTAGATTTTGATCAGCTGATCCAGTCGGTTGTCCGGAACCGCCACCACTCCCACATTCGGTTCAATCGTACAAAAAGGATAGTTAGACGCGTCTACCTGTTTTTTGGTTAAAGCGATGAAGAGAGTTGATTTTCCGACATTCGGCAGACCAACGATTCCGATAGAGAAGGACATAGGGGTTGTATTTGTTATTTATTCGTAATTAGTAACTGGTAATTTGTAATTGGTAAATAGTCATATTATTGTAACATGGATATAGAATACAATTACCAATTACGAATTACTAACTACCATTTACCACTTAATCATATCAGATATTTGCTAACTTGTAACAAGACCTATAGAATAACACCATGATCAGAATAGTACTAGACACCAATGTATTAATCACCGGTTTGCAGGACGAATCCAGCTATGCTTTTCGGATTATTAATGCCTGCCGGGAAATGAAGCTCCAGGCGGTTTTCAACCGGCCTTTGCTCAAAGAAAATAAGCAAAAATCCCGGGAGCTGATCAAAGAAAAAGTCTATTTGGAGATTCTGGAAGATTTCTACAGAAAATCAAAAAATATCCCGCACAAAAGCCGGGTGAATGTAGTAAAGTGGGACAAGGAAGACAATAAACTGATTGAAGCGGCAATTGACGGAAAGGCCGGATTTATCGTTACCGAAGATAATGACCTCCTGTTCCTCGGCGAATACAAGAAAATAAAAATGGTGAAGCCGCAGGAATTTTGGCGTCACTTTCAGGCAGGCAGTGATGACAACGACGAATGGAAAAATTGGGTAAAAGGAATTATGAATGGCGTCTGATATGCTTGGCGAGTTGATACGTGTTTTCCAAAAGCAAAGCGACTGTCATGGGCCCTACTCCGCCCGGCACCGGCGAAAGATGGCCGGCTTTTTTTATTACTGAAGGATGTACATCGCCGACAACCTTTTTTCCTTTGCGGTTGTATCCGACATCAATAACCACCGCGCCTTTTTTAATATGTTTTGCCTCCATAAAATGCGGTCTTCCTAAAGCACTGATTACAATATCCGCGTTTTTTGCGGCAGTAATCTTTCTTCCCGATGATACATTGACTCCTCTTTCTTCCAGCATTTTTTTCAAGGGGCTGATGAAAATCGGGCTCTTCGCCAGAATATGCGCATGTTTATTTTTCAGGGAAACATGGGTACTTACCAAAAGTGTCACGATCCCGAAGGGCAGGCCGGGTTGTATGACCGATTTCCCTTTCAGGAATAATTTCACATTTTCCGCATGGAAACCGTCGGCATCTTTTCGGACATCAATAGTCTGAATCACTTTGTTTTCATTCAGGCGTCCCGGTAAAGGTAGCTGAACCAATATTCCGTGGATTTTTTTATCCCGGTTCAGTTTTTTAATCTTTCGGATAATACTTGCCTGCGCAGTCTTAGCGGGAAAAAGATATTTTTCAAAATAAATACCGACTTCAGCTGATGCTTTTTCCTTTAGTCCAACGTAAGTTTCCGAAGCCGGATCGTTGCCGACTAAAATAGCGGCCAGTCCGGGCTGGATATTTGATTTGGCGATTTTTCTTTTCAGATTTTTACGGATACGGAGGGCCAGTTTCCGGCCGTTAAGTATTTTAGCCATTATAAGTAAGTTAATTCCGGGTAAAGCGGATATTGATCCATCAACTCTTTGACCTGATTCTTCACTTCTTCTTTAACCGATGAATTGTTAGCATTTTTTATTACCTTGGCAATCAGCTGAGCGACTAATTCCATATTATTTTCCTTAAGTCCGCGGGTGGTCAGGGCGGGAGTACCAAGACGAATGCCGGACGGATCAGTGGGTTTGCGTAAATCATGAGGAACGGTGTTTTTGTTTACAAATATTTCAGCCTCACCTAACGCCACTTCGGCTTCTTTGCCGGTGACGCCCGCTTTGGTCAGATCAACCAGCATCAGGTGATTGTCTGTTCCGCCGGTTACCAGTTCCAATCCTTCCGCCATTAATGATCTTGCCAAAGCTTTGGCGTTCAAAACAATCTGTTTCGCATATTCCTTGAATTCCGGCTGCATCGCTTCCTTAAGCGCAACGGCAATGGCCGCTGTCGTGTGATTATGCGGTCCGCCCTGGAGACCCGGAATGATTGCCCGGTCAATCAGCGTCGGAATATTTTCCTTAGTCAGTTCCACCGGTTTATTGGAATTGGAAACAGTGCCGTTGGAAAGAATTATGGCTCCGCGTGGTCCGCGCAGGGTTTTATGTGAAGTGGTCATGGTAACATCCGCGATCCGGGTCGGCGAAGGATGCTGTTCGCCGATGATCAATCCGGCGATATGGGAAATATCAGCCAGTAAGAACGCATTAACCTCATCTGCGATATCCCTGAATTTCTGCCAGTCAATAATCCGCGGATATGCGGTAAAACCGGCGATGATTAATTTTGGCTTATGTTCTTTCGCCAGACTGCGGATTTCATCAAAATCCAGATAACCATCCTTGTCCGAGGTGTAGTTAACTGAATTGTATAAAGTACCGGAAAAATTTACCTTCAATCCGTGAGTCATATGTCCGCCGAAAGAAAGCTTGGCACCCAATACAGTATCGCCCGGTTTCAGCAATGCGTAATAAACAGCCAGGTTGGCCGGTGAACCGGAGTAGGCCTGCACATTGGCATGGTCAACATTGAACAGTTTCTTCGCCCGTTCAATCGCCAGGTTTTCTATCTCGTCAACAAACTTACATCCGCCATAATACCTTCTATTAGGATAACCTTCCGAGTATTTATTGGTACCAATACTGCCCAAAGCCGTTAAAACCGCCCGGGAAACAAAATTTTCCGAAGCAATCAGTTCAATTCCGTCTCTTTGGCGAATGAGTTCCTTTTCCAGTGTTTCTGCGATTATTTGGTCTGTTTCCTTCAAATTTTTTATATTCATATCTTTTCCTTTCACTTGAATGATATCTTAAAAATACAATAAATAAAACCCACGCGCTAACAGGCGAAGGTTCAATGGAAATTGTCAGGTTATTAGATCATAATGTTACCGTCAGGTTAGCACAGGTTAAAAAATAATTCAAATCCCGCGATTTGCTTTATATTATAAACGAAAAATGGTACAATAATCGCGAGTAAAATCATTAATCACAAGCATATGAAACGTAGGATTATCTTTTCAATATTTGCGGTTATTTTTGTGGTGGCTACTAGCGTTGTTTTCGGTTTGCCGCAAGTCTCCTTAGCCGGGATTACCGATGGGAAAATATTGGCTCAGGAAGATATCTATATAGATTCTGATCAGACGATTAATGATAATTTCATCGGATTCGGTGAAAATATTGAAATAAACGGACCGGTAAACGGCGACATAATCGTGGCCGGAACAAATATTACGATCAATTCCACAGTCCAAGGTGATGTAATTGCGGCCGGTAATACGATTAGTATCCGAGGTGAGGTATTGGGAAATGTGAGAGTCGTCGGTAACACAGTTGATCTGGATGCGATGATCGGCAAAAACACCAATGTAGCCGCTAAGTCTTTTTCAACCTCACTGAATAATTCAATTGGCTGGAGTCTTTCATACCTGTCAGAAACCGCCAATATCAAAGGTCTTGTTGGCGGGCATGTTGATGGCAGTGCCACCAGTTACATTTCAGCAACCATCGGTGGCAACGTGAATATTTATGCCAACCAGGAAAACGGCAAAATCACCCTCACCGACAAAGCAATCATCAAGGGTAATTTCACTTATTCAAGTGTTAATGATCCGACCGTGTCGGACAATGCAGTGATACAAGGAGATATAATTAAAAAAGCTCCGGCAATACAGCCGTTTGATAAAAGTGATTTCTTTAAATTTATCGGTCTGACAACTGCATTTTTTAAGATAACCGGCCTGTTTGGCCTTTTCATTGTCGGAATGATTATCGTGTCAATATTAAAGAAAGACAGTATCAGAATAATTGATCAGATGAAAAATGAACCAGCAAAAAGTATGGGGTGGGGACTGGCATTGCTTATTCTGACACCGATTGTTTGCACAATACTTGTGATCACAATCATCGGCGCACCATTAGCAATGATTACCATGGCAATATACATGATAATCGCCTACGTCAGCAAAGTATTTGTCGGACTGCTGATCGGACGCTGGATAATTTTAGGCATTAGAAAGCAGAAAAAAGATAAATCTTTTTCTCTGCTGTTGGCCATGATTATAGGCATCATTATCCTAAGCATTTTTACCTCTATACCGGTGCTTGGTTGGATAATTAATGCCATTGCTGTAATCTGGGCATTTGGAGCATTAGTTCAAATTAAGAAAATTCAATTAGCAGAAAGCAATAAATAATCAGTAAATATGACCGGAGATTTTCTGGCCATATTTTATCCAAAAAAATATGAAAGTATCACCAACAATATTCCGCCTGTATGATATCCGCGGCATCGCGGGAAAAGAATTTTCAAAAGATGCAATCGCAGAGTTTGAGAAATGGTATGGCCCGTTTCCGGGAATTAATATCACACTGGATGTAGCTGAAGCCCTGGGTAAGGCTTATGGAACTTACATCCAAAGAAAATATAACGGTAAAAACATTGTAGTCGGGCAGGAATTGCGTCCGTTTTCCAACGAACTGACCCAAGGCTTCATAAACGGTATTCTTTCCACCGGATGCGATGTTACCGATGTCGGTATTGCGCTGACCCCGCTAGTTTACTTTGCCAACGGATTTTATGAATTTGACGGTGGTGTCAATGTTACAGGCAGTCACAATGTATATTTTTATAACGGTTTTAAAATGAACGGCAAGGGTGTTCTGCCAATTTACGGCGATGAATTACAGGTGGTCAGAGAAATGGTGGAAAAGGAGGACTTTATCCAGGCGGAGAAAGGTGAATTGAAAAAGAAGGAGGTCTATCCGGATTATGAAAATTTCATGACAAAGAAGCTGAATATCAAGCGCAAACTGAAGGTGGTAATTGATTGCGGTAACGGCAGTGCCGGGCTTTTTGCGCCGCAGTTTTTCCGCAAGCTCGGCTGTGAAGTCGTGGAACTCTATACCACACCTGACGCAACCTTCCCGAATCACGTGCCGGATCCGGAAATGCCGAACAATATGGAAGAGCTGGGTAGAAAAGTGGTGGAAACAAAGGCGGATTGCGGAATCGGACTGGATGCGGACGGTGACCGGGTAGGATTTGTTGATGAAAACGGTGAATATGTAGATACCGACATGATGATCCTACTGCTTGCCAGGGAAGCACTAAAGACAGACCCGGGCAAGAAGATTCTGTACGACGTTAAATGCACCAGGCTGATGGAAGAACTGATCCCGAAATTCGGCGGTATTCCCCTGATGCATATTACCGGTCATGCGCCGATCAAAGACACGTTCCGGAAAGATCCTGATATAATTTTCGGCGGTGAAGTATCCGGACACATTTATTTTGTTAAAGAGCTGTTCAGAAGTGAGGATGGTATGTATGCCGGTGCCAGGATATTGGAACTGCTTGCGGATTCCAATGAACCGTTTTCCGCATTGTTCAAAGATTTTCCGGTTACAGTCCGGACTACTGAACTTAAGCTGCCATGCGCCGATGAAATAAAATTTGATGTGATAAAAAAAGTACAGGAACATTTCTCTAAACTGTACAAGACAGTTACGATTGACGGCGTGAGAATGAGTTTTGACGATAAAAGTTGGGCGATTGTCCGCGCATCCAATACCAGCCCCTATCTTACAGTCCGTTTTGAGGCGGATACCAGAGAGAGGGTGTTGGAAATGAAAAATGTTGTCGCTGATTTTCTGGAACAATTCCCAGAAATAGAAGATAAATTAGATCGCAAAGAAGTTATGAGCTTAACCGGCCGTTTAGGCTGGGTATAAGTAATAAAATAATATGATAGGAGTATTTTCCGCCAAAGGCGCTATGTCCGCCTCTGGAGGAGACCCGCCTCGGGCGGGGATTCAACAATATTTATTCATGTTAAATAAAGCTTTTGGAAAAAATAAAATAATATGATAGGAATATTTGATTCAGGATTTGGTGGGCTGACAATCTATAAAAACATAGAAGAAGCCTTACCGCAATATGATTATGTGTATCTCGGCGATAATGCCCGTGCTCCATACGGCAATCGCAGTCAGGAAGTAATCTATGAATACGCCCGACAGGCTGTGGATTTTCTGTTTGACCAGGGATGTGACTTGATAATTCTGGCCTGCAACACGACATCTGCAGAAGCACTGCCAAAATTACAGCGGGAATATTTGCCAAAGAAGTACCCGGATAAGAATATTCTGGGTGTAATCAGACCATTGGCCGAAGCAGCGGCAATAATCACCAAAAAAAAGACTGTGGCAGTCATGGGTACCCGCAGTACAGTAGAATCAAAATCTTATGTTAGAGAATTACATAATAAAGACAGTAAAATAAAAGTCGTCCAACAGGCATGCCCTCTGCTGGTGCCTTTGATTGAAGAAAATTGGGAAAAACGTCCGGAAACAAAAATGATTTTAAAAAAATATATCCGGCCATTAAAAAACCACCAGCCCGACACGGTAATTTTAGGCTGTACGCATTATGGCTGGTTGCAAAAAGATATTCAAAATTACTTTGGCAGAAGAACCAAGGTTTTAAACAGTGGAAAAATTGTAGCTGACAAACTGGCAATCTACCTGCAAAAACATCCTCAATTCGCTCATGAGTCTACAACTAAACCGCCAAAAAGAAACTTCTTTACTACTGAAAGCAACGTTCGGTTTGAATCATCCGCGCGAAAATATTTAGGCCGTAATATACAGGCAAAAACAATTGAATTAAACTAGTAAATTACGAAACAAAAAAGACGTCAAGCTGAGCTTGGCATCTTTTTATATTTATTTTGCAATCCCCATTTTCTGTTTCGCTTCTAAAAGAGTCTTCTGGGCGATTTTCCGGGCCCTACTTGCCCCGTCCGCCAGTATTTTTCTGAGTTTCTTTTCATCGGATAATAATTTTGTCCTTTTCTCCTGGAAAGAAGCAAACATATCAACTGCGGCATTGCCTAACGTTTCCTTTAACTCTTTATACGAAAGATTTCCGGTCTGGTATTTTTTTTCAAAGCGCGCCACGGTTTGTGCATCCGTCATTAATTCCAGCAATTCAAAAAGGTTGTACACGCCCGGGCTTTTTTTCTTTTCATGCATGGTCACGCCAGTGTCCGTTACTGCGCTCATGAATTTCTTACGCATCACGCTTGGGCTGTCAGAAAGCGCGACATAATGCTTCTCACCCAAACTTTTACTCATTTTTTTCAAAGGATCGGCCAGTGACATAATACGGGAACCGCGGGATAGGATCACGCTTGGTTCAATAAATACCTTGCCGAATTTCCTGTTGAAATTGCGGGCAATTGTCCGGGTTAATTCTACGTGTTGTATCTGGTCCTCGCCCACAGGAACTCCAATCGCTTTATATAGCAAGATATCCGCCGCCATCAGAATCGGGTAGTTTAACAGACCGGCACTGGCTGATTGTTGTCGTCCGGATTTTTCTTTGTACTGTGTCATCCGTCGTAATTCAGAAACCGGCAGAATTGTATTAAAAAGCCAGGCCAACTCCACATGCTCTGGAACATCCGACTGAACAAAAATCATGCTTTTTTTCGGATCAATCCCTGCCGCCAGATAATCCGCTGCCGCTTCTAAGACTCTGCGCTGTAACTTATGCGGGTTATAATTCACTGTAATTGCGTGATAATCAACGATGCTGAATATTCCGGTATAGGTTTTTTGTAATTCTACCCACTGCCGGATTGCGCCGAAATAGTTACCCAGATGTATCGCTCCGGAAGGTTGTATACCGCTAAAAATGTATTTCTTTTCTTTCATATATTTCAGTCTAGCACATTTTTTTAATAAAATCGATATATACCAGTTACAATTACTATTTCCAAATTAATTCATATTTAATTTCTCTCCCCTAATCTGGTATTGACATTTGCATAAATATCTGCTAAGTTTTATCGCTTGTCGTCAGTGAGATTCCCTTGCTGATTTGAATGGCTCTTTTCTAAAGGGGGGTTATGCCGTTAGTAAGGCAGAAGCTGACCGAATGGGTTCGGCGCTATTTACCAGCCGAAGCTTTCGGGACGGCAGGACTGATTGCGGGCGCAATAATTGCCCGCACGTTCACGCATAACCCCATTATAACCAGTTATGCTGGTACGTGGGGAGAGGAAATCGGCTTTTACGGCTACAACGTCGTGAGAGAGGTGCGTCACAACAGACGTTGTAAGGAAAGATCCTTCTGGCGCATTGCCTGGATTACTTTCCTGAATCTGGTCTGGGAATTCGGACCAGCGGGAATCGCTGATAGCTTGGTGATAAGACCGGGTCTCATGTGTCTTGCACAGTCGGTTATTGGCAAAGCCTTCTGGGGAATCCTGATAGGCAAAATACTGGCCGACATATTCTTCTACGGGTCGGCAACGACCATGTACGAACTTCGAAAAAGGCTGCTCGATAAAAAGGCCTGACAGAGACTTCAAATCTGTCAGGCCACTTTTTATTTACAGGAATTAAAAACCCCGCTAGACAAGCGGGATTTTTATTTCCAGATCCTCCCTATTCAAAGAGAGGTTTAAATTCTATTGACTGATCAACGAGAGGTTGATACCGCCGCGGTATCCGGAATACAGTGAGAAGAATTGTGACAGCGCATTGCCGTCCTTATCAAACACACGCACTTGCGGTCCCAGTCCTGAACCCGGTCCAAAACTGATTTCCGCTACTCCGTCACCGTCCAGATCACCGACAGCCGCGGAGAATGATCCTTTGATTGCGGAAGGATAGGCGAAGAACTGGGAAAGTAGGTTGCCGTCCTTGTCAAAGACCCTGGCATGCGCAGAACCATTGGTATCAGGCAGTACCACAATCTCATTGATCCCGTTGCCGTCAACATCACCGGCATATGTCTTTACCCCGCCCATAAAGGTTGAAGCGTAACCCATGAATTGGGTTAACAATCCGCCGTCTTTATTGAATACCTTTACGTGCGCTGTGGCATTTTTCGGCGATGTGATAATTTCAACCGTACCATCACCGTTCAAATCGGAAAGAGTTACACGTACACCATTACGATAACCGGCACCATATGTGTTGAATTGAGACAGGACATTGCCGTCTTTATCAAACACGCGGATTTGTCCTGAACCGGTGGTTGGATATGCAACAATTTCGCCGGATCCGTCACCGTCTAGATCTGTCGCTTTCACTTCGGCACCCATTGTGAACCCGGATCCAAACGCATTGAACCGGGACAGCAGATTTCCGTTACGATCAAATACTTTCACATCGGCTGTCGCATCTTTTGGCACAGTAATAATTTCCGTTTCACCATCACCATCCAAATCATACACGGTTACACTGACACCATTTCTGAATCCGGTCGGATAAGCCATGAATTGGCTCAAGACATTACCGTTCTTGTCAAACACTCGGATTTGCGCGTCAAATCCTTTGCCCGGGATAGTAATAATCTCAGGATTGCCGTCGCCATCCAGATCGGCAACTTCAACCGTCATACCCATTCTTAGATTGGATGAATAGGCGAACCACGTAGCAATCATGTTCCCGTCTTTGTCAAATACTCCGACCTGCGGACCGCCATCTGACATCGGTGTCGCCACCAAGTTGAACGGTCCGTTGGAACCTGAGAGGTTTCCCGCGCCCGTTTCATTAGTGGTTATGGCATAATTGGTAAAATGATTAACCTGAACAACGATAATGTTACCATCTGTATCAACAGTAACACCAGTAGGTAATTTCCAAACACCCGCCGTGTCATCATAATATTTAGCAACCAAATTTTCCTCACTGATTCCCATCTCTTCTAAAACCGCCTGATCATACGGAATGGAGATTGTAACATTGCTGCTGAATTCTGTTATCAGCTGAGAGCTGGAATCTAATGCTTCAAAATCCCAGGCGTAAAACGGTATTTTGGTATCAGATGTCTGGAATACATTCACGTTCGGAGACGCAATGACGGTAACATTGCCTTCGGTTGCCAATGCATTGGCCGGAATACTAAGTGAAGTCCCGTCAGGTAAACTGATAACTTTCTGAACCGTAGAATCAAACACTTCAGTCAGACCTTCGGGAAGATTGAAGGCCGCTTCAGCTAAGACAAAATTTTGGCTGATCTCACCTTTCTCAGATACTACCACTCTTGTCTCTGCAGACCGGTAGAATTTATCATCACCCGAGATCTTTGAATCACATCCCACATACCACGTTCCAATTGTCAGAGGGATACTGGCTTTCCCGTCAAATGCTTCAGCACCGGAAAAACCGCCTTCGTTTTGCCAGGCATGACACCAACCATATGGAATATCACTACCATCTTCAAGTTTAACTGAACCGGATAACGTAGCGTCTGCTTCTCGGAATTGTAACGTAATTTTCTTCGGATAACTAGAAGTTACTGTGACCACTTCATTTTCCGGAGGCATGTAGGTGCTGTCGCCGGATTTCATACCTGCTCCGCATTCATATTCGCCGGAAACCAACGGAATATGCGCTTTACCACCAATTACATCTCCGCCGGCTTCAATCACTTTGCCTCCCTCAAAATCACCTTTGACTTTATCCTTTAACGCGACCTGATTGGAACACCATACAAATCCGAAATCAATACTCTTTCCATCCGGATCAAGCAATGTAGCGTCAACATATGTATCAGCTCGGAAAGCGGTAATAATTTTTGGCACTTTTCCACCCACCGGTACAGTAAAGGGGGTAAAGTCCGGATGAGTCTGGACAAATTCATCACTCATATTAAACCAATATCCCAATACATATTTATTACCACCACGCACTTTCATACTATAACTTCCGTCTTCCGGATTGACTCTGGCAAAAGCGCCGGGATTACTGCCAGGACCCATGTTTTCCGCGATATTGGCAAATATTTCCGCATCTACACCCTTAACAACCTTTCCGTCCTGATCTTTCAAAAACCCGTAGATTTCAGCATCCGGCAGAACTAAAGTCAAAGCTGTTTCTTTTGAGGAATTTTTCGGCACAGCTATTTCCACTTCTTTTTCAAGCAGATACCCACCCTGATCTGCCGGCATATAAGCACCCACGATAAATGTACTCCCGCCGATCAGTTTGATTGTTGCTGTTCCCCGGTCCAGATTGCTACCGAATTCTGATCCCTTTTCAAAACCCGCTCCTTTGACACGCGCATAAGCCCAACCATAAGCATTGCCGGTAATTGCTTTGCCGTCTTCACCGACGGTTTTGACAACTAACGTAGCATCCGCCAGCTTAACAGTGTGATTAACGCCGGAAACAGTCGTGTGATCTTTTAGCTCATACATGCTAGTTTTACCGCCGGCATTGATTGGAATGTAGTCTGAATCAGAACCAGTCTGGGCCTGACATTGCCATTGACCCGGCTGTAACCATATGGAGTAAGTTCCATCCGCGCCGGAGACTGATTCACCCCAACCCGAAGCATTATTCTGCCAACAACCGATACGTATATCTCCTACACCCGTACCATCTTCCAGCATGACCTTCCCTTTGATTTGGGAAGTCTTTTCTTTCATAACCAGATTGCCAAGATTAATAGTTTGTCCGTCAGCTATTTCTACAGTCCGCTCCGGAAGATAAAATCTTGCCATATCAGGATTTTGGTTATCCGGGAATATTTGCAGTTTATAAGTGCCGTCACTGACATTGGCTGTAAAACAACCGTTTTGTCCGCTGATACTTGCACCATTACCCTGACCATCACCGGTCCTAATATCAACCCAACCACCCTGCAGGAAGTTACCATCCGGTGTTTTAACACAACCTTTAATTTTTGAGTTGGTTTTTTGAACGGTAAAATTCATTGTTTGTGACTCGCTGCTGTTATTATCAGCAAACGAAATCTGTTTTTTATTTTCGTTGTATACCCAGTCCGTTTCCACCGGGCCATCCTCGTTATATTGTTTGTCAACCATCATCTCCCAATCCCCACCACCAATGGTTAATGTATATTGCCCACTAGAATTTACATCAGCTTGGGCGCTTGACCCGTTGTTATTCCATACTCTAATATTGGCTGTTGTAACTGCTCCGCCAGTATCATATCTGACTGTACCGGTAATTGTTTTTGAAGCTACGGCCAATGTTATCGTACCGACATTTTGGACAGTACCGCTATAAGTCTTTTGTATTGCGCTTGGCGCGATATATCCCACCGTGCCATTTGGTAACCATATTTCAATAAAATATTTGCCTCCTGCAACCATCCCGGTTGACGGCAAAGCAAAACTGCCGTCCGGAGACGCACCCGTACCATAATTGAAGGAAAAATCTTCATTCCGGACATTTACGCCAACGCCATTAATTGGGTTACCGCTTGGAGTAAGCACTTTGCCGTAAAATGAAACCGCTCCTAAAATAAAGTTGGAAGATGTCCCTTCCGGCCACATCTCATCCTCGCCAACTTGCGGGGACTGGATTTGGATTCTGCCGTTAAATAAACCGCCGCCGTAAGTCGGATTCTTTACACCCGTAACAGAAAAATTAATTGTGCCGGCTGCGAGTGCGTCGCTGGCGATAAAATATATATTATCTTGATTTGTATCACCGGTCACACTTCCCGCCAAGCCAGAAATTCCTGCGTTTGAGAGGTCAACATTGCAGGCTCGCCAATCTACTTCAGGCGGACAACCACCGCTAGTATTAAAACTTATTCCTAAAGGCACTCCATTCCCGCCAATCCAAAGAGGAATTTCATCTATTGTTTCATTTAATGTAAGACTAACATTATACGTTGTCGTTGCCCCCAATGTCGTTGACACCGGAGTAACCGTAAAACTGGTTATACGCGTGTCTGCTGGTGGACTTGGCATATCTTCTGCCGCAGCGATATTTGCTCCCGAAAGAAGAATAACTATCGCAAAAAAACCTACAAAACCAAACTTGGTGATCTTTTTGATGCTTTGCATATATTTTGCACTTATTGATTATTTATTTAATTTTACTCAACGAAAAAAGCTGCTTAATAGCAGCTCTTCTAATAATTTATAACAAAAAGACTAACGTCTTTTTGTTTAATATCTACCAATTTTGCCTCCTCAAACATTGGGTAATATTAATGTTTACCTAACTATTGTACTCCAAAAATTGGCTTTTGTCAACTTACTTCATTATACCTCAATAACCACCGGCAAAACCATCGGTCTTCTCTGAGTTTTGCTAAATAGAAATTGCCCGATATCATCCCTAATTTTATTTTTAATATAGGCATCATTAGCTGAGGAATTCGGATGTTTGTCTTTCAGCAAATTTTTCACCTTTTCGCGTGTATCTGATATTAGTTTTTTATTTTCTTTCATATAGACAAACCCGCGGGAAATAATATCAGGATTGCCGATCAAGTTACCTGTTTTTCCGTCAATTGTGGCAATTACAACCAGCATGCCGTCATCGGACATCATCCGGCGGTCCCTTAAAACCACATTGGAAACATCCCCCACTCCCAACCCGTCCACAAATACATAATCAGAGGGTACTTTTTTTGAAGTTAATCGGCCGGTTGTTTTGGTGAATTCCATTATCTGTCCGTTATCGGCGACAAAAATCTTTTTCGGATCAAATCCGATTGATTCCGCGACTTTTGCATGCACTTTCAAAAAGGAGTGATTGCCTTCAATTGGCACAAAATATCTCGGGTTAATCAGCTTGATAATTAATTTAAGATCTTCCTGTTTTGCATGGCCGCCCGCGTGAATATCCATCATTTTATAATTGATTACTTCCGCGCCCTCACGGTAGAGAGTATCAACCAGTCTTTGCACTGATCTTTCATTACCAGGAACCACTGAAGATGAAAATACAACTGTATCTTCCGGTTCAATTCTGATTACTTTGTGTTCACGGTTGGCAATGCGCATCAGTACCGCCCTGCCTTCTCCTTGCGCACCGGTGCAAAGCACCAGAATTCTGCGGCTGGGATAATTCTCTAACTCACTCATTGGCAATAAAGTGCCCTTGTTGATTTTTAGGTAACCCAGTTTTTGCGCAATTTCAATATTAGTCTTCATACTGTAACCGTCAATCACAACTTTGCGGTTGTATTTTTCCGCCAACATGATAATCTGCTGTACCCTCATCAGTAATGAGGCAAATGTTCCGACAATAATTCTGCCCTGAGCCAGTCGGATAATATCTTCTAAATTCCCCTGAATTTCGGTCTCTGTGAACTGATGCCCCGGCTGAGTTGCATTGGTGCTGTCACACAGCAAGGCAAGTACATTTTTTTCTCCCAGCTTGGCGATCTTGGCAATGTCGGGCTCCACATCACCAACCGGCTGCAGATCCAATTTAAAGTCTCCTGTATGGACTATCGGTCCGACCGGAGTATTAATAATTACACCAAAAGATCCTGGTATATTATGGCTGACACCAAAAAACTCAATCTTAAACCGGCCGATGGTGAGAATATCCTTGTTACTGACCGCATTCAGATTCAGTTTACCACTCTGCTTAAAATCTTCCTGGCGCTTGGCGATAATCCCCAGCGTTAAGGGGCTGCCGTAGATCGGCGGATTACCAATTTTATTCATTAAATGCGGAATCGCGCCGATATGATCATAATGACCGTGCGTGATTATCACACCTTTGACATTTTTCTCTTTTCCTTTGAGATAAGAAATATTCGGAATAATATAGTCAATCCCCGGCATATCTTCTTCCGGAAACTGCAAACCCATATCAATGATAATAATGTCTTTGCCGTATTCCAGGATTGTCATATTACGGCCCACCTCTTCATTTCCGCCCATGACAATCACTTTAAGCGTAGGTTCGTTTCTTTTACTAGTATCTTCTTTCTTCTCCTGCTTATGATCGGCTGTTTCTGAACGGTATACTCTAATCCGGTTATTTTGTCTGGAGCGATGTTTTGTGTTTTTTGGATTCATAAATTACTTGAAATAAATTTGTTTATTGTTGTTATTAGTATTAATTATTCGGTATAAAATATCTTGTATACTTCATCCGAAAATTACGAGACAGGAATTATATTACTGTAAATAATATTGGTGCCGAAGGGGAGAGTTGCCCGCCCAAGGCGGGTCCCCTCCGGAGGCGGACACGGCGCCTCTGGCGGAAACTCCCGAATATTACAATACTAGTACTCCACCTAACTTACTATTGTATATAACATAATTTTGGTGCCGAAGGGGAGAGTTGAACTCCCACGGGCTAGTGCCCACAGCGTCCTGAACGCTGCGTGTATACCAGTTTCACCACTTCGGCATGTGTTATTCTATCTTATTACCCTCCCGTATCGTATACTCTATGACTCTTTTCCCCATTTACGATTGGTTTTAATAAACCAATTTACAATGCCCGAGAAACGGTCTGAGGGCACTGAAATATATTGACCTGCTAATCCTTTTACTTTTTCGTCTATGCCGTATGTATATACCGGGTTATACAAAAAGATTGCGGGAAGCTCATCGGCGAGAATATTTTGAAAATGCAGATACTTTAATCTACGCTGTTCCGCGTCATTGGTTTTTCTTGCTTCTTCCAATAATTGATCAATATCCTTGTTGTAAAACACGGCCAGATTCAGCCCCGGGTCTCTGCTCTGCGAAGAGTGCCAAAACGGATACGGATCCGGGTCGGTACCGACGATTTCACCAAACAACAGCGCTTCATAAGCACGCGGACTGATTACTTTTTTTTGAATATCCTTTGTGGAATATTCCTTAACTTCCAACCGTACCCCGATACTTTCCCAAGCTTCTTTAATAATATTAAGCGTTGCCAGATATTCCGGTGAGTTGATGGTAGAAATTGCGAACGCCAGTTCCGCACCGTCTTTTGACCGAACAGTTGCCGCCGGCTCACCTTCCGCTACTTCCGGATACTTCCAGCCGTCTTCTTCCAGTATTCTTCTGGCCTCATCCAGGTTAAAGTCGTATTTTTTTATCTCCGGGTTGTAACCAATATAACCAGGCAAGATCGGGCCATTGATTATTTCGCCTTCACCACCCAAAGCGTTTTCTAGAATGGATGTTTTATTAACCGCATATGCCAATGCTTCTCTGACGGTTTTGGTTTTTAACAATTCGTTCTTCTGGTTAAAAAATATCGCGGTATATTGAGGCAAGCGCATGGAATAATATTCAATATTGCCGTTTCTCTTTTTCAGTTCCTCTTTTGAATTATTGGGGACAAAACTGATGCCGTCCACCTGCTTATTTTCCGCCGCCTCCAAAGCTGAGATGGAATCAGAATAAAACTTAAAAGCAACTTGATCCAGATAAGGCTTGTCACTGTAATAACCTTCATATCTTTTCAGTTCGTAGGACTTAATGTTTCCGTTTTTGTCTTTCGTATAATTACTGAAACTGAACGGGCCGGAACCGATTGGTTTCAAATTGTATTCGGCAAGATATGTTGATTCTGGAGAAATTTCAGCCCAAATGTGCTCCGGTAATATTCCGAAAGTCAAACTGGACAAAAAGGGAGTAAATGGTTCCTGCAGAACAAACTTGATCGTATAATCATCAATCCTTTGCAAGGCTACACCGCTAAAATTAAGATACAAGGGGCTGCGGTAACTTACGTCCTGGATGCTTTCAAAAGTAAATAATACATCATCGGCATTCAGATCTTCCCCGTCATGGAATTTTACATCTTTGCGGAGGTAGAAAGTATATTCTTTCTGATCCTCAGATATTTCATATCTCTCGGCAATGTCATTAACCAACTGCTGGTCCGGATTGATTTTTAATAAACCGGAAAAAACCAGCCGGGTAATATCCATATCCGTATCATTGGTCTGTGAAAGAATCGGGTTGATGTATTTCGGCGAACCAACCAGCGCTTCGGTGTACTCACCGCCCGGTCTCGGTATGGTATAGGTTACATGCTGGTAAATTCTGATCAAAACAAATAAGAATGATATTACAAAAACAAATGATGCGATTTGAACTATGTTTGATTCTTTTTTAGAAAGATAACGTTGGAGATATTTAAATTGGCGAAAGGTCGGAATTTTCTTTGTGTTCAGAGAAGTTACCAGCTTTTTATCAATTAACTTCTGCGTCTTAATCCATTTGTTCCTGTCCGAAGGACTATCACTATTCGCTTTCTTTCTCTTGATAACCGAAAAAACTTTTGAAAACCTCCTACTTTTTTCAGGTTTGTTTTCAACCGGTAATTTTTCGTCTGATGTATTGTTCTCTTTTCCCACTCTGAATAATTCCTTGTGGATACCTAAGAATAAGTAATTCTTCCTTTTGGAAGATAATAGATTAAATGATGAAGTTGCTCAGTGCCAACGCAATAAATAATACTGCCAGCACTATCGTAACAATGTGTAAGTTTTTTTCAAAGCCGCGCTTAGTTGAGTAAGTGTTTCCGTCTCCGCCAAAAACACCGCCGAGGCCGGCTCCTTTATTTTGAAGTAAAATCGCGATTATCAGCATAACCGCCACTACTAACTGAACAATATTGAGAATGTCTTTCATTTCTTTCGCAAAAAAAATAAAGAATT
>Ga0172379_10001358_pt1 | contig 49371 bp, 50 predicted proteins | sample GrowelOW334metaG_FD_119756 | JGI IMG/M metagenome (GOLD analysis project Ga0172379, IMG submission 119756) | Groundwater microbial communities from an aquifer near a municipal landfill in Southern Ontario, Canada - Groundwater well OW334 metaG | ecosystem: Environmental > Aquatic > Deep... | reverse complement strand
GGGAGGAACATGACAAATGTCAACTTTGTCCTCGGGAGTGGGAGTCGGAGTAACTTCCGGAGTCGGAGTAACTGTCGGGGTAACTTCAGGGGTGGGGGTGACAGTGGGTTTGGGGGTGGGAGTAATTAAAGGAGTAGTACTATAAATGGTTAAGTAACTAATGTCCGGAGTCTGATTCCCCGGGTTTAACCAATCCACTGTCCAATTACCAGTGAGAGAAAAAATACCGGAAACAGATGTAGAGGCTTTAACACAAATTTGAGCGCTACCACCGGTGACGGTAACAGCAGAACCGCTCCAACTTACGGTAACACCATCGCGAACCTGAAAACCGGATGAACTTTCATATTTATCTCCGCCGGCCGGACAGTGAAAAACATTACTGGCAATGATGCCATTAACGGGGGCTGAACCAAAATTAAACTGAATTGAATCTGTGTTTACCGGAGCAGTCGAAACAAAATTATTTTCTTTGTTTGTTTTATGTTCAACTGAAACAGCCGTTGAAGATCTATAAGCCGGATGCAGTTTGGCAACAATAGTTTCAATATTCAAATTAGCCACCAGAAGTACAGCGGAAAAAACTGTAAGTAGGGCAGGTCTGGCGTAGTGCCTAAACCATTTCATATTTTTTGTGGCTAAAAAGTGGATTTGGCCGCATGTTATCAGTATGTTAGGTGGATGTCAACAACACTTCAGGATATATGTGAGGCTGTCTGCTAACCAAAGACTCTCAAATCTACAGGATGGTCAAAGAGGCACGAGAACTACAGCATGTACCAGCCAAATCCGGGACGGGAAAAATACCACATGGAGGCAGATACGCCGAGAGTGTCAATCAACACGTCCCTAACACGACCTTCCCGACCAGGAATAAAGGTCTGATGAAACTCGTCGGTAGCAGCGTAAATTACGGATATGAAAAACGCTGTGAAAAATAATCTGGTACGGCTGAGACGTTGGGTCTTTTTAAGAGCCAGTAACAGCCAGAAGTTAAGAATGAAGTATTCGATAAAATGAGCTGTCTTTTTAAGAAAAAAATCTGCCCAATCCACAGTAGTAGCCTGGACTGCAGGACGAGCGGATAAAGCAAAAATCAAAGCCATCCAGAGCAAAACAGGCAGCCAATAAAGCAGATTGTTAGACCGGGTAATTTTAACCATATGTTTTTGAAATATTATTGCCGCGAAGCTTTAGTATACCAGGTGTAGAAAAGGTATGCAGCCAACGATAAAAGGGAGAAACCGGAAACGGCAAAGAAAATGGGTAAAAAAATACCTCTATTTGAAGGTTGATGGATAGAATCAGCCTTAGTTAAATCGATAATTGCCGAGTTTGACCCTGTGAAAACCGGTGTGAAAGTCGATGAGATGGTGGCAGATGCCAGAACCTGGTCTGCTTTAATGACTAAAGTGGGTGATGGTAAATTGGTTGAGGATGAAGTAATAAAAGTCCGGAATGAAAAAGGGGTCGGAGTTGGACCGGGTTTGGGTGTCGAGGTAGGTTTGGGTGTCGAAGTGGGTTTAGGAGTAGATGTGGGTTTGGGAGTTGAGGTTGGTTTAGGCGTAGATGTGGCTTTAGGTGTTGAGGTGGGTACTAAAGAATTGGTAGGCAGTAAAGTCGGAATCGGGGTAGCGGAAAGCGGAAGTGACGTAGGGGTGGGATTAGACGTAGAGGTAACTGAAACTGGTTCGGCAAGATTAATCTCGACAGCGGAAGACCAGAATGCACTACCGGCAGCGGAAGTGTAGCGACCTATTTTAAAAAAATATGTTCCCGGTCCGGAATAATGAGGTGAGGCACTATCAACCCGGAATTTAATCTGGCCGTTCCAGCTGCCGGAAATCAGCTGATCCGGGGGGATAAAAAAGTAGCGGGTTTTGTCGGATTCGACGCCAACCCACTCGCCTAAATGGTTTTGTGTTAGGCCAAAATAATTTGTTCCACTTGGATAAACGGCTCCGCGTAAATATGAACCACCGCAGCCTGAACAATCAGACAGGTTTACGTCCAGAATAAATTCATGATCAGGATAAATGACTTCCGGAGGGGTAGAAAAATTAATTACAGCGGCAACCGCGGGATTTGCCAAGAGAAGAAAAAATACCACCAACAAAAAACCGCTCCAGGGCAGATGGGGCATTAAAATTAATATACACTACAGTTTCCTTAAGGCCAACTTTCAGGATTTGGTATAAGTCGAGACTGATCTGATGTTACCGGTTGAGTAGTGCGAAGAAAAAGTCAGATCAGGTCCATACCAAGGATCATTCATAATATAGTCCGATCCCTGCTTTGATTTAAGAACGATAAAATGCTGAGAGTGGTCGGAAAAAAGCAGTTCTATAACCACCGGGCGTCCGGCGGCCAATTCACTGTCAACTAAAGTCATATTTTTTCCGTAACGGGTAAATTTATAACCGGGCTGGGACGGCCAGGGCAGCAGCATTAGATCCTGAAAGAAATATTCACGACGAGAAGCGATATTTCCGGGATTTATATCCGCACCATTCTTTTTCTGTAACATGGTTATGCTGGTAATTAGACAGCCGTATCTCCAGACATAACTCGGATCTTTTGAATCACAGGTACTGCCAATACAGATCTTTCCCCAGCGTTCGTCACGTTGGTTGTAATACCAACCATCCGGACTGGGTTGAGGAGGGAGCAAACCTCCACCCGCAGTAAAACGCCCAAAAGCATCACGCTCGGCCTTAGCCTGGGCCAATAAACGCTGATATTCGGCTTCACTGTTTTTAGTCTGAGATAAAAGAGTGTTCTTTTCTGCCCGCAAACTGGCTAACTTCTGTTTCTGGGCTTCCAGCCTGACTTTAGATTCCTCGATCAGGTTTTTTTGATTGGCATAATTCGACTGAACAAGCTGTGTATCATGCATTAACTGACGGCTGGAATTCTGGATTGACTGGGCGTATTTAAACCGGGTCAGCAACTGGGAAAAATCGGATGAGGAGAAAACTAACTGCAGCTGATCCTGATAACTTTGCTTGTATGTGGCCACAATTTGTTTTTCCAAGAGAGTAGCCCGATTCTGAAGGCTTTTCTCAAGTGAATCAATTTTGCCTGAAATACTGGTAATTAATTCACCGGTTTGAGAAATCTTAAGTTGGTTTAAATTGATCTGGCCGTCATAATAAGCTATCTGACCGGCAAGAGTATTAGCCTGGGCTTTTAGTTCATCAACCTTTTTCTCCAATTCCGCAATTTTGGCGTTGAGTTCCTCTTCATATGTCAACGCCTGAACCGGGGCCACCGTAACTAAAAAGGTGAATGATAATAATCCAATGGAGAGAAGTAATTTTCTCATGCTTTCAAAAACCGCCGGGTGGCAATCACTCCGCCTAAACCCCCAACCAGAATACCCAGGGCGATCTCTACAGCCAAAAGTTCGAGCATAAAAACGAGGGAAACCGGCAATATCGGAATACCGGAAAGGAAAGTGTTCAGAAAATCCATTGATGACAGCAACAACAGATAAGAAACTCCCCAGGCCAGAACTGCGCCAACAACTCCATAGATTACCCCCTCCAGAATAAACGGGGCGGAAATATACCACGGAGTAGCACCGACGAGCTGCAGCAAGGCGACTTCGTCACGGCGGGCGGATACCTTGATACCGATAATTAACAGAATAATGATAAGCGTGATCAGAATATGTGCTCCCACAAGCGAAGCCCCGATGATTCTGACTGAATTTGTCCATTTAGACAGCGTGGATACAATATCTTCCGCATACCTGACATCTTCGATATTAGGCTGAGTTTTAAGCAATTCAGCTATGGTTTTTAAGTCGCCGGGTTTGCGGGTAGAAATCTCCACGGATGCGGGGAGCATCTGAGCCGTAACAGCTTCCAGAAGCAGCGGATCGTTTTGATTCAGATTCCGGTAAATCTCCAGGGCATTTTCTTTGGAAACATATTTAAAAGTTTCAGCCAAACCAGTAGCGGCAACTTTGGTTTTTATTTCATCTATCTCTGTCTGAGCGGGAACATATTCGGAACTAAAGAAGGCGTTTACCTGCGGACGGGATTCAAAGAAGTTTAAGACCGCCTGAGAGCCGGCAGCGATGAGAAAAAAGGCACTGGCCAAAAACAAGGTCATGGTCATAATGGAAATGGCCGAAATTGCCTGATACGGAGCCCGGCGGATGCGGTGCCAGGCGATAGCAAATGACCGGGGTTTAGTCATCGTATTTGCCCTCCGGAGAATCCTTAACTAACTTACCAGAATTCAGAGAAATAACCCGCAGGTTGTAATGATTAACTATTTCACTGTTGTGGGTAGCCATGACTACGGTAGTTTTCAGGTGAGTGTGAATTTCCTTAATTAATTTAACGATAGATTTAGCGGTTTTCGGATCGAGATTGCCGGTAGGCTCATCCGCCAAAAGTAATTTTGGCTTGCCGACTATGGCTCTGGCCAGACCCACCCGCTGTAACTCCCCTCCTGAAAGCTGAGCCGGAAAAACGTTAGCTTTATCAGACAAACCGACCATTTCCAAAGCTAATTTAACGGCAGTTTTAACGTCGACCGGAGAAACACCTCTGACTTCCAACGGAACAGCAACGTTCTCACCTACACTTAAATCGGAGAGGAGTTTAAAGTCCTGAAAAACTGTACCTATCCCCCGGCGGAACAGAGGTAACTTACTGGCAGGAAGTTTAAACAAATCCTGACCGTCTACCTGAAGCTGACCGGAATCGGGTTTTAAATCACGGATAAATAAACGGATAAGCGAGGTCTTACCTGAGCCAGAAGGTCCGGTTAAAAAGACAAATTCACCCGGAGCAACAGAAAAAGTAACACTATTAACAGCAAATAAAGAACCGAACTTTTTGGTTAGATCGCGGGCGACGATCATGGGCAATTATTCAACAATCTTTAACCGGCCAACATCCATGAGCCAACCAACTTTCTTGGCTTTAAGGGTTTCTCCCCAGATCTCAACCTGTTTTCCGGCATACTGATCTAAATCAATAACAGAAGAAACCAGATAAACCGTCTGACTGGCTCCGCCGGTGCGAATTAATTTGTGCGTGCCTTCACCATTTGAGCCCCCGATTTCAAGCGTACCTTTAGCCGTATCCCGGAAGGTTTTAGTATCGGTGGAACCAACTTCATTGTCCGCTAAAATGATATCTTTACCTTCAGCCACCGTTCCGGATTTGGCAGGAGAATTTCCCCGGGAAAACAGGTAACCGGTCAGAACGCCGGCAAGGATAATCAGAAGAAACCACACATAAAATCTAGCCGGAGACTTAGGCGGTTCTGCCGCCGGCCTAGCAACAGGACGGGAATTCGGAGTTAAAGTATTAGGATTTAACGGAGTAACCAATGGTGTTTCAGTCATGTTTTTTAGTATATCACAACTGCAGGAATCAATTAGAGATTACGGACCCAAATCAGATATTCAACATTACCGCCCTTTTCTCCCAAAATCGGAGAAATTACCGATTGCTGCGGCGTGATTCCTAAGGAGCGCAAATTTTCGATAACCTGAGCAAACACCTGTGCCGATTCCGAAGCCTGGAGATGAGCTTTTTTGGCCTCGTAATGAGGTTTGACCAGAGAAACAATGTTTCCGCCCGGAGCTAAAAGCTCCAGTGCATGCGGAAGGATCAGAGACTGCCGGGTCCAGCCCACATCAATACTTATAAAGTCAATTTTTTCCGGAAAAACCACATGTAAGGCGTTGGTCCGCTCCATGACCACCACCCGGGAATCAATGCGCAGTTTATATTCCAATACGCCATATCCGGTGTCCACACAGTAAACTTTGGCTGCACGGCGTTGAAGTAAACAGTCGGTAAACCCGCCGGTACTACAACCTAAATCGGCACAAATTTTTCCGGATACATCCAAACCGAATTCGATTAAGGCGTGTTCAAGTTTGGCCCCGGCCCGGGAGACAAAAGACATAAGCAAATACTAGGATTTAGACAACTGACGGATTTCAGCCTCAATAAATTCATCTAAATGTCCGTCTAAGACCGCTTCGGCCTGTGAAGTCTCAACATCAGTCCGGAGATCTTTAACCATTTTATAGGGATGAAGAACATAAGAACGAATCTGGTTACCCCAAGAGGCAGCTTTGTAATCCCCCTTCAACTCTTTCTGTTCTTTAGTCCTGAGTTCCTGGTCTCTGGCCCAAAGTTTAGCTGTCAGCAAAGACATGGCGATTTTCCGGTTTTGTTCCTGCTGACGCTGAGTCTGACAGGTAACAGTGATCCCGGTAGGTTTGTGCGTAAGACGGACTGCAGTACTGACTTTGTTAACATTTTGCCCGCCATGGCCGGTAGCCCGAAAGGCTTCAAATTCCAAATCATCCGGTTTAATAACAATCTGACTGTCGACTTCGGCTAACTCCGGAAGAACTTCAACTAAAGCAAAGGAAGTCTGACGGAGACTGTCGGCATTAAAAGGCGACTGACGGACCAGGCGATGAGTGCCGTGTTCACCAATCAGGTAGCCATAAGCAAAATTACCGTTAACCGTAAAAGTAACCGATTTATAACCGGCTTCTTCACCGGGAGTTTGTTCTACCACCTCAATATCCCAGCCACGGTCCTCACAATAGCGTAAATACATCCTAAGGAGCATAGCGACCCAATCCATAGCTTCTACGCCTCCCTGACCGGCATGAATACTGACAATGGCGTTTCCGGCATCATATTTACCGTTTAAAAAGGTGGAGATTTCAATCTGCTGCAGCTGACGGGAAAGTTTGGTGATATGTTTCTGCACTTCAGGCGTCTCGCCCATCAGTTCCAATAAACCACCGGCTTCGTCCAATTCTTTCCCTAAGGAGCCCAACTGATCCCGGTCTGCTTTATAAGCGGCGATGCGTTTCATAACCGACTGGGCATGCTGAGGATCCGACCAGAGATCGGGATGAAAAGACTCAGCTTCCAGATCCCGAATGCGTTTGTCCAAAGTGGGAACATCAATCTTGGTTTCAACCTGAGAAAGACGGGATTTAAGGTCGGTGAGTAAAGCAGATAATTCGGCCATAGCCCATACATTATATAGGAAGTTATTTGGCTGAAGCTGTAGCCGGTTCGCAAACCAACTGTCGGACGGCCCGGAGATCTTCTTCAGGCAAACTGCGAATTGTGTCCACCATGGCTTCCAGACTCTGATTAGTGATATCGATACCCATAACCATCGGGGAACGGTCGGTGTGAGTAACCAGCTGGTCCAACTGACTGCCCAGGACCTGGGTAATCGTACCGACGTCAAATTGCGTTGCCTGGCTTTTTAAACTCCCAAAGTCCGGAAGATTGAGGCCCGAACCCGAACGAGAAGAAGTAAATCCGATTACTCCGACGACAATGGCTACTACTAAGACTATTTTGAGCAGGAAACCAAACATGGGCTGGAAACAGTATATACCAGCAAAGTAAGCGGAGGCTATTTCTGAGCTTCGGACACGGCTAAAAGTCGGGCTAAGGCCTGACGGGCCCGGTGCAACCGACCTTCAAGCTGACGAGGAGAAATATCCAGATGAAGACAAATTTCCCGGGTAGTCAGAGACTGATAATACTTAAAATGTAATAATTGACGATACTTAACCGGCAATAAATTCAGACAGCGATTAACCTGGGTCCGGAGTTCGTCCAAACTGAATTTTTCTTCCGGCGACAAGGCCGGGTCGATTAAATTGTTCAGCTGATCCAAGGCCGGGACGACCACACGGGAGCGATAATGAATCTGCTGACGATAATAATCGGCTAATTTTGAAAGGGAAATTTTGCACAGCCAGGTAAAGAAGCTGCTTTTGTGTTTAAAAGCGGTATAAGATTTGAAAGCCGCGATGAAAGTGTCCTGAAGGACCTGATCAGCTGCGGTCGCATCACCGCCGCTGCGTTTAAGCAAGAATCGGTAAATTTTAGTGGCCTGTTGGCGATACGCGGCAGTAATTTCAGCCTGATCGGAAGCGGAAAGCGTAAAACTCTGGCTTTTCTTGACTATAGGTTTCATGGTAAAATCAGGCTGCGCTTTTGAGGCGCTTTATTTGTGGAAACTTTATCTTACAACATATGGATACAGATATCAGGAATATTGCTATTGTGGCACACGTTGATCACGGGAAGACTACGCTGGTTGACGGGATGCTGAAACAAACCCACACCTTCAGGGATAACCAGGCGGAAATGCAGCAGACGACCATTTTAGACAGCAATGACCTGGAAAGGGAAAGAGGGATCACCATCCTCTCAAAAAACACGGCCGTACACTATAAGGGAGTAAAAATAAACATCATTGATACCCCGGGACATGCGGATTTCGGCGGAGAGGTGGAACGGGTGCTGAATATGGCTGATGCCGCACTTCTGGTGGTGGATGCGGCTGAGGGTCCGCTGCCGCAAACCAGATTTGTGCTGCAAAAAGCTATTCAAACGGGGTTAAAAATAATTCTGGTAATAAACAAGATTGATAAGAGAGATGCCAGAGTCGGAGAAGTGATCGCCGAAACCGAGGAATTATTCCTGAAATTAGTAACAGACGAATCACAGCTGGAATTTCCGATTATTTATGTGGTAGGCAGAGACGGCAAAGCTTTCACAACCTTGCCGGAAAAATATTCATCCGATATGCCCGGAGATTTAACCCCACTGTTTGAATTGATACTTAAAGAGGTACCGAATGCCGTAAAAGATACCGATAAACCCGTACAGATGCTGGTTTCTACCCTGGATTACGACAGTCATTTGGGAAAACTGGCCATCGGCCGGGTCAGACAAGGAATACTGAAAGTCGGCCAACGGGTGGCTTTAGTCACACCAGAAAAAAATTCGGGAAACTATACAGTGGAAAAACTGTATACCAGTAAAGGAATCGTCCGAGAAGAGATAAGGGAAGCCGTAGCCGGAGATATTGTGGCTTTGGCCGGAGTAAAAGAGATAGAAATCGGACAGACAATCACCGATACAACCAACCCCGAACCATTACCGATAATTAAAGTTGACGAACCCACATTACGGATTACGATCGGAGCAAATACTTCACCATTTGCCGGCCGGGATGGAAAATTTGTAACCAGCAGACAAATCAGGGAAAGATTGATGCGGGAAAAGGAAACAAACCTGGGGATGAGATTTTCTGACATGGGAGGGGGAGAATTTGAAGTGATCGGCCGGGGTGAACTACATCTGGCTGTACTAATTGAAACCATGCGAAGGGAAGGATATGAACTACAGGTTTCAAAACCGCAGGTAATTCTGAGGGATAAATCCGAACCGTATGACGAAGTCATGATTGATGTGCCGGATGAATACGTGGGGGAAATTACCACCGAAATGGGAAAACGCCGGGGGCAAATGACAGATATGAGATCTGACGGGAAGGGCGGAACCAGGATTACTTATTTAATTTCGCAACGGAACATGATCGGAACCAGAAATGAGCTACTGACCCGGACCAGGGGGACAGCAATATTTAATACTATATTTGCCGGATTTAAACCGATCGGACCCGTAGCTGAAAGACTACGCAACGGAGCCTTAGTGGCAATTGAAACAGGAAAAGCTCTGTCCTACTCTCTGGAGGCAGCGCAGGAACGGGGAACTACCTTCATCGAACCGGGCGAGGATGTATATGAAGGCATGATAGTGGGATTAAACAGCCGAGAAAATGACATCGATATGAATGTGATTAAAGGTAAACACCTAACAAACACCAGGTCGGCCAATAAAGATATGAAAGCTGTCCTGACACCGGCATATAAGATGAGTCTGGAACAAGCTTTGGATTTTCTGGAGGAAGATGAACTATTAGAAGTAACTCCAATTAATCTCAGATTCAGAAAGAAGTTTCTGACTAAATTAGACCGGGTAAAATTTCAAAGAAACGCCAGATACCAGGAACAGGTGAGACAGGCTGATTCAGATAATTGAAGCCGACGGCAAAAGATCAATCAGCGGCCGGAAGTTTGGGCAGCTAAAAATCGGGAAGATACTTCAGCCCAATTAACAATATTCCACCAAGCGGAAATATATTCGGGCCGACGATTCTGATATTTCAGATAATAAGCGTGTTCCCAAACATCAAATCCCAGGAGAGGTGTTTGGCCTATTGAATAGGGCGAATCCTGATTGGCAGTAGCGGTAATTTTCAACTGACCGTGATCAAAGACCAACCAAACCCAACCGCTGCCGAAAAAACCGGCAGCAGCAGCTGAAAATTGTTCCCTGAACGAATCAACCCCGGAAAAAACAGAAGTAAGTGCCGTTAAAAGTTTTTCGTCCGGCGCTGACTTTTCCGGCGACATAAATTCCCAAAAAAGATTATGGTTTAATACACCTCCGGCCTGATTTTTAACTTTGGTTTTAATTTCTTCAGGGAGTTCATCCAAATGCGTGATCAAGTCCAGTAATTCTTTCCGGGCAATTTCCGGATACTTTTCAAGAACTGTATTTAAATTTTTAACATATGCCGCATGATGTTTATCATGATGCACCCTCATGGTTTCGGCATCGATGTAAGGTTCTAAGGCCGAATAATCGTAGGGAAGATCGGGCAGATTAAACATAGAGTCATATTAACATATCAGGTAAACAGTAACCTATGAGATGGTTTCTATCTGATATTCCGACACCGATTGTCCGGGGACTAAACGAAAATGATCGCCTGATTTAAGGGCTCCGGACAAGAGTGCTTTGCCGATAATGTCGCCTATTTCCAAATCCACGATCCGGCGCATGGCCCGGGCACCATTATCCGGTTGATAGCCCTCCTGAGCCAATTTCAGACAAACGTCGTCAGTGATTTCCAAGGTGACATTTTTCTGGACTAAATTCTGAGCTACTTCCTGAAGCATTAATTTGGCAATAGCCTTAAGTTCTTCCTGTTCCAAAGGCTGAAAAACCACTACCCCATCGAAACGATTAAGAAATTCCGGAGAGAAAATACCCTGTGTCTGAATATATTCGACGACTTCTTTCTGTAAAACCTCAGGTGAAACACCTTTCGCCAGAAGTTCACGTACCCGTTGGGATCCGGCATTTGAAGTAGCAATAACAAATAAATGACGACAGGAAATATTTTTTCCGAAAGCATCCGTAATCTGACCTTCATCAAGCAGGGTTAAGAACAAGTTGTAAATCTCGTGGGAAGATTTTTCAATTTCGTCCAAGAGCAGCAGACTGGCCGGTTGTTTACGAATTGCAGAGGTTAAATTACCCGGACGGTTGGCGCTTACCGAACCGATCAGCCGGGATACGCCTTCAGAACCGGAGTATTCAGCCATATCGAAACGCAGGAGATATTTCTCCGATCCGTAATAGGCCCGGGATAACGTTTTTGCCGTCTGGGTTTTGCCCACACCGGTAGGACCCAAAAACAGAAATGAACCGACCGGGCGATTCGGACTCTTTGTACCGACGGTTCTGGCCCTTAAACTTTGGGCGATCAGGTGAACGGCAATGTCCTGACCGATCAGATTCCGATGCAGCACCTCTTCGAGATGGGTCAAAAGATTTTTCTCGTCCTCGGTCAGCCTGGAAACGGATATGCCGGTCTCCTCTGAAATAACCACATTAACGTCCTTGGGATCGGAGCGGGTACGGCGATTTTTCCCCATGTAAACAATAACATGATCTAAAAGTTCCAGGGCCTTTTCCGGAAAAGGCGTGTCAGTGATGTAATTATCCGCTCCGTCCAACACTGCCCGCAGGGTATAAACCGAAATTGAAATATGCCGGACGGCTTCCCAACGGGAAGCAAACTCAAACAAAATTAATAAAGCATCGGATTTAGAAACCGGCTGGACTTCGACGACCTGAAAGAATTTACGCAGACGAGAGTTGGGAAGCACAAACCGCTCGTAATCGTTACTGGACAAGAGCGCAATAATTTTTAGATGACGTTTTTCCAAAAACTTTTCGAACAAGTCGGTAAAATCAAGTCCTTCAATATCAGGATGCACCAGCCGATGAATATCGCGAATAACCAAAACAATATTTCCGGCTCCGGCAGCTTCACTAAGAATTTCTGATAGTTTGGCTTTTTTTTGATTAATATCCAAAGACTCGGAAAGGAGGAAGTTGTAGTCAAATTCCAAACACCGCTTGTACAGCAAATCCGCCCCTAACTCTCCGGACATGGCCCGTCTGGCAAATTCCAGAGTAACCGTCCGACGGCCAACTCCGGGCTGGCCAATTAAAAAGACGTTTGATCCCCCGGTCAGTTCACGTTCAATACGATTAACCAAATCTTCACGACCAATCAGGTGGTGAGAAAAATCCTGGGGCTTAGACAGATCGATGGAAAACTGATTCAAAAGCGGTGTATAGCCGAACAGTAACTCCAATCCCAGTCCGGGCTGACTGAGATGAAAGCTGTCATCCTGATCGTCTGATCTAACGCTATTAACCGTATCCCACCACCTGGCCGAAAAACGTAAATCGTCAAAATCCAAACCGGATTCACGTAATTCCTCTTCCGACCAGACTCCGGAAGAAATCAGGTGCTCGACAAAGGCTTCAAATTTAGAATGGGAAAACTCGGAGAAGCGCCAGCTGTCTTTATGGCTGAGTGCCGACAGAGCAGACAGATCCATCTCGAGTTTGGAGAGGACAAACTTACCCGGATGAGAATCAAAAACGGTTTTAATCGGATCGGTACCGGCTAAACCCGAAGACAAACGCCGATACATATTTTCATAAGACCGAAGGTGATTTTTATCCCCGGTTAAATAGTAAGGAATACCGATAAGAGGAAAAACTATCCAGGCAATCAGACCGATTAATCCAACCAAAAAAGCCGGAACAAGAGTTAATAACCCAAAAATAAGGAGGAAGATCCTGACCACCGCCCCAATCCCGCGGGAAATCAGATTAAAGGTGAGTTGGCGGAAAAAACGCTCAAATGAGAACCCCGGGGTTTCCTCGCTGTCAATCAAACGTTTCCAGGGGGAAAAAATCGTTCTAAATAAAACCGGAATTGAAAAAAAATGAATTACCCAGGCCAGCAGGAAATACCAGCGGCGAAGATAGAGGTTTAAACCATCAGAATAGTGCCAGACAAAAAAGCCCATAACTGTAATTACTATAGCAAATATTTCCTGGTCTGAAATAGGTGAAAGGACACTGTTATAATATTTAGGCTATGGCAAATTTACGCAGACCATTACGAGTACTATTTGTGGGTTCAGAAGTTTGGCCCTATGCCAGTGCCGGAGGATTATCCAGAGTCACCTCATATCTACCGAAGGCTTTGATAAAACAGGGTATAGATGCCCGAATAATGATGCCCAAATACGGCAAAATTGACTCCCAAAAATATAAATTCAAAAAGGTGATTGATCAGTTAAAAGTTCCGACCGGAAGCGGAGAAAAAAGCAGCAATTTGATCTGCAACGTGCTGTCTCATCAACTTCCCAACAGCCCGATTACTTATTTTCTGGAAAATCAGGAATATTATGAATTACGGGCAAATGTTTATGCCTATGCGGACGATCACATCAGATGGGGGCTTTTACAACGGGGATTATGGGAGTTTTTGAAAGTTTATAACGACTGGACCCCGGATATTATTCACTGCCACGATTGGCATACTGCATTGACTGCCAATTATTTTCAACAGGAATACAAAGAAATTGAAAAGCTGGAGCATATTAAAACCATCTTTACTATCCACAATCTGGGTTTTCAGGCTCCGTACGACCACCGATTTATATCTGAACTTGATTATGACGACGGCAAGGCACCAATCCCCGATTTAATGTCGCCTGAATATGCCAAATTAAACAGCATGCGGCGGGGAATAATTTATTCGGACTTAATCACTACCGTATCTCCAACCTATGCTAAAGAAATTTTAACCAAGGAGTACGGGGAAGGTTTGGATCCGCTGTTAAGAGAGGTCCGCGGGAAGCTGGTCGGAATACTGAACGGCCTGGATTACGATGATTACGACCCGCTGACCGATGTAAATATTTTTGAGAATTACCGAAAAGGTGAATGGGTAAGCCGTTCAGAAAATAAATTACGGCTTCAGGACAGTTTTGCCCTGAAAAAAGGCCTGGAGCATCCCATGTTCGGCATCTCTTACCGGTTAACGCCGCAGAAAGGTCTGGATCTGATTTTGGAAGTAATCGAAACTATCATCCAGGAATTTGATGCCCAATTAGTGGTAAACGGAGACGGAGATGCCGAGTATAAGACGTTCTTCCTGGAACTGTCGAGGAAGTACCCCGAAAATGTAGGTATAAACCTGGCGTTTGACGAAAAACTCCCCCGACAAATATTTGCCGGAGCCGATTTTCTATTACATCCATCCAAGTTTGAACCCTGCGGCATAGTTCAGATGGAAGCCATGGCTTACGGATGCATTCCGATTGTGCACAAGGTCGGAGGACTGGCAGATACGGTAACTGACGGGGAAAACGGATTCGTGTTCTCCGAGTTCAAACCCAATTCATTATTGGTAACCTGTGCCCGAACAGTTGAGGCACTTAAATATAAAGAAGTTATCAACCCGATCAGACTTTCGTGTATGAAGCAGGATTTTTCCTGGGAAGTGGCTGCAGAAAGATATCTACGGAATTATAAACAGCTAGTAGGAATAAAATAGCCGTTTTGATCAGAACGGCCAATATGAAACCAACAGGCAAAACGGAAATACTGATAGCTGCCGGATTAGGCTTATTAATGCTTGGAGCGTTTTTCTCAATTCTGGGGGACGCCAGACCATGGGTAATCGGTCTGGATGAAGTGAACCTGCTGATGCACGAGTCAGGGCATGTGTTTTTCGGTAGCGGCGGGGAATTGGTTTCCGCTTTAGGCGGAACAGCAATGCAATTAATCATCCCGGCAGCAATCTGCGGATATTTCGTATATAAAAAGGATAAAACCGGACTGAGTTTCGGGATATTTTGGTTAGGACAAAATCTGGTAAACATCGGAGTGTACGTTAAAGATGCCCGAACTAAACTTTTACCACTGGTAAACGGAGGAACTCATGACTGGGACATAATTCTGTCTAAATTAAATTTACTCAAACTGGATAGTTTCCTGGGCAATCTGGTGCAAACAATCGGGTACCTGGCGATGTTGGCGGCAATCATTATGATCGGTTTGTGGATATTTGAAAAATTGAAACAAATAACAGGAAAGCCTCTGATTTGACCAACAAAAAACGCCCGTAAATACGGGTGTTTTTTGTATCGACACGACAATTAGTTTACATTAGTCGGCGTTTCATAAAAACGCAGCTGAACCAATTTCAAACCGTTGTTGTCGTATTGCCAATAGTAATCCCGCAGCCGATCATCAAACAAGGACATTCTTTCATTTGCCCCATCTCCGTTGATGTCAGCATATACAAACAAAAGTTCTTTGGAGACATTGGTAAACGAACTTTTACCTTTGTTTCTTACCTGAACCAGGCTGTAGACCGAACAATACAAATCGCCGGTGGTCGGTTCAGCAGCGCAGGTAGTGGTTGATGAACTACCACCCGGTTTACCTAAGGCCCTGGCCCAAACAGAATAGGAAGTGATTCCATCCTGGTCGCCGTCAGGGTTGGGAAGCTGGAAAGTCCCGACACCGTCGGTACAATTAGCATCTAAAACCTGAAACACCCCCTCGGCTAATTTAACCTGACATGAACCGATTAAGGGAACAAAAATCCGCCGACCACTATTTCCCGTCATATTGGTGGTTTTACCTTTAGGTACACCAATAAGATTAAGGTTGTAATGACTTCCTGCCGGGAGACCATTAGCTGCCCTGCTGGAAAGTTCGGTAGGGGAAGAATTAGCAAAAATAGACAGAACTAAAGTGGCGGTAACAATAGTTAACGAGGCGGCTCCGACTAAAAGTGAATTCTTCGTAACTAGCGAAATACCTTTTTTACTCATTCATGATCACCCCCTTCATAGCTTATGTTTATGTATTTATAGTAGCAAAATCCGAGACAGATAACCACAATCCCCTTCTTGCCGAAATTATTTCCATGACCAGGAAGCGACGAGCGAATTAAAATCGGCAGACAGTTCCGCTTCAGATACCGGACCGACTGAATTAGAAGTTAAGGAGAGGGTAATTAATAAACCATCTTTGATAACCAGACCCGTCATTTCAAAACTGTCCGCGGTTTGGGTAAATAGCAAACCGGAAACTCCGGCTAAAGTAAACGGGGCTTCGGAAAAAGTCACCGATTTAAGCCGTCTGAACTGGACCGCAGGAATATCCGAAAAGGACGAGGCCGGGGTAGTTTTAACACCGACAGCCAGTTTTTTAGACGAAGAGTCCTTTCCCAGTAAAATTACCCGGTCGATATATCCTGATTCAGTAGCTAAATTTGTCTGAAGATAGAACGAGCCGGGATATTTAAACGAGATTTTACGGCCAGAAAACTCAGACTGGACGGATTGGTCTGACACGGATTGAGAGGATGGGGACGGCCGGATGACCTGTATCCGGCCGGAAGACGGCTGATTAGCTAAATAGAATGCTCCGGATATGACAACAAGTAATAACCCAAAAAGAATAATCCCGGTTTTATGCTTATGCATGAGGCTTTGTCCGTCGCTTGCGGGTGAATAAGTACAGAATAATCGGGATGACGACTGCGGCTAATAAGCTGCCGATAAACGGCAGGCCTAAATAGAAGAATGAACCGGTAAAATCGGTAAAGGTCGCTTGTCCGTCAAACCTGAAGCTGATCCTTACCTGATAAATTCCGGGAAGAACGGAAGGAGATACAGACTTTAAGTCCACAAAATAGTGTCTGATTGATTCCGGCAAAATGATGCCTGACTCGGGATTAATGATTCCCCGACTGACTAAACGTTTTACCGGATCAGTTATAACAATTTCCCCCCGGGGGACCAGGTGAATATTGCCGGTATTTTTAAACTGCAAATCCAGTTTTTGCGGAAAAGAAAACCAAACAGGAGTGAGCTTAGGCCGGATTAACTCCAATCCGGTGATTTCCCCTCCGGTTTTTTTGACAAATACCAGAGAAGAAAGAGCGTAATTAAAAGTTATGTTACCTAAATTATTTTCGGTTTCGGAATCAGATCTGAGCACGACAGCCGCATAATGGCCGCCGGGAGAAAGAGAATCTTTGTTCGTAATAGTCACATTAAGGCGGTCAGACCCATTCGGAGCTACCTGAAGGAAATTTTTATCAAGGATTAGCCATGAGGCTAAGCCATATTTGACTTCGAAAGAAGTTTTTTGAGCTCCCAGAAAGGCTACACCACCGGACTCATCCAAAGAACCAAAATCAATAACTGAGACGGCAAAGGTCTGATGAACCAGGCCATTGTTTTTAAGTTCGATTGCAAAGCTTGCTTCAGGTTTAGTTTGATCCAGAACAATTTCGGTATATGAAGGGCTGAGAGTCAATTCCGGAGCGGCGGCTAAAGCTGACGGAGAAAAAACTCCAAAAAAACCGCCTGTCAGAAACAGAAAAATCAGGAGGGGTTTGTAGGTTTTACCGGTGAGAATTTTTTCCACGTATCTTTAATTATTGACCGAATACCAGCAAACGCAAGCACAACAATAACCAAACCGACGGCCAACAAACGCCAGGGCATAACCCAGAAGGTCAACTGTCCGGCAACCGTCTGATCACGGACGCCGTCATCATAGACCAGGAGCAGGTCCGCCGTGTATTTTCCCCAGCGCAGCTTACTTACCTGGCTGAAATCCCAATTCAGGCTATAAACCTGATTACCGGATGAATCTAAGACCGTTTTACCGTCTTCGACTTTCTGAGTGTAGACAGGAAAACCATCCGACCATTTAGTGGTAAATATCCGGTTTGAATTGGGCAAAATATTCCCGACCTCGGGATTAACCTCCAGAAGAGCGACATTTTTGTTACTTCCCTGGCTAACAAAGATGTTTCCCCTGGGAGCAACATGAACATTACCTTTGTTGGCGATGCGAATCCGGAAGGAAACCGGCAAAAATTCGAATATCCGATGGTCGGTGGAAAAATCCAGAACTTCAACCTGACGCACAGCCTGGGGAACCCGAACTTCCAAAAGCACTAGCGAAGCGGTAGCACCGGTAATAGTCGTCTGCCGCGGTCCGGCGGCGGAATTGTCGTCAGCCCGGCTAAAGGTAACCGCATAATAATAGCCAAAAGCGGCAGTTTCAGGAACCTTAATGGTCATGGTTACGGTTTTCCACTCATTCGGAGCCACTTCAACCTGTGACGGAGAAAATGACACCCAGTCAAAATAGTCATCACCCTGGCCACGATCCATTAAGCGGGGTTTACCTTCTTCACCATAGGCATCAAATTTCATCAGGCCGACTTTATAAATTTCAGTCTGCGTTCCGGAATTCTTTATCCGTAAATCAGTAGAAACAGTGGTCCCGGGTGAAGTAATTAAGTTAATCGGTAAAGGGGAAGTAATAATGTTAAACCCGGTTACAGTAGGAGTTTGAGCCCTGACCGGGAGAGTAAATACGGCTCCGACAAAAAAGAGGAGAGCAAAGACTCTAAGTAAGTTTGTCTTCACGAGCTGAGTATACAAAAAAAATCCGCAGACTAAAAGGGGGATAGTATCAGAAGTTTCCGGCACCAACTACAGTCAGGGTGTCGGTATAGTCGTTGGCGGCACCTTTAACTGCCGAAATTGAAGCCCGGGCAATTAAAGTCAGGACGTCGCCGTCGGTAGTACCGTTGGCTGTAGCAATCGGCTGAAGAGTGGTGGAAAGTGTTCCGCCAGAGGAAGTGTCGGTACCGTTGTATTCACCATCCAGGGTAACGGTGCCTGTACCCGTACCGGAATCAGTGGTCAAATTCACATCTAAAACATATCCGTCTGCTCCGGTGGATAGAGTGTTAGGACTGCCATTCACGGTCCCGGAGGTAAGAATCGATTCTCCGGAAGTAACGGAAGCCAAAGCTGCGTTAGCACTTCTTACCCAGGCGATCCAACCTTTGTCAGCATTGGTAGCAATGGTTACGGTCCGGCCGCCTGTGGATACCACACTGGACGGAGACAAATCTGCGGAAAACGTATCAGAGTTACCATTCAGGGTAAAACTGAAGGTGGGCGGAACGGTGGCAGTAAGAAGAATTTGATCACCATTGGTAGCGGAAAGGACATGCACAGCCATATCAGAAGAGTCGATAGTGGCATCACCGCTGGTAGTGGTAGTTAAAGTATTAATATAAGATCCGGCGGCAGGATTGGTTATACCCGTGGCAATATTGAAGCCATACAGCGTACCTTCGGTCAAATCAGTTACTCCGGTGATGGTAACGACCTGATCAACACCAGCCGCAGACAAAGTTCCGGGTAATTGGGTGACTCCGGTAGGCAATCCGGAAGTATTAACTGTCGGAGTGGCGGAAACCGTATAACCGGTGTCAAAAGTAATAACTACTTTAGCCTCAGTACCGGTGGTAACCGGTTGAAAAACCACCAAAATATTAGTGGCTTCACTGGCAGCCATCCGATTAGCCCGCATATAAGCCGAGGTAAAGTTTGCGGCGGAAACGGAAACAGGGGTAAGTGCTAAAAAGCAAGCGAAGATCAGCAGGGTGAGCAGGGCAGATAGTTTTTTCACTGTGCATTCATTATGTCCAGTCGCTAAGTCGTTTGTCAATAGTTGCCAGCGGCTATCACGGTTAAAGTTTCCGTGTAATCGTCGGCAATGGGGGTCTGAGAAGAGGATTTAGCCTTAAGCGAAAATGAAGCCCGGCCGCCAAAAACCGGAGCAGAAGAGGAAAAGATCTCCCGAATATTCGTATCGGTTATCCCGACCACCTGATTTGTTCCGGAATAAGGACTTTGGATATTGATGGGGCCACCGGAAGTTTGAGTAGCCGACACACCCTGAGCCCCAAAGCCTTCCGGAGCCGTGGATAAATCCGCAGTGGTAGAGCTAATCGTATACGACCGGCTGATACTGGACAGCCCAGCATTGTGTCCATAAACATAGACTTTACCGCCGGAAGTGCCGTTAGTTGTCAGGTCAACCCAAATCCGTTTGGGACTGGAAGTAACCGTGCCGATGTATAAATCTCCAAAATCGATGGAAAAAGGCGGATTAGTATCGGCGTCGGCGACGGAAACATCGATATCAAAAGAAATAGACGGAACCGTGGTGGCAGCGGAGGCAGTCGGGCCAAAACGATAGGCAGTAAAGTCCCCCTGACTGGCGGTTACCCTGACCGTATACGTGGTGTTTTGAGCCAGACCGATAACATCGATGCCTACTGCCCCTCCCCAACCCAGATAAGTCTGCCAATCTTCGGAGCCTAAATCAGAACCGACAGTGGCATCACTCTGCACGTAGCGGGTATCAGAAGCAAAGTTGTCGGTAGAAATGGCCACTGCAAATAAAGTGTCCGAAGGGTTGCCACCGGGATTTATAACTAAATGCAGACGATTGTATGAATCAGATTGGTTGGTAAACGACGGAGCAGGAGGAAGATTAACCAATACCGTATAAACCAACCCGGTATTAGCCTGGTAGCCGGCTGAGACGGAACGGCCGGATTCGACCTCTCCGACTACCCCAAAAAGACGGTAAGCTGCAGAAGCAGAATCCGTGGAACCGCCGGTTCCAAACGTATAATCTTTTAATTCATAATTTTGGCTGGCAGGCGCGGCAAATATACCTGAAGGGTGAGCAAAAAAGACTAAGGCGATAAGGGTAAGAGAGAATTTAAAACAGATCTTTGAAGTAGACATGTAATTTCAAGTTTAGCACCCGTTGATTGTATTCGGATACGGGTTTATGCATAATTACAAATTGTAGCGTGAAAAAATTAACTGCCCGATTAATTGGGTTTGTTTTGCTGTTAACTGCGGCAGTTTTGACGGTGAGCAGGCCGGTTCTGGCAGCTACCGGAATAAATACCCGGATTAATTTTCAGGGGAAAGTGGTAAATACCAACGGGACAAATGTGACTGACGGAAGCTATGACATGGAGTTTAAGCTGTATAACGCAGAATCCGGCGGATCGGCAATCTGGACGGAAACCTGGAACAGCGGAACTGCTCAGGTAGCAGTGGCAGACGGAATATTCAGAGCAGAACTGGGAACACACGCATCACTGGCGGCGATTGACTTCAACAACGACACGATATATCTGTCGATAAATTTCAACAACAACGGAGAAATGTCACCGCGAATCAGGTTTGCAGCTGTCCCCTACGCACTCAATGCCGAAAAGGTTTCCGGATTAACGGTAACCGACACGACCGGAACCTTGACCATCCCTAACGGGAAGACAGTCCAGTTTGCCGACGCGTTTACCACCAGCGGGGCATTTCCGCTGACCCTGACAACCACAGCCAGCACCGCATTAAACCTACCGACAACCGGAACCTTAGCCACACTGGCCGGATCTGAAATTCTGACAAATAAAACCATCGGGTCGACCGGATTGATATTCTCGGGAGCAGCGGTTGATATAGATACGGCGGCCGGTGAGGCTTTAGTTATTCAGGGTGAAGGAGTGACAATCACAGCAGAGGGAACAACGGCTCTGACTCTGGACACGGGGACGACCGGAGCAATTTCCATCGGGACCGGAGCAAACGCTAAAACAATTTCCATCGGGACCGGAGCAGCGGCAAACACTATCACAATCGGCTCGAGCTCGGCCACCGGAGTATCAATTACCGATAACAACTGGAGTATTACTACCGGGGGGGCGGCCACGTTTACGGGATTAAATTTGGGAACAACAAATTTTGCTTCGTGTGATTTGTTAAGAACGGATGCCTCAGGCAACACCACTTGCAGCTCTAACGGATTTAACGTGGTAACAGCTGAAAATACCAATAATGCTACCTGGGCAGACAGTGATACAACCGAGCTGTGGGTGACCGATGCCAATCCGCAAATCACCGTCTCTTCAGGGAGTGAAGTACTGGTATTAGCATCGTTTGTGACTACCAGCGTCGATCCAGGATCTCAGGAAGTAACTTTGGGAGCCAGAATTGACCGGGAAGCAGCCGGAGTAGCTTCAGACTGCGCGGACGTAAATACGGTAGGGATAGACCTACAAGCCAGCGGCAACTGGAATGCCAACGCCGATCCGGCATATTCACTGGCCGGAGATGTGTCGTTTGTAGATACGGGTACTTCCGGAGGCGGAACTTTTACCTACGAAATGTGTACCGATGCAACCGGCACACAAATCGGCGGAGGGACCTGGGTATTGGATACGGCAGAGATGACTTTAATCGAAGTTAATGATGCCGGAGATTTGGCCGAAATTTATCCGACCAATGATACGACCCTAGCTTCCGGAGAAGTAGTCAGTCTGGATCCGGAAGGAAAAATAACGGTAATCAGAAGCAGTAAAGCTTACGATTCGTCCGCTATCGGGGTAGTGGCAACTAAGCCGGCATTGGTAATCGGAAGCCGGGGAAACGAAGGAGTGGACGGGAAACCAATTGCACTGACCGGCCGGGTACCGGTGAGAGTAGTGACCGAGAACGGAGCGATTAAGAAAGGCGATATGCTGACATCAGCATCTACTCCGGGTGCGGCAATGAAAGCCACCAAAGCCGGACCGATTATCGGTGTGGCTATGACGGATTTTTCAGGAAATGAACCGGGAATGATACTTATGTATGTAAAAACCGGGGCATATAACGGAAGCAATCTGGCGGAAATATTTAAGGATGAAAACGGGGCCATGTCCGGTGAAACTATTCTGGCCAAAATACTGAGTGATAAAAAGGCTTTGGACGCAAATCCGGAGACACTGTCCACGGTTTATGCCGACCGGATTGCTGCCACCGAAGAGATAATCGCTCCGGTAGTCAGGGCAGATGAAATTTTTGCAGACAAACTTACCGTCAGGGAAATCACCGGACTGGAAGTATTATCAGGGCAGGTGGCAATGTTGTCCGAGCTGACAGATAAACTCGGCGGGGATGTAGCCGGCCTGGCGACAGGATCCGCAAACTCTGGATTGGTTTTTTCAGATACGGGGGTAGGGGTCGGAGCAAACATGACGGTATCCGGAAATATCCAAGCCGGCGGAGGACTGGAAGTAGCTAAAAAATCCACCTTTAAGGAAGAAACCGTGTTTGAGAAGTTGGTGACATTTTTGTCGGAAACCGTATTTACCGGAAAAACCAGGTTCTCCCGGCCGCCGGTTTTTAGCAGTGATTCGGCCGGAACAGCCGTAATTCACCCGGGAAGCACTCAGGTAAAAATATCGTTTGAAAAGCCGTACGAAACCACACCAATTATTAATGCCAGCTTGACATCGCTGCAGGTGAATAAGACGAATTTGGTTGATTTAATAACCATCGGAAGATGCAAAGACGGGGATGAGGTATCTGCCTGCCAAATCAGACTGGATGAAGAAACGGTTAATACTACGCCCACATTTAATGTAACCGAAGCCAATGAAAACGGATTTACCATCAGGATGGCCAGAATAAATAAAGAAGATGTGTTCTTTTACTGGAGTGCGGTGGCGGTAAAAAATCCCAAACGCTTTGAAAGCGAAGAGATAAAAATCGCTTCACCGTCAGCTACACCGACTGCCGTTTTGACAGCTACACCGGTTCCCACTCCCCAACCGACCCAGTCTTCAGCCTCGACCTCGGCTACGCCCTGAGATGGATCCGGTACACCAGCCAAAGCAGAAGATTAGCCAATGAAAGCAATAAAAACGGCAAAACCTGCCACCAGCTGAAGAAAAATCCGAAGGATAATTCAAAAATCAAAGAGGCTATCAATAAAAATTCAAACAATAAAGAGGCCAGACCCCAGAAGAAGCTTTTCAGGCGGGAAAGGGCTGAATCAGCCACTTCAGTCCGGGTGAGTTCCAAAATTAACGGTTCAACCGGTGAAAAGACCGCTGAAGCGTACCCGTCTTTCAAGACTTCCAGCTTATATGCCCCGGAGAATAATTTTGCTAAAGAGAAATTGCCCTTTGCGTCGGTCAGGGCATGACTGACGACCTTATCCCGCTGATCTAAAATAAATACCCCGGTTTTTGCCAGGGGGCGACGGGTAAGCTTATCAATAACCATACCAAAAATCCGTTCATGAGAAGCATCAGCCGATAAAGCAGCTCCGGTGTGGCGCCAGAAATGTTCGAAGAGGGAAAGCATCGGAATGTTGGTCCTGGCACGCAGAGAAATATAATTAAGAAACACAAAGAAACAGATGGTAATTAAGGCACTTAACTGAAAGAATCTGGTTGATACGGCAAGAGAATTTACATAAGCGTGAGTAACTTCCAATGAATCGGCAACAATAGTCGCATAGTAAACAACGACGGTTTTAAATACGAACGGTTCGGGTTTCAACTTCAGAGCCGGAAAATTACTGCGACCGGGCTGAAGGGAAAAATCAAGTGACTGCGGCTGGTATCCGATGGCATTCACATCCACACGATAATGCAGCGGCGGCAGGGCAACCCGGAGCCGACCGTCTTTGTCAGTGTAATCGGGGTTTCTGATGGAAAAAACCTGAGGGGAAATAAATTTATATATTTTGTTATTGGGATCATAAAGATAAAAATTTATCTGAGCATCCTCGACCGGATCCCCTGAAACACTGTCAGTAACAGTTAAATAGTCGGTTACATATAAGTCAGCTAATTTAGTGGTGGTCTGATTGCCGTAAATATCAATTGTCTGAACATAAATTTCATACTCCCCCGTCTGATCGGGAGTAGTTAATTTTGAAGTAAAGGCATTTGAAGCAACTTCCAAAACTTCACCGTTTTCTATTCCCGGACCTTCAGCTTTAACAACCGAGGCCCAACCTAAAACGCGTTTGTTTTCTACCCGCACCCTGGCTGATTCAATCGGAATCTGATCAGCTAAGGAAAATTTAATTTCATAATCAAAATTTTTAGGAACAATCAAAAAAGGCAGACTGTCCAAACCTAAAAGAAAGGTGGGATCGAAAATAAGTTTGCCGGAACTTAAGGCAAAAAAACTTTTAGGGTCAAAAGATAAATGCTGAGAGGAAGAAGAAGTTCTGAAAGTATACAAACTGGTCGTTAAAATTTTCCCCGACTGGGTAACCGCAGCTAAACGGAAGAAGTAAGGAGTGTCAGAATCAAGGTTGTCTAAACGAATTTGATGACCGGCCGAATATTGCAGCGATGTGACTGTCTGATTGAGCAAATCTGACCTGCGACCGTAATTGACGGTAATTTTTGCCGGCTGATTTAAACGCACGGCTAATACTGCCTGGTCGGATAAAACCGATCGGACAGACAAATCAGGAATATCCAGATCAGCCGGAAGAGCGGCCGGAGAGGAAACCGAGGTGGAAGATGAATAGGGGGAGGATGAAGACGAACTGGTCTGGGTTGACTGATGCGGGTCATAAAGATAGGAATTGGTAACCGTGGAAGGAAGTGAATTAGTCTCGGGATCCGATACCTGACTGGTGATGGAAAAAGCGACCGGGGCACTACCGCGATGATCTGATTTAGTCCGGAATTTAAACTTTACCTGATCAATAGTATTGGCGGGAAAATCAGGAATCGTCCAGGTGATAGTTCTGTCGGTAAGATTAATTACTGCGGGGATATCAGAATATGCCGGTTCGGCCGAACGATCCGCATACTCCAATAAGTCGATGGTAGGAATAAGTTCACCCTGGATTGTGCCTAAGCTCCAGGAAACCTGAACAACCAGATCCGTGGAATAGTGTAACAAAGAGCCGTAAGTAAGCTGGTATTCCAAGGTAACGTCCTGGATATGGGTTGACCCGGTGGTCAGCTGAACCAGGGAATTGTTCAGGTCGGGCGGTTTGGCAGGAATATGACCGGATAAGGTAATCTGGTCACCTGAAAGAATCTGAATCCCAAATTCCCGATCATCTATATCCAGGTCTGCCGAAGTCCGGGTAACTATCCGGCCGGTCGATTTCCCGATCTGGCCAAGCCGGGAAGCGGGAGAAGATAAATGAAAGCAGTACAGCTGGTCGGCGGTTAAATCGGAACCAAAAACGGTTACCGTCTGACCGTTAATCTGAACAGGAGAACTGTCCGATGACGGCCAAAAAACGGCTCCAGAAGGCAGTTCGGAATCGGACACTGTCCAATCCGCCGGATTCTGATTCAGACTGAAATCGGCCGGAAAGGTCAGATTGATTTTTGCCTCAATGCCGGCTGCTGAAGATGACGGTTGGGCACAGACTAAACCGGAAAGGGCGGCTCCGGCCTGCTGGCGATCCAGCCGAACAAAGGCCTGATCAAAGAAAACGGCTGAGACCGGAGCAGGAACCAAAAAAAGAAATACCAGATTAACAACAAATATGGAAAACCAGACTTTAAAAGAAAAAACCGAGTTCATGTAATTTCTGCTTAGGCTTGTGCTATTATCTGTAATCAAGTATACATTAATAGTAGTGACAATAATGAAAAAAATTCCGGGAAAATATTTACTGATCGGCGGAATAGGTCTGCTGGTAGTGGTCGCCTTTTCCTCCACCTACTATTTTTATTCTAAACTGCAGGGGACCGAAAAGCTGCTATCGAATACTGAACTGGCTACCCAAAAAGAAGTGGTGCAGCTGGTAGAAAAAGTAGGCAGGTTAATGGAACTGCCGACAGGAGAAGCACCGACGATCGCCACAGTTTCCGATAAGGAAAAACTTGCAGATCAAGCTTTTTTCCAAAATGCCCAAAACGGAGATAAGGTTTTAATATTTACCGGAGTCAAAAAAGCGATTTTGTACCGGCCGAGTACGGATAAAATCATTGAGGTGGCTCCGATAAATATCGGCGGGGAACAAACGAGTACACAACAAACAGTGCCGCAAACGATCCGGGTAACCATGTACAACGGGACATTCACCGCCGGTCTGGCAAAAACGACGGCAGACAATATCACGACCAAGTTTCCCAATATGACGGTGATTGCCAAAAAGGATGCCGGTAAAAAAGACTACCAGAAAACATTAGTGGTCGATCTGACGGGGAACTTAAAACAACAGGCAAATGACCTGGCAGTGTTTCTAAACGCCGAAGTATCCGCCTTACCGGAAAATGAACGCAAACCAGACGGTGAACTACTGGTGATCCTGGGACAAGCGGGTCTTTGACACGAGGTACAAACTCCTTTAATGTAAATGGGTAGATGAAAAAAGATTTGTCAGGATTATTACAACCTAAGACAATTGCGGTTGTCGGAGCATCACGAAGTCCCGAAAAAGTCGGAGCGATTGTTCTGAAAAATATTCTGGAATCAAAATTTCCGGGAAAAGTATATCCGATAAATCCGCAGGCGGAAGCGATCTATGATCTGCCGTGTCTTAAATCCATTTCGGATCTGCCGGCCGGAGTGGATCTGGCAATTATTGCTCTGCCGGCAGCAGTTATTAATGAGACTTTAATTCAGATCGGAGAAAAGGGCATAAAAAATGCGGTGGTATTTTCCGCCGGGTTTAAGGAAACCGGTGAAGAGGGAAGCAAACTGGAAACAGAACTGATAAATACAGCCGGCAAATACGGCATAAATGTCATCGGACCTAATTGTTTAGGATTTGTAAATAATTTTTGTCCGTTGAACGCGACATTCGGACAGCCGAATAATTCAATCGGTAATTTGAGGTTTATTTCCCAGTCGGGGGCAATTGCTACGGGGATGTTCGACTGGTTTACATCCGTAGGATTAGGTTTTTCTCATTTCATAACATTAGGAAATAAAGCCGTTTTAAATGAAAATGATTTCCTGGAATATTTTCTAAACAGTCCTGCGGATCCGAATATGGATACAACCGGATTGTCTTCCGTAAGACCGATAGGGATGTATCTGGAATCAATCAGTGACGGACAGGAATTTTTAAGACTGACGGGCGAGTTAACTAAGTCTGATCCGGTATTTGTGATCAAACCGGGAAAATCCCTGGCCGCAGCCAAGGCCATGCAATCACACACCGGAGCCATCGCCGGAGAAGATTATATTTTAGATGCGGCGCTGGATCAGGCCGGGGTACTCAGGTGCCAAACACTGGAAGATTTCTTTGATTTATCCAGAGCTTTTGCGTTCGAAAATGCCCCGACCGGACCAAGGCTGGCGGTGATTTCCAACGCCGGCGGGCCGGCAGTAATTTCAGCCGATGCAGTCGAAACCTCAGGGTTAAAACTGGCTGAAATTGATCCGGAAACCAAAAATAAACTGCTACAGGTACTTCCACGGTCAGCGAGTATCAGAAATCCGGTAGATGTACTGGGAGACGCTTTGGCCGACAGATATGCGCAAGCCGCGGAAATCATCCTGCAAACAAATCAGGCAGATGCTCTGCTGGTACTGCTGACACCGCAGATGATGACTCAGGTGGCCAAAACCGCAGAGATTATCAGTGACTTGTCCAAGAAATACGCCAAGCCGATTTTCTGCTCATTCATCGGCGGGCAATTAGTGTCAGAGGGCGAGCAGATACTCAATCAAAGCAAAATCCCCTCTTTCCGGTTCCCGGAACGAGCTATCGCCGCCATCGGAGCCATGTGGAAATGGCGGCAACGACAAAGTCTGGAACTTCCGGAGGTGACTGAGCCACAGTTAACCGGAACAGAACAGGGTGACAAAATTAAACAGATAATAACCCAGGCGGTAGCAAATAATCACCGGACTCTGGACAACCTGGAGGCGGATGAAGTCATGAAACTTTTAGGAATTCCGACACCGCCAACAGCTGCCGCAGCCACGGTAGAGGAAGCAAAAAACGTGGCCAATTCAATCGGCTGGCCGGTAGTATTAAAGCTGTCTTCTCCGGGATTATTGCATAAGGCCAACGTCGGCGGAGTAATTACAGACATCTGGAATGAGGAACAGCTGGAAATCGCTCACGCAAAATTAACCAGCAAAATAACGGAATTACCGCCGGATACGGCTAAAAATATCAGATTTCAGGTCCAAAAAGATGTTCCGGAGGGAGTGGAAGTAATTGTCGGGTTAAAACATGATCCGACGTTCGGACCGGTACTTCTGGTGGGGGCCGGAGGAAGTCTGGCCGAACTGGTCGCTGACAGAAATTTAAAAATTCTCCCCATTACCAGACAACAGGCAGTAAGTTTGGTGTCCCAGTCCAAAGTATTCAGGCTGATGAAAAGCCAACCGGGTGAACCGGGGTATGCATTAGAAAAGCTTTACGACCTGATTATCAGACTGACACAAACGGTAGCTTTAATCCCTGAAGTAACGGATATAGAAATAAATCCGGTAATCGTCACCCATAACGATGTCTGGGCCGTTGACAGCAAAATCATCCTGACCGGAGGAACAGCCGCAGCGGCAGCGGTACAGAAATTCCATGCGGCCACCATAGTCAGCAACACGGTATTGTCAACGAAATTCCACTACGTAGAAATACTTTCCGATGAGCCGTTACTGTATCAGCCGGGACAATATGTCAGTATTAAGGTGGCTCCAAACAGAATAAACAGTTATTCCGTAGCCGGACATGCTGACGAGCGCAGATTTTTCCTGCTGATTGACACAAATCCGGGCGGCCCGGGATCGAAATTTTTTGAGAACCTTAAATCAGGAGACAGAATCGCCTATCTCGGACCATTCGGAATATTTACTTTTAAACCGGATGACGGAGCGAAGAGAATAGTCTTTTTGGGAACCGGCTCAGGCTGCAGTCCATTGCGGACAATTCTGGAAGCGGCGCTGAAAAACCTGAGTCCGGAAACACAGATTGATTTTTACTTAGGACTGAGGCATACGGATGATGTGTTTTGGAAAGAGTACTTTGAGAAACTAACCGGGGAATACAAAAATTTCCGGTTCCATCTGGTACTTTCGCAGCCGGATGAAAAATGGCAGGGTGAAACAGGGCATATTACCGAAATGCTCGGCCGGGATATTGTAAATGCCGACAACTGCAGCGCCTATCTATGCGGTAACCCGAAGATGATTGAAGAATCAACTAAGATTCTGACGACTTTGAACTGCCCCAAAGAGAGAATTTATACCGAAAAATTCTAAGACTAATATGAAACAAATCCTGTCCATTAAAATCGGCGGCCAAGCCGGCCAAGGAATAAAATCTTCCGGATTAACACTGGCAAAAGCGGCGGTCAGAAGCGGATATCAAATTCATTCCTATACGGAATTCCCGTCGTTAATCAGAGGCGGACATAATGTAATGCAGATACTCATTTCCGAAGAAGAAATCAGGGCACCAATTAAAAGAACCGATTTATTGGTGGCACTAAACCAGGATACGATCAATAAACACGCTCAGGAAGTTGCCGACGAGGGAGGAATAATATTTGACGGAGAAAAAAAATTAGACACGGGAATCTGTAAGCCGACGACAAACCAGTTTCCGATTCCATTGGCCAGATTAGCAAATGAGGCCGGAAACAAAGAATTATTAAGCAATACAGTAGCAATCGGGGCTGTCCTGGCTTTAACTAAAGGTGATTTGGCAAAACTGACCGAACTGATACGGGAAGAGTTCAGGAATAAGGGAGATGAGGTAGTGCAAATGAATATTAAAGCCGCAGAGTCAGGTTATAACTATGCCAGAGAAACATTTCCGGACAAGATTCAGGAAAGACTACAACCCAAAGAACTAACTGAAAAAACTATCATTGTAAACGGAAATGAAGCAGCAGCAATGGGAGCAATTGCCGGCGGAGTGCAATTTGCCGCCATATACCCAATGTCCCCCGTTTCTAATATTCTGCATGTTCTGGCTGAATATCAGGAAAAATTCGGATATATATACAAACAACCCGAAGATGAAATCTCGGCCATAAACATGGCCATCGGAGCGGGATTTGCCGGAGCAAGAGCCCTAACAACTACTTCAGGAGGCGGATTTTGTCTGATGACTGAAGCTTACGGACTGGCAGCAATGACAGAAACACCGCTGGTAATTATTGAGGGAATGCGGCCGGGTCCGGCTACCGGACTACCAACATGGAGCGGTCAGGGAGATCTGCAGTTTATTCTGCACGCGCATCAGGGAGACTTTCCCAGAATTGTCCTGGCTGCAGGAGATACAAAAGAAGCCTTCTGGCTAACAGCTCAAGCGTTTAATTTAGCAGAAAAATACCAGACTCCGGTGGTGGTGATCATTGACAAAAATATCTGCGAAGACGATTCCAGTGTGCCGGAGTTTGACCTGAGCGGATATAACACTGACCGGGGAAAAATTACTAAAGAATTTGATGCAGATTTTTCCAGGTATGCACCTACTGACGACGGAATATCAATAAGAAGTATTCCGGGGAAAGGAAATTTCTTTATCGGAAGTTCGTATGAACACGACGAAAAAGGACTGGATACCGAAGAGGCTCAGGTTACAAACCAGCAACAGGAAAAGCGGATGCGGAAACTGCTTACCTGTCAGAAAGAAGATATGCCGGGTCCGGAGTTGTTTGGGCCGCAGGACGCCGATATAACCCTGGTATCATGGGGCAGTAATAAGGGCAGTATTCTTGAGGCTATCAGGGAAAGACCGAATGTAAATTTTCTTCATCTGACCTGGATGAGTCCATTTCCGACTGAAGCAGTTAAAGCCGTTTTAACGCGGGCTAAATATCTGATCGACGTAGAATGCAATTATTCGGCTCAATTGGCACAGCTGATCGCTGAAAAAACCGGAATTGATATTGCCGATAAATTACTGAAGTATGACGGCAGACCTTTCTGGCCGGAAGAAATTACGGAGAAAATTAATCAGGTAATGAAAATCTAAAAATATGACTAATCTGGCTGATTTAAGTACAACATGCTCACCAAACTGGTGTCCCGGATGCGGAGACATTGCCATTTGGGGAGCCTTTAAAAACGCGGCAGTAAAGGGTGACTGGAATAATTACAACACGGCTTTAGTAGCCGGAATCGGTTGTCACGGACATTTACTTAACTTCACTAAATTAACCTCGTTCGCCGGATTGCACGGCCGGGCGATACCCGTAGCTACAGGAATTAAATTAGCCAATCATAATCTGAACGTATTCGTTTTCACCGGAGACGGGGATTGTCTGGGAGAAGGCGGAGATCATTTCATTCATGCGTGCAGACGGAATCATGATATTAAAATTTTCATACACGATAATGCTATTTACGGTTTAACTACCGGGCAAACTTCACCTACGTCACCGCACGATTACCGATCAAAATCCACACCGGAAGGAAATAATGATAATCCGATTAATCCCCTGGCCCTAGCAATTGCATCAGGAGCCACGTTTGTAGCCAGAGCTTATGCCGGAAACATTCCCAATCTAATCGAAACCATGATTGCCGCACAACAACATAAGGGTGTGGCGATAATTGATATTCTGCAACCGTGTATTTCCTGGAATAAAGAATATACTCCGGGTTTTTATCAGGAAAATACCTACTTTTTGGATGCGGCCCACGATGCGACAAATAAAGAGGCGGCATTTAAAAAAGCACTGGAATGGGGTCCGAAACAGATTCCTTTGGGGATATTTTATAAGGTCGAGCGGCCAACATATGAATCACAATTACCCCAGATTGCCCAACAAACATTGGTTGAAAGCAATCCACAAAGAACTGATCTGTCTGCTTTGTGGGAGAAATACAAATAATCCCCCGGACAAAAAACAATTAATATCCTGAAAAAATTTCGAATTTCATCCGATCCATACCCACATTCAGAGTTTTAAGAGCTTTAACAATATCCGGAACAAAACGTGAAGTACCGGTGATAAAGAAAACCGGCTGAAGGAAATCCGAAAGAAGCTGCGGAAGCGTATCCGAATTTAAGCGCTGATGATTACCCGGCCAGCCGGGATCCTGAGTCATAACGGCAGTAAGATTAAACCGGTTGTTTTGTGTTGCCAGTTCCTGAAGTTCCGGTAAAAACAGGGTCCGGGCTGAATTAGTATTGGAATAAAGCAGGGTAATCTGGTGCGGGAGCGAAGCTGATTTAAACCGGCGCAACAAACAAATTACCGGGGCGATGCCAATGCCACCGGTAATAAAAACTACCGGCCGATCGGAATTGTCAGGTAATTTTATCGCACCGCTGACACCGGAGACCTCTACCAAAGTACCTAACGGCATTTCCAAAAAATACCGTTTAAAAGCACTGGGGCCGATGCGAAAAACTCCGGAGATCTTCCCGTCCGGCTGAGGTAAATCGGTAAAACCGAAATATCGACTATTTCCCCGCTGATCGGTATACGGCGGAGAGAGCAGACCGAGGTTAAAAAACTGGCCGGGGACAAATTCCAAATGTGCAGCTTCCGGCAAAAGCGTGAAACCAATTGTGCCTTCGGCTAAAGTCTGCCTGTCGATTAATTTTGCCAGCATGCAGTCGATTATATACAAGTTTTTTACCCATTGAAAAACCCTGTGAGTATTTTATACTGAATGTAACTATGGATGGGGCAAATCAAAATCAACCTACGGGTGACAAAGAAGTAATGATCGGAAAATACAAAGTCAAAGTCGTAAGAGATCTGTGTATCGGAGCAGCTTCGTGTGTAGCGGTGTCACCGGCCGTATTCCAGCTGGACGGAGAAAACAAGGCAGTTATCCCGGACGGGGCAACCGACCTGCCGGATAATATTTTATTAGCAGCTCAATCCTGTCCGACCAAAGCTATAGTGATCGTTGACACGGAAACAGGACAACAGGTCTGGCCGAGCTAACAGATATGACCGGAAACCGTACCAGGGGAATATATTTGGCGATTTTAACTGCGATAATTTCCGGTGTTTCCATTTTTGTAAATAAATTTGCAGTCGATGCAATTAGACAGCCTCTGGTATTTACGGCGGTAAAAAACTCCGGTGTGGCAATGCTGATTATTGCCGGATTGCTGATTTCGGGTAAATGGCGGAAAGTGCTTAAAGTTTCCGGTAAAGAACTGATATCGCTCGTTGCTGTCGGAATCATCGGCGGATCACTCCCCTTCTATTTGTTTTTCACCGGTTTGGCATCCATCCCGGCAATTAACGGCGCGTTAATTCATAAAACCTTAGTGCTGTGGGTAGCCATCATGGCCGGAAAAGTTTTAAAAGAAAAAATTTCCAAGACAACCTTACTGGCAGTACTATTATTATTCGGGGCGAATGTTCTGGTGGGAGGATTTTCGGGATTTAAGTTCGGAACCGGAGAAATATTAGTTCTGGCGGCGACAATTTTGTGGGCAGCAGAAACTGTCTTAGTGAAAAAGATATTGCCAAAAACGGACCCGGATGTACTGATAGCAGCCAGAATGGGATTCGGATCGTTAATACTGTTATCAGCTGCGTCGATATTTGAACCGGCAGCGCTGGCAAAGAGTCTGATTCTCTCACCATCGCAGTTTTTCTGGTTAGGATTAACCACGGTAGCACTTTGGGGATATGTCACCAGCTGGTACCGGGCACTTTTAGCCGCTCCGGCAACTATAGTTACGGCAGTTTTAGTCGGATCGACATTAATAACAAATATATTGTCAGCGGTGTTTATAACCCACACATTTAACTATTTAGTTCTGGTCCAGTCGCTTTTGATTATGATCGGGATTATGGGGTTGTGGATGACAGAAACAGGAAGAAAATTGTTCAACAAAAGGGCGATCAAGCCCGCAGTGCAGCCAGAGTAGTTTTAGTCCAAAACTTCAGAGTGTCCACTTCTTTCGGGGTAAGAATTTTGACCGGTTGGCGCCAATGAACGGCAACATAGTCACCGACTTTGAGACGGGGAAGAAAATCCCGGTTAAAAGGCAGCTCAAGCGACCGGGAAACCAGCTGATATTTCGGAGCCCGGCCGGAAAGAGAAAACAGTTTAACCCGGAGGAGAGGGGCTGATGCGGGCAGAGATTTTGACGGCCGAATGATGTTTGTTACCTTACCCCAGCGAATCATACAATTATTGATAGTCTCGAGATTATAAGGAACAGAGCCGCTCGCCCTACCAACACCCACATGCAGAACCTGGAATAAATGAAAGGGAATAAACCGTTTCGGAGGACCGGTGCGTAATTCATCGATCAGCCACTTAGGAACTCCCTGACGGGCAAAATTGTCCAAAAGCAGGGAATAATCTTTGGGTAAAAACCGGTTAAGCTGGCGATTACCCAGCCAGTAGGCGGTGATTACCGAACGGGAAAATTTAGAATTTCCGGTTACCGCTGACAAAGTTTCCAGATAAGGATTTAAAACAATAAATTTTGTGAGTTCGTCCGCTACTTTATGACAGTGACCGGAAACAACACAGTCAATTAATCTGGCAGGAGCAGTGTCCTTGCCGCAGTAACCCAAGGAATTGGGCGGTAAAGAAAAACGGGAAGCCAGTTGCAATGCCCGGGTGTCCATAATATGGTTGTTTATAGTGAAAATTTATCTGTTTGGCAATGAGGACGTGAGTGCCGACAGGGCGGCATTCACCGTAGCTGAAAAATTAGCCGGAAAGATTCCGGGGGCGGAGTTTGTAATAGTCAAACCGAACGCCGACTTACCGTTTGAAGGACAATCTGAGGTGACCATAATGGATGCGGCGCAGGGAATATCCGAGGTGGCAATTTTAGATGAGAACGACGTAGATAAATTAACCGTGACCAAATCAGTTACGGTTCACGACTTTGATTTAGGATTTCAATTAAAACTACTGCGCAAATTGGGGAAACTGAAAAAAATTACCATTATCGGAATACCGCGTGAGCAGACACCTGATTATGACCGAATCCAGTCGATCTTAAGGAAGTTAGTAGAACAGGACATACAGGGATCGTAGGCACGAACAATTTTTTCCGCATCGTGGTGAAGTTCTGTTTCACTTTTTTGTAAATTTTCATTGAAATATTTTTTAAGATCATTTTCGATAGTAATCTGATTCTGAGAAGTCGGAACGATAACATCGTAGTCAACGATCAGGCCGCGATCGTCCACTTTGGCCATATGGTAAAGAATTCCCCGCGGAGCTTCGACTACACCGACACCAACACCGGCTTTAGCCGGAACACGAACAGGTTTTTCGTCAGGATTAATCTGAATAGTTTTTAAAATATCAATTGCATCGTCCACACACTGAAGAATTTCTATGGCCTGGGCCAGATTGTTGTGCTGAATATTGTTCGAGGGAAAAACAGTTAAATACGGCTCCGCGTCAGCCCGGGTACGCGGATGAAGCAAATCCCGGTTGAAATTAATCCGGGGCAAAGATCCGACCAGGAAATCTTTATGGATATCCGACTGGGTATAACCTAATGACTGCGAATACGGAATGATAACTTCCTCAAGAAAACTTAAAAACTGGTCGGATGAAGTGCGTTTACCGTTTGAATTACAAATGTCCCCTTCCAGAAAATCAAACTGATTATTATTTCTTAAATACATGTAGTCAGAGTTGCGAATTAACGATTCAGGCCAGTCAAAGAAGGTTTTAATCCCGCGCAGGACCACCGGTCTGATAGCTTCAAGGCGGGAAATCAGTTCCGGGAACTTAGACGGATCAGGAAGACGCAGAAACCCACCAACGGTCGGGATGGGAGCATGAATAGCCGCTCCGATAGTTACGTTGGTGATATCCGTACCCAAACGTTTGATATCAAATGAATCGTGCAGCAGAGTATGACCAAGACTTTCATCATCCGGGATATCCAAAATCGAATCCACCCCCAAAATATCCGGTAAAACAAAGAAATAAAGATGCAGGGCGTGATCTCTGATCATCAGACCGTCATAGGCCAAACGGCGAAGCAGTTTTGACTGCGGAGTAAGTTCTATTCCCTGAGACTGCTCAATAGCTTTAAGCGAAGCAAACAAATGCGCGACTGAACAGGTACCACAGATGCGGGATAAAAATGCGGGCACGGCCATGGTAGGTTTACCCTTGACTGCCTCGGTGTAGAACCGCCGATAATCCTGGATGATAAATTTCAAATCAGTAACCGCGTCGTTTTCGATTTTAACTTTCAGTCCGGCTGAACCTTCAATTTTGGTAATGTTGTCGATAGTGATTTCGCCTGTATGCATGTGGTTTAAGCCGCAGTGATATTTAACAACTGCAAATATTTAGTCAGAATGGTATTAAAGATCTGAACATTCATCGGACAGCCGGGAACCCGATCATCAATCTGAATAACTTCTTCCAATTTCTGAACCTTCTGACTGTAATCGAAATTATTCATATACCACTTAATCCGATCGTTTATCTGATCACTGACAAACTCATTCCGGCTGGCACTGGGCAAACCGGTACAGGCGCAGGAACCGATGGCAACAACATACTTGGCATTTGCCCGAATTTTCTGAACTTCTTCAGCCTGAGATTTAGAAGATATAGCCCCTTCAATAAAAGCTACATCCAAATTTTCCATACTGTTGTGTGATTTCAGCGCCCGCAGGTAGCGAAAGTCGACAACCTTTTTCCATTCATCCAGATGATCGTTTAACAATTCGGTCAGAAGAATAGTACTGTCTTCACAACAAGTAAAAGAAAACCATCCGGCCACTAATTTTTTAGACTGAGTATCTTCAGACATGGCAGTTTTAAATACTTCGATTATGATATCATATCCGAACGATGTGTATTGCCGCACCAGGAAAGGTAATTAAAAGGAACGGAGGAAAAGCCACCGTTCAGTACGATAAAGAAACCCGGGAAGTATTATTGGGAGAAGAAAATGCAGCTGTCGGTGATTACGTACTGGTACAAATGGGAATAGTAATTAAAGTTCTGACACCCGCAGAAGCTAAGGAGTCTTTGCAGGCCTGGAATCAGGTGAATTAAACTTTTTCTGACTCAGAGCTGTTTTGAGCGTAGAAAAACACAACAGGGCGCATTTGAGTCTGACCGGAGTAAAACCTATCTGCAATGTAGAAAGAAATTCTTCAGGAGTCAGACGACAATATTTTTTTACGGGCATACCCTTGACCATAGTGGTGAGCAAAGAAGCTGAAGCTTTGGAAATAGCACATCCGGAACAGGTAAACGAAATCTGATCTATTTTCGCGGCTTTAATTTTAGCCATAATCCGAATCCGGTCACCACAAAGCGGATTTACTTCGCTAACATCAACATCCGGTTTTTTAAGTACGCCGTAATTTTGGGGATGAGCCCAATGTTCCAAAATAATCTCCCGGTATAAATCGTCACTCATATAGCAAATATTTTAGCGGTGTCAGCCAGAGCTGAAACAAGATTATCAATATCCTGAGGTGAATTGTACAGATACAAGGAAGCCCTGACCGTGCTCTCGACTTCTAAAACACGCAATAAAGGCTGGGCACAGTGATGACCGGCCCGGACACAGATTTTGTGACGATTAAGAATTTCAGCCACGTCATGGGGGTGAATATTTTTGAGGTTAAAAGCAAATACTCCCAACCGGTCAGCCGGCTGCTGACTTCCGTAAAGAGTAAAGTTTTTTAACCGGGAAAAAGCCTTTAAGGCATATTTGGTCAGTTCCTTTTCATGGGCTTCCAGCTGTTTTTGACCTATTCGGGACAGATAATCCACGGCTGCCCCCAATCCGGCAACTGCTTCCAACCGACCGGTGCCGACTTCAAATTTTTCCGGAGACGGACTCCAAACCGGAACACTTCCGGCGACCTGAACCATATGACTGCCGGTAAAAACCGGATCCATAAATTCCAAAAGTTCCGCTTTGGCCCATAAAATACCTACTCCGGACGGACCAAGCATTTTATGTGAAGAAAATGCTAAAAAATCACAACCTAATTCCGAAACATTCACCGGCAGATGCGGAACCGACTGAGCGGCATCAACCAGATATCTGGCATTAATTCCCTGTTTTCTATAAAAAGAAATAATTTCCGCTATGGGATTAACGGTACCCAAAACGTTTGAGGCATGGGATAAGGCCACCAGTTTAATCTTTTTTTTAGGTATCCTGCGGGTAAACAGCCAACGATAATCAAGACGGAAATCTGCCGTCAGCGGCAGGGTAACCAATTTAATGCCACGGACCTGCTCCAGTTTCTGCCAAGGCAGATAATTCGAGTGGTGTTCCATGGCCGAAATAACCACTACGTCTCCCGGATGCAAAGTCTTTTCTGCATAACCAATGGCAGCTAAATTTATGGCTTCGGAAGCGTTACCGGTAAAAATTATTTCGGCCGGATTTTCGGCACCAATAAATCCGGCTACTTTCGCCCGGGATTGTTCATATATATCGGTGGCCTGCTGACTTAAATCGTACAGGCCGCGATGAACATTACTGTTGGTTCGGGTATAAAAATCGTTAACCGCAGAAATCACCTGACGGGGTTTTTGGGAAGTGGCCGCACTGTCAAGATAAACCAAATCAGGGTAATTGGTAAAAATCGGAAAATCTTTTTTAAAATTCAGCTGTCCAGACATATAGCAGTTATATTATAGGCGCCAAAAGTTTTTCGGCCTGTTTTACATATTGCTGAGGGAATTCCCGTAACAAACCGGCAAAAAATCCCTTAATCAGAAGTTCTTTTGCCTTGGGTTCAGAAAGGCCCCGGGACATAAGATAAAACAATTCAGTTTCATTAATCCGGCCTACACTGGCGGCGTGACCGGCTTTAACTTCATTTTCCAAAATTTCCAGATTAGGGATAACCTGACCGGAAGCGGTTTCTGAAAGCAGTAACAATTTTGCAGACAACCAAGCATCGGAGCCGACCGCCCCGGGAAGGATTTTAATTAATCCGGAAATATCGGCACGGGAATTGTCAGTTATGACTCCCTTAATCAGAACCCGGCTTTTAGTCTCAGGTGAATGATGAACTACATTAATATTTACCGGCATTTTGGCTGAATTCTGACCAAAGAGGAGAAGCAAAAGGGTCAGCTCCGCTCCGCGGCCAAGTAAATCCACCGAATAAGTCACACCGTCCGGATCACCGGTTAATATTAACGGGACAATTTTTTTCTGCCCGGACTTTATTTGAAGATGTTTAATCATCCGACAGAATTTTCCATAGATAAATTGATCAACCGGTTAAGTTCAACTGCATACTCCAGCGGTAACTCTTTTACAATCGGTTCGATGAATCCGTTAACAATCAAAGAAGTCGCCTGGGCTTCGGATAAACCCCGGGAGCGTAAGTAAAATAACTGATTTTCACCGACCTTAGAAACCGAAGCTTCATGCCCCAGACTGACATCCGGTTCATTGATGATATTAACCGGATAAGTGTCAGAACGGGAAAGCTGATCCAAAAGTAAAGCGTCACAACGGACAAAAGACTTACTGCCGTGAGCGCCTTTGGCGACTTTGACCATACCTCTATAGCTGGATCTGCCTCCGCCCAGACTAACAGACTTGGAAGTGATGGTACTGGTGGTGTAAGGAGCTAAGTGGATGGCCTTGCCCCCGGCATCCTGATGCTGCCCCGGGCCGGCAAAAGCCAGGGATAAAACTTCACCTTTGGCCCCCTTACCATTAAGAATTACCGACGGATATTTCATGGTGATTTTGCTGCCTAAATTTCCGTCTATCCATTCACCCACACCCTCTTCCTCCACTAACATCCGTTTAGTGACAAGGTTATAAACGTTATTACTCCAATTCTGGATGGTGGTATAACGAACCCGGGCACCTTTTTTAACAATAATTTCTACCACGGCTGCGTGCAGAGAATCCGACGAATAAATCGGAGCCGAACAGCCTTCAACATAATGAACACTGCTCCCCTCCTCAGCCAGAATTAAGGTGCGTTCAAACTGACCAAGGTTAGCCGCGTTAATCCGGAAGTAAGCCTGCAAGGGGATGGAAACCTGAACTCCGGCAGGAACATATACGAAACTGCCTCCGCTCCAGACGGCAGAGTTTAAAGCCGCAAATTTGTTATCTGACGGCGGAATAACGGTACCAAAATATCTTCTGACCAGGTCAGGATAGGCTTTCAGGGCCGTGTCCATACCTACGAATATCACTCCCTGGTCTTCCCATTGTTTTTTTAAGTCGTGATAAATTATTTCAGAATCATACTGAGCCCCTACTCCGGCCAAAAAACGCCGTTCAGCCTCAGGAATACCTATCTTTTCATATGTGTCCCGAATTTCAGCCGGAACATCATTCCAGGTATGTGATCTCCGGTCAGAAGGATCGAGATAATAATGCAGGGAATTAAAATCTATGCCGGATAAGTCAGCCCCCCAGGCGGGAAGGGATTTTTGTTCAAAAATCATCAGGGATTGCTGCCGGAAATCATGCATCCATTCGGGTTCGTCTTTATGGTGAGAGATGGCGGAGACTATGTCCCGGCTCAGGCCTTTCGGAGTTTTAAAAACAGCTGATTCCGGCTGATGAAAACCTAAACGATAAGATTTTTTTAAATCAGCCAATCGGGTAGCGCCAGTCATTTCGAGGAAGTAAATTTTTCATAACCGGTTTTTTCAATCTGGTCGGCTAAATCACCGCGACCGGATTTAACAATCCGGCCGGAAACCAAAATATGAACATAGTCCGGTTTAATGTAGTGCAGAATCCGCTGATAATGGGTGATGAGAATTAATCCGGGAAACGGTTTCAAAACACTTATTGTCTCAGCGATGTATTTGAGAGCATCCACATCCAGACCGGAATCCGGTTCATCCAATACGGCATATTTAGGTTTTAAAACAGACAGCTGTAAAATTTCCGATTTCTTTTTTTCACCGCCGGAAAATCCTTCATTCAGCGACCGGGAAGAAATGTCACTGTTGAAAGCTAATTTTTTGGCCGTTTCAGAAATCAACTGACGAAACGTTAACGGAGACAATTTTTCCTTTGCGGCCAAACGCAGAAACTGACTAAAACTGACTCCGGGAACCTCCACCGGATACTGGAAGCCTAAAAACAGTCCCAATTTAGCCCGCTGATCAGTTGGTAATTTAGTAATGTTTACACCATCCAGAAGAATACGTCCGCCGGTAACCCGGTATTCCGGATGACCAAGCAAAACCTGAGCCAAAGTAGATTTGCCGCTGCCGTTAGGACCCATTACGGCATGAATTTCCCCGGGTTTAACTGTCAGAGAAATCCCCTGTAAAATTGACTTACCGTCCAGGGTTTCGGCTTTAAGATTAAAAATGGTGAGACTTTTGGACATAGATATCAACTGAATCAGGAGGGCGATTCACTCTCCAGTTGTAAGTTAATTTCTTTTACCAGCTGATTAATATCGGCTTCGGTCAGACCATGAAGTTGGGCTCCGGATTCCAGAGTGTCAAAACGGTTAAAGACACAGTGGGTGCAAACTAAACCGTATTCAGACAACAGCCCGGCAATTTGAGGAGACTTGGAAACAATATCGGAAATCAGGTCGGTTTTAGAAATTGCAGATGACATTAACCGGTTGAAAAAAGGAAGACTAAATGAATGAAAGTCAGTTTACTTATCACCAGTTACTATGTCAATTACACAAAATGTTTCAGGCATTCTCTTCGGGAGGCAAAAACTCTTCCCCGGCCGAACTCACAGCATAATCACTTTTCAGCCATTCAACGTAATCACACCCGGTGGCTTTTCTGGTTTCACGGTCCCAACCGGAAGTGCTGCATTTTTTCATTTTTTTACCGGCAGCAGTAGTGTATAAAACCAGTTTCTCCCCGCACTTAGGGCAAAGTTCATCCAACGCTTCGGTCGTGCCGTTTATCCATTCAATGTAATCGCATCCGGTAGCTTTTTTGGCCTCTTTGTCCCAACCGGAAGTGCTGCATTTTTTCATTTTTTTACCGAAGCGGGTAACTGCCAAAACCAGGGGGCTGCCGCATTTAGGGCATGATTCATCCAAAGTCTGCGGTTCAACCGGCAGCCATTTGACGTAGGCACAACCGGTAGGTTTGGCCTTCGGATCCCACGGGCCGGCAGTGCTACAGCGCTGAAGCTTGCGTCCCGATGCTGTAGTCTGAATTTCACCTAAAGGACTGCCGCATTTAGGACATAACTCATCAGTCATATCCGGTAAGGATAGCACTGACACGAATCGGTTTGTAGAGGCAAAAAAGAGTTAGTAGAGTCGGGGATTTTTAAAAGGAATCAAGGCTGAAATAACCGCCTGTTCATAATAACTTGTTCTGGTGATAACGTTACCGGTTAAATTACCAATGGTTCCGTTAGCCTGCTTGGAGTTTGTCTGGCCAAAGACAATATCATCAGCCTCACCCAGCTCCTTACCCTGGGAAATCAATTTCGCCATGGCTTCCGGTAAAGTAAACGAACAGGTCCGGCTTTTTCCGAGCACTCCAGATTTTGATTTAACCACTATCCAGGCAAAAGATTCCATTCCTCCCGCAGCTGCTTCCAGACCGCCTTCCATTCCGATCCAATAATCTGCCTCCGGCTCAATTTTTGCCGCATTTTTTACTCTGTTTTCAGCCCCGGTTAAAGTTTGCGCTTCACTCATCGGCTGATCGGAAACCCCAGATTTGGCCGAAACCCCTACGGCCTGAAAAGACTCATCAGGAAACATCCGGATAAATCCGGCTTTGGCAGCAGCAATTTTTACCGGATTCAGAGAGGCAACAACGATTTTCTTCATCGGTTTTTTAGAAATTATCCTTACTGAGGTTAAACATAATCAGAATAACATGACTCAGAGCTATTTGGTTGTATTTTAGAAATGTTAATAGTGGATATAACACAAAATAATAAATGTGACCAGATCCATGCTGTAAATAATATTAAAGACCACAGCTTCAGATAATCAGATTTTCTATTGCTATTTTTTAACATCTTGACATATCCCCCCAGGGGGGATTACAGTAATGAACATGTACAGACCAAAGGATACACAGGAAAGAATCATCCACCGTCTCAAAATATCTTTGGGGCACTTAAAGAAAGTTGTGTCGATGACGGAATCAGATGCTTACTGCATCGATATTCTGCATCAATCACAAGCTCTCCGGAAAGCTCTTGAAGAAACTGAAAATCTGATTATGGAAAACCATCTTCAGGGATGCGTGGCTGATGATATCAAGCAGGGAAACAGCCAGAAGGCAATCTCCGAAGTTATGAGTGTTTTTAAGAAAAGGACTTAAATGTCACCGGACAAAATTATTGTCACTGTTATAGGTGTATTTTTAATACTTTTTATTTCCTGGTTCTTTTTTGGGAACGATAAACCCCAAGAAGACCATGAACATAACCATTGATGAGAGCCAGCTTCCCTATTATCGGCATGCACTGCGCCAGCTGTGCAAGAACAATTGAAAAAAAATTATCCCGGACACCGGGTGTGCTGGAGGCTGATGTTAATTACGGAAGCGAACAGGCCTCGGTGGAATTCGATGCGAAACTGACTTCGTTGGAAATATTAGCGAAACAAGTAGAAGAAGTAGGATACAAAGCTAAGATTGCTCCGGAAAACGGGATGACTCCAAGCGAACTCAAGGAGGAAGCCAAGATAAGCGAATTAAAGGATATAAAGACAAAGATAATCGTGGCAGCGGTATTATCAGTTCCGGTCTTATTCGGCAGTTTCTTTAAAATTCCGTTTCTGTCAAATCCGCTGGTGCTTTTAATATTAGCCACACCCGTTCAGGTTTGGGCAGCCCGCGACTTCTATAAAGCGGCCTGGTCAGGTTTAAAGAATAAAAGCGCGAACATGGATACATTAGTTACAATCGGCACTTCGGTCAGTTATGGATTTTCCATTTTTGCTGCCGTTTTCCCGCAAATTTTAAGACAAGCCGGGATTGAGCCGATGACTTATTTTGACACTTCCGCTGTCATTATCACGCTGATCCTTCTGGGAAGATATTTAGAGGCCAGGGCAAAAGTCCGGACAGGCAACGCGATTAAAAAGTTAATCGGGTTGGCCGCTAAAACTGCCAGAGTGGTCCGAAACGGAAAGGAAATAGATATACCCATAGGGGAAGTTGTTGAAGGTGACATAATTCGGGTCAGGCCAGGTGAAAAAATACCAGTTGACGGAATCATCATCGAAGGAAAAAGTGCAGTTGATGAGTCGATGGTTACAGGAGAGTCCCTGCCGGTTGACCGGGCCAGCGGAGATATGGTGATCGGGTCTACGATGAACAAAACCGGCACTTTTCTTTTTAAAGCAACCAAAGTGGGCAGTAAAACGATGCTGGCGCAGATAACAGAATTGGTATCGAGAGCCCAAAGTTCCCGGGCAACGGTTCAAAAACTGGTTGACACAGTTTCCTCATATTTTGTCCCGATCGTTTTAATATTGGCCATAATTACTTTTGTTGTCTGGTACGATTTCGGCACCTTTGGGGCAGCATTTACTAATTTTATTGCGGTGTTGATTATTGCCTGCCCGTGCGCCTTAGGCTTAGCTACCCCGACTGCAATTATGGTCGGAGTCGGCAAAGGAGCTGAAAAAGGTATTTTAATTAAGGACGCTCAGGTCCTGGAAACCGCTCATAAGATTGATACCCTGGTTTTTGATAAGACCGGAACGCTTACCGAAGGAAAAATTACGGTGAGTGATATTATTCCGCTGGGTGATTTGAGTAAGCAAAAAATACTGGAATTGGCAGCTTCCGTTGAAACCGGATCCGAACATTCATTGGCTGAAGCGATTGTTAATGCGGCGTCAAAACAAAAAATTACCCTGAAAGAAGTGAAAGAGTTTAAAGCCGTTCCGGGTTTGGGGGTTGAAGGGAAAATAAGTAATAACAAGGTAAGTTTGGGTAATAAACGCTTTTTGGAAAAGATAAGAATTACCCAGGAAGCAACCGACGCAGCTAATGTTTTAGAAGCTAACGGTAAAACGGTTATGTATTTATCCGTAAATCAAAAATTAGCGGGCATAATCGCTGTTGCCGATTTACTTAAACCAACTGCAAGGACTGTCATTGATGAATTAAAAAGGGCCGGTATTGAACCCGTTATGATAACGGGGGACAACCGACGAACGGCACAAGTCGTGGCTGACAAGCTGGGAATTACAAAGGTTTTTTCTGAGGTATTACCGGATCAAAAGGCAGCCAGGGTTAAAGAAATAAAATCGGAACACAAGGTGGTCGGTATGATCGGAGACGGCATCAATGATGCTCCGGCACTGGCAGTTGCCGATGTAGGAATTGCAATGGGAACAGGAACCGATGTGGCTATCGAATCAGCCGGAATAACCCTACTTAATAAAGATCTGAGGTCGATCGTTTCGGCAATTCGACTGTCTAAAAAAACCATTGCAACAATTAAACAAAACTTGTTTTGGGCATTTGGCTACAATGTTGTTTTGATCCCGGTGGCAATGGGAATATTGTATTCCCCATTTGGTATACTTCTTAAACCAGAATTTGCCGCTTTTGCAATGGCGGCCAGTTCGTTTTCAGTCGTTACTAATTCATTGCGGCTGAGGGGAACAAAAATATGAATTTACTGACTGTTTTTCTTACAGGTTTATTAACGGGCGGACTGTCCTGTCTGGCTGTTCAAGGCGGATTATTAACGGCAACTCTGGCCCAAACCGAAAGAGAAAAAATTCTGGATAAGAGTAAGACAAATAACGCTTTACCCATTTTGGCTTTCTTAATTGCCAAACTTGCGGCTTACACGATTTTAGGATTATTACTAGGTCTATTCGGTTCCGTCTTTCAACTTTCAATCGCCACCAGAGTCATTCTGCAGCTTTTCGTGGTTGTCTTCATGGTCGGATCGGCACTGAACATGCTGCAGCTGCACCCGATTTTTCGTTACTTTGCAATCCAGCCACCAAGATTTTTAACGCAATTGATCCGCCATCAATCCAAATCAAAAAGTATGTTCGCCCCGGCAATTTTGGGTGCTTTCACCATTTTTATCCCCTGCGGAACCACACAGGCAATGATGGCTTTAGCGGTAGGATCGGGAAATCCGATCTCGGCGGCCCTGATAATGTTTGTGTTTGTTTTAGGAACTTCGCCGGTGTTCTACATTCTCGGTTATCTAACAACTAAACTCGGAGGGGCTTTACAGCAAAAATTTATGAAAGTTGCCGCGATTGCTATTTTGTTATTGGCCGGATTTAATCTTAATGCCGCTTTAGCATTGTCCGGCAATCCCACACTGACTGATTTAGGCAGAAATATCGTCTGCACAATTACCTTTTGCGGGAAGGAAACAAAAATTACCGGGATAAATGACCAGGGATTACAGACAGCCGTTTCCGAAGCGACGATAAACATCGGGGCGAACGGTTATGACCCGAATATTCTAACTGTTAAAACTAATTCGCAAGTTACCTTACACCTTAAGAACAACGGCGGCGGAGGATGTGCAGCGGCATTCACAATTCCAACATTCAATATTCAGACCGTAGTTCCGATTGGTCAGACACAAACCATAACCTTTAATACTCCCAATAAAACCGGTGATATTCCCTTCACCTGTTCGATGGGCATGTATCGGGGAATTATAAGGGTGATATAACTGCAAGTATGACAAAAAGAACTTACAAAATATCCGGAATGCATTGTGCCAGTTGCGCCATGAACGTCGAATGGGAGCTTGAAGATAAGGGAGCAAAGGCCAAGTGCAACTTTGCTAAGGAAATTTTAGAGGTGGAAGCCGATTTTAAAAAAATCTCGGACGAAGAAATTGAAAAAACTGTAGAAAGTCTGGGGTATAAACTCGTTAAGACGGAATAGTTGCAGTGATTATAAAGACCTAAGTATTTCTAGAATATCTTCTTTAGTCCTAGTCCCCGGTCTATAACTATATTTGAACCGTTAAAACTGTCGTTTTCAATAACTTCTGTTACGATTGAGGCCACCTCGCTGGGTTCTATGAATTTTTTGGTTGGAACATATTCCAACGCTTCTCTGGTCATGTCCGCACCGAGTCTGTCCCACATGGGAGTCCTTACATAACCCGGAGAAACGACGCAGGTTCTGACTTTGTTTCCGTACATGGCGGTTATCCCTTCAGCTAATTTATTAAGTCCGGCTTTACTGGCAGGGTAGGCAATCGAGTCACTTTCAAAAGTGACGTTCGGATTCCCGACTAGCGAAGATATAAAAATGATCACTCCCCCATCGCTTATTTTGCTTATAGCTTTCGATGTAACGTTTACCGCTCCAAAAAGGTTTACGGCAAAGATGTCTTTCCAGGTATTAATATCCAATGGATCAGCAGATGACTTTTCAATGCCGGATACATAAATAAGTGCGTCTAAGGAAGAAATTTGGGAAAACAAATTCTCAACTTCAATATTTTTTGTCAGGTCGGCCTGAATCCACTTAAGATTCTCCCCTTTGATTGATTCAGATTTTTTTGTATTGTAATGAAGCAACAGATTTGCGTCTTTATCCTGCAACGATCCGGAAATTGCCGATCCTATTCCTCCAGACGCCCCAATAACAAGAATATTTTTACCTTTAATATCCACTGGTGTGAATTATATCAAACAAACACGTGGTTATTTAATTTTTCAGTACTGTTTAGAGTAATGAACGTTTCCAGTTGAATGAACTGACTCAACACTGCCCTGTGTTAACATTATGTCATGAGAATATTGATCTTAAGCGACCTACATTTGGGTACATCGAGAGAGTCTTCTACACACCCCGGAATAGTCCGTCAAGCAAACACGGAGGCGTTGGAGTCCTTAGAACAAGTAGTTACTAAATTAAAAATGGAGGATTTTGACTTAGTGGTCCAAATGGGAGATTTAATTAAAGATTCTGATGACAAAGAAGAAGATGTAAAAAATATACTTTCGGGGTTAAAGCTTATTAAGCAGCTGCCTTTCCCCACCATTAATCTATTAGGCAACCACGAGCTTAGTGCATTTCCCCGACAAAAAATCGAAAATATTTACACACAAGCTGGATTTGACTCAAATTTTTTCGGATATAAGGATTTTCCTGAAACCCAAATAGCATGGACAGATTTTGAATTAGATGCTGACAATCAAAGCCAGATTGTCCCTCAAAGAATAAAGTGGATGCTAAATACAATTATGCCTGATAAACCAACTCTGTTTTTCTCTCATTATCCATTAACCTTACCAAATGCTGGAGGGAATTTTTACTTTGAAAATGACCCAGATAAATTAGCTCTTACAAAAGGAGAAATGTACTTGGATAAGTTAAAAGCACTATCTATAAGTACGGTTATCTGTGCACACGCGCATTGGGTAGGTTATTCAAACAAATACAACGTGAATCAGATAACCGTTCCGTCATTTTCCGAAAACTTTGCCTCGGACAATATTCATTACAACCCAGGTATTTATTCTATTCTTGAAACCCGAGACGGCTTAATTAACGTTAAATCATTCTGCGGGGATTTTGCATTTTCAAATATTGAACTGCCTGTTCCCCCACAGCCATAGCTGTCATAGTTAATAATAAAAATTTACTTGCGTTTAAACACTTTCCAATAAAAATATATCGTCGGAAGCGCAAGTAATTCTCCTATTAAGAGCGCGGTACTTGGCACAAGCTTATCAGCAATAAAACCAAAGGCAAAAGCGAAAACGGCAAAGAATAAACTACCGGCAAAATTGGTCAGGCTCCCCATGGTAGCCCGCTGCTTATCCGTAAATTCCTTTTGAAATAATGCATCT